>Ga0116165_1000004_pt1 | contig 168182 bp, 140 predicted proteins | sample AD_JPNMR1_MetaG_FD_89885 | JGI IMG/M metagenome (GOLD analysis project Ga0116165, IMG submission 89885) | Active sludge microbial communities of municipal wastewater-treating anaerobic digesters from Japan - AD_JPNMR1_MetaG | ecosystem: Engineered > Bioreactor > Anaerobic > Digestate | place...
ACTAATATCGTTATTACCGGAGCTTTGCGCGGCGCCGGCGATACTCGGTTCATGATGTGGGCATTTGTGGCGATGGGGTACGGACTTTTTCTCCCGTTGGCGTATCTACTCGCCGTGATTCTTGGCTGGGGCGCAATAGGGGCTTGGATTGGCGCGACCATTTACATAATGAGTTTGAGCGTTGTGCTTTTCTACCGTTTTTATTCGGAAGGTTGGCGCAGCGTACAGATTTTTGAGAAGGAATCACTTCTTGTTGAGCATTGAAGATTTGGCTAGAGGTGTAGTAGAAAAAGGCAGTCTGATAAGATAGTTGACATGAATAGTATTATCTTTTTGACACTTCTTGTCTGTCACCTCTCAGGCATGCCTTCCGGGCAGATTGCCTTTGTTTCCGGCTCCGAACAAGAAGATCGATGTGTATCTGCCATTGATTTGAAAACAGGCGAAATAAAGCGGTTGGGACGCGCTCAACGCGATAGCAACCCGGTTTGGTCTCCAGACGGAACGAAGCTGGCATTTGAATCCGTTCAAGACGGTTTAAGAATATTTGTTGTGAATCACGACGGAACGGATATGAAACTCGTGAGCCCAGCTGCTTCATGGAGTCGATGGCCAGCCTGGTCTCCTGACGGTAAACGCCTTGCCTTTGTTAGCAGCGACGGTTCCCCAGAAAATCAAATTATCCAGGTCTATTCCATGGAAACTAATAGTGCTGAACCGTGGGGAAAGTCCCTAAATCCTGAGGTTTCCATGCCCCCTCTTGTTCGTCCGAAGTGGCTGGGGAAGTCGTTGCTGGTTGCTCTTTTACAGGCCCGAATTGAAGAAATGGGTCAGGATGCGGCTCCCGGCTGGGCTAATGCAGAAGCGGATCCCCAGAATACGCTTCTTGCGATTGGTTTTTTGGGCAAGCCGGGACGCCTTACCACAGGTATCTTCGTTGTTATGCCAGACGCGGCATTGTTGTTGCCCGATGATGTAATGCCATCGCGAGGGAATTATGTAGAGTGGGCGGTAAGTCCCAGTCCCAACGGTAAATGGGTCGCTTTTGAGTCTAACGACGGTGGAGACCGAGAGATTTTTGTTTTATCTTCCAAAGGGGCTTACAACGTTAGTAATCACCGTGCGGCAGATTGGAATCCGGTGTGGTCTCCAAAAGGGGATCGCATTGCATTTGAATCATTCCGAGAAGGTACGCGCGGTATCTATCTGGTAGACCCCGAGACCTCTCTCGTGCGCAGAATTGTTGCTGAACGCGACGCAGACTGCTGGGCACCGACCTGGTCTCCAGACGGTAGATGGATCGCCTTTGTTTCCACGCTGTCAGGCAATCCCGAATTGTGGGTAGTAAATACGGTTAATTTGGAGAAGTGCCAGGTTACGAAGCTGGGCGGGGAGGCACTTTCACCCGCTTGGCGGCCGGAGATGGCTAAATGAAGCGGTATCTTGCGGCTTTTTTTGTGCTTGTTTCGATTAGTTGGGGCAGAACCCCCGATGGTTTTCTCGATCTCATTCTTTTGCCGAATAATGGCATCCCCAGCATCATAAAACAGGGAGAAAGACTCCACATCCAGGCACGACGGAAGGGGGAAGTCATGCTGGTTCGGGCAGATAAGAGATTTCCGCTTAACGTAGATTGGAAAGAGATGCCCGGGGGCTTACTAAGCGGAACCGCGGAGATACCACAAGATGTGGATGTCGGTAGTTATGCGTTGGAGCTGGTGGCAGATCACACTGACCGGAACTCCCGAGCCGTGTATGTTGTGAAAGAGTTTCCAAAAGAGTACACGGTGGTGCATATAACTGATATTCATATCGGGTCGAATCGACATCCCAAACCATCTGAAACGATCTTCAGAGAACTTGCCACACGTGTAAACGAGAAATGTAGGCAGATAGACCTAGATTGGCAAAGCAATCAGCGGCAAGAGGGTTCGACATCAGAGGCACAGACGGCGGAACTTATTCCTCCTGTGGCTTTTGTTTTGATAACGGGGGATTTGACGGAAGGAGGAGAACCTGTTCAATTTCAGACATTGGTGGAGCTTCTCGACCTTTTTGAATTGCCTACCTTTGTTTGTGCGGGGAATCATGACCGAAATTCGTTAAACTATGAGAAAACGTTTGATCAGCTCACATATTATTTTCATTTTGGATCAGACGGTTTTTTGTTTTTTGACACCAAGGATTTTTTGATTGCCGATGAAGCGGGACCTCAGGATGGGCTTCTGGAGCGTTATCGTGATGCGATTATGCCAGCACGGTGGAGCATAGGCGCCACCCATCGGTATGACCCTACGATGGGCATGCGCAGTCAGCTTACTCTCTTTGTGGACAAACCTCTCGATTTTCTTTTTTATGGACATGTACATCGTGAAGCGAAACCCGAAGAGAGGGTGGTACCTTGGGGTACGACGCCCGTCTGTATAACACCGGCAGGGATCGACGGGGCATATCGACTTGTTACCGTTTTTGAAAACCGTATCTTACCGCACGCAACGGAGATCGCAGTTTCAATCCAGTAGGTCGTTTCCCATGGAGCCTTTACAAAAAGAGATTACCTGTCATGCGCATCTTATACTTGGATTGTGATACGTTACGTCCCGACCACTTAAGTTGTTATGGTTATCCTCGGGATACATCCCCGAACATCGATGAAATCGCTTCTCAAGGGGTGCGTTTCACAAACTATTACGCGAGCGATGCGCCCTGTCTGCCCTCTAGGTGTGCACTCATGCATTCCCTTTTTGGAATCCTCACAGGAGTTGTTGGGCATGGAGGTACTGCAGCGGATTTACGTCTCGAAGGGGCCTCTCGCGGTTTTGCAAGCTCGCTCGCTCGAGCACCTTGGGTGAAGCGTCTTCAAGATGCGGGTTACTACACAGTCACCGTGAGTCCATTTGCGGAGCGCCATGGTGCATGGTGGTTCTATAACGGTTTTTGCGAGATGATTAACACGGGGAAAAGGGGACATGAGCGGGCTGACGAGGTTGCGCCGTATGCTTTGGACTGGTTGGAACGAAATGCCCGAAAAGACAACTGGTTCTTGCATGTAAACTTTTGGGACCCTCATACCCCTTACCGAACACCTGTAGAGTACGGTAACCCCTTTGAAGATGTTTCGCCACCCAGTTGGCACACTGACGAGATACTCGAAAAAAACCGTCAACATTACGGTGCTCACAGTGCGTTGGATACAGTCGGGTTCCCCTGGGAGGTCTCTGAGCGAATCAAACGGGAAGGCAGAATCCCACTGGAGATTAAATCTCAAACTGATTACAAACGATGGATCGACGGGTACGATACGGGCATTCACTATATGGATTATTATATTGGCCAAATTCTTGAGACGCTTGATCGGCAGGGCGTATTAGATGATACGGCAATCATAGTGAGTTCCGATCATGGGGAAAATCAAGGGGAGCTGAATGTATATGGCGATCATCAGACCGCGGACTACATAACCAATAGGGTCCCACTCATCATTCGTTGGCCAGGAGTGACGCCCGGTGGCGTTGTTCAAGATGCACTGCTTTACAACATCGATTTCGCACCTACTTTAATGGAACTCGTCGGTGGGGAGGCCTCTCGCGAGTGGGAGGGTATAAGTTTTCTCGATGCCATCAGAGGAGAACCGTTTGAGGGGCGCGAGTATCTTGTCGTCAGTCAGTGCGCATGGACGTGTCAACGAGCCGTGCGTTGGAGGGACTACATATGTATTCGCACCTATCACGAGGGGCTACGAGACTATCCACCCGTCATGCTTTTTGATGTTTCCATGGATCCGCATGAGACAAATGACTTGGCTTCGTCCATGCCACATATAGTCAATGAAGGGTTAGCTTTGCTTGAGAAATGGACGGCGGAAAAGATGCTCCATTCCCGTTACAAGGAAGACCCGCTCTGGACGGTCATTCGCGAGGGCGGTCCTTTTCACACACGCGGTTGTGCCGAGAGGTATTGCCAATACTTGCGCGAAAACGGGCGTGAACTCCACGCCCGTGATATCGAGATACGGAGTTCCGCTCGAAATGATGGAAGGCAGTGAACATGGGAATGGAAAAATCGCGAATTCATATAAGGTTTGGTTCCGTTGTACTCCTCTTGGGACTGACCCTAAATTGTTTTGGTGCGGAACAACGGGGGTCTACCTTTAAGGAAACTCGAAAAATGCGTTTTACTCAAAGTGAATTTGCAATAGGGATGTGGGTTGAACCGCCGTTAGACGAACGGGCGGACGCGCGTTACCAAGAACTTGCCGACGCAAACTTCACTCTCGTGATCGGAGGTTTTTATGCGAATACGCCCGACAAAATACGCGAACAGATTCGACTCTGTGAAAAGTATGGGCTGAGACTGTTGTGTTTCGCTCCCGGAATAGCACCGAATGACTTGCCCGACAGTCCATGTATTTGGGGATATGGTCTTCGGGATGAGCCTTCCGCGAAAGATTTTCCGGAACTTCGTAAGCAAGTGGATGCCATCCGTCGTGCCCGTCCTGGCAAGCTTTCTTATATTAATCTCTTTCCCAATTATGCCAGTTTGAACACGCTGGGTACGGCGACTTACGAAGAGTATGTATCCAGATTCTTGGAAGAAGTGGATGTGGATGTTTTGAGCATGGACCACTATCCACTATTCAAACCCGATGCTGACGGTAGGGACATATATTGTGAAAATTTGGATGTTATGAGAAGGCTCTCTCTGCAAAAAGGTATTCCATTTTGGAACTTTTTTAATATCATGCCCTTTGGCCCTCACACGGACCCTACGGAGGATCAAGTACGTTGGCAGATATTCACATCCTTAGCCTATGGAGCCAAGGGTGTCATGTACTTTTGCTACTACACACCGCGCGGTGATGAATTTCCCAAAGGCGGTGCCATTATTGCTTATGACGGAACCCGGACACGGCATTGGTATCAAGCGCGGCGTTTGAATGAGCAGTTACGAAATCTTGGACCCACGCTGATGAATCTGACGAGCGAAGCCGTTTTTCGCATCGGTCCAAACGATGATCCCGAAACTGTTCTCAAAGGATGTCCCATAACTCAAATCATTCACCAAAGTGTAGACCCGCCTTTGGATTATCTGGTAGGTGTTTTTGGACATAAAGATGGGCGCCGTGCTGTGTTACTGAATAACTATCGGTTCGCGTATACCGCTTGGCCTACCATCGAGTTTGATGTTCCTTTGGAGCAAGTGGTAGAGGTTGACCCTTGGACGGGCAAAGAGGTACCTGTTCGTGATGATAGTCCAGATATGGATGGGCTTCAGATTTCGCTCGATGCAGGGGGTGGCCGTCTTTTCCTACTACCGGCGCGTTGACGAAGAAGAACTCCTCTTGTGAAGTCATTCCGTGTCAGGCGTGAGGATGGGTCTCTCGATAGACCTCTTTCAGTCTGTCAATGCTGACATGGGTATAGATTTGAGTGCTTGACAGACTCTCATGTCCGAGTAATTCTTGCACTACCCGTAGGTCTGCGCCCCCGTTCAGCATATGCGTGGCAAATGTGTGGCGTAGAGTATGGGGCGATACATGGCGTCGCGTTGGCAGTACTTTACGTACGTAGCGTTCGATCACCCGCTGTACACTTCTTGTAGTGAGAGGGCCTCCGCGTGCATTCACAAACACAAAGGTATGTGTTGGTTTGCCAAGTTGCGCTCGAATGTCTAAATAGGTTTGCAGCGCTTCCGCGGCATATTTCCCCAAATAAGCGATGCGTTCTTTTCGACGTTTCCCCAAGATTCTGAGGGTGCCGCCGACGAAATCGATATCAGCCAAGCGAAGTCCTGCCAACTCTGACGCACGAATCCCTGTGGAGTACAGCGTTTCTAGAATAGCACGGTCTCGGATACCTAACGGTTCTGAAACCTCCGGAGCTTCCAACAGGGCGGTCACCTCCGGAATACTCAAAGCGTCAGGGAGGGTTTTCTCGAGTCGAGGAGATCTGACCGCGCGGGCTGGGTTCGATTCGGTCAATCCAATGCGTTCCATAAACTTGTAGATCGCTCTTAAAGAGGCGAGTTTGCGTGCCGATGTTCGTGCAGTATCTCCATGAGTCTGGACATGCGCCAGAAAGGAGCGAATGTCATTGCGGTTGGCTCTTTGCAAGAGTTCCAACTCGGGCTTTGTGTTTTCCAGGTCTCTTTCGGTGAACGCTCGTGGACCAAATTCCAGGTACTGACAAAACTGGCGTATGTCTTGAATATAGGCACGCAGAGTATGTTTGGACAACCCTCGTTCCGCTACCAGGTGATTTTCGAACTCGACTATAACGTCCATACAGTCCCAAAAGGCACAGGTTTCAGTTCCCCTCTATTCTGTCGGTTCTAAGATAATTTCTTCTTCGAATTGACAGGTGGGCACCGGGCACTTGCGCAGTGGCGGCTTATTCTTGCTGGACTGAATGATCGTCCAGGAATTGCCACAAGCGGGGCATGGTGTCTCTTTGTCGGGTTTCCCTGACGTTGTGAACTTGCATTCCGGGTAGTTGCTGCACCCGATGAAGCGTGTCCGCTTTGCGCGTTTTTCGATCAAATCGCCGCCACACCCTTCACGGGGACATTTCAAATCCAGTTCCATAGGTTGCGTGTATTTACATTTGGGGTATTTCTCGCAACCGTAGAAAAGATCGCCGTTTCGGCTTTGACGGATCACCAAGAATGCGCCACATTTGGGGCAAGGTTTATCTGTTTTAATGGCTTTTTTAGTTGCCGATTCCTCGACTTTATTTCCCTCATCATCGACCTTATGCGTGTTTTTGCATTTTGGGTAATTGGAGCAGGCGAGGAAACGGCCAAAACGACCGTTGCGGATCACCATGGGGGCTCCGCAGCGGTCACATTTTTGGTCGGTGGGCTCGGCTGTTGCTTTCCGTTTCAAACTGATTGTTCCATTGCATAAAGGATATTTCAAGCAAGCAAAATAGGGTCCCCAACGGCCTTCTCTGAGTTCCATGTCCCCGCCGCATTTTGGACACCGAAGATCATCTCCAACAAGTTCTCTTGCAATGACCTTTTGCGCTTGCTCCAAATCTTTTTGAAAGCCACTGAAGAACTCTCGAAGCAAAGCGTGCCACTCTTGTTGCCCTTCTTCAACATGGTCCAAGTCAGCTTCCAATCGGGCAGTAAATGCGATATCAAGAACGTCTGGGAAATTCTTTACCAAGAGGGCATTCACCTTTTCGCCCAACTCGGTCGGCGCGAGTCTCCCTTTTTCGCGTATTACGTATCCCCGTTCTATTATGGTGTTTAACGTTGGGGCGTAGGTACTGGGACGCCCGATGCCGTTTTCTTCCAAGGCACGGATCAAACTCGCTTCCGTATATCTGGGAGGTGGTTTCGTGAAATGTTGCTCCGGTAAAAACTCTGTTAAGGTCAGGCGCTCCTTATCGTGCACTTCAGGAAGAAGGGCTTCTCCATTGCTGGAGTCGGTCTTATCCTCCGAAGTCTCTTCATAAAGCACCGTGAACCCAGGGAATTTCATGACAGAACCTGTGGCACGAAACTCATAGTCTTTTGCGGTTATGGTCACAATAGTCTGGTCGAAAATGGCGGGTGTCATTTGGCACGCGACGAACCGTTTCCAAATGAGTGTGTAAAGGTTTAATTGGTCTTTTGTCAAATAAGGCGCGAGCTTATCCGGTGTTCTGCTGGTTAGAGTGGGCCGAATGGCTTCGTGGGCATCCTGAGCCTCTTTGCTCGAACGGTAGAAATTCGGTTTTTCCGGAAGCATTTCGGGAGGATAGGATGCTTGAATGAACGCCCTGACGTCAGCGATCGCTTCCTGTGCCAGCCGGGGCGAATCGGTTCTCATGTACGTAATTAAACCCGTCAATCCTTCCTCGCCCACGTCCACGCCCTCGTAAAGTTGTTGGGCGATGATCATGGTTTTTCTAGGAGAAAACCCAAGTCTTCGTGAGGCTTCTTGTTGAAGAGAACTGGTGATAAACGGGGGATAAGGCCGACGCCGCACCTCCTTTTTTTCTACGGAACTTACAAGGAAGTTGGCATCTTGTAGGTCGTCAATAATCCCTTTGACGGTCAACTCGTCGGGTAGCTCTATCAGCTCACCCTGGCGTTTGAACAGTCGTGCCTTTAGCTTGTCTTTGTGCTCGGTCAAAAAATGCGCATCAAGCGTCCAATATTCTTTAGGTACGAAAGAGCGTATTTCTGCTTCTCGCTCGCAAACCATACGGACGGCGACTGACTGGACGCGACCTGCGCTTAATCCTTTGCGCACTGACCAATGGAGAATAGGACTGAGTTTGTAGCCGACAAGGCGATCAAGTATGCGCCGTGCTTGCTGGGCATTGACGAGGTTTGTATTGATCTCTCGGGGATTGCGAGTCGCTTCCACCACTTTATTCTTGGTAATTTCGTGGAACTCAATGCGATGTACCGGTTTTCTCGTGTTTTTCAAGAGTTCTGCGACATGCCACCCGATGGCTTCTCCTTCGCGGTCAGGGTCCGTTGCTATGAGAATCTCCTCAACCTTTTCAGCCGTTTCGCGTATGGCTTTCACCGCGGTGCTGGACTCTTTTAGCGTCACATATTTCGGTGTGAAATCATTTTCAATATCTACGCCGAGCTCATTCTTGGGCAGATCTCGGACATGACCGTAACTTGGCCTTATCACGTAATTATTACCCAAGAATTTCGATATAGTACGCGCTTTTGTCGGAGATTCGACTACTACCAGATATTTAGTCATTCATAGTCTCCATTTGGAAAAACGATACCACACTTGGAACGTGAGAAAAAGACTCCCTACTTCAGACCGGGCGTCCACGGGCGTCAAAAAGACGGGCGACGAGACTCAGTTAAAGGGTTCTTCTTGTCGTTGAATAACTCGTAAGAAGGTATGCTGTGTCTCAACATCTCGAACGCTAAAAACCAGCCACGCCAACAAATACTCCAACTCTTCGACCCCTACCGTACCATCAAAAACGCTGACTTTTTCCAGAATGGCTTCTCTTAAGTAAGGATCGATCAAGCCGTACATCTCCAAACGGGCGAGCATATCTCGGGCGGCGGGTCGCATTTTTTGTATTTCTAAATCGGTCAACGGCCGTGCAACTGGAGTCTGCTTTTCCACTGATGATGAAAACCCGTTGGGAAAATGCGGTTTTAACAGTCTAAGCGCACTGTCAATGTCTCGTTTTGTGTAGCCCAATTCTTTCAGCCATCTCCGAATGCCTTTTTCCGTGTGTATTGTATGAGGGTTTTCCTCAATGTGTCGTAAGATGGCGTCTACAATTTTTACCAGAAACGGTTTCATTAGACCTCTATTCTCTGCGAAGATAGTTTCTCACGTCCTATCTTGGAGCGTATTGTAGGAATAGAATAGGAGAGATTCAACCTGTTATCTTTTTATTGGTGACATGGTTCTTAGATAATGGTTTGTTGTGGCAGCACGACTTTGGGGTATTTTCCAAAAGCCCTGAGCAAGTACTATGATATAGAATGAAACGGTTTAGACAGATTTGAATTCCGATAGGAGTACATCTAATGACGATTAAAGGGGTTGAGGGCCCTTTCAAAAAAGGGAGTCCGCCGTGGGTCTCTTTCGTTTTTGGACTCATTGTAGGTCTGGTGCTTGGCTACATATTCTGGAGTACCGGCACAAAACCGTCCGAACCTCAAGAGCAAATATCCACTAACACGAATGTCGTCTCTCCCGAGGACAAAAAACCTTCAGAAGAGGGCGCTCCTGAGGCAGTGGTTGCGACGGAGGAACCTACCGCCACCGTTGAAGAAACGGAGCAACCTGCAGAACGTCCCGTGTTAGCAGTTTCTGGCCCGATGGATCACCTTGCCAATGAAATTGACCTTTGGCCTGCGCGTCTGTTCTTTATCTCTGTTCCCGGTCAGTCACTGGATGCGTCGAGCCGTACTTTTCTAAGGACGTTTAAGCCCGGCGGCGTGTTGTTGCAAGAAGACAACATCAAGAATGCGAACCAACTCAAGGAGTTGGTCAAACAGATAAAAGACGCGGTCGGTTTGGGAACCGAAAACGCAGACTTACCCCTAATTGCGGTTTCGTATGAAAACCCCGCTTTCAGAAAAGCACTTGTCTCAGATTTAGCCACGCTAAGATCCCTGGGTGAGTCGCGAGATATCGAGAAAGGGCGGCAGTTGGGACGGACTCTGGCAAGCGCCTGCAAGAAGGTTGGGATTGCCGTAGTTCTGGGTCCTCGTTTTGATGTCCTGAAAACTGAAAAAACTATTGTGAGTCTAGACGATTGTTTTGGGAGTGACCATCTGGTGGTCGCAACGATGGCGCTTTCCGTTGCTCAGGGCATGATGGAGGAAGGCGTCATTCCAATTGCGATAACGTTTCCGGGGTATGCCGCGGCGGAACGCGACCCACTGGAGCCCGTCTTGGTGCTCTCACGAGATAAAACCGTGATCGCTCAAATCCTTTTCCCTTATATGCAGGCTGTCCACTGGGGCATTCCAGGAATACTGGTCGGCCACGTGGCGACACCGGTTCTTGACAAGGACGCTCCCAGGAGACCGGCGTCTCTCTCGCCTGTGCTGATTGGTGGGCATCTCCGGGAGCGATGGGGTTTTGATGGCGTGGTAGTGGCGGATGACCTTTTCGCCGAAGCAGTTACAGCTTCTCGTTCACCGGAGAGAGCCGCCATTGAGGCAATCAGTTCTGGAGCAGATGCCCTGATACTAACTGAGCGGGACACGATCAAGATTCGCACAGTTTCAAAAGCTATTGAGCAATCGTTACAAGAGGGGAAAATTCCGCGCGATAATGTCCTAAAAAGTATCCGTCGTTTGGACAAATGGCAGGAGTGGCTTAAGGCTCCCGTAGGCTTGACGCAACCCCTGCCTGATCTTACCGCGAAAGGTTCGGAATCTGTCACGTCAGAGCCTGAGCCGTCGCAAGTAACTTCGGAGGCGCAGAAAGCAGGCGCAGAACCCGAGCCACCTCAATCCCGCGAGCATGTAGTTGCAGGCGGGGAAAATCTCACAAAAATTGCTGCTAAGTATGGGGTTACGGTCGAGAACCTTAAGCAATGGAATAACCTCAGTGACACCAAACTTATGGTTGGCCAGAAGCTGAAAATACTTGGTCCTAATTCCTCAGAAGCCTCAAAACCGTTCGAACAAACAACGGGCGATAAGCAAGCGCCACAGCCTTCAGAAACCCAGGCAGTATCTTCCGAAGTACCGCCAGAAGAAAAACCAGCGGTTCCGGCCGAGTCCTCGGCGATTGCACCCGCTGAGCCGAATGTGCCGCAATCGGGTACTTCTGAATCTCCTGCACCTGGTGCAGCTCCCGTGCAAGATGCAGGAGTTCCGCAGCCTGAGCCTCAACCTTCGGCCGAATCTGCTTCTGTCACATCTGAAGTTCCTCCTGCTAATGATAAGAATAATCAGGTTACAGAGTATGAAGAATATGTGGTACAACCGGGCGATACAATTTTTGGATTGTCCAAGCGATTTAACGTAAAGCGAGAAGATCTTCTTTCGCTAAACAACATGACCGATCAGGACAAGTTGTTCTTTGGAAAGAAGATCAAAATACCCAAATCTCCAGCGGTGTCGAATGAATCGGAACGTGACAAGGGTGCAGAGTAGGAAAAAGTAAGGTTTTTTTGAAAAACGATGTTTTTCCTGTGCATCATGAGAGACGCGCATTTGAGGAGGATTAGGAAATGTTTATGCTCGCTGGTCTAACTGAAGAGAAACTGAAAGCTTTACAACAATTCGAAGCCGAATCGGGATTGCGGGTGCTGGCTGTTACGCCGATAGCCGTGGAGCCCGCTTCCATAGCGGCGGATGATTTGGCGCGTCTGCAAGATCTCGAGCGTCAATTGGGTGTGTGTTTATTAGCCGTGAAATAGAAGATTCCTCAAAATGAAATTTACTCAAGGTTTGCGTAAACGGGGGGTTGTTGGGCTGGCTTGTACTTTCCTTTTTTGTTTTTCTAGCGGCGTGAACGCGTCTGATGTTTATTCTTGGACGGATGCAAGCGGCGTGTTACATTTCAGTGATAAGCCTCCGCAGGAGGCATCAACATCTGCTCAGATCGTTCCTGTGACTAGAAACCTCAACAGGTCTTCCTCTTCAGGGCGCAGTGAAGGGGTTCGACAGGAAAGTGTGGAACATCAGGAGAAGTCAGTAGAAGAGGAATCACAAAAACCGAAGGAAGAAAATTCCGTTTCGTCAAATCAGGATTCCCAAGAGGCAAAAACGCCGGAACCTCCCTTAACACGTTCTCAGCGCTTGGAGCAAAAAAAGGAAAAGCGTACAGAAGTTATGAGGAGTCGTTTTACCCGTACGAAGTCGCCGACTTCGGAGGAAGCCTCTCCGAAACCTGAAACTGCTCCTGCTGGACAAAAACCGTCTCAAGAATCTCCTGCCTCTGATCAAGCGAGTTCGAAAACAGAGGAAAAGCCTACCTTTGATTGGAACGATCTTTGATGGATACTTCTCTCGGCGTTTTTGAAACAGGCGATTAAGCTGCAGCTGTGCGTTGACGTGTATTAATTTTTGGAGTCTGTTTGAATGTTGGCACGAGTACTTTCCAGCGGTGTGCTGGGGATAGATGGATTCATCATAACAGTAGATGTTGATCACCGCTATGGGCTTTCCCAAATGTGCATTGTGGGGTTGCCCGATGCTGCAGTAAAAGAAAGCAAAGAACGTGTCAGCTCTGCAGTTAGAAATAGCGGTTTTGATTGGCCTAGCGGTGTTTATGTGGTTAACTTGGCGCCCGCAGACCTGAGGAAAGCCGGTACCTCTTTGGATTTACCGATTGCATTGGGAACGCTAGCGGCTACAGGGCAGCTTACTGCGCCGATGTTCCCGCAATATGCGTTTGTTGGAGAGCTGGCTTTGGACGGTTCTGTGCGTCCCATATCTGGGGCTTTGTCTATGGCAATTGCTGCGCGTGACTCCGGGTTACGCGGCATTGTGTTGCCCCATGAAAATGCAGAAGAGGCTGGCGTTGTGCCAGATTTTTCTGTAATTCCCGTGCAAACACTTATTGAGGCGGCGGCATTTGCGTCGGGGAACAAGCGTATTGAACCATACCGAACGAATCTGGAACAGGCGTTTTCTTCTGGACGAAGGATCTCCAAGGATCTGAGCGAGGTGAAAGGTCAGGCACATGTCAAGCGAGCGCTGACGGTTGCCGCCGCAGGGGGACACAATCTGTTAATGATTGGGCCGCCAGGTACCGGGAAAACGATGATGGCAGCACGCCTTCCGGGCATTCTGCCGGACATGACGTTTGAAGAGGCGCTTGAAACCACTCGTATCTACAGTGTTGCAGACGGCGTTAGAGAGAAAGGAAAGCTCATCCTGCAGCGTCCGTTTCGTGCCCCGCATCATACTGCAACTACGGTGTCCATTTGTGGCGGAGGCGCTGGACAACAACCCGTGCCCGGTGAAGTCAGTCTCGCACACAATGGCGTCCTTTTTCTCGACGAACTCCCAGAGTTTAACCGCGGGGCGCTCGAGGTCTTGCGACAACCCTTGGAAGAAGGTTTTGTTCACATTCGACGGGCGATGTACTCGGTTACGTTTCCGAGTCGATTTATGCTTGTGGCAGCAATGAATCCTTGTCCTTGTGGTTGCCGCACGGACCCAAAAAAGCAATGCCGGTGCAGTATTGGGGAGATTCAGCGGTATGTAGCGAAGCTGTCGGGTCCTCTCTTGGATAGAATTGATATTCATGTAGAAGTGCCGGCGTTGTCGTTCAGCGAATTAGCGGATCGTCGTCCCAGCGGTTTAAGTAGCGCCGAAGTGCGCCAAATCGTACAAAAGGCAAGAACTCGGCAATACAATCGCAATGGGATCGGTATCTGTAATGCACATTTAGAGCCTAAATCGGTCCGCGATGTATGTGTGGCGAGTGAGTCGGCCACTCAACTGTTGCGTGCCGCCATCGACAGGCTAGGTTTCAGTGCGCGGGCATATGATAAGGTGCTGCGGGTCGCTCGAACCTTGGCAGATCTAGATGAACAAGACGTCATTGCAGACCATCATGTAGCCGAAGCGATTCAGTATAGAAGTCTCGATAGAGAAATTCTCTAGTTTTCGCGGTCAATATTCAGTTTCTAATGAATCGACGGGCAACCTGGCTGTCCTATTTTGAATTGTCAAAGCGTGACGTCCTGGCGTTGCCCACGAAGCCGTATATACGGGCTCACTTGGTTGCTCCCATTCTGAAAACAAATCGACTGTGGCGATGGTTTCACCATCCAAAACGATGTCCATTAAGCCAAAGAGAGGCCCTTTGGGGGCAAACAAGGTAAAAGAGCGTCCCTCGAAATTCCATTTCGCTCGCGCCTTTTCTGTCTTGGAAATTGCCCCAATACCGTACGAAAAACGTGTGTTGGAAACGATTTCCCAGTCGTTCAGATCTTGTCCAGCACCAAGCAACGCTTCGGTGTATATGTACTTGAGGACAGGTGGCTTGGATTTCCCCGTGATTTGAAACGAATTGACAGCAAGATAGCTGTGCGGAGCGAGAAGCATTCCAATCATTCCTTCTCCTGGAGGGTATGATTTTTCAGTGATGAGCGGTTGTTTGTTGATTTCCAAAGAAAGTGACCCTTTTTTTCGTAATACGTCAATCCGAATATCTTTTGGCAACTGCTGAACTGTTTCAAAAAAGGTCGTCCCAGAGCCATTGGCGTCAATTTGTAGGAGCGTTAACTTGTTTTCAGTGAGCTGAAGGCCTTTGTATCGTGTAAACGAAAGGGGATGTATAGAAGCGTCTGCTTTGGGCGTGTTCGGGCCTAGCGGCGCACAAAAATCCCAAAAGATGGTTGCAGAACCTATTAAAGAGAACGCAGCAGAAAGGCGGAACTCTGAATAAGTGCGTTTCAGCAGGAGCAAGCTAGGACCTTCATGACTACTGGCGAAGAGTCCTTTGCTGCGAAACGGGGTCCTCCATTTGCGTTGTGCCAGATTTATCGTTCCCATCATTTGGCTATCGCGAGAAGGAAACATAACCGTGAAGATACCGTTTGGTGTCACCAACCCGCTGACCGTTTGTCCCCAAATACCCGCATATTCGTGTTCCGCGGGTTCTGAGTGCCAAACCGATCCATATTGAAAAAGTTTCCAAGCTTCAGGCGTATGCGCATCTTCGATTTTTGCACGGTAAATGGCTTGAAAATTTCGATTGAGCGCGACGGAAGTAGCAGGAGCATAAACCCACCAGTTGTGAGTAAACGCAGGATAAAACTCCAGCAACGGCGGATAAAATGTGTTGGAATCCACACTCAACAAAATCTTTGGTGGCTCATACGGGCCATCTGGAGTCGCTGCCGTGCTTCCAACAAGTGCCCAACTAAAGTGTTGTCCACTGTCCATCATGGCGAGAACAAGCCAGTCCTTTTTCCTGCGGACGAGAGTTGCCGCGTAGATCCGTCTGTATTTCCCACACAGTTTTTCTAATGCTTGAACGTGGAGAATAGGTTTTTCTGTGCGATAAAACGGGCCTTCGGGGCGGTCGCTCCAAGCGTATCCAATACCGCTGTCTGCAAAGCCAATAGGATTGTGGGCGTTTTCCCATGTGCAATCAGCGTTTGCCCAATCGTAGACCATATGGTAAATGGAGTTGTGATATACCACGGACACATCGGGTGCATGAATGACAGGTGAAGGATTCTCTTCAAAGTGAAACGGTTCAGAGTCGAACACCTTGCCGCAATTCTCCCAGGTGTGACCATCTTCACTGGAACGTAACACTGTACATTGCATTGGGGCTTGACCATCAAAGGCGTAATTAGCGGGATATTCACCCACGTAAATGTAAAGCCTTTTGCTGACAGGATCCCGAAATAGGAATCCATTAACAGGCCATTCGTAGGGTGGACTTCCTCGATAAACCGGATTGTTCGGAAACCTTATGAAGGTGTCAAAGGAGACATCACCGTAAACAGGGTGATGGATCCATTCATTTCGAAAGACACTCTTTGCGTAATCTTGTGCTGTAAGTACTCCGAGATTCAGTATCATGACGGCGAACACAGGTGACCACTCTCTTGTCTCAGAATCGACAAGAGATTATCATAGATGAAGGGGTTTTTTAGAATGTTGGTTTAGAAATTCCCGTTTGCGAAAGTTGTGTACTGAAAAACGACGTTGAAAAGAATGGGATTCTCACGATGCGACATGTTACCTCTATTTCACGTGTACCTCTGCAAATAGCCCAAACGGGAGACACAAAACAACTCGTTCCAAATTTTGGGTTTTGGGACTGGTGGGTTTTGATAACCCAAGGGTTAATCTGGATTGTTCAGTGGCTGGGAACCTCCCGCTAGGCCAAAATCCTTTAGCGGCAAATTCTTATCTTAACCGATACCATTTACTGTCGATACGAAACACGACAGGTTCTTTCCATTGAAGTATGGGGGCAAGGGGAGCATGTTGCGAAAAAAACTGTGACGTTTCTTTTGCATCTCGACTGAGGCTAAGCGTCTCTTCTCCAGAGTATCCGCGTTCGCGCCACTCATTTTCCTCAAAAATAAATTCCCGCCCCGCAAGTTGGCGGATTGTTTCCTTGTCGTCTTTCTTAGCTAGCGCTTGTTTTCGCAGTTCCCTGGCCAATGGTTTTTCGAGTAACTTGTCGTCGACACCAAGGCGGCCAGAAGATAAACCATCGTTTTTGGTGTCTGCGGATTGTGATAACGACATCTTTTCAGCGAAAGTATCGACGGTCTTTGTGGGTAACTGGGGCAATTCCATGTCAGCTTTTTCCTGAGCCGGAGATGTAGTTGGCGGAGTGTGAGATTCAACACCTTCAGGTTCAGGTTCTTCGAAAGATTCCGCAGAGGTTTGCTTTTTTTGAGGCATGATTTCATCCGACTTTTGGCCTACGGATAATGCTTCGGCAGCTGGGGATGGACTAGTTTGGTCTGCGGCGGTTCGGTTCAAAGACACTGTGAACCGGTTTGTATTTCTGGAAACCAGGGATAGTTGGTATAAGGTTGCAGCCAATACAAGCATAAGACAGGCGGCAGCTGCTACCAAGTGCCACACAGGTTTTTCTTTCAAGCCTGGCCGTCTGAATCGAATCGTGCGAGGAGTGCGCTCCAATCTCTTCCGTACCATGTGCTCGAATTCCGGCGGGGCATGTTTTTTTTCTAGGCCGCGGTAAAGAACGTTGACTCGGCGAAATGCCTCAAGGTCTTGTTGCAGCTGGATGTCTTCGTGCAACAAGGCTTCCATTTCCACGCGATCTTCCGGAGACAATTCTCCATCGATATATGACAAAAGTTTTTCTATTTTGTCTTTATTTTCCATAACTCATAAAATCGAAAGTTCGGTCAGTCTCCTTCGGAGCACAGAGCGGGCCTGATTCAGACGAGATTTCACGGTGCCCAGCGGACAATTCATAATTTGGGAAATTTCCTCGTAGCTCAAATCCTCGAAAACCTTTAGCACAAAAACCGTCCTTAGCTCATCCGGTAATTCGTTTAAACAACACTGCAGCATTTCTTCTAATTCTCGGACCTCTGCCCGATTGCGAGGGGAGTTTGCCGATTGCAGTCCAGAAGAGGCGAGTGTGGAAGGGTCTTCTTTCATGCTTTCCAACGATACACCAAGATTTCTGCCCATACGGGACCCATCCCGCAATCGGTTCTTCGCAAGATTTATCGCAATACGATATAACCATGTGTAGATACGTGCGTCGCCTCTGAACGTCTCTAAGTGATGATAGGCTTTTACAAAGACATCCAAAGCAACCTCATGTGCGTCTTCCCTTCGTCCGACAATCCGAAAGACGGTGTTAAAAATTTTATCTTTATAGCGACGTACGATCTCCTCAAAGGCGGAAAGATTGCCCTGTTGAGAAAGTTCAACCAGGCGTTCATCAGACACCTCGTGCCATTCATTCCTCAACATCTCAGAAGCAACGGACTCCTACGGTCGTACGCTTCCTGTATCTATTAGACACCGAACAGAAAGCAAAGTTTCTTCATTTGTCCAAAACGATACTACAGGCTCCACCGCATCTCAACCTCTAATTGGCTGAGTTCTTGAAGCTTTTGTGTTTATGTATTATGCTAATTAGAAACGCAAGACTTTCTTCTGAACCCTTGCATATTCGCGCCTGTAGCTCAGGAGGATAGAGCAACGGCCTTCTAAGCCGTGGGTCGGGCGTTCGAATCGCCCCAGGCGCGCCAGTTTATTTTGGAGAGACGGGGGATTTTCGTTTTTGCTTGACAAAATGTTCTTCCACAGCGTGGTTGAACCTTTTTAGGGGCGTAGAGTATAGTTATAGTGTTTCCCCCTTTTTGGTCAATAGTCCTTGTTATGGGGAAACAGATGGCTGGTCGTAAGGAAGAGACGGCCGCACGGAGCCGTCAGGTATGTTTGTTTAACTGGAAGGAGACTTAACGCAATGGCAAAAAAGAATGTCTATTTCTTTGGCGGCGGAAAGGCTGAAGGCCGTGCCGACATGAAAGAACTCCTGGGCGGAAAAGGCGCGAATCTTGCCGAAATGGCTGCTCTTAAGATTCCCGTGCCCGCCGGGTTTACCATCACTACGGAGATGTGCACGGAGTACTACAAGAACAAAGGCAAACTTCCAAGCGCACTTGTTCAGGAGGTGAATAAACATCTCAAACAAGTAGAAAAGGTAATGAAGAAGAAGTTTGGGGACCCCGAAAATCCGCTGTTGGTTTCTGTGCGTTCGGGTGCTCGTAAGTCCATGCCCGGCATGATGGAGACGGTGTTAAATGTTGGGCTGACTTCCAAGACGATTCCTGGGCTTGTCAAACAAACGAAAGACGAACGGTTTGTTTACGATGCCTATCGTCGCCTGATTATGATGTATTCCGACGTCGTGATGGAAAAGGCTGCTGGCATCGAGCCCAAAGAAGGTGAGGCGGTTCGGCTCCAGCTGGAGCATGCGATGGACCGTGTGAAGAAGGACCGCGGCGTTACGCTGGATACGGAATTAACAGCCGATGACCTCAAACAGCTTTGCGACGAATTCAAAGAGATCGTTAAACGCGTTCTGGGTAAGGAGTTTCCGGACGATCACAACGAGCAACTTTGGGGCGCTATCAAGGCCGTATTCCAGTCGTGGAATGGGCGCCGTGCTCGCGAATACCGACGGATTGAGCGCATTCCCGATGATTGGGGCACAGCGGTGAATGTGCAAGCGATGGTTTTCGGTAATATGGGCGACGATTCTGCAACGGGTGTGGCTTTTACGCGCAACCCGGCTACAGGCGAAAATCAATTTTACGGGGAATGGCTCGTTAACGCTCAAGGGGAGGATGTTGTAGCGGGTATTCGCACCCCATCTCCTTTGAATATCGCTACCAAATCCGAACATACCAAACATCTCGAATCCCTCGAAGAGAAGATGCCGAAAGTCTATAAACAGCTCGTGGACATCCGTAACAAACTTGAAAAGCATTATAAAGACATGCAGGACATCGAGTTTACCATTGAAAAAGGTGTCCTTTGGATGCTCCAGACACGAACGGGCAAACGTACAGGGGTTGCAGCCGTCCGTATGGCCGTCGAAATGGCGGAAAGCAAGTTGATCGACAAAAAAACGGCAATTATGCGCGTCGAGCCGATGCAATTGGATGAACTTCTGCATCCCATGCTCGATCCAGTTAAGGAGAAGAGTGCAACGTTGCTGGCGAAGGGACTACCTGCGGGTCCGGGCGGTGGTGTTGGCCAAATCGTCTTCACAGCGGACGATGCTGCTGCGTGGGCGGAGCAGGGCAAGAAGGTCATCCTCGTTCGGAACGAGACATCGCCGGAAGACGTTCACGGAATGCACGTAGCCGAGGCTATTCTGACGGCAAAAGGCGGCATGACGAGCCATGCGGCGCTGGTCGCCCGGGGCTGGGGTAAGTGCTGCATCGTCGGTTGCGGAGCATTACACATTAACGTTTCCGAAAAGACCATGTCGGTGAATGGCAAGGTACTTCGTGAAGGGGACTGGATCTCGTTAAACGGCACTGCTGGGAAAGTATATGAGGGGCAAATCCCTGTGCTGCCGGCGGATCCGGACCGTAACGAATGGTACAAAAAGTTGATGTCGTGGGCTGATGCCACGCGTGAGATTAATGTGCGGACCAATGCGGACCGTCCTGAGGATGCGGCTCAGGCTGTTGCGCTGGGCGCGGAAGGAATTGGATTGACCCGGACGGAACACATGTTCTTTGAGCCGGAACGCATTGTGCATATGCGTGAAATGATCCTCGCCGAAAACGTCGAAGAACGCCGCAACGCCGTGATGAAGTTATTGCCTTATCAAAAGAAAGACTTCATTGGCATTTTCCGTGCCATGGCGGGTAAACCGGTCACGATTCGGCTGCTGGATCCGCCGCTCCACGAATTTGTGGCGCTGAGCGACGCTCAGATCGAAGAGTTGTCTGCGGAAATCCATGTGCCTGTTGAGAAGATTAAAGCTCGGGTAGCACAGCTTCACGAGTTGAATCCTATGCTGGGGCATCGTGGTTGTCGACTTGGCATTGCTTACCCCGAAATCACTGAAATGCAAGCAAAGGCAATTTTGGAAGCCGCAGCCGAGCTTATCAAAGAGGGAGTGAAAGTAGCGCCCGAAATCATGATTCCTTTGGTAGGCCATCAGAACGAGTTTATCAATCAGGAAGCAATCGTGCGGCGAGTCGCTGACGAAGTTCAAAAACAATATAACGTAAAAATTCCGTATCTTGTGGGTACCATGATTGAGATACCACGGGCATGTCTTGTCGCAGACAAGATAGCCGAGCATGCGGAATTCTTCAGCTTTGGTACAAATGACTTGACGCAAATGGGCTTCGGCTTCTCTCGTGATGACATTGGCGGTTTCTTGCCCTACTATCTTGCCAACAAGATTTTACCGGAAGACCCGTTCCAGGTATTGGATCAAGAGGGAATTGGTCAGTTGGTAGCCATGGGCGTCGAGCGCGGCCGCTCCACGCGTCCCAACCTCAAGGTAGGTATTTGCGGCGAACATGGTGGCGAGCCGTCGTCTGTTAAGTTCTGCCATCGCGTGGGAATGAACTACGTAAGCTGCAGTCCTTTCCGCGTTCCTATTGCTCGGTTTGCTGCCGCACAAGCGGCGATTCAATGGCCGAGAAAAGCGTCGCAAGCCAAAGGCAAAGCTTCCGCTAAGAAAGTTGCCGCAAAGAAAACGGCTGCAAAAAAGACTGCCAAGAAAAGATAGGCAAAACGTTTGATATGATAGGGAGACCCCCGAATGAGTGTTCGGGGGTCTCTGTTTTTTGTGATAGATTACTGTCGTCTTTGTCCAAGAGGCGTTCGTTATGAACTACATACGTGTGCCGGTGACTCAATCATTTTCTTGGCCGGAGGGTATTCGTGCTGCTGTGAGTCTGACGTTTGACGATGGTCGACGTTCTCAATGGCAATACGGCGTGCCTTTGCTGAATGATTTTGGAGTGAAAGCGACATTTTATGTGCTACCCAAAGCATTGGAAGAAAACCTGGAACGATGGCAGGCTGTCTGTGCACGCGGACACGAGATCGGGAATCACTCTCTCACGCATCCCTGCAGTGGCAATTTCCCGTTTGCCCAAAAGAATCCTCTCGAAGAGTATAGCCTTGAAATGATGGCAAAGGAACTCGACGAAGCATCCCAGAGATTAGCCAAGTCTTTGGGGACATTCCCTGAAAGTTTTGCTTATCCGTGTGGACAAAAATTCGTGGGACGTGGCGCCGAAGCAAGAAGTTACGTTCCGCTGGTTGCTGATAGGTTCCTGGCGGGACGCGGATGGCGAGATGAACACCATAACGCACCGGGGTTTTGCGACATGGCGCAACTTTTTGCTGTGCCAATAGATGGTCTAGATGCCGACGACGCGAAAGCGCAAATCGATGCTGCGGCGCGGGAAGGCGGTTGGCTCATCTTCGCGGGTCATGACATTGGTAGCAAGAAGACGACAAGGCAAGTGACGCTAGAAAAGACGCTCGTTGCTGTGTGTGAGTATGTCCGAGAAAATTCGCCCGGGATTTGGCTGGATACAGTGAAGACAATTGCAAACTATGTAAGAGATTTCCGACGTGAAATGTCCAGTCAGCAGCAATGAAGGTGCCCAGACTGATCTACCGAGACTAGGGAAGATAACTAGAATTCTCGAAGCGAGGAGGAAAAACGATGAGCGGCAAACGTCAGGACTATATTGGTTGGTCTGACTATTTCATGGGCATTGCCATTTTGTCTGCCCATCGTAGCAAAGACCCAAATTCTCAGGTAGGCGCTTGTATTGTTAACCCACAGAATAGAATTGTAGGAATCGGTTATAACGGTTTTCCCGTGGGTTGCAGCGATGATGAGCTGCCTTGGGCACGCGAAGGAGAGTCCGCTTATGACACGAAGTATCCTTATGTCTGCCATGCCGAAATGAATGCCATCCTGAACAAAAACTCTGCAGACCTAACCGGATGCCGTATTTACGTCACTCTATTTCCGTGTTCTGAATGTACGAAACTTATCATCCAGAGCGGTATTCGAGAGATTATTTATTTGAGCGATAAATATCATGACTCGGTCACCTGTCGGGCAGCGAGAAGGATGCTGGATATGGCCGGTGTTAAATATGTTCCCTTTAAGCCCACGGTACCTCGAATCGTTGTGGATTTCGCACAAGAAGCGGAAAGTGTAACACAAGTTTAACAAACCTATTCGTTACTCAGATTTCTACAAAAATAATCTGATTGGAGACTTGTGACAGCGCAGCTGTAGGCGGAGGGCTCTTTTTTGCAACAATTCTCATGGCTTTGGAAAAGTCTCAAAGTCTTGTTTCGGTGTCTAAGAGGAAGCTTTTCAGTTCAGCTGGAGATGTTGATCTTTTCCACTGTCAGGAATGTCTACGCGAGATAAATAATTTGAATATCTCTTATTTTTAGTATAATGGTCAGAGGTAATAGGTGCGCAGGGTGTTTGGTCTTCAGGGTGATCTTGGCTCTTATCAGAAAGAGTGGTCTTGCCTTGAATACTGATGGGGAATACTGGATAAGGATGGATGACCGTGGTTGACGAATTGCTCATTAAGCAAGTGGAGACAATAGCCGAGGAACTTGTCCTTGCCGATCCTGGGGATTTACAAGGATTGGCAAATCTGCACACTATTTTTCAGGAAATAGAGCAGAAGACTTCTGCTCATGCTGCGGCAATTGCTAAGAACTGCGCTGCCCTGGTGGAACGGATTATCTTGGCTGAGGTTCCCGACTCTAAAATAGCCATGGAAACCCTTGGAAAGGGAGTTGCTGCCTTGCAGGGAATTCTACGAGATGGCAGGGCGCTTCATGAAGTGGACATACCCGAAGAACTCAGACCGTCTGAGGCACTTGACCAGTCTCCGACCGAAAAAAGTCAGGTCTCTAAGGCAGTAACGCTTTCCGGTGTGGTAGACGAAAAGATACTGTCGGACTTTCTCGCGCGTCAGCCCGCTGTGCTTGAGGATATGGAACGTCTCCTTCTGGAGTTGGAGAACTCCGATGTACCGTCCTCGAAAGCTGAATTGAGAAGGATTATCCATACGTTAAAAGGGGAATCAGGGTTGATTGGGCTACCCGAAGTGGAACGCCTGTGTCACACTGCAGAAGATGCGATTGACAAAGTGCCCATTAAAGAAATTACAGATATTTTGCTTGAAATGAAAGATTGGTTGGGACGGGTGTTTCACGCATTATCGACACAAGGTGAAATGCCGGAATCTGCCGATAATCTGATCCAGCGACTGGGAGGCTTGACTTCTTCTGACAAAACTTCTTCAAAAGATTCCGAAAAGACCGAAGAGGTTTCTGAAGCTACTCAACCTTCTCAGAGTGAGCCCAAATACCTAACGGCTGACAAAGACCTCTTGGCAGAGTTTGTTACCGAGGCTCAAGAGCATCTCCAAAATGCGGACGTGCAGCTCCTAACGGTAGAGACGGATAGCAAGAACCAAGAAGCCCTCAACGCCGTCTTCCGTGCCTTTCATACGATAAAAGGGGTGGCTGGATTTCTCGATTTGCCGGATATTCAGTCGCTGGCTCATGAAGCCGAGAATCTATTGGATCGAGCGCGAAAAAATGAGTTGGAACTCGTGGGTCCTTACATGGACGTTACGTTCGAGTCAGTCGATATGATGAAGCGTTTGGTGGCTCATGTAGCACATTCGTTGTCTACCGGAGAACCGTTGGGTCAGGAGAATAACCTTCCTGACCTGATGAAAAGGCTTCACCAGGCGGTGCAGGGGCAACTCGTTGCAGAAGCAAGAAGTATAGCAGCTGTCGCACCCGGGAAACGCATCGGAGAAATCCTCGCTGAACAAGGCAAGGTTTCGCAGCAAGAGATCGCAGAGGCCCTCGAAAAACAATCCGCAATGGGTCCCAACGGGGAGTTGGAACAACGGTTTAAGTTGGGGGAAATGCTTGTCCGTGAGGGAAAAGTCTCAGCTCAAGTGGTTGCAGAGGGACTTAGGGCACAGAAGCAATCTCAGCAAGGTCCTGCGGAGATGAGAAATCAAAGTGTTTCTACGGAGGTAAAGGAGCCTGTCCGTGTTGATGCTGACCGACTGGACCGTCTCGTCGACCTGATAGGTGAGTTGGTGATCGCCGAATCGATGGTGAGTCAATCACCGGAACTCACCGCTAATGCTTCGAACCAATTACTACGACATCTGAGTCAATTGGACAAGATTACCCGCGAGCTACAAGAGATCGGCATGTCGCTTCGAATGGTGGCGGTGCGCGCGACCTTCCAAAAAATGGCGCGGTTAGTTAGAGATCTGTCACGAAAAGCGAATAAAAATGTTCGGTTCGAAATGTACGGGGAAGATACAGAATTGGATAAAAGTGTGGTCGACAAGATAGGTGACCCGCTTGTGCATATGATTCGTAACGCCGTGGATCACGGAATTGAGTCCGATCCTGCCGAACGCATTGCCGCAGGGAAAAGTGAAGCCGGGCTTGTTGTTTTACGAGCGTATCATAGTGGCGGTAGCATCTGCATCGAAGTTCAGGATGACGGTCGCGGTCTCGATAAGGAGGCGATTCTACGGAAAGGTATCGAGCGGGGACTGGTGCGTGAAGGAGAAAACTTGACGGAACGTGAGATATTCAATCTCATCTTCGAGCCCGGATTCTCGACGGCAAAACAGATCACGGATGTTTCTGGGCGCGGTGTGGGTATGGATGTTGTTCGGAAAAACATTGAAGCGCTCCGCGGGCAAGTGGAAATCCATTCGGAAAAGGGCAAGGGTACTTTATTTAATATTCGTTTGCCGCTTACTCTGGCTATCATTGATGGAATGGTGGTGCGCGCAGGCGCCGAGCGCTACATTCTCCCCACCTTGTCTGTTGTGAGAGCGATTCGACCCAAAAAGGAAGAAATCTTTACGGTGGTAAATAAAGGAGAAATGTTGTCTATTCAAGGTCGTCTCATTCCTCTTTTCCGTTTAGATCGGCTTTTCTCGGTTCAAGGTGCCGTACAAGACGCCACACAAGCACTCGCTGTCATCGTGGAAGACGATGGGCGGCAGGCAGGAATCTTGGTAGATGAACTTCTGGGACAACAACAAACGGTGATTAAGTCTCTTGGGGATGCTATGCGAGGTATTATGGGAATCTCTGGAGGGGCAATCATGTCGGATGGAACCGTCGGCCTGATTGTCGATGTGGCTGGTTTGCTTCGGCTTACAAACGTTTCAGAGAATGCCGAACACATTTCCTCGTTGACGGGAAATTGACGCATCCATTATGCAAGAATAGAAAAAAGGAGTGAAAGGTATGCCACCAAACGAATCATCTGTTTCAGAACGTGTCCTGAGTGCTCTCGAGGGTCAATATCTTTCATTCACATTGGGCTCGGAGGTCTTCGGCCTTCCCATTTTGAGTGTTCAGGAGATTATTGGTCTGATGCCGGTCACGAGAGTGCCTCGAACACCAGATTATGTGCGAGGGGTGATCAACCTCCGCGGGAAGGTGATTCCGGTAATTGATCTTAGACTCAAATTTGGGATGAAAAATGAGGGAGACACTCCAAGAACTTGCATTATTGTCGTCCAAGTAAAATATGACTCCCAGACAATAGTAATGGGGTTCATTGTGGATGAGGTTTCTGAAGTTCTGGAAATTGGCGCGGAACAGATTGAGCCTCCGCCCGCATTTGGAGATGCCGTCGCGGTAGAGTTCATAGTGGGCATGGGCAAAGTTGGACAAAAAGTTATTATGCTTCTTGATGTTGCTCGCATATTATCTGCGACGGAGCTTGCTGAAACAAGACAACTTTCAAAGGAGGCAATGGCGTGATCTATCAACGCGCCGAGGTATCCCAAGAGAAAATAGCTGATGTTTCCTCTTGGGTCTTAGGTTAAAAAGGGAAGGGCATGAAATGAAAGTCGAGTACATCAACCCGTTCATTGAAAGCGTTTACGAGCTCTTTTCGACCATGCTGAGCTCGAAAGTGGAACGAGGACAAATTGGGATATCTACCGGGGCGAATAACCCCCGAGATATTATGGCGATCATTGGCCTTAGTGGGCCTGCGCGCGGTTCTGTGGCGTTATCTTTTCCCACCACAACAGCGCTGAATATGGTTGGGAAACTTTTGGGTATCGAAACGCGGGTGGTCGATGAAACCGTTTCCGATGGCGTAGCAGAAATCGTGAATATTGTTGCAGGGAACGCCAAGGCAAAGATGACGCGCGATGGAGGCACGCCCATTGACTTAAGTTTGCCTACCGTGTTAAGGGGTAATGATTTCAAGGTAGATCACCCATCTCAGTCAGTTTGGCTTGAAGTACCTTTTACTAGCGACTTAGGACCCTTTTGTATGCGTGTGACTTTCGAGTTTTCGAAATAACAGGTTTGGAGGACTTTGGATGAAAGCTTTGGTTGTCGACGACTCGGCTGTTATGCGGAAGGTGCTGATTGGGGCTCTGGCACGTGCTGGTATCAATGAAGTGGACCAAGCCGCGGATGGTGTCGAAGCTGTGAACGCTTGCCAAGCACAAAATTATGATTTGGTTTTAATGGACTGGAACATGCCTAATATGTTGGGTATCGACGCTGTAAAAGGGATACGAGCCGCTGGAAAGACAATGCCCATCATTATGGTCACCACAGAAGCGGAGAAGTCTCGTGTCATTGAGGCGCTGAAGGCGGGAGCGAATAATTATGTCATCAAACCTTTTGAGCCGACGACCATCGTGGCAAAGATCCAAGAGGTTTTAGGTATAACGCCGCAGGCCGGTTAACGTGTGCCTTGTGCGTTGGCGTCGATTTTCCGGGGTGTGAAAGTCGCTAATGGATTTGCCCAAAGGTAATAGTTTCTATCTGGAACCCGGTTTCATATATTTCAGTAAACGACCCTCAACGGTGCGAACTGTGGTTGGCAGCTGTGTTGCTATCTGTTTATGGGATAAAAAACTGCGATGTGGTGGAATGAACCACTTTATTCATCCTTTTACCCAAGAACAGGAGAACGCTACCCCGCAGTACGGCAATGTCGCAATTGCCGCCCTTGTGCGAATTATGGAAGAAGCTGGTTGTAAACGGGAGAACATGGTGGCTCATGTATTGGGCGGAGCGGCGCCTCTGGGTGTCTTTGGTGACCATGTCGGACGGCAGAATGTTTCCGTCGCCAAAGAAATGCTTATCCGCAAAGGAATACTGATTGTTGGTGAGGATGTGGGCGGGCATATTGGACGTAAGATCGCGTTTGACACGGCAACCGGCCAACTTGCCGTCTTGAAAGTCCACCAATTGCGAGCGGAAGACTGGAGAGTTTAGCGACATTGGGAGCGATACCTGGTGGTGTAGACAACGATGAGCGGTATCGATAGAAAGACGTTTGAGCGTTTCCGCGACTTAATTTACGAAAAGAGTGGTATTGCCTTGGGCTCCAAAAAGGAGGCATTGCTTACTGCACGAATTAGCAAGCGAATGCGAGCCCTGCAAATTGAGGATTACAAAAGCTATTTAGATTATGTTTTAAACGATGCCACCGGCAACGAAGTTGTGCAGTTGTTAGACGCAATATCAACGAATGTGACCAGCTTTTTCAGGGAAGCGGACCATTTCGATTTCATGACGGAGATACTGCAGAAAAGGGTGAACGAAGGTCAGCGTAAGTTTCGTTTTTGGTCAGCGGCCAGTTCTACAGGGGAGGAGCCTTACACCATTGTCATGACCTTTTCAGAGGTGATTGACCCGTCGTTGTGTGATGTTCGCCTCTTAGCAACGGATATATCTACACGTGTTCTTGAGAAAGCCATGCGTGGCGAGTATGACGAAGAAAAAGTCCAAACCATCCCCACAGCTCTGCTTCATAAGTATTTTGATCGGATACATACCCCAAGCGGTACGGTCTATCGCGTTCGACAGGAATTAAAACGGCTCATCGCTTTCCGTCGACTTAATCTTTCTGTGACGCCTTTTCCTATGAGAGGCCCTTTCGATATGGTATTTTGCAGAAATGTCATGATTTATTTCGATAACGACGTGCGCCGTAAGCTTTTAAATGAGATTTATCGGTTGTTGAAACCCGGTGGTTATCTAATGGTGGGGCATGCAGAGAGTCTTACAGGGATGATGAGTGAGTTCAAAACTGTTAGACCCTCTATTTACGTGAAGTGAGTACGGTCTTCTATTTTAGTATGATGTCTTTTGTCTAGAGGAATGTGAAGTGAATCATACTGTCGGCATATCAGAAATGAAGGTTTCCAACAACCCGGAAGACGTGCTCGTCACTTATTCTTTAGGGTCCTGTGTGGGGCTGACACTTTATGATCCCGTTATAAGAGTTGGGGGTATGATTCATTGTATGCTGCCGCTATCTCGCCTCGATCCTGCCAAGGCTCAAATGAATCCGTGTATGTTCACCGATACCGGTATTCCGACTTTGATACAGGCTGTTCTCAATATGGGAGCGAATAAAAAACGCTTGATCGCAAAAGTGGCCGGCGCCGCTTCCCCTTTGGATGACAATGGGATTTTTAAGATCGGAGAAAGAAACTACACCGTATTGCGTAAGGTGCTTTGGAAAAATGACATCTTAATTGCGGCGGAAGATGTGGGGGGCACCGTTGCACGCACCTTGTTTTTATACTTGGACACGGGCAAGACCGTAATTCGCAGTGGGGGAAAGGATCGCGAAATATGAGTTCCAAAGAGATCATATTAGAGAAAGCCCGGTCGGTAGCTGCGTTGCCCATTCAAACTTTGGAAATAATTGACTTGGTTCAGAATCCGGACGTGGCGATGAGCCAGCTGCAGGAACTGATAGAACGTGATCCCGGTATGACCTCGAACGTATTGCGTATGGCGAATTCTTCTTCTTTTCGTGGTGTGTATGAAATAGGTTCGATCCGGGAGGCCCTCGTACGATTAGGTACCAAGACCGTGCTGGAACTTGCGGTTGCGTCTGCCGTGGCCCCTGTTGCGCGCCAACCTGTGGCCGGGTACGACATGCCCGCAGGAGATTTGTTAACACACTCGGTGGTAACAGCTACGACGGCAAACGAATTGGCAAAACATCTCAAGATAGATGTGAACCCTCGTGTGTTCACTGCGGCGCTGCTTCACGATATAGGCAAAACCGTTTTAGGGACTTTCATTCAGGTGAATCCCCGGCCAATCATCGACCTAGCTTTTGTGGAACACATCCCTTTTGATGAAGCCGAGTTGAAGGTCTTGGGAACGAATCATCCCGAGGTAGGTGCGGTTTTGCTGGAATCTTGGGGACTCCCAAAGACCATTGTTAATGCTGTGGCTTTTCATCACAAACCCGATTTTTGCCCAGAATCTGATCGTTCGGCTGCGGAGTTTGTTCACGTGGCAGATATCTTGGGGAGACTATGCGGTCTTGGAGTGGGGGTAGATGGTTTAAATTACACGGCGTCGCCCGAAGCGGTTCATCATTTCCGAATTACGACGCATGTGGCTGAGGAAGTGACAGCAAAAATGATTGACACCGTTTCCGATATGTTGGGTGTTTTTGATGTGCAGGCAGGGAGTGAAAGTCATGGCAATTAATGTACTCGTGGTTGACGACTCTGAAACGGTCAGACAGGTCATTGCTAAGACGCTCCAACTGGCAAACCTTCCGATAGGGCAAGTCTTCATGGCCGGAAACGGCAAAGAGGCATTAGACGTGTTGGCAGACAACTGGGTGGATCTGGTGTTTTCAGATATAAACATGCCCGTTATGGGGGGCATCGAACTGATTGAACGTATGCGCAGCGATGAACTTCTGAAGACGATTCCGGTCATCGTGGTATCAACGGAAGGTAGTACCACGCGAATAGAAGAACTCCGTGCCAAAGGGGTGAGCGCCTACGTCCGAAAACCTTTCACCCCAGAAACTCTTCGTAAAGTTGTGGAAGATGTCCTAGGAGCATTGAAAGATGAAGACGGAACATGAAGCGATTATTCAGCGAGTCTTTCCCGAAGTATTGGAGAAGATGGCATTTGTGTTCGCTGAGCCTGCCGATGCCCAGGTGGTAAATGAACTAGTCGACGAGAAATGGCTAAAGGCATCGATGGCTTTTTCCGGACATTTCGGGGGTGAACTGGCTTTGATTATACCTGAACCCTTGTGCGCGGTTTTTGCCGAGAATATGCTTGGGGCGGCTGACGAGAATTCCCCGCAAAGGGCACACGACGCCTTTAAAGAGGTGCTTAACGTAACTTGTGGAAATATTTTGACAGAGGTAGCGGGAGAGGGGCCTGTCTTTGATTTGACGGTTCCCCAAGTCAACCCCCTGTCTAACGAAGACCTTACTACACTGTTGCAGGGTCAAGATCTTCTCGCGTTCATTATAGAGGACCAGCCAGCTTTTCTTCAGTTTTCAGTCTTTTCATGAACAGAAAAGTTTGTAAAACCTTTACATTTACTGCAAAACGAAGGGGATGAAGCTCTATGGCAGGAATTCCGACATCTGGTGGCTCTCCCACGAAGATTGGCGACACCGGGGGGCGACGCATACGAGTATTGATTGTTGATGATTCCGCTCTGGTCCGTGAAATTCTCGTAAAAGAACTATCTCGTGAACCAGAGATCGAGGTGGTCGGTACTGCTCCCGACCCGTATATTGCGCGAGATAAAATTGTCAATCTCAAGCCCGATGTCATCACATTAGACATTGAAATGCCGCGAATGGATGGGCTGACCTTTTTGCGTAAGCTCATGAAACATTACCCCCTGCCGGTAATTGTCGTGTCTTCACTAACTCCCAAAGGGGGAGATTTAGCGCTCGAGGCTCTTGATGCGGGCGCCGTCGAAGTCATGTGCAAACCCGGCGCTGCTTATACGGTCGGTGACATGTCTGTTGCTCTAATAGACAAAATAAAAGCAGCGTCCCGCGTTAGTGTAGGACGTCGCCTGGCTGAAAGGGCCGCCACGGCTGTCCCTGTGGAACGTCTTTCGATGACACGTACCACCAATAAGGTCATTGCCATGGGCGCCTCTACCGGGGGTACGGAAGCGCTGTACCAAGTGCTCACTGCGATGCCTCATAATGCGCCGGGTATCGTTATTGTTCAGCATATGCCGGAACATTTCACACGTTCCTTCGCGCAGCGACTCGATAATGCCTGTGCCATATCGGTGAAAGAAGCGGAGGATGGTGATACGGTTACGCCGGGGCGAGCCCTGTTGGCTCCGGGCAATTATCATATGCTGTTGCGGCGTTCTGGTGCAGTTTATTTTGTTGAGGTCAAATCGGGGCCGCTTGTGTCGCGTCATCGTCCCTCTGTAGACGTTCTATTTAAGTCAGTGGCGCGCTATGCCGGACGAAATGCCATTGGTGTGATCATGACAGGCATGGGAGCGGACGGTGCCGATGGTTTGAAGGAGATGCGCGATCAGGGCGCCGAAACCATCGCTCAAGATGAAGCGACCTGTGTTGTTTTTGGTATGCCCAAAGAAGCCATAGCCCGGGGCGCGGCCACTCATGTGGCACCTTTACATGAGATTCCGAGGCTTTGTCTTGAATTGGCACAACGTTAAATTGAAAAGATTAGGCCAGAAGGTTCGGAGTTATCATCCAACAGATTTGCCAACAAACATCTTCTATTCGCTCAAGTGCAAGCACAGACCCTTTGTGAAACAGAACAGGTTCACACTTTTCATCCCCGCAAACCAACAAACCAACTAGTCGCGCAAGGTGCGGCAAGTGACCGACGATGACCAGATCCTTTTCCAACTTTTTTATTAATTTCAACGTGTTCTTTGCAAGCTGTTCAGGCTCTAGCTCCCGATGCTCCACAAGAGTCGCCTCGGGACAGGCTCCTTTTTTCAATAGTTCTGCTGTTTCGCGCGAACGAAGCTTACCGCTATGCCAGATTTCGTTCACGGCAAAGTCCTTTGTTTTCAAAAAATCCGCCACCTTTTGCACATCCTGTCTTCCGCGATCAGACAAAGGCCTCAGGGCATTAACGTTTTTGTCCAAAGCATCACCGTGTTGCATGAGATACAGTCTCATTCTTCTACCCCCTTTTTTGTCGCTGTTATTATAATCTTTGTGTCTTAACTATCGTACCGACCGTACTCTTGAATTGCCGCCATGACCAGTCGCATGCTGGTGAGTCGAGTTCCGTTATTGATGGAACCTGCCGTATCGAAAATGAGCCCTCTGCTTTCGCGCGCCATTTCAAAATCCCGAAGGAACTCCATCACAATGTTTTCTTCCTCGTTTCGACTATAGGTGAATGGAGCCAACTGTCCCCGAATGACCGCCCGGGGCATATACTTGCGAATGTCGGCAATCATAACATTCGGACCGAAATTGACGCTATTCATGCCAGTTTTCGCCAAGATGGGCAATAAGTGTCCCATATCGGAATCGGAATGTTGATGCCGAACATCCGAAGGGTCGGGGCAATACCGCTCAAAGATTCCTTTCAGAATGGGATAGCCAAAGAACTCATACATCTCCGGAGTCAGTAGGCAACAGTTGTCATCTGCAAAGCCAAAACCATGCGGCGCTGTCTCTTTTGTATATCCGGCTTCTTCGTCCAAAACACGGGCAATTTCTAACATCGTCTTGAGGATAACGTCTCGAAAACGCGCTGCTAGATCAGGATTTTCCATAATAAGGTAAATAAGATTCTCTGCGCCGAAGATAGAAGCAGCAAACGTCACGGGACCCCGCTGAGACCGATACAGCGGACAGCGGATACCCATACCTAGCAGTCTCTCTTTTTCTTTCTCCCAATTCTTCGGCAGAATGAAATCCCGTATGTTGCGACTTTCTACTCTATCTAATAGTGAAGCCAACTCGTCTTGTGTGTTGACAACCTGTTGCAACCACCATGACTGGTCATGCCATTCGTACTTCGCTTCAAAGACATCATGAAGTTGTTTGACGGGAGGATATTTTCGAGAAGGGTCTACGCGCTCCTCAGGGAGAATTCGTCTGCCGACTATTTTTTCCGCTTTGTCATTGTACGCGCGGTGCAAAGCAAGCCGCCATTCTTCATCATGCAGATAACGCCAGTGGTCCTCTGCGACGCCAAGTTCATCGTAAACGCACTCTCCTGTCAAGACCGCTCCTAACGGTACTTGCGGTATGTCCGCGCCAAAGGGATCTTGTTTCGCTTTTTCTTGGTCTGCCCAAAATCGGTCCACATCTAGCGGAGCAAGGCCGTTTTGGGCATGAGCGCGTTTGACAAGGTCTGCGGCCATTTTTTTGTGTTCAGGTCGATAAGGTACACATACAGACATGCAAGACACCTCCTAAGGCCAAAGAAAAATGAATAGCATCACTTCTCTATCTCGATTATAGCCCGACGTTGCAAGAAGCTCGAATAATCCCCAAACCGGATGACTTACCAACTGTGTTTTGGTATTCTTTCAAACAGGGAGAGGCGTAAAAGCTCCACCGGTGAACTAGTTCGTGTGGTACTCTCACTAATCCTAGGGGAACAAAGTGATACTTAGAAAGGATTGCATATGGCTGAAGAGTTGTCAGAACCTTATGCTCGATTTGCAAATCAAGAAATGATTCTACGCGATGAGCTGGCTATTGACCGCACCATTCTTGCTAATGAGCGCACCTTCTTGGCGTATGTGCGGACGGCGTTGGCTTTTGGCATCGTCGGTGCATCCTGTCTGAAATTCCTTCCACCGGTTTATGCTTCAGTTACGGGATCGGTATTTTTTTTAGGTTCATGCGTTTTTGCTTGGTTAGGCACAGTGCGAACCTACCGAATGCATCGCCGTCTTTCCGTGGTGCGCTCCAAATCAAAGTGAACAGTGGGTGTGAAATAAGCAATTCATGATTGGCGACATCTGAGGAATTTGCACTCATACCGTTGACGCCAAAAGACTTGTGTTGCTAGTATTGCCTTAACACCAAGATGGAGGATTGACGTTGCAATACAATCTTGTAAGGGACCGCTGGTTGCCGGTTTTGCTTCAAGATGGCAATGTTGAGCGGTTCACTCTATTGGAAGCACTTGAAAAGGCCCACCTGGTTCGGGGGATAGCCCTATCCAATCCCATGGATCGGTTTTCGATATTTCGGTTTCTTCTGGCAGTACTCTACTGGTGCAAAGGCAAACCTGACGAGAGTAACGATCAGCACAAAAACGGTATGCTGCCTAATCATTGGTTTCGTAAAGTTGCGGACAGACCAGACTTTTTCGAGGTTTATGACAACGATCGGAGATTTTATCAAACTCCACCACTTCCAGATGACAAGAAAAAGACTGTCAATTATTTGATTCATGAAAATCCTACGGGCACAAACCCATGGCATTTCCGCCACATATTAGACGATCGCGACGGGCTATGCCCTGCTTGTTGTGTATACGGATTACTCCGTTTACCAGCATTCACTACAGCGGGTGGAAGAGGGTTTGAAACGGGGCTTCATAAGCAGCTGCCATTTTATGTCGTTCCATTGGGAGATTCTTTGGCAGAAACGTTGCTCCTGTCTTGGCGGGGTGGAGATTTTGAGTTGGGTGCACCAGTGTGGGAGTGCGCTGAAGTCAACAACGGCCCCGAGCATATACCTTTGCTGCAAGGACTAACATGGACGCCTCGTCGCGTTTGGCTAGAGATTCCCTCGGGGAAGGGTATTTGTTCCTTGTGCGGTCTCGAATCTGAACTTACGAGAAAATGCGTTTTCGAGAATAAGCCGATGTCCGGAAATCGTTCTTGGTCGGACCCTCATGTTATTCAGAGTTCCGACAAGAAAGACGATTATTTCAGACCAAAGATTGGTTTTGGCAAACGTGCCATGTGGCAGTTTCTTTCTCAGTGGGTCGCCTTTATCAGTTCCAAAAATATCCCATCTTCCAAAAAAATTTGGATAGTTGGTTTAGTTGCAGATAAAGCGGCGTGCAAGCATGTTTTTGAATACGTATTAACCATCCCACCCGAAGTCTCAACCTTACTCGAGGAAGCAAAGGTATCGATCGGAAACGACAAACTTCGTGGAGAATTAAAACAGTTTTTTAAATCTAACCTTAAGAATGAGCCGCTTGTGGAAGCCTTATTTTCACATCATGCGGCGAATCTTGAGTGCTGTTACCGCCAGATTGTCTCCGCTGATTTGCCCATTTCGGAAGCAGCCATCCGCCCCAGACATCTATCTAAAACAATTATTACTCAGATTTTATCTTCCGATAATCGGAAGGAGTTTTGCATATTTCAGGAACGGCATAGACTTATGGAATCCTATGGAATAAAGTTTTTTGACAGATAGTCGGAAACCTGGCTCGAAAGAGACTTCAAATGAGGTGATGGAATGACACCCACGGAATCATTCATACGGCGACTCGAGAGTCTCGGCACTGAAGAGTTGTTTTTACTTCGTGCTAGTGCGGGAAAACGTCCAGACGAATCTATTGCCGCTTTTGACTGTTTTACTTCGATCTGGTGGCCATTGAGAGCGAAGAGTCCGGCGGCGCCGCGTCGTGAAGTCGCTTGGCTCATAACAAAACTTTATGCTTCATACTCTATTCCTAACATTCGAGACAAGTTCTTCCCTCAACAACTGGGACGTGTTCTTTTTGAAACCGGTTTCAATGACAGAGACAGATTTTGTCGGGAGCTTGACAATTTGCTTCTTTCTCCACTTGCAAAAATCGAGCACCCGTTGCGTTGGGCGATGTCCCATATTTGCAAAGCGGTGAGTGGACTTGATTGGGTAGCTCTTACGGATGAGTTATCGATTTGGGAAAAAGAAGAAGTACGAGACAGGTGGCGGATACAAATACTACGAGGAGTTAATAGATACAAAGGAGTTGGGCCATGCTAATTCAAGTTCATCTTATTCAGAATCACAATCCCTCAAATCTGAACCGGGACGATCTGGGTGCCCCAAAAACTTGTTATTTTGGAGGCGTACTGAGGGCGCGCATCTCTAGCCAGTGTCTGAAAAGAGCAATCCGAACTAGTAAAGAATTCCAAAAACTACTTGGAGGAGTGCGCACACGTCGGCTTGCTTGGCTTATTGCTGAGGCAGCCGGTGATCCGGATCTGGCGTCGAAAGTAGAAGGCGTACTGGAAGAATGTGGTTTTAAGCAACAAAAAAGTAAACCCAAGCAAGATGTGACCGATGAAGATGACCTTGAAAGCACTCCTACCGAAAGTAAGATGCTTGTCTATACTACGGGTGAAGCCATAAAGAAAATGGCTCAAGAAATTAAGGATACATCCAAAGACGACAAAAGTCTTGCAGAAAAATTCGCAAAAATCATCGCAGAGAATACGGCCGTGCCTGATATGGCTTTATGTGGGCGGATGCTCGAACCTAGCGCAAAAATATGGAAAGATCTAAACACAACTGTCGAAGCCGCACTTCAAGTTGCCCACGCCTTTTCTACACACGCCGTTTTACCAGAAACAGATTATTATGTTGCTGCTGATGACGTACCCGGGCGAGATGCAGGGGCAGGATACGTGGACACAGCTATGTTCTTGTCGGCTTGTTTTTACAAATACTTTTCTATCAATTGGGAGACACTTACTGAAAATCTTGTTGCTAGTGGCAAAGATCATGAAAAACTAGCTGCCCATACGGTCGGAGCATTCATAAAAACCGCTGCGCTGGTAAACCCATCGGGAAAACAGAATAGCTACGCTGCCCACAACTTACCTGATGGTTTACTTGTTGAAATTCGGGATGTCCCCATATCCTATGCCAATGCCTTCGTGGCGCCGGTGCGCGTCGAAGACGGCAATCTTGTGGAACAGAGTATTTCGCAGTTGGCACATTATGTTTACGACCTAGATGTGGGTTACGGGGCTCCCCAGCAGCGATTTTGGTTTTCGCCCAATCTACGTTACAAACTTGTTGCATCAGTCAAAAACGAAAACGGAAGTGTTTGTGACAAAGATCTCGTTGAAAAAGTGAATGCATTTTCCAAGCTCGAAGAGCTGGTTGATTCCGTCATAGAAGCTATCGGATATGACTGGGAAGAGGTGCAAAAACTGACTGTCGAGGGTATTCAGGCATGAGTCGCAAAACGATACTTTTGACACTCGAAGGTCATCTCCAATCGTGGGGAGACCATCAATCCAAGTTCATCGTACGGCAAACAAACAGCATGCCCACAAAATCCGGTGTATTGGGCTTGCTCTGTGCCGCGCTGGGTGTTTCCCGAAAAGAGGCGCAGACTAATTGGCTTCCGAAACTTCGCGGGTTAAAAATGGCATGCCGTGCTGATCGTCCAGGCATGAGAATATGGGACTATCACACAGTCGGAGCTAAGCTTTCTCTGCATCGGGCGGATGGGAAATCGCGAACAGACCCTCTTGTAACGTGTAGGGAGTACTTGTGCGATGCCTCTTTTCTCGTGTTGTTGCAGGGTTCTCCCATTTTGATCGATCAGTTGGCTCAAGCCCTTGAGCGACCGGTCTGGCCGCTCTATCTCGGTAGAAAAAACTGCCCACCTTCCCGGCCGATTCTCGCAGGTATTACCGATTCCGACGCAGATTTGCTCTCTATTCTACGATCTGTGCCTTGGAGACCGAGAATCGAAGGCGAGCAGGCGCCTTCTTTTCTCGTGTGTTCTTTGGAATTTGACCATGCATACGAAAACGATCCCTGTATTTATGCTTCTACCGTCGTATACGATTCTCCCGTCAGTTTTGAAATGCCTTCTCACGAGGCGCGCGTGGTTCTTCACGCGGCCCTTCCCGTCGGAGCGGAAAACGGGGTCCCACTTGCCACTAAACCACTACAACGCAAAATCCCGCCTCCACCTCGCCCTCGCGCGGACTACTCAGATTCACGCTACAAAGAGGCTCGTGTCCAGCGGATGAAATCTGATCATGGCTTGTGTGTATTTTGTAAGTCAACAGCAGATTCAGTACATCATGTGAGTTATAAGCGGGCTGGCGGTGAAGAAATACCTGGCGACCTTAGGTCGGTATGCCGGCTTTGTCATGACGCGTTGACCATGATTGAATATGGCATAGGCGCCACGATGGACCGCGTGAATCCAGAAGATCCCAGATGGCGGGACCTCATTATTCAGAAACGTCAAGAAATTCTGCGTTTTCGCTCACTGAAGACTCAGAAAAGAGCCCGTTCAATGGCGGAGTCAGAATAATGTACCACTCAGTGCTTCTAATCGATACGGGTAATGACCCCGATAAGCCGCGTCCTGGCAGAGCTTGGTTGAAAAATGCCTACCGGGTACACCAGCGGCTTTGTATGGCGTTCCCCCTGCCACAAAAAATTCTGGATGATCCTCTTTTTCTGGCACCATTTTCTCCGGATGATTTCGATACAATTCAAGTGCATACTCCGCGCGATGTTCAGAAAGGGTTTTTGTTCCGTGTCGACCCTCTGCTGGGCGGCAGGGCCGTAATCCTTGTCCGTTCGGCAATTCGACCAAACTGGGACTATGCTTTTCACAACGCTGGGTATTTGCTTGCTGCACCTCCTGAGATAAATGAGTATCGTCCTCAGTTATCACCTAATCAAGTTTTCAGATTCTGTCTGTTAGCGAATCCCACCAGAAAGATAGACACCAAGTCCGGGCCTGATGGAGAGAGACGAAACGGTAGACGTGTACCTGTACGGGATGAGGCGCTTCTTAACTGGCTCGCATCTCAAGCGGAACGCCATGGTTTTGAGGTGGATGAGTCAACAGTCTGTTTGGAAAAAGGATATATCTCTATGCGGAAGTCTGACGCGGCTTCCAATATCCGCCTGCGGGCAGTGCGTTACACAGGGCTCCTTCGAGTTGTTGATAAAGAAAGATTCATAAGCGCTCTCGTAACAGGAATAGGTCCTGGAAAAGCATTCGGGTTTGGAATGTTGACGATCACCCCAGTTCAGCAACCATCTACGACCTAACAAAATCATGAGGCTTCAGGATCGTCACATTGTGCCAAAATTCGAGAACCAAGACAGTTTTCTTTATGTCGAACACTGTCGTATCGACCAGGAAGCTTTAGCTATTGCAATTCACAACGACCTGGGGAAAACACCTGTGCCGTGTGCCAATTTGGCGCTACTGATGATCGGTCCGGGCGTTTCCATTACACACGCAGCAGTTTCCGTTTTGTCGGAACACGGCTGCCTTATAGCTTGGTGCGGAGAACACGGTGTCCGTCTTTACGCCGTGGGGACTTTTCCCAAGCGAAGTTCTGCGAATCTCCAACACCAAGTTCGTCTCTGGGCAAACCCGGACAGCCGAATGCAAGTGGTCAGGCTGCTTTATCAAATGCGCTTCTCTGGTGAGCTTGAAGAGAATCTTTCTTTGAGAGAGATCCGAGGTAAAGAAGGGATTCGAGTGAGAAGGGCCTATGAAAAAGCAGCGGAAGACTACGGGGTCGTCTGGTCTGGAAGACACTACGAAACCAATAACTGGAAGAAAGCCGATCCTCTTAACCGAGCGCTCTCTGCCGCAAACTCCTGTCTCTACGGCATAACACATGCTGCGATTACTGCTGCCGGATTTTCTCCTGCCCTGGGGTTTATTCATTCGGGAAGTATGACCTCTTTCGTGTTCGATATTGCCGATTTATACAAAACAGAAATATCTATCCCGATAGCATTTAGCACGGTTTCTCAAGGTGTGGATGATTTGGAAAGACGTGTACGAATAGCCTGTAGAAACGAGTTTCATAAATCGCGGTTACTTCACAGGATTATACCAGATATCCAATTTGCCCTTATGATGCCTCCAAAAAGTGAAACCCGTTTTTCAAGTGAGTACGGACCGGAGGTCGACGCACTCTGGGATCCCAAAATGGAACATGTGAATGGCGGCGTCAACTACGACCTTGACCTTCATGATAAGGTGGAGAATGATGATAGTCCTAATTTGTGATAATGTGAGTTCTTCCTTAAGAGGGGAGCTCACGAGGTGGCTTCTGGAACCCAAAACAGGTGTCTTCGTCGGAAACGTCTCTGCGTTGGTAAGAGAAAAACTCTGGCAAAGAGCCTGCAGTAAAATTAACGATGGTGGATGTATTATGATTTATTCCACAAATTGCGCGCAGGGCTTTAAAATGCAGTTTTGGGGAAATACAAAGCGGTGGGTTACCGACTTCGACGGATTGCAGCTGATCACGATTCCTTCATAAGCAAATTCCAGTATCGTCCCCACACGCGTGGGGGTGAACCGCACGGTAACGAGGCGGTACTGATTCTTGGCTAATCGTCCCCACACGCGTGGGGGTGAACCATCTGCGGGCGCTTTTCTTTTGTGCAGACATCCATCGTCCCCACACGCGTGGGGGTGAACCACTTCATGTCTTTAAACTCAACACGGCGGCTTGATCGTCCCCACACGCGTGGGGGTGAACCGTGTGCAAGCGCAGTGGATGGAGGAACGCAGAGATCGTCCCCACACGCGTGGGGGTGAACCATAAACGTATTGCATCCCATACGCTTTTATTTCATCGTCCCCACACGCGTGGGGGTGAACCGTTTCCTTTGCCCTGTATGCAGGACCACATTACATCGTCCCCACACGCGTGGGGGTGAACCAATAGCATAATGTGGTATAAGGTAGGACAAGAAATCGTCCCCACACGCGTGGGGGTGAACCGAAAGATACTAATCCAGCCCACGCCGCTTGAATATCGTCCCCACACGCGTGGGGGTGAACCGAAAGCCACCAACCCATCCCACGCCGCTTTAATATCGTCCCCACACGCGTGGGGGTGAACCAGGGGACTATCTAAACAGTATAAAAACATGGGCATCGTCCCCACACGCGTGGGGGTGAACCGCAATTGTCGCCGTACTGGTACATTCTCTCGACATCGTCCCCACACGCGTGGGGGTGAACCGGATGCTCAAGAAGGGGAGCTGCTGCCATGCGATCGTCCCCACACGCGTGGGGGTGAACCAACACCCGACCATCAGGTGTTCTACTCGTCAATATCGTCCCCACACGCGTGGGGGTGAACCGAGCATCTAATCCCAGTTGGCCCGCAATCGGAGATCGTCCCCACACGCGTGGGGGTGAACCGATTACGTCGCTCGATGATATCCTTGATGGGCAATCGTCCCCACACGCGTGGGGGTGAACCGTGGTATTGCTCGAAACCGTTCTATGCACAGGTATCGTCCCCACACGCGTGGGGGTGAACAAGGATGATTGAGAATGCTGGTTTTGACATTATTTCTTTTTAAGGCTATTTGCGTATCGTAGGACCATTTCCAGGAAAGTTTTTTGGGCTCGGGTTTGATATGTGCCATGTCGCCAAATGGTACCAAGTTCGACGGAGGGCAAACCCCGCACAGACAGACGGGCGATCTTTTTGTCCGCTGGAGTAAGTGCAATACGCGGTAGAAATGCTATGCCCAATCCCGCCGCGACGTATCGTTTAAGCACTTCAAAGCTTCCACTTTCTAGCGTGACAAGTGGGTGAAAGGAATTTTGCTGAAAGTGCTGCGTCAGAATCATCCCGGTTCGGGTGGAAGGGTCTAGCAGCAAAATCGGTTCCTGCGCGAGATCATGAAGGGACAAATTTCGGCGTCTGCTCAATGCGTGTTTCGAGGGCGCAACCGCAATGATTTCTTCTGTGAAAAGTTTACGTTGTTCTAATTCGGGGTGGAAAACAGGCAAGGTCACGAGGGCTAAATCCAAGATGCCTTTGACTACAAGATCCACTAGTACATCTGTAGGGCGGTTAACGAGAGTAACGCGAACGTGGGGCAGTGACCTCGCGAAAGAACAGATTACCTTCGGGAGGATGTACAGTGCCGTTGTATCGCCGGCACCGGCTTTTAGCGTTTGTGCCGCAGTAGCATCGAAATCTTTTAGTTCGTTGCGCGCGCTTTCTACAAGTGACAAGATATGTATGGCGCGGTTGTAGAGTCTTCTTCCTGCGGGGGTGGGGGCGCCGCTTTTGCGTTGCAGTAGGATCTGCCCACAGGCTCGTTCGAGCGCTTTAACCTGCAGACTGACGGCAGGTTGCGAACGATGTAATTGTTCCGCAGCTGCTCGGAAACTGCCTGTTTCGATCACCTTGCAGAAGCACCGGAGTTGTTCTAATGTCATACAGAAGAACCCTGTTTGTTTGATAAGAAAAAATTATCTTTTCGATAAATATATTAAGTTTGACTTATGTAATGCAAGAGCGTTATGTTTAGTGAGCCGGAGTTCGAAAATGGAAAGAAGGGCACTATGGAAAAAAGAGATTCTATTCGGCTTAGCTACCGTGATGCGGGTGTGGATATTGACGCTGCGGAAGACGCATTAGCGGCTATTAAACCTATCATCCGCCGTACCTTTGATGACAACGTGCTCTGCGATATTGGGACGTTTGGCGCGTTGTACCGTTTCGACCCTACGGGAATGGAAGAGCCTGTACTTGTTTCGAGTGTGGACAGTGTGGGCACGAAACTCAAAATAGCTTTTATGATGGGCAAGCATGATACGGTGGGCATTGATATTGTCTCACATTGTGTCAATGACATTCTGGTTCAAGGGGCGAAGCCCCTGTTTTTTTTGGACTATATTGGTACGGGGAAGGTCCGTCCGGAAGTAATCGCAGAAGTAGTTAAAGGCGTTGCTACCGGGTGTCGCTATGCGGGATGTGCCCTTGTGGGCGGCGAGATTGCCGAACTTACTGACATGTACCGACCTGATGAATACGACCTAGCCGGGACTATTGTGGGCGTGGTCGATCGTAAAAGGATTGTTGACGGAAGCCGTGTTTCGGCTGGTGATGTCCTCTTGGGACTTCCTTCAACAGGGCTTCACACCAACGGGTACACATTGGCGAGAAAAATATGTTTCGAAGTGGCTTCGCTTACATGTGACGATCCGATGCCGGGCACGGGGCGTTCTGTGGGTGAAGTGCTTCTCGAACCTCATCGGAGTTATGCCAAGATTATTCAGGTCTTGAGTAAAGTAGTCAATATCCGAGGAATGGCACACATTACCGGCGGCGGCATCACGGACAACCTTCCCCGGACATTGCCTCAAGGGTTGGGCGCAAGAATTGAACTGAGTGCCTGGCAAGTGCCGCCCTTGTTTCGGTTTTTGCAGGAAACAGGTGGCGTGGAAACTCCTGAGATGCTTCGCACGTTTAACATGGGCATAGGTTTCATCGTAGTATTGCCCGAAGAGGACGCAGCGAAAGCCTTGCACATCTTGAATCAGGGCGGGGAACCGGCGTTTGTCATAGGTCGAGTGGTTCCCAGTGAAAGAAAGGTGGAATATATAGGGGAGCCTCACTATGGCGCATAGGATCGAGGTTGGAGTAAAACGTAATTATCGCGACGCTGCGGGCGCTTCCATCAAAAGACGCCTAGCAGAAGACTTGGGTATCTTTGTTGACGATGTGCGCGTCGTTGACGTCTACACAATCAACGCACAACTCACCTCAGACGAATTGGAACTGGTGCGGAAAGAACTCTTTACGGACCATATTCTTCAAGACTCTGTGGTGGATGCAACTTTGTCTCAAGACTTCACATTTCTTGTCGAGGTCGGTTTTAGACCCGGTGTGACCGACAATGTCGGAAAAAGCGCTGCGGAGGGTATAGCAGATACGTTGGGGCGTAAGTTAGCTACGGACGAAGCCGTATTCACGTCAAAACAGTATGTCTTTTCTGGAGAGATCACGCGCGATGTGTGTGAGCGGATTGCGCGGGATCTTTTGGCCAATGAGTTGATTCAGCGTTGGGTGGTTAAATCTCGAGATGAGATGGAAATTTGGGCGGGCAAATCTCTATTGGGGTTGCCCATTGTCACCGAACGCAGCGAGCCGACGGTACACCGCATCGATCTCCGCGTTTCAGATGATGAATTGTTGCGGCTGAGTCGAGAACGCATGTGGGCACTAGACTTGGCGGAAATGAAAGCCATTCAAGCCTATTATGCGCGAGAAGAGGTACAACGGGAACGTCGTGCCCTCGGTCTACCGCTTGAACCCACCGACATCGAAGTTGAAATACTCGCTCAAACGTGGTCGGAGCATTGTAAACATAAAATTTTCAATGCCGATATCTCTTACGTTGACTCCGACGGAACGTGTTACGAGATACAAAGTTTGTTCAAGACCTTTGTAAGGCGTACCACAGAAGATGTAAGCAAACGAGTGAATTGGCTGGTCAGCGTTTTTCACGACAACGCCGGAATCATTCGCTTTACCGAAGACTGGAATTTTGCTTTTAAGTGCGAGACCCATAACAGTCCGTCGGCTTTGGATCCGTATGGCGGAGCTATGACAGGAATTGTTGGCGTTAATCGCGACATCTTGGGGGCAGGGCTCGGTTGCAAGTGTATATTCAATACGGATGTGTTCTGTTTTGCTTCGCCATTTTATGAAGGGGAAATACCCCCGAGACTGCTGCATCCTCGACGAGTGCTGCGGGGGGTTCATCAAGGCGTGAAAGATGGTGGGAACCAAAGTGGTATTCCCGATGTAAATGGCGCCATCGTTTTTCATGATAGGTTTTTGGGCAAACCGCTTGTTTTTTGTGGCACGGGCGGCCTGATTCCGAAAGAGGTCGCAGGAAGACCGAGCCACGAGAAAAAGGCACAACCCGGCGACCTGATTGTCATGGTGGGCGGTAGAATAGGGAAAGACGGCATTCACGGTGCCACGTTTTCTTCAGAAGAACTCCATGAAGGTTCCCCTGCCACAGCGGTTCAAATTGGTGATCCCATTACGCAGAAAAAGATGGCGGACTTTATTTTGGAAGCACGCGATGCAGGTTTGTTCCATAGTATTACGGATAATGGAGCCGGTGGCCTTTCGTCCAGCGTGGGGGAGATGGCACGCGGTTCCGGTGGAGCGGAGGTTCATCTTGAGAAAGCTCCTCTGAAATATCCGGGTCTTGCCCCTTGGGAGATATTCCTTTCGGAAGCTCAAGAACGGATGACTTTGGCCGTTCCACCAGAAAATGAGAAATCGCTCCAAAAGCTCGCTCAAAAACATGATGTAGAAATGACGGTCCTGGGTTGTTTCACAGATACGGGTCTATTGACGTGTTTTTATGAAGGAAGACCAGTCGGAATGCTAAGAATGGATTTCTTGCACGAAGGTGTTCCGACCATGAAACTGAAAGCGAAATGGGAACCGCCAAAACGGGAAGAGGAAGTGATTCCGGAAAGTGAAGACCTGGTCCACGATTTGAAACGGGTCTTGAGTAGCTTGAATGTTTGTAGCAAGGAATCCTTTGTCCGCATGTACGACCATGAGGTGCAAGGGCAAAGTGTGCTGAAGCAGTTTCAGGGTGTGGAACATGACGGTCCCGGAGATGCAGCCGTCGTCCGTCCGTTGCTGGATTCAAACCGGGGTTTGGCGGTAGCGTGCGGGATTTGTCCCAAATACAGCGACCTAGATACATATGCCATGATGGCCTGCGCTATAGACGAAGCAGTGCGAAACCTGCTTTGTGTGGGGGTGCAGTTGGGAGATATCGCCGGCCTGGACAATTTCTGTTGGCCTGATCCGATAGCTAGTGAAAAGAACCCAGACGGTGAATATAAGCTCGCTCAGCTTGTGCGATGTTGTCAGGCTCTTTATGACGTGTGTACCGCATATGACATTCCTTTGATAAGTGGCAAAGACAGTATGAAAAATGACTATCGGATTGGCGAGACGAAGATATCCATTCCGCCGACTGTGCTTTTCAGCGCGGTCGGGTTTATAGCCGACCTTCGGCATGTGATTTCTATGGATGTGAAACGTCCCGGAGACGTGATTTATCTCCTCGGGGAGACGCGCCCCGAGATGGGCGGAAGCGAATATCTCGCTTTGCATGGCAGACTTGGAACTACTGTGCCCCACGTGGACGTGAGTAAAACAAAACCGTTGTATGAGCGCCTTGGTTTCGCGATATCATCCGGGTTCGTCGCCTCGTGTCATGACTGTTCTGATGGCGGTCTTGGTGTCGCTTTGGTGGAGTCTGCATTTGCCGGTGGGTTGGGCTTTGACATCGATCTTTCGGCTGTCGGTGTGGATAGCGATACGATCGCCCTGTTTAGCGAGTCGGCAGGACGTTTTGTCGTCACTGTTCCTCAAGAACGGGTCGCGGAGTTTGAAGAGACCTTAAAAGGGACTTCATTTGCCCGACTGGGCGAAGTTATTCCTGAACAAAGAGCTAGGATTAGGCGTGCAACCGGCGGTTGTTGCGAAGCAGAACTGGCGGATTTGAAGAGAGCTTGGCAGCAACCCTTACGTTGGTAGAGCGGCTTGCCTTTCACCAAGGAGCGCGTGAGAATGACAGTGCGTGTGTTAGTTTTGACGGGATTTGGTATTAACTGCGACTACGAGACAGCGTTCGCATTTAGTCGAGCCGGAGCAAAAGCCGAACGTGTTCACTTAAACGACCTCATCAACAACCCAAGTTTTCTCACAGATTATCACGTTTTTTCTATTCCGGGTGGTTTCTCCTTTGGGGACGACGTCGCGTCTGGCAAAATACTCGCAAATCGCTTGAGATATCGGCTTGGTGACCATTTGATGAATTTTGTTAACGAGGGGAAATTAATAATTGGCATTTGCAACGGATTTCAGGTGTTAGTGAAGATGGGACTTCTGCCCTTACTGGATGGCGTCATGCGGCAGGACACAACACTTGTCTGGAATGATTCGGGCAGATTTGAAGACCGGTGGGTGAGGGTAAGAGTTAATTCTGATTCTCCTTGTGTTTGGTTGCGCGGCATAGAATTTATGGACCTTCCCGTGCGGCACGGAGAGGGAAAGTTTTTGACTCGAGATGATAATGTATTGCGAGAGCTGCAAGGGCGTGGAATGGTTGCACTGCGCTATGTAAGAAAAGACGGCAGCCCTGCGCGTGGTAATTACCCCGAAAACCCCAATGGATCGTTGGATGATATCGCAGGGATATGCGATCCGTCGGGGCGTATTTTTGGGCTAATGCCTCATCCGGAAGGACATATGCTGCGAACCCAGCACCCGACTTGGACACGTGTAGGACTCCATGACCCTGATGAAGAAGGTATTGGATTGCAGGTATTTCGGAATGCGGTGAATTACTGTGCCCGGACATTCGAATAACACGAGCGTGTCAATCCTCGTTTTGCAGCATATCCTCTGAAAGGTCTAGAAGAAATACATCTTTCGACCGTATCATTTTTCCCAAAATGAGTTCGCCGAGATTGAGCCATCGCGCCGCTCGGTCCAAAATCCATCCGTCTGATGAGACGACAATGTGCTCGCTATCTGCCAGAGCATCATCAGGATTGGTCTCCGTAACTGCCTGCCACGATAAACCGTGGGTTTGACCAAACTCCTCGATCAATCGCTTAAGTCTTCCGCTGTTGGAAACAGGTTTATCGAAATGCCAAATGCTCTGCGTAATGTTGAGTTGTTCCAAAGACTGTTTTACCAATTCTAGAGCCTTAGCGGTTTCGGTTACGCACCGGTAGGTTCGGTGAATACTGGACAAGTCGCGAACACAACCGTCACGACAACGTATCACGACGCCTCCCGATAATAACGTTTCAAGCGTAATAAGGATATTTAATCCATCTATTTCCAACACAGCACATTTTAGACAGGAAGGATCAAGTTGTTTTAGGCGTCTATATGCTAACGATTGGTTCGAACAGGCAGCTCGGGCAACTGCGTTTCTTTGCCGTTCATGCAGCTGATACCGGTCTCCTACAAGTTTTTCTGCCGCTTTTTCGGAATACCCTCTTGTCAGAAGATAGCTCAGGTCTGTGGTTGCTTTCCGTAGAAGGGGCAGCCAGCGACTCGAAAAAAGACGATTGTCTTCCGGACCTTTGCCCCGATGGGATAAATGAGTGCTCATACCAACAAATATAACAAATTAGACATGTGTTTCATATCACATGTATCGGTGCAGTGACTTTGGCACCTTTTGTCATTTTGGATGAGGAACTGGGAACGAAAGAATTTCTTCAGGGAATTTTCGCGAAGACGGTGTTTTATGCTAGTAACTGTCGGGTAAGTTTTTTCTTGAGTTAGGAGACATCCTTGAAAAGTACGTTTTAATGACAGTCCAGAAAGGTTGCTTGTAGGACACGACTAAACCGTGCGTAGTGGGCATTCTTTATAGGGGTTTGGGGATGGTCACACGAGGTTTGAATGCCGTATTCTTTTTCCGTAAGAGTAAAGCACCGTTTGAACTCAGATGCGCTGCACGGTAGTAACGCATACAGTGGACACAGGTACACATGACCGCGGTGTCAACGCCGACGGGTATCCCCCCTATCGTCTTTAAGATGGTTTTCTCTTGATACAAGGTTTTTTCCAAACACGTCACATGTAACTGGAGAGCCGCCAAACCACGTTTCATAAAAGAAAGAATATTCAGCTATTCCCGGCAATTCTTCTGTCTCGTGTACCAGCGGTATCATTTCTGAGACGTTCGCCTAGTTTCCTAAATCGGATACTCTTTACGTTTGGTCACCTCCTCGAACCAGGGAACTTTCCCACTCGCACCTGTGGCTGGTTGCACATTACCGACTCTTTTAGGTAGGATGGTACTATCCATAGTACATCAAGTCTGGCTGGTGAGTTTTTACTGTGGTTCTGTCTTGAGTAACTGGCAGTTTTATCAAACCGTCAAGGAATATTTATGCACGAAATAAAGCTTCCCCAATTAGGTCAATCTGTGGAAGAGGCTTCCATTGTCAAATGGTTTAAGCAAGAAGGTGAGCCCGTGAAGAAAGGAGATGTCCTTTTCTCTGTTCAGACAGACAAGGCGGAAATTGAATGCGAATCCACGGCGGACGGTGTCTTACGCAAAATACTCGTTCCACCGGATGAACTCGTTCCGGTTATGACGGTTGTAGCCCTGGTGGGAGAACCGGATGAACCGCTGCCTCAACTGGTTTCTTCCAAGAAAACCGATGTCCAAGCGACTCCCTCCACGAGTGAGCCTGTTGTAGTATCGCAAGAAGTTTCTGCCGAACCTTTTGAAAAGGGGGCGGCCCCCTCGCCGGAGCGTGCCGATAGCCAAAGTCGTGCTTTTGTTTCGCCCCGAGCTCGAAAACGGGCGGAAGAACTGGGCGTGGATCCTTCAAAAGTTCCGGGTTCCGGGGTCTCCGGACGTGTAATGTCAGAAGACGTAGATCAGTACGCGGAGGCGCAGTCAGCGGTAAAGACCACTCCTACAGCTCGCAAGATTGCTGCGCAGACCGGTGTAGACCTCACGAACATTTCGGGGAGTGGAATCTCTGGGAGGGTGACAAAGGCTGATGTGTTGAAAGCATATACGGAACGTCCAGAGAAATCTCAAGAGGTTCAGGAAGGGGAACGAAAAATACCTCTTACCCCTATGCGTCGAATCATCGCTCAACGTATGTGTTCCAGCATATTTTCCGCACCTCACTATTATGTGACCGTCGAGGTGGACATGCTGCGGTCGAGTCAGTTCCGTCTCTCGCTTGGAAACTTCAAACCATCTTTTAACGTGCTGATTATGTATGCTGTGGGCAAAGCACTTAAGCAAGTTCCCCAAGTCAATGCGCGATGGGACGATGATGCAATTACAGAGTTGGGCAACATCAATCTCGGGTTTGCAGTAGCCTTGCCCACTGGGCTGGTTGTCCCTGTGATCAAGAATGTGCAAGACAAAACGCTCCAGCAGTTGGATGAAGAGAGTCGGACCCTTACAGAGAAGGCACGCAAGGGCAAGCTCTTGCCGGACGATTATTCTGGCAGTACCTTTACTATTTCTAATTTGGGCCCCTACGGTATCGACCATTTCACGGCAATCATTAACCCTCCTAACAGCGCCATCCTTGCCGTGGGAAGGATTCATGAAAAGCCGGTGGCTATAAACGGCGGGGTCTTTGTTCGTCCCATGATGAACATGACGCTATCCAGCGACCATCGGGTCATTGATGGGGCGTTAGCGGCTCAGTTCATGGGAGTGTTGCGGGAGATTTTGGAAAGAGCCGACTTTTGAGAAGGGCTGTGTTCCAGAGTGGTCGAGGATTACATATGAAAAAATATGACGTGGCGGTGATAGGGACGGGTCCCGGGGGATATGTGGCAGCTATACGTGCTGCTCAGATGGGCGCAAAGACAATCGTTTTTGAAAAGGAAGAAGTGGGGGGAGTGTGCCTAAATTGGGGCTGCATACCTACAAAAACCTTGATTTATACGGCAGAATTGTATCGTAAGCTTCAGAAAGCAGAAGAGCTGGGGTTATCTATAAACAATATTTCGCTCAATTTACCCGCTTTATTAAAAAGGAAGGATGCAGTAATTCGAAGAAACAAAAACGGCATCTTATCTTTGTTTAAGGCGCACGGGATCGAACTGGTTAAAGCAGAGGCAACCTTAGCCGGTCTCGGTCGAATCCGCGCCAATGGTGATGAGATACACGCCAATTCCGTTATCATCGCCACAGGAAGTTCGCCCGCCCAGATTCGCGGCTTAGAAACGGATGGGCAACGAATCATTACTAGTACGGAAGCGCTGGAATTGGAAGAACTACCTAAAAAGGCGCTCGTAATCGGGGCAGGCGCTATAGGCGCTGAGTTTGCGTGTTTGTGGAATATCTTTGGCGTTGATGTAACCCTGGTTGAGATGCTTCCGAGGGTATTGCCTATAGCAGACGAAGAACTCTCGGACATGCTTGCCGCGATCATGCGTAGAAGGAAAATGGACGTCCGCACAAACACGGTTGTCAAGCGTCTCGATATGAACTCAAACGGTGTGCATGTAGAATTCGAAGGGGCAAGAACAGAACCAATTGATGTTGATCTTGTTCTCGTCGGGATTGGTAGACGGTACCATTCTGATGTTGTAGAAGATGCGCAAGGTATTCATGTCAAACGGAATGACCGTGGAATGATTCTGGTCGATGAACATATGGAGACGAATGTACCGGGTATTTACGCCATTGGCGATGTTACCGGGAAAACCATGCTTGCTCATGGAGCGTCGGCTGAGGGTCTTGTGGCAGTCTCCAATGCTTTGGGTAAGTCCAGACGCATGGACTACAAAGCCATTCCTGCGTGCACGTTTACTTCTCCAGAACTGGCAGGTGTTGGATTGACGGAGGCCAAGGCAAGACAATCAGGGGTGGACGTGAAGGTTGGTAAATTCAGTTACCAAGCCAGTGGTCGTGCTGCTACAATGGGTGAGTCAGATGGTTTGGTTAAGATAGTGGCTGACGCCCGTACCGACGAGGTCCTGGGCATGCATGTTATAGGACCGGAAGCCGGAGAGCTTATTGGGCAAGGGGTCATTGCGATGAATCTCGAGGCGACGGTCGCAGAACTGGCGCATGCGGTTCAGACTCATCCTACGCTTTCGGAATCGGTTATGGAAGCGGCGGAAGACTATTATGGTATGAGCATTCATACGCCGCCCACACGAAAAGGGGCGTGATGCACCTTCTTTCTGTTTTTTGGAGAAGAGGACGTTGACTGCCTTAAGGGCAAAGTTTGGTGTTCTTTTGGAGCACCTTACCTGTTTAGGCTGTCTTGTCGCTGTTGCGGCAATTCTTCTTTACCCTACCCTTTTGGGAAAAGTCCCCGTCAACACACAAGGATTGGCTTTGTTACCCCCATGGGCGGGAGGCGCCGAAGAAGTCCCAGATTCGAATCTTGCGCCAAATGAAGAAGTTCTCCAATATATTCCTTGGCGCGTTTTCATGAATCATACGGCGCGTACGGGAGATTCCTTGTTGTGGAATCCGTTGGAGAGCTGTGGTGTACCTTTTCTGGCTTTGTGGCGCACTCGGTGTTTTTCAGTTTTCAGTGTGCCCTTTTATTTGTTTCCATTGCAGGCTGGTTTCGTTATTTCAGCATGGCTCAAGGTGCTTGTTGCGGGGTTGTGCGCCTACTATGCGGCACGAAAACTGGGTTTGGGTGCTTCTGCTGCATGTTTTGTCGCCGCTGTTTTTCAATGCAGTACGCCCTTGCTTACCCGCCTCGTTGTACCTTTTTCTGATGGCGTCGCATGGTTTCCCTTAATTATCGTAGCGGCGGAGCTCATTGCAACGAAGATCTCCAAGAACGGATGGTATCTTCTCGTATTCTCTTTGTCGATGATTCTAATGGGTGGGTCTCCAGAAGTCGCTTGTGTGGCGTTAGCTTTTTGCCTAGCCTACGGTTGCGTTCGCTGTTACCAGATTGCGGGGTCCATTCAAGCGTTCTTGACCATAAGTCCTCTTTTTCTCGGTAGTGTATTGTTTAGCCTAGCACTGACCTCAATTCAGGTGTTGCCTTACCTGGAATATGTGCGCGAATCGGTATCATCAGAGACTAGTTCCTCGTCTTTTTTCGTCCCCCGCTTCACCGATCTTGTGGTCGCTTTCTTGCCCGAGTTTCTTTCAAAGACGACGTTGTTACGTCCTGATTCCCCTCATCCTGTCACGCTGTTTTTTGTGGGTAGAGCCCAGGTAGCTATGTTGTTGCTGTGGTTCTCTCTCAGACCTTTTGTAAGTCTTGGCCGCAGAAAACAGACGGATGCGTTCGTGATAGTCGGGCTCATGTTCACCGCTATATCCTTCATAGTCCCTCGGTTTCTTTCCGCGAGACCATGGTTGGCCTTTCTTGATCCTCCGAATTTGATGTTGGTCAACTTTTTGCTTATACCTCTGGTGGTCTCGGTTACTGCAGAAGAATGGGTGCAGCTTGATGCGGACAGTTGTGCCGCAACTTTGAAACGATTTCTGACTCTTCTAGTGGTTGTGGGGCTTGTTTTTTCTGTCCTTTTGGTAATGAGGTTCAAAGAGCCTCGCCCTGATGCAGCGGATATCATTGTAGAAGGGGGGTTGTTCATTACCTTTCTTGCAGCATTTCTTGTCTTGCTTATTTTCACTATGTTTCGTCCCTCTATTGTGCTGACTTCAATAGGATTAGTGATCTTAACTTTGTTGGATTTGTTTGTCGTGGCACATCCACTTGTAAAATTTTCAGCCCCGAACTCTATTTTCCCCGATACGCATAACATATCCTGTCTGAAAGACCTCGGAGGGCGTATAGCGGGGACAAAGACCTTGAGGAACTGGCCCTTGTCTGGAAACTTGATCCCACAGACGTACAGCTCAAACCCAAGAGATTTGGCTAGGTATGACCAGTTTTTGAAGCAAACTTACCGAAATCCGCTTTTGCTGCGAAAATTAGGCGCTTCGTACTTGCTGTTGACCAAGCAAGACATACAAGGTAGCTTCTCGCGTATAAGACCATTGTTAGTTGTGAAGCAAGTCTTTAGTACGGGGGCAATCCTTTTCGAAGACTTGGGAGTGTATCCCAGAGTCAGGATGGCCTATCACGTCGTGGAATCTGATCGATTTAATCCTGAAATGTTGACTGCAGAAGGCCCCGTTGTTGTGGAAGGTAATTTTCCCGCGTCCAATTTGGCAGACTCTGTGCCAGCGCAGGCCAAGATTATCCAGGAGACGAATACGCGGATAGAAATCGAGGTCGCGGATACAAGTCCTGGCATACTGATTCTGGCAGATGCCTTTTATCCGGGTTGGAAAGCGTTCGTGGATGGGAAAACCACAGCTATCTTGCCTGTAGATGGATTTGCGCGAGGTGTCCCTCTGGATAAGGGGAGTCACCAGATTGTCTTTCAATACGATCCCACCTCTTTTAAGGTAGGCAAGTATATTTCAGGCGCAGCCCTTGTTGTTTTCGCGCTCCTGTTGGCAAGGTCAATCAAGAGACAAAGTCAACCACATCCTGCGTGGTAGAAAAGTCAGCGTCGGCTTTTCTGCGCCGCATTGTCTGACAAAATTTTTTCGATTTTCTTATTCGTTGGCATCCCGAGAGAAAGGGCTTTCTCATAACACATTCGTGCATTTTCCAAATCGTGGCTTTCCGTACTGTACCACCAAGCCAAATTATACCAACTCGGCCCATGCTGCGGGTCTGTACTACAGGTTTGTTTTGTTAGCTCAATGGCTGCCTTTATGTTTCCACTTTTCGCTGTGGCAATGCTTCTACCGTCGGTAGCGTCCGATGAATGGAATCCCTTCTGAAGAGCTTTGTGAAAATACTCTTCCGCCGTCTTGTAATCTCGTCTTAAAAGGGCGTGTTTGCCTAAATAGTAATATCCTGCTGCATTTTCAGAAACTTGAAGGTCACACAACATTGCAGAAACAACACCGTCAATCAAGGATTCATAGCTCTCTTTTAACACAGTCCCATTATCTGCCAACCAGTATTTGACTGCATCTTCATTCACTTTGAGTCCCGAAGAGACATCGGGACTCACGAGATCAGTTGGGTCTTTCAGGCGGGCATCGGCAAGCAAGGGGCCAAAAGGTGCAACGATGGTTTTGCGCCAGACTATCTTGCCGTCCGGCACGCGCAAGACCTTAGCTGAGACCTTTGCCGCTAGAGTAGCTTCAGGACCGTAAATGCCGTAGGTTAAGGAAAGGTCGGTCAAAAGCGTGATGCCATCTTTCCCCAGTCTGGTAAGCCTCGCACGTTGGGCATCCTCCTGATTTCGGTATCCTGCTACGCTAGTCAGAGGGCTAACCTCTCGCAGTCCATCGCCCCATATCTCGCGTAAACGTTTTTCTACTATCTCTCTTGCTACTGTTGCAGGATCGTAATCTTTCAATAATTCTTCTAGTTTGTCCTGATACTTAGCATTGACACTGGCATCTATCACGGCACCTACTAAGAGACCGCTAGAACCCGCAATCCGCAAGGTCTTACCCGCGGGTGAAACCGCTACAACTAGTTTGTGAGGCGGATTCTTTAGTGACCAAGCAGGCCCTTTGGTTTCCAGTACCGTTTTTCTCAGGTCGTTTTGTTTTGTAGCGCAGCCAATAAAGTTGGTGACTACCAAAGAAATAAGAATGCAATGTACTAGAAATGTTCTCATAAGGGACTTCCTCCCGACCGGCTGGAGTTTTTGTATCGGTGCTTATTATAGCATGGTGGGACGTCCTTTCGGGTGTGTGCGCTCCTTTTTATAAATGTTTTTGTCGGTGTATGTGTTTGAGATGGCTCTGCTCAGTTCTGAGGCATTAATGAGATTATGTTAGCCACAACACTCTTAGCAAAAAAGGTGACACCAGAAAACTTGTTTCTTGTCAAGTACTCGACTAATCCAGTTATGGAAGAGTTGTACTGGATAGAAATACGAGACAGCTCGTTAGATTGCAACAAAATCTCGGCATGTTCTACACCGGGGAATTGCTGTATTCTTTCTGCAATCTCATTCACAATGGTAATGTCTTTCAATCCCATGATTTCAACGAATATCTCAGAGCTTTTTTTCGTCCGAGAGGAAGCCAGCAACGTTGCCACCAGAGTTTTCTCTTGAAGTTTTGTAGCAGCATCGGCTCCTGCCTGAGCAATCCCTTCCATCGTATCTTCACTGTTCACCGTGGCCTCAGCCTGTAACAGCCACGAAGCCTTACTATCATCTGCCGAGACGACTGTAAGTTTTAAGGTGACGTCGTTTTTGAAAATATTGGAATTAGGAGCTGCGGGCTGACTTACACATTCCGTTATGCCGCCAATGCTGACCTGCGCTAGGTTCTCCCTTCCCAAACGAGCGATTCCTTCAGTCTCCCCCTGCAAACGGCCTAAAATTTCATCTTCGCCATATAATCGTAGGAGTCGTTCTCTTGCAAGTACATCAAACCCTTTTTGTTCTAGAAATTTCCTCAAGACCTGTTCTGTTTCTGAGTGGGATGAGATGGAGAGAGGTCCTCCCGGTTGCGTTTGCTCGGCAATTATTAAAATGATCTTGGGCTTTGTATCTAATTTAGCAAGCTTGAGCAAGGCAGAATCTCGAGTTAACAGCTCTTCCTTTACTACCGCCGAAATCTTGACGGTTGTAGTCCCGTTCTCACTACGACGGTCTAAAACCTGAAAGTACTGTACGTAAATGGAAGGGTTGTCTATAATTGGCTTAAAGATGGCTAGATCGGAAGTTTGCCAGCAGGAAATCAGTTTGTCAACGATAATTGCCGCTTGCGCATTCTCAATAGCGGCTTGAAAGGCAGCTTTATCAACCCCGGGAGCGCTTCCTTCCATTTCGACAGGTTGTGCTGTTGGCTCGTCGGCACGAGCAACACCTAGACAGATGAGGAATACAGGTATGATCGTGAGGAATTTTATAATTAACTGCACTGTGAACCGCTCCCGCGGTCAGATGAACGGTTCATCATGGCCTTGGTATGAACCGACTTAATCGCGGCTGCGAGCCAAAAGAAACATTCGAAGTAGTTGCAAGATGGCCATAGCCGCCGCCGCGACATAGGTCAAGGCAGCAGCAGAGAGAACCTTCCTTGTGGCACGAATCTCTTCTGAATCGAGAAATCCTCCTGTTGCAAGAGCGTGCAACGCTCGATTGCTCGCATTAAACTCGACCGGCAATGTAACGACAGTGAAGAGCACAGCCAAACTGAAAAGGATAATGCCTGCTTTTAAAAGGAGGGGGCTCGAAAAGATTAAACCAATGAAGAACAAAGGCCACGCCAGAAAAGATCCAAAACTGCTCACAGGATACATTACATTCCGCAGCATTAAGGGAGCATATGACTGTGCGTGTTGTATCGCGTGGCCCGCCTCGTGCGCTGCTATACCCACGGCTGCGACGCTGCGACCATAATAGACCGGCTCTGACAAGCGAAGAACTCGGGTTCTTGGATCATAATGGTCGGTCAATTCGCCACCAATAGGCTCAATAGGACAAGAGCCTTTTTCGCCAAATTCCCCAATGCCAGCATTCCTCAAAATCAGCCGTGCCACTTCTGCTCCCGTTAGGCCGGAGCGAGTCATTACTTCGGAATACTGAACATAGGCGCTTTTAACTTTGATCTGTGCCCAAATAGCGAGCAATAGCGCTGGAATCAACAGTACAAAAGTAGGATCAAAAGGATAGAAATACATACGCTTTCATCAGTCCTTTTTCGGGGAAGAACGCATAAAGCAATTCCCGTTAAATATAGCACCTTCTTCTATAATTAGGGATTGTGCTCGCACGTCGCCAGTAACTTTGCTGGTCGAAGCCAATCTTACCAGCCCCCCACAAAGCACATTCCCGCAGACTTGCCCACTGATACTTACCCGTTTGCCGGCAACAACATCGGCATTCAGTCTTCCAGTTTCCCCCAATTCCACTTCCTGTGTGCACTCTACTTTACCCTCCACCAGGCCATCCACTTTGCAAGCAGCCGCTTTCACATTTCCAGATACCAATGCGCTGGCTTCCAGCGTGAGGCGTCCTTCTACTGTTACATTTCCATCAATACGGCCTGCAATTTCTGTCTCAGCGCCGCTCGTTAATGACCCATCAATAATTACACTTTCGGGTACCGTCATTTTCTGGAGTTTTACCGAGCGAGCGCGGCGCATCGCCAAGTCATCAATTGTAGTTGGCGCAGGAGACTCTTCCATCTCCCGCACCGGCGACCGCATTTTGCTCGGGCCACGGCTGGTCTGCAGCGCATCTTGAAAAGCCTGATTCATTCGCTCAAGGAAAGATCCCCGCCTTGCCCTCTGAAGTTCCCCATAAGGGTCTGAGTCAGGGGTCTGTTCAGTTTTATGCTGTTTTTCAGGCTGCAGGTTGTTTGTTTCGTTTGTCACGACGAGAAAAACCCCAATTTGTCCGCAATCTCACTAACGCACGTACTTATGCGCCGATGCGGATAGCGTACCACGAAAGGTGTTCCACAGTTTACCGCTTCCGAGACATAAGAATCAAAATAAATGAAGCCCAAAAACTCTGCTTCCACAAAAAGGTCTTTTCGAAGAAGCTTTTTCAATATCATGGCTGCGACGTGTGCTTCATGGGCATTCACTACCCGATTGACCACAATTCGAGGCCGCATCGATCGGGCCAAAGCAATCAGTTCTCCAGAAATTCTGTTCGCGTCGTCATATTCAAACACATCAGACTGCCGAAGAACGTCTACAAAGCTTTTCAACGATTCGCTTCGTTTTAACAAGACCCCCAATTCGGGGCTTTGGTAGAAACGCTCGATACGGCGAAATAACGAGGCGCGCAAGAATTTGAATGCATTGTCTATGCTTGTCTTTTCTGGTGCAATAACCAAAACTCCGTTTCCTTCGGCAAGCAAGAAAAAGTCCAGCGTGTTTAGGTGTGCCCCTGCGTCAAGGTCTACCACTATCAAATCGGCTTCCAGTGTCCGAAGCTCTCGTATGAGAGCGGTCTTCTGTTGGTACCGGGGATTGGCTACATCCAATAGTCCGGTTGTCCCTGGAATCAATATAAGATTCTCATACGGTGTCGGAAATAATAAATTGTCTAAAGTTTTCGTGCCTTTCTGATAGAAGAATTCATCAAGTTTTGTCCGACACTGTACCCCCAAAACTGCTTCCACGTTGGAGCAACTTAAGTCTGCATCAACGAGAATTACCTTCCATCCTCGTCGTGCCACTTCAACAGCGACGTTTACGGCAAAACAAGTCTTGCCAACCCCGCCTTTTCCGCCTCCAACCACGAGCAGTTCAGGCGTGCGCGTTTTTGGACGCAACGATAGCTTTTCAGGAACTAACTCGATTGTCATTTTTGCCAGGCCAATTTTCGAGTTCCACTTAAGAAACATATCAATCTTGACGTTATTTGTCAACAGAATATCGTTGCGACTGGCGAGGGCAGTGAATTGCGGGGATTTCCGTTTGTCCAAGGGCGAATAGTCTGATAAGATTATGAAGACACTTTCAAACTTGGGACAGGCTCATACAAACTGAAAATGACAGAAAACAAAACAGAACAAGATGTCCCCTCTGCTACCCCATCAAAGGGCGCCTTGGGCGAGTTTCCTCCCTGGCTGCGGCGGCCATGGGGTTCCGGAGCCCTTTTTGAATCGACCAGAAACGTTGTTCAAGGTTATCGGGTGCACACGGTTTGTCAAAGTGCACGGTGTCCAAACCAGGGCGACTGCTGGCAGCGGCGTACTGCAACTTTTATGATTTTGGGCAATGTCTGTACGCGTAATTGTCTTTTTTGTTCGGTGCGTAGTGGGAATCCAGCAAGAAATGTTGATTTGGAAGAGCCTCTACGCGTGGCAGAGGCTGTGCGTGCTTTGTCTATACGTCACGCGGTGATTACCAGTGTTACCCGTGACGATCTCCATGACGGGGGCGCCCAACAGTTTTTGAATACTATTCGTGCCATTCGCGAAATAAATCCACATACCACCGTTGAAGTTCTTACCCCAGATTTTAAGGGGGACGTAAATGCGGTAAGGACGGTTGCCGAGGCTTACCCTGAAGTGTTTGGCCACAACATTGAGACTGTGGAACGTCTTCACGCGGTTCTAAGAAGAAATGGTCGACTTTATGAAAAAAGTCTGTCTTTATTGCGGTTTGTAAGTGGTTTCAGCGATAAAATCATTGTAAAGTCTGCCCTGATGCTCGGTCACGGAGAAACTCGAGATGAGATCGTAAAGACTCTTCAAGACCTTCGTGAGGTGGGGTGTCAGGTGGTTGCAATGGGACAGTACTTGCGTCCCACGAAGTCGCAACGGGCTGTGCAAAGATATATTACGCCGGATGAATTCCAGGAATTAGAGCAGATTGCATATAGCATGGGGTTCCTTTTTGTGACGGCGGGTCCGTTTGTTCGGAGTTCCTATCGAGCGGAAGAACCCATCAGCATGCTGAAAGAGAAACGTTTTGGGAGTGTGGCACGATGAAAGTCGAAATACGTTTGCCGGAGCTTGGCGAAGATGCGGAAGAAAAAGCCAGTGTGTCCAGGTGGCTCGTGAATATAGGGGATATTGTAAACACAGGCGATGACTTGATCGAGTTAACTACAGATAAAGCGGCGTTCACTGTACCCTGTCCACAGAACGGAGTCGTGGTTGAGCTCCTGGTGGAAGAAGGTGATGAGGTGGTCGCAGGCGATCCGTTATGTATTCTGGAGTCATGAAGAATGATTCTTCTTTGAAATTTCCATATTAGTAATATTTCTCTTCGGTGATTTCCCTACACTTTGGGGTATGAAGGCAAAAGGACTTGGCTTTTAGAATTTGTGAAGGGAATGTGAAGAAGAAGTTGTGTTTAGTCCTAATTTGACAGGCGGAGAAAAACAAATGACGATAGGTGTTGGTGTTATTGGAGGAGGAACAGTTGGTGGTGGCGTTATTTCGATTCTTACCCATTCTCGTGAGCATATTAAGTCAACAAGCGGTGTAGATATTCGTTTGGTTCATGTGGCCGATATAGACACACGAAAATTTCAAGGATTTGACTTAGATGGTGTGCAAATAAGCGAAGATGCGGAAGAACTCCTTCACAATCCCTCTGTTGATGTGGTGTGCGAGTTGATTGGAGGAATAGAACCGGCGCGGCGATTCATTCTCGAGGCTTTTCGTCAGGGGAAACATGTGATCACAGCGAACAAGATGCTTTTAGCGTACCATGGTCCGGAGCTAACCCAAGCCGCTGCTTCTGTGGGTGTGGAATTGAGATATGAGGCTGCGGTAGCCGGGGGAATTCCCATTATCAAGGCTATTCGCGAAGGGCTTGCTGCAAGTGTAATTCGCTCCGTATATGGCATCTTTAATGGAACCTGCAATTATATTCTCACTCGAATGACTTATGACGGACTGGAATTCGGCGAAGCTTTAAGCCAGGCAATCGAGCGCGGATTTGCCGAGACGCCTCCGGATTTGGACATTGAGGGACATGATACGGCGCACAAGTGCTTAATCATCGCATCTCTTTGTTCCTCGTCAGTCATCAACCTAAAAGATGTCTATGTGGAAGGTATCACGCGAGTCACCCATGCCGATGTTCTTTATGCGAAAGAAATGGGTTATATCATTAAACTTTTGGGGATTGTGCGTACGATGGACGACTCGGTCGAAGTTCGAGTGCATCCGACCCTCGTCCCCGAAGACCATTTATTAGCCTCTGTCCGCAACGAGTTCAATGCTGTGTACGTACTAAGCGAAGCCACTGATGCCACGTTATACTATGGAAGGGGTGCGGGGAGAATGCCCACCGCTGGCGCCGTTGTTGCGGACATCATCGATATTGGAAGGAGAAATAGAAACGCTCCGATGCCTGCGTTTGTTTTTAATGCGCAGAGACGGGTCCGACCCATCGGTGAGGTGGAGAGCCGGTACTATCTTCGTTTGACTACGCTCGATAGACCGGGAGTCTTGGGAAAGGTATGCACGATTTTGGGCGCGAAAAATGTTAGCATAGCCTCTTGTATTCAGAAGGAAGAGCACGAAGAACGCCCGGTACATGTCGTGCTTATGACTCACACCACCAGAGAAGCTTCTTTGCGGTCGGCTCTGTCTGAAATAGATCAGCTAGACTTTATTCGCGAGAAAACCCAGGTTTTGCGAGTCTTATAGGAGTAAAACGACCATGCCATATTACGGAGTGATCGAACGGTACCGCCGTTTTCTTCCCGTTACGGAACATACAAGGATTGTGAGCCTCAATGAGGGTTCCACTCCCCAAATCCTTGCCCGGAATCTAAGCGCCGCCATTCATCCTCGCCTGGAAATATGGCTGAAGTATGAGGGGCTGAATCCTACGGGCTCCTTTAAAGACCGCGGCATGACGGTCGCCATAACAAAAGCGCTTGAGGATGGTTTTCGCGCCGTCATCTGTGCATCCACGGGCAACACGTCGGCATCGGCGGCTGCTTATGCGGCACGTGCCGGTATTCGCTGTATTGTACTGATCCCCGAGGGAAAGATTGCCTTGGGAAAGCTTTCTCAAGCCATGATCCACGGCGCAAGGGTGGTGCAGATTAAAGGTAATTTCGATGATGCCTTGGAGCTTGTTCGCAGCATCAGCAAAAAATACCCAATCGCGCTTGTTAACTCCGTCAATCCGAATCGTATTGAGGGGCAAAAGACCGGAGCTTTCGAGATCGTCGACCATTTCGAAGGCTTCGCTCCGGATTTCCATGTATTGCCTGTTGGAAATGCAGGCAATATCACCGCTTATTGGCGAGGATACAAAGAGTATCACGCGGCAGGTCTCGCGGCAAACCTGCCCAAAATGTTGGGTTTTCAGGCAGCAGGAGCAGCGCCTATCGTTTTGGGGCATCCTGTGTCGAAACCTCAAACCTTCGCTACGGCGATTCGCATAGGAAATCCGGCGAGCTGGAAAACAGCAGTGGAGGCTCGGGATGAATCGGGTGGGCTAATCGATATGGTGACGGACGACGAGATTCTGGCCGCCTATAAGATGGTGGCCGCTCTCGAGGGTGTTTTCGTAGAACCCGCTAGCGCCGCAGGTATTGCGGGGATTTTGAAACTGGCACGGGCTGGTTATTTCAACAAGCAAGAACCTTACAAAGGGGACATGTTGCGTGTTGTCTGTATCCTGACCGGTCATGGTTTGAAAGACCCGGATAGCGCCATCAAAGCCGCCGAAGAACCCATAACGATTGAAGCAGAGGAAGACCAGGTACTCGACGTTATGGGGGTTTTGGAACCTGAACCCGTAGGGACATTTTAGTTGCTATTTTCCGCGTGTTCCAAACCTTTAAGCTTCTTATACTGAAAAGGTGAAGGCATGTCTTCCCAAATTGAAGTTGTATTTATTGAGGGCCTGTGTCCGTTTCAAAAGGCTTGGACACTTCAACGCGAACGGTTAGAGCACGTCCGCAGGGGTACCATGCCAAATGCACTGTTTTTATTAGAGCATGCTCCCGTCATCACCCTGGGGAGAAATAGTCGGGATGAACATGTATTAGCTTCTTCAAACGAACTTTCAAGGAAAGGAATCGAAGTCGTCTCAACCGACCGCGGGGGGGATGTAACATACCATGGCCCGGGACAGATGGTCGCATATCCCATCTTAAATTTGAGACAGTGGCAAAAGTCTATACGTTGGTATCTTCGAAGTTTAGAAGAGGTTGTCATCACGTTACTAGATACCTACGGAGTGTCTGCTACGCGGGAACCCCCTTTTACTGGGGTGTGGGCCCGAGGTGAAAAAGTAGCGGCAATTGGTGTGGGATTGAGAGATTGGGTGACATTTCATGGCTTATCCCTAAACGTCAATACAGATCTGAAGGCTTTTGAGCTGATCGTTCCTTGTGGCTTGTACGGAAAATCGGTGACATCGCTCCAAAAGATTCTCGGGAAATCGCTGAGTATGGCTGACGTTATGGAGCGGTTTACAGAGATTTTCTGTAGGCAGTTTTCTGCCAACCAACCGAAGATTTTTTGAAGAAGGTATTAAGGCAGCGGAGAGGGACTTTGGCCATTGTCCTTTCCAAGAGATTCCATAGCATCGCGAATTCGTGGCTGATCCGGGTAGAGCTCCAAGGAACGGGCGTAGGCTTCGCGTGCCCGGTCGATGTCATTTGTAAATCGACAAACACTTGCCAAGGTGTTCCAATAGGTATACTCGTCCGGAGCGAGTTTTACAGCGCGTTCAATTGGCAATAAACTTTCTTCCACTCGATTGGCGCGTATCAACAGTTTTGCATAAGCGGCATGGCTGGCAGCTTCGTCTGGAATAAAACCCCGTGACAGATCGAAATCATCAAGCGCTTGCGCCAACACCTTATTTAACAACACGCCCTGTTGAGGGGAAAGCTGGGTAACCGAATTGAGTTCAGCCTCGGCGTCCTTAAATCGGCCTTCCCGAGTGGCCAGTCCAGCTTGGATTATGATGTTGGGTATGTTGTCTGGCTTTTTTTCCTTCAGGAGCGAGCTCTGTTCTTTTGCAGCAGCGTATAATCCAGCATTCCAGTAAAAAAGGACTAGTGTAGCCCGGGTTTCAGCTTCTTCGTCTTGAGTTTTGGATAAATCCAAAGCTTTCAGAAAGGCCTTTTGCGCATCCGTCAAATACGTGGGTCCTAAGTCAACAAGCGCCTTACCTAACGATAGCCACGCCTTTTGAGAATCGGGCTTTAGTTTTACAGCTTTCTCCAAAATTTCCCGTGCTAGGTCTGAATCGCCGGTCCAACTCAAAGCGTCAGCGTATTCCATAAGGGCATCAAAGTCATTCGACTGAGAAACGCCAGCTTTTTCGAAAAGCTGATGCGCTTTTTCTAAAGCTTCATATGCTGAACGCTGCTGTTCCTCCGCTGCTTCCGCTTGCCCTCGGTTTTGGAGTTCCTGCGCCTTTGTTAAGGCTGTTTTGAAACGGGCATATTCTTTCCTCGCCTCAGCAAGTTCGTTTGATGCAGGTGCTGCCAGGTGATAGAAGGCTGTAAGGGCAAATACCACGACTATTTTTTTCATTATCGACCTTTCTTTTCATCCAACCACATTACTTTCTTTGCTCATTATAGGCTTTTCTCCCCATAACAGAAAACTCAGGGCATCTGTTAGCGGAAGGAGTGAACGGCGGTCCAGCGCACAAATGGGTAATGCCTGAAAACGCGCACATAACCCCGGCAGGTCATTCCGATCGATTTTGTCTGTCTTATTTAAGATGTTTATGCAGGATTTGTCTTGCAGACCGAGTTGAGCGAGCATATCACGAACGAGTTGGTATTGTTCTTCGATGTGTTTACTTGAAGCGTCCAAGACGTGAACCAAGACATCGGCTTCATGTAGCTCTTCCAATGTGGCACGAAACGCGTCTAAAAGGTCTTCCGGAAGATTTCGAATGAACCCCACCGTGTCCGTTACGATAGCTTCTCGTTCGTGAGGGAAACGTAGCCTTCTGGATACGGGATCCAATGTAGCAAATAAAGCATCTTGAACGGATACATTGCTTCCAGTGAGCTGGTTCACGATAGTGGATTTTCCCACATTGGTATAACCAACCACAGAGATCGTTGGAATGTTTGCCTCAACACGAACCTGCCGACGAAGGCGTCGTCGTTCCGTCAGCTTATTTAATTGTCTCTCCAGTAGGGCAATCCGATCCTTTACACGTCTTTTGTCTATTTCCAATTTTGTTTCACCAGGGCCTCTTCCTCCGATGCCTCCTGTAAGCCGCGAGAACGCTATGGAACGTTGTTTGGCGCCTAAACGCGGCAACATATAGCGAAGTTGAGCAAGTTCGACTTGAAGCATTCCTTCGCGTGAGACAGCGTGCTGGGCAAAAATATCCAGAATTATCAAGGAACGGTCGAGAATCTTCATATTAGAAATTGAAGACAGACTGGCCACTTGTGCTGGCGAAAGATTCATATCAAAAACCAGGGCCTCAGCATCGGACTGCATTGCATCGATTAAGGTTTCTTTGAATCGCCCTTCACCCATAACAAATCGAGGATCCGGTGGGCGTCGTTGCAAAATCTTGCCAAGCACGTGCATTCCCGCACTTTGAGCAAGGTCTTCGAGCTCTTGAATAGAATCTTCAGCAAGATTTCTTGGTTTCTCCGAAACATGAACGAGAATAGCCCTTGTACGTTTGTCGCCCGGGCGCTGTGTAGGAACTTGGCTTGCGAAAGCTTTTTCGATGTCGTCAACAAGGTCAAAAAAGTCTGGTTTCAGGTCTTGAACAGACTGCGGGTTCGATATTTCCCAAGACCTGCCATTGCCATTTGTTGGAATAAGATGGGCGATGTGCACTTGTCCAGCTTGACCCTTTTCTGTGACCTCGATAGCAGCGACTAAATCGAGCCGAAGAAGAGCCAAGTCGGTAAGGTCTTCGCGTGTCAGGGGTTCCCGACCCAGATGCGTATGGACCAGCCTGAGTCCACATAATCGACTCTGTGCTCGCCTGTAGTCAGAAAGGTCCGGCAAGAACAAAGACCGAGCATCACCCACCAGTAGGAATTCGATGTGACCCCCGTCTATCGACAAGCACACCGATCTGGCGTCGAATCGCGTGGGATATTTCGGCCAGCAAACGCGCAAAATCAGGATACACAGGATAATCAGGGTGAAGTCTGCGTTTGGTTACCCGTTCCAAGCGCCTCAAGGGAAGCGCCTTAAGTCCGTGTGTATTCCCTATGATCTGAATCTGATCACCGCCTCCAAATCATACATTTTAGTAAACGGCACTCTAAGGAAGAGTTAATTTGATTTCCAGTCTAGACCATACCCGTAAACATGACACGACGAATGATTTTTTGAGATTCCACAGCGTCTAAAGTACGCTGGGCTTTTCTCAGCTCCGTGGGATCAAGACGCTCGATTTTCTTCCAGAAAATCGAGAGATTTCCCACCGCGATTTGGCATGCTTGAGAAGGATCGATACGTTCGGGAAGCATCTCCAACACTATGAATCCCTTGTACTTGGCCATTTTGAGGTAGAACAACGCTTCCATGACTTCCCACATGTGCACACTGCCGGGAACCATCATGTCGTCCCAGAACCTGTAGCTATCCGCCATGTACACTTGAAATAGCTTGTTGGAACGAGTCAGAAAAGCAATAGACTCTGCTGGGTTTTCTCCGGCCATCATGGCATGACCAAAATGTAGAGAAACACCGACGTTTTTCATGGCAATTTCTTGACACAGAGAGAGGCTTTTCCCCACAGAAGCGACCGTCAGAAACTTCCTCGGGTCACGAGGTTTGTAAGCAATTGAAATATTAATATCAGGAGACGCATATTTGGCGATGGTCTTGATTGAAGAAATAACGGTATTCCAGTGTGCCGTGTAATCAATGTGAAACGGGTAATCAAAACCATCGCTATAGAGTCTCAAAGTGACATCTGTGGCGCCGAGCTGACGCGCAATGTCAACCGCTTTACGTCCCTCATCTATCGCCGCATTTCGAGTTTTCGGATGTTGATGACCAAAGGCTCCCAAGGCAAATCGCCGGTCATTCGCCAGGTCGGCCGATACCCCAGAGCATAATAAACCTTGATCTTTTAGGATTCTTCGTAGTTCCTTTGTGGGGAAATCACTTGTGATGTCGTTTTGAGACACTTCTACCGCCTTGATAGTCTTCAGTTTAGCAATGGCGGCCAATTTTTCGGTAAGTTTCAACTCTTCCCGATATCCGCTAGGACAATATCTATCTGGGGTTGTGCCGAACACATTCAGGGAAACCGAGAATCGTAATGACATCATTTTCTCCTATGGTTTATATGTGTTTTACGGTCGTGCAATTTGTGCGTTGGTGCCCCTAAGTCTGACAAGATAGAGTGCAGTAGCGACTCACTTGATATCCCGTCTTTTTCTGTATAAGTCGGGAATGCACAACCAACATTCAGTCAACGACTTATTGTAATCCGCAATTTAAAAAAAGTCAAGAGGTGCCAATATTTATATAAAATAACATTTTAAGTATAAATAGTAACCCTGTGTCAATTTACATGCTTTTAGAGACGCGGCAAAAAAGGAGGCGAGTGCTAACAGCGGGGGAACTGTCATTCACGCACTCGCCGGTGGTAGGATTCAGCCATAACGGCTGGGCTACCGATTAAACCCGGGGGAGAGGTCCTCGGTAACCAATAAATTAAACTATTGTGCCAGACACTTTATTCCTAAACTGGAAACGTTTATATTAGTTTTCCTGATGAACTGGTTTGTTAAGGTCATTTAGAAAAGAGCAACCCAGGCGTGCTAAATTATGCTATGTGTTTCATGATTTCTGCGAGTTTTTTTGTTTTTCCTATTTTTGTAGGAATCTCCTTTACATGTTTTCCAACTATTTCGGATTTGGCATCAGACCAATCCTACAATAAAAACGGCCAAACGTGTTCCTGTCGATTTCAGGCTCCACCCTTTTTTGTGGCTGCATCGAGTTCAGCATTTGTGGAGCCTTCCCCAGGTTATACTACGTCTCAGTTGAAATCATTGCTGGCGCTGGCTCGTTCACCCAATCCAACTTCTCGTGCCCGTTCTCTAGAGGGTCTGAAGCATTTTGATACGGAAGATGCCAACCACACCATAGTCAAGGCTCTGATAGACCCCGAGACTGTAGTACGCGAAGCCGCATTCAACGCAATCCGAGAGTGGGATGGAGATCGGCTGTGTGGGAGCCTAATACAAGCCTATTCTACAAGTGGCGACGAAATACGACATGCTTATGACCAAGTGGTCCCTTTGTTTTCGATGAAACTGGCTACCCCGTTTAAGCGTATTCTAGTTGACCCTTCTGAGAACAGCCAAAACCGGTGTATCGCTGCTCATTGCCTCGGGGTAATGCGTGTGCAGGATGCGGCCAGAGTCTTGGCGGATGCCGTGTGGCTCAATGATGATTATCTGGCAATCGAAGCGGCATGGGCCTTGGTTGTGGTGGCGAGTCCGGAGTCAGTATCCGATTTTGTCAAAATGACTTACCATTCCTTAAAGGAGGTACGTCGTGCAGCAATTGAAGGCTTGGGTAGGATATCTACTCCAACGTCACTGCGCGCTTTGGAGTCCATTGCCTCAGATCGCCAGGTGAAAGATCGAGACATTCGACGGGAGGCCGTTTTATGGTTAGGCACGATCGGTGATAATCAGACCGTCGACACGCTTGTGTCAATTTTGCGCAACGAACCTTTCTTGCGCCGTGCCGCTACTCAGGCACTCAGACGCTTGACGGGGCTACCTTTCGGAGATGCGCCCCGGGAATGGTACGAATGGTATGCAGACTATAAGCAGTCAACCCGCACGCAGACATCATCTCCACCAACTCCGCCGCCTTTAGTTCCGCGGGGTGTAGTCCTTCCTGCAGTTCCACCTGGATTTGTGCCGGGGTCTCCTGCTCAGACAGAAGAGCAACAGAAAAAGAAACCCTAAATTGAGAAGACCTTATTGGAGTGGCTCTGCGCTTTTCGACATTTGTCCTCTTTCCACTTAAGTCCATTCATTCGGTTATACTTTATTTGTGTATTGGATCTCAGGCTATAGCTTTTGGTGCAATGAAGTTAGTTTGTCCTAATGAATAATTCAGAAAAGATACATTCTCGCTCAAAGCACGCCCCGGGGGAGACATCGGCTTCCACGAAGGATGAAAGTGCTTCTTGGAGTCATGACCAAGATAGTGTTTGGCAGATAGGTAATACTATCTTGGGGACTTATGTGGTAACCGATTTCTTGGGGCAGGGAGGGATGGGAAAGGTTTTCCGCGTGAAACACCTGGGCTGGAACATAGATATGGCAGTCAAGCTCCTTAAACCCAACCTTCTCACGAATCCTTTGGCGGTCGAATCGTTCCAGCAGGAATGTGAAACGTGGGTTAATCTAGGTCTGCATCCTCATGTTGTGTCGTGTTATTACGTGCGCATGATCGATGGGACTCCAAAAGTTTTTGCAGAGTACGTTGATGGGGGGAGTCTTCGCCGATGGCTCACAGAAGGCAAACTATACGAAGGCGGCCAGAAGATGGCATTACGCCGGATCCTGACTATCGCTATTCAGACTGCTTGGGGGCTTCATCATGCGCACCAAAATGGGCTAGTCCATCGGGATGTGAAGACGGGCAACATTTTGATTTCCCGTTCCTCTGGAGCAAAGGTGACAGATTTTGGCCTTGCCGGTGCCCGAATTTCTGCGGCGCATTTGGAAAATTCGGCACGAGAGTCTGGCTTGGTGAGTGCTGGTGGCATGACTCCCGCCTACTGTTCACCAGAACAGTTCCGTCGAGAAAAAGTGTCCTACAAGACAGATATTTGGAGTTGGGCACTCTCTGTATTAGAAATGTTTGTAGGTGGAGTAACCTGGAAACGCGGCCCCGAAGCGCCGTCCGTTATGTGTAGCCTGTACGAGAAAGGTCCCGTTTTTGCTTATTGTCCTCCCATGCCGGAGAGAGTCTATGATGTTTTGTTGAAGTGTTGTCAGGAAGATCCCGCTGCACGTCCAAAAGATATGCTCGAAGCGGTTGAGTCTCTCAAGGAAATCTACCATGAGCTCGTCGGGAAACCTTTCCCCCATCGTTCTCTTCGGCCGATTCGAATGAGGGCGGATAGTTCGAACAATCGGGCTGTTTCTTTGATAGACTTGGGTAAATGGGAGGACGCCGAAAAGGCATGGTGTGATGCCCTAAAGGCAGAGCCTAAACATACGGAGGCGACGTTCAATTTCGGCTTGGTGAAGTGGAGGTCAGGGCGACTCCATGACGAAGGTTTACTTCAAGAGTTACAGGAAGTCCGTCGTCTACATCCATCGGAAACACTTCCATTTGTTCTTTACAACCAAGTCCTGTTGGAACGCGGCGATTATGAAGAAGTTCTCAAGAATGTAAATCGCCTTGAGACGTCAGGACAATATTCTGAAAACTGGCTATCCATAAAACAGCAAGCAATTGAGCTTTTGCCCTATACTCGAAAGTTAGTGCGTACCTTTTGTGCACACAAGGATGCGATCACTTCGGTTGCCGTAACAAAGGCAGGACGCCTTATCATCTCTGGTAGCCATGACAACACGGTGATCGTCTGGGATACGCAGTCCGGTACTCCTTGCTATTTTTTAACGGGACATCAAGGCTCAGTGACCCGAGTCGGGTTGAGTTTGAATGAAAAGATCGCTGTCTCTTGCAGTAGTGACAGAACTGTTCGCACGTGGGAATTGGATTCGGGGGAATGTATTCGAGTTTTGAAGAAACACAATGCCTGCGTGGTCGGTGTACATGTTTTTGATGATTCGGGTTCCGTCCTTTCTTGTGGTCAAGATGGCCTAATTGTTCACCAGAGTCTGGAAGACGGAAGCATAGAAAGTTTGTCACTTGAGATCCGTTCGAGTGTTGCGGCTTCTTCTTTTTGTGCAAAGGGAAAACTTCTTTTCTTGGGGCATGTTGATGGGCAAATTACAGTATGGTCTTACCCCGAGGGAGTAAGAAAGGCAGCATGGAAGGCACATGACGCCCCGATTCGAACCATCACAGCAGATGTTCATTCAAATGCTTTATTAAGCGCGTCAGACGACGGCAAGATAAAGGTATGGGATAAACGTACCTTTGCTTGTAGGCACATTATTGATGCGCACTTGGAGGGAGTTCTTGATCTCCATTGTTTAGCGAAATCCCCTTTTGCCGTTTCTTCAGGCAAAGATGGCGCTGTCCGGCTATGGTGTCTCCGAAATCGGAGATGTCTCTATACATATCGGGGGCATAAAGGGGCAGTGCGTTGTGTGACGTTCATGGCAGATGCGAGATATCTAGTTTCAGGGGGAGAAGACGGTTTAATAAACCTCTGGAGTGTGGGGAGCATAATTCCAAAATACCGAGCGCCTTTTGTTTTGTGTCGAGCAATTGAGAGCGAAACAGCAGCGAAAGATGAAATGACGTTTGTTCAAATACTGAGTAAGGCAAAGGGCTGTTTTGATAAAGCCGATTGGAATGGTGCAGCCGATGCGCTTCGAACTGCCCGCGAATTGCCCGGTTTCCGTCGTAATGCTGGAGCTTTGGCGCTGTGGACGGCTTTATATACCAAATTGCCTTGCGGTGAATTCACCGGTTCATGGCGTGTGGGAAAGACCTGTGCGCACAAGGGAGCAGCAACCTGTTTGGCGGTAAGTCCAGAAGGCACTATACTTTTTTCCGCTGGGGAAGATGGATGCATTGTGGGCTGGGATCCAGAAAACTGTACACGAAAAATTGCATTTGAGGGACATACCAAACCTGTTAAGGCGCTCGATGTGGACCCGCTTAATCGTTTTCTGCTATCTGCCGCAGAAGACAACGTCGTAATGGCTTGGGACATTCGAAACGGGAAAGCCCTCAAGTTTTTTGAGCCACCGGCAGGCAACATTGATGCAGTTGCTATAAGTCCGAACGGTCAGTTCATCGTCGGTGGTGGGTGGGCGTTAACGCTGTGGCACGTTGACACGGGTCGATGCTTACTGGCCGGCGAAGTAGACTCAGGTTCCATTCTTTCTTTAGCGTGGACTCCGGATTCCCGCCACGTGATTACGGCGACATCTGAAGAACTTGTGCAGATCTGGGATATGTCGCAACTGAAATGTGTTCACGTTCTGCAAACTGGCACGGGGTGTGTTGCATCTATCAAAGTGAGCGCTGACGGGAAATTCCTGATGACGGGCAATCGGCCTCTGTGGGGGCACCAGGGACGGTTGATGCTATGGGACATGCAAGACCTCAAACCTATTTTCTCTGAAGAGGCACATCGAGGTGGCATAAACACGGTCTCACTGTCTGTCAATGCAAGAATTGGTTTGACAGGTGGACAAGACAATACCGTGCGACTTTGGGACTTCCAAGATCGCGCCTGTTTGCAAGTTTTGTCTGAGACCACTCCGAACGTTCGGGCAGTTGTGTTGAGTCCGGAATGTCGGTTTGCCGCAGCAGCGGACGAACACGGAAATATCGAGATTTGGTACTTGGATTGGTCACTCCTGCCACGACCTTCAAAGGATTGGGATGATGGAGCGTTACCATACATCCACGCGTTTTTATCAAATCGCCGGGCAAGCGAAAAAGGAATCTCCGACGGTAAGAATGTTGGGTTTGAGGACGTGCGTCGGTTTTTCCATTTTAAGGGAAAGCCTTTTTGGACCGAGACAGACGTAGATCACCTCCTCTTTATACTAGGCTGTGCGGGCTATGGCTGGTTGTCCCGTGAAAGAGTCTTAAAAGCTTTAGCCTATGAATCTTCCAAGAAGGCTTTCGGGTGGTTCTAGCCTAAGTTGTTTGAAAATACTTCAGCTCTAGGTTTTCACTCGTCAAGCAACCCGTGCTCCAAACCCACTGGCAAAGGAGCCGGTCTTTGGCACGCACTGGCAATGTCAACGTGGCGACTAGTCTCAGATGCTTCCAGAAAAGCATGCATAACATCCAAGACGTGGTAGGTTAGTTCACCGTTGGCGCGATGTGGACGGCCGGTTGTCAAGGCGTAAGCCATGTCGGCTACTCCCAATCCTCGTGAGTTTTGAGCGTAGCCATGAGTCAAGGGTATCTCGCTCCACTCCTGAGCTCGTTCTCGTTTGATACGAACGGGACCTCCGAATTTATTCGGATCCGGCAAGAGCATTGTGCCTTCTGTGCCGTATAATTCCAAACAATGGTGCGACGTGCTCCAGACGTCGAAACTCGTCGTGATTGTTCCTATAGCCCCGTTAGAAAAATCCAAAATACCTGCAATGTGGGTTGGCGTATTTACCTTGATAATTTCGCCGTACTTTTCCTTGCTTGTAATCTTGCGCGTTGGGAACGTGATTCGCGTGGAGCCACTGACTCGTTTCACTGGGCCCAGCATTGAAATCAGCGCTGTGAGATAATAGGGTCCCATGTCAAACATGGGTCCCCCGCCGGGCTGATAGTAAAAGTCTGGATCGGGATGCCAGCTTTCATGGCCATGGCAAAGCATAAATGCAGAAGCCCCAACTGGCTCACCAATCCATCCATCATCCAATAGTTTTCTGCACGTTTGAAGTCCGCCCCCCAAGAAAGTATCAGGTGCACCACCTAGTAGCACACCTTTTTCTTTGGCGAGTTGAACGAGGCGTTTCCCATCCTCCCGGCTTATCGCCAAGGGTTTTTCGTTGTATAAGGATTTACCCGCTTCAAGGACCTTGAAGCCCACTTCTGCGTGTGCTTTCGGTATGGTTAGATTAACGACGATGCGGATATCGGGATCTGCTAAGAGCTCGTCGACCGTGCACGCGCGTGGCACATTATGCTTTTCTGCTTTTGCCCTAGCCCGTTCGGGTAGGAGGTCTGCGCACGCCTTTATTTCAAGTATTTGAAACGTCTTGCCGGCTTCGAAGTAAATGTCCGAAATGTTACCACACCCTATAATTCCAATAGCGACTCGTTCCATTACACATTCTCCCTGTTGGCAGCCCATAGAATGCCACGCTGCATGATAAGGCGACACTCCGGTACATCAAAATCCTTTCTCACATGCCCGAGAGAGGAATAAAAGACTTTACCTTTTCCATACCGACGCCGCCAAACTACCGGCATAACACAACCTGCAATCCAAGGATGTGGAACACCATCAAATGTAGTCGTTGCTAGAACTTCATTCGAGGGGTCAACATGTAAATAGTATTGTTCTGACCTCATTTGAAAATCTGAAATTCCTGTGGTGATGGGATCGTCTTTTTTCACAATGTGAACAGTGTAATCGCGAATGCCCCCCGGGTGCTCTACCCAATTACCCCCTGTCATGAATTGGTATCCTGTGTTGTTGCGAAACGCATCGCACATTCCACCATGCCAACCGGCAAAACCCGTCCCATTACGTACTGCTTCCAGCAACCCTTTCTCTTGTTCCCCCGTGATTTGTCCCATAGTCCAGCACTGGATGATAACGTCGTAACTAGCCATGGCATCTCGGTCAAGATAGGCGTCCAGGGTATCGGACTCCGTGACGTCAAAACCCTGCTCTCTTAACCATGGAATGAACACATCAACACACTGCTTTGGCTCATGTCCTTCCCAACCGCCCCAAACGGTCAATGCTTTTTTCATCACCTCTTCCTTTCATTGATGGTAAGGATTGAATTGTTCAGTCGAGTTTTGTAGCGCAATAGACACGCGCAGGCGGGAAATTCTGCCAAATAATTGGAGACAACTCAACATGGTTTTTGAAGCGAGCGTTTAGCAGATGGCGGAAGCGTTTTCCGCCTCTTGTCCATAGTGAGAAGAAATAGGTAAACGTTACAAACCTTCCCCCAGGAGCAAGTACGTTCCATGCAGCGTCGAGTATTTGCGTTTGCAGTGGCTCTTCAAATAGTGCCCAAGGCAGACCGGATATAATGCAGTCACAACTATTGACACCTAATTCGTTAAGATGTGTTTGGACGTTGGCTGCTGAATCTTCAAAGATGTGAAGGGCAGGATATTTTTTCCGCAGAGCAGTGGCGAACTCGGGATTAATTTCAATCGCTAGGAAAATGGAGTTCGAGGCAGCGTTCTCTAAAATGACCTCAGTAATGGCTCCTGTCCCGGGACCGAATTCTACAATGGTTCGCGCTAAAGCCAATTGGGATGTTTCAACCATGTATAATGCCAAGGCGCGGGAACTGGGTGCCACCGTGCCTGTGGTTTTCGCCGCAATCAATCCTTGTTTTATGAACGTGAAAATATCACATAGGTTTGCCCATAGGCGCACATCTGAACGCGTTTGTAAAGTTGCTTTGCTCGTCGAATGTTCAGAATTTGTCACTTTATAGAGATCCCCATCATTTTGCTTTTAACTTTTCAGAATGATCATGTCTTTCATGTTACACGGAAAATATCTGTCTATTCAATCGTTTGTATAAGTCCAGTACCTTCGGCACGTTTTGTTATGTTGGATTTGGAACTGGAGAGAGAATTTTCCATGAAGGTTATTGAGAGAAAGTCACTGACGCATAGCGTCGTAGGTGGGTTTGATCTTTCTATGCTCCCTTAGTCCCCGAACACGCGGGCGAAGGCTCCCCGCCGTGTTGTTCTTTTGTCATCCCTTCTTACTCCACCGCATGCCGGTGGACAGAGGGGGCTGAACCCTGCGTAAAGGATAGAAAGCTGTCCCCCGGTGTCATTGCGAGGAGTGCCGTCAGGCACGACGCGGCAATCCCCTTAGGAATCAGGGGATCTCCCCGTCTCTGCACAAAGCTCTCTAGCGCTACGCGGTTGAGGGGATTGCTTCGTCGCTTCGGGGACTCGCTCCTCGCAATGACAACCAGGCGTACAAGCCTAGTCTACGTCCTCGATGCAGTGACAAACGTATGTGAGCTTATGCAGTGTAGTATTCGTTTTGACTTGACACAGGCTATTGGGAAATCATAGCCACGACACGGTAGGATACCGCGGAGCCTATCTATTTCCTTGGTTTCCAAACTTGGAGGACTTCGAAATGTCTTTTCTAGCCGAACGATTGAACCGAATTGACGCCAGTGGCATACGCAAAGTATTTGCCTTGGCGACGAAACTGGAGAATCCCATCAACTTAAGCATCGGCCAGCCAGACTACGATGTGGACGAGGAGGTCAAACTTGTTGCGATAGACGCCATCAAGGCGGGCTTTAACCGCTACACTCAAACTTGGGGGATAGAGGAATTACGGGAAGCTTGTAGCGATTATTATAAACGGTCGTTTGGAGTGGGACTCGAAAACGTGATGATAACTTGTGGAGTATCTGGGGGGTTATACCTTGCTCTTCTTGCAACCGTCAATCCTGGGGACGAGGTCATCTTCGCAGACCCCTATTTTGTGATGTACAAGCATCTTGTGAATTTGCTGGGTGGCAGACCTGTCCCGGTGGACACGTATCCGGATTTTCGTTTGACTGCGGAAAGGGTCAGCCGTTACATAACTTCGAAAACTAAGATAATACTTATAAACTCTCCAGCAAACCCGACGGGTGTCACACTGACTACCGATGAACTTCGCGACCTTGCCGAACTTGCTCGAAAAAACGGGCTTCTTGTAATTTCCGATGAGATATATGAGTGCTTAAGTTTTGACGGTCCCCGGGTGTCTATGGCGGGTATGTATGAAAACACTATCATTCTGAACGGTCTGTCTAAGATCGCGGGGATGACTGGCTGGCGAATCGGGTATGCCGCCGGCCCTTCAGAAATCATTCAAGCTATGAATACTCTTCAACAATACACCTTTGTTTGCGCTCCTTCTTTTGCCCAGGTTGCTGCCGTAAAGGCACTTCAAAGAGATCATTCCCCGAAAGTTTTATCCTATCGTAACAAGCGGAATCTCATTTACGGTGGTTTAAAAAGTATAGGATATGAAGTAGTCAAGCCACAGGGGGCGTTTTACATATTTCCAGAAGCGCCCGGATGCGATGGTGATGCTTTTGTGGCGGAAGCGATTCGTAATAGATTGCTAATTATTCCAGGGAGTGTCTTTAGTGAACATAAATCACACTTCCGAATCAGTTTTGCAGCTTCGGAAGAAGAAATAAAGAAAGGGTTGCTTGTTTTAGAGCGTTTATTTTCGTTATGGAAAAGATAGGTTCTGAAAAATACGAAGTGATTTATTCTGAAATATACTATTATCTTTTTTGTAAGTTCAATCTGATATTCGGTGTTTGATGACCTTTTTAGGAGAATACTATATTAATCGTTCATTTATAAAACATAACGGAGAATCTCATTATAATTGTTTTATAAATGAACATAGTATTCACTTTTTCAATTTTTACTCGAAAATAAAATGAGTTCTTATTTGGAAAAAAGATTTAATTCGGTATAATATTTTTCAGTAACCATTCTTTTTTTCGAAGTAAACTCTTATATCATGCCTTTCTCTAGGAGATCTTGTGCTGAGTTTAGGCGCTGTTCTATTTCAATTCGTATATCTTCTATTCGTGTTGAAGAAGTGGGAATAACTGGTTCTCCATAGCTGATTTGGATTCGACAAAATGGTTTTGGGATAATCATCCTATCCCATGACCTCAACCGCCAGCAGGGTGTGGCGTATAATGCGACAGGTATAACTGGAATCCTCCTTTTTTTCGAAAGTATTGCAATTCCGGGTTTTGCAATTCTCCGAGGACCTTTTGGCCCATCAATGGTGAGACCAGCAACCTTGTGTACGTTTATGGCTTGGAGCAGCTGTGTTATCGCTTCTGGACCACCTTTTGTCGATGACCCTCTCATAACGTGAAAACCAAATTTTTGAGCCACTCGAGCTGCTAATTCTCCATCGAAGCTCAGACTCGTTAGTGTGGCATAACCTGTATAACGAAAATGCCAAAGCGCGAGGGCAAGCGTTTCATGCCAAAATGCTAACAACAGACTACCATGGTTTTTTAAGCAATTGGTAAATATAGACTTATTTTGAACGACTTCTCTGCTGGTAATACCAATAGTCTTCAGTAAAGTAGATGCAATTACGGGGAAAGTGGCAAGAATGAAACTTTTTTTAAAGCCAAGAGGAACACCCTCAATGTCTTCCATCAGGGACTTCACTTCGTTTCCAAAGCCTTAATAAGTTGCCAGATGACCCTCGTTCGGGGGGCGGGTAAGCCGGCAATTTGAGCTCTGTCCAGTATTTCACCGCAGATTGCGTCAATTTCAGTCTTTTTGCCTGCACGCATATCCTGCAACATGGACGAAATGTTTTCTCTAGTGGCAAGACAGACCTCTTCGGTCCTTTCAATAAGACTGAAAGGGAACCTGTAGCCTTCGGACGTAGCAACTTTGACAGCTTCAACTACGAGATCTCTCATAAGTTGTCTGGCTTCAGGGATTTGTAATAATGCGCCGTTGCAAACGTTTAAGATAGCGGTTAAGGGGTTGATACCGGCATTGACAATAGTCTTTTCCCAAATTGCCTGTCCGGGCGCTTCGGTAACTTCCACCAAAAAGCCGGCTTGACGCAATATCTGCTCTGCGATTTGGGTTTCACAGGAGGTCCATGCGCCGAACCGAGTCAATCCAGACGCCACATGCCGTACTACACCCTCACTCAAGGAATGAGCAGCTTCATAGGTTGCCCCAGCCAGTACCCGGTGACTGCCTACCAACGAACAAAGCGTTTCAACATTCCCGAGGCCATTTTGCAGCGTTAAGATAGGACAGGAAGGCAATTTTGTTAAGGTCTTGGTACTATATGCTTTAACTAATACAATCACTAGTCGTGTCGTCCTTGGAAAGGTCACGGTGCAATGCACATGCTCTGTATATCTTTCATCAGAACTTTCGATAGTTATGCCAGAGCTATTTAGTCGCTTCACACGATCTGGTTTGTAGTCCACGAGACATGTGCGAATACCGGCGCGCGAGAGACGCGCGGCGAAGAGGCAGCCCAAAGCTCCCGGGCCAACAACACTGACGTCCATAAGTTTAAGTCCATATGGTAGAATGAGTTATAATTTCCGTATAAAACAACCTGAAAACTCTTTCTTTTTTTTTAGTTCCAACATTTTTTTCTCCGCAGTCTGTCTGTCGGGATACTCGCCCACTAGCACGCGCAGAAACTTCTTATCCTCGGATTCTCTAATGTAAGGATTTAAATCATTAAGCTTCTTAATATATTCCTCTGCCTCTCGTCTTCGGGATGAGGGAATGGCGGCCACCTGAATCGCGTATAACGCCTTTCCGTTCGCCTTTTTAACATTTGTCGATGCGGGTATAGCTTCTTGTCGTGAATCCTCAGGTCGGTCATCGGCAACATCCGACATAGGCTCCAAAGGCTTGGTTTCCTTTGCTCCCACCTGGTTTGATGCAACGGTTGTAGTTTCTGCCTGAGAAATCGACGGGGAATGCTCTGACGCTGTTGCGGTAGGTTCTGACCCTGCCGGAATGGCCTGGGAGGCTGCCGCTTCAGGTGATGGAGATACTGTTTGGGCACTAACACTTTGATCTTTCATAATATCGGACGGAAACTGATCCGTTTTTGTGCCCACGTTTTTCGCGGGTGTGGATGAGTGTGCAGGGGCTGGCACTTCTACAAATTTTGGCTGTTCTGTATCTCTCGTTTCGTTTTTTGATGCCGCGGGTTTTGCTGGTGAAACGGGAGCGATAAGGGGACTAAGTTGGGTGCCCTTACCTTCGTTTGTTACGTTTTGGACATTGTTCTCTTTATCAGTGTTTTTTGCATTTGATAATTTGGTCATTTGTTCTTGCAACTTACTGTATTTTTCCCTTTGTCCTAGCTGGATACCGAGGAGAATTAATCCAGCCCCCAAAAGCAAAAACACACAGATTGCAAAAACAAGCTGGCGTGAGGTGTACTCAAAGGTTCGTAATTCATTAAGTCCACTGGACTCAGGTTTGTTCGGGCGCTCTGTCATCTGCGGTTTCCTCCAGAGACTGTAGTCTTTGCAGCAAGGTTTCTCGAGCTTGGGAAAGCTCTGCATAACTCAGATCCGGGTCTCTAACCTCTACAAACTTTCCATTTATTCGGTCGATGAAAAGTAAGACTTTTGCGTCCCCGTCGGGGTTTTCAGACTCTTTGATAAGGCGGAAGGCCTTTTGGCGTCTGAGAAGTTGGGCTGCGAGATAGGCAATGGCCAATTCATTGCGGTCAGAAAGCTTGACGGAAGAATAAAATACACTTCGCAACGGAGAAAACTCTTCCGGAGGACGATTTTCTTCTTCTTTAGGGTCAAGATATCGGCAAGACCACACTGCCAATGCTCCCTGTCCGAAGTCGGCCGAATAGGCTTCGGAAGAGTAGTCTTCCCGCGCAAACTCGTTTTCTCGAAATCGAATCAACGAAACGATTTCCTCACCATGGGTGAAAGGCTTGCCTGATGCGTAGCAATGTCGCGAGCTTTTACTTATCTTGATTTCCATCTTGCCTGGTAAACTAGAAAATTCCGGAACTGTAACTCTTCACTTTTCACCTGGTCCTGGTACTTGGTCCTAAGATTCCGCCTCCAATTCTAAGCAAATCCAGCAATATTTTTCTAGGCAAATCTATTACTTTGACAGCCTCGCTTACCACGCCAAGTCCGCCAGTTACCAAGGTCACGCTTACTGGTGGCCCCTCGGAGAGCTCCCCATGGGGTTTGTACGTGGGTCCGGTAATCTTGAAACCAAGATCAATGTTCTGACCGGCAAGTCGGTGTCCCTCAATATTCAAATATTGGTTTAGCGCTGGTATTTTGTCTGCCACTTCCGGACTTAAAGAAACGACGAGATCGTATTCCATGTCTCCTCGTATGACGAATTGTCCCTGCGCTGAGATGTCAATCCCTGGGGAAACAAGTCTAATTTTTGGGGTGCGAATCAAATCCCGCTCAAATTCGGTCTCGACAGAGAGTTTGTCGAAAGTTAGTGTGGGAGGTAGGGGGGAGGTTATTTCACCAAATCTGCTTAAACCTAACTCGAATAGCAAGAAATCCGCACTAAAATTGCCCGGTGTGACCTCGAATTTACTTTTCCCGCGCAAAGTGCTGGGATCATCTGTGTCGACGGTGTACTCCACATCTCCGGTAATGGTTCCTTTGAGTAACTCAGGCATATGAAGATGCTTTATCAAATAGGTCGCAGGCACTGAATTCCAACGCGCGTAGGATTCAACCGTGTTGTCAATACGATTCTTCACATATTTGCCTTCGATATTTCCTTCGCCAACTTTTGCCGAGTAAGAATTGAAACCTGCCTCCTTCCTCGAGAAAAAGGCGGAACCTTGAAAGTCAGATCCTTCCCAAGGAGGAACAGAGACAGATCGGCACGCAAGTTTATATGTGTACGAACGTTCTTCTGGCTTGTATATCTGCTGGAATTCTGAAGGGATTTCGATGGGTGTGAACCATGAAGTGCCAAAAGGCGGCATGACACAAGTTTCTGCTTCGAGCTTTATGTCAGCCGTGTTTTCGAGTGCATTTCGATAGGACACTTCTATTTTTGTCTGATTGGCATGAATGGGTTCGGTAGCATTTGTCGACTTAACCGATATCTCATCGATTTCACAATTCACGGAAGCATGCCATTGTGGTGTTTCATTTGTTTTGGGATCATTGTCTCTCAGCCACTCATAGGTGCCGTTGCTGGCTGTTCCTCCCCGTACTTCATACGGAATGCGGAGGCACTTTCCCACCGTTGTCACATCGAGTCTGTCGAAAGTAGCGGTGGTTCGCATTAACCGGTAGCGCCCTGACTTATATGAAAGCTCGGATTCAAATTTGCCTTCCGTGTTCAAACCTTCCAAGCTGCCTTTGAACGTGCACGATTTTCTGGGGTACCAGGTTGCCTCCACACGGCTTCTTACTCCGATTCCTGGTGGTTTGCGGTACCACCAGCGGTAAGTGAGTTCTGTTTGGGACGCGTCAATATCCAAATTCGCGGTGACTACTGAAGGTTCGAATAAGATGTCAGCACTAACAGCGCACCCCCCTGAGAGCAAGACATTCTTGATGGAAGTGGACAATGCTGTTTGTTCTATTTTAGATACCAGCGCATGTAAAACGGCGTGCCCTTTTTTTTCTACCCAATCGTAGCTGACAACGCCGTTTAGGTTGGATTGGTTCATCTCACAAGTAATTGAGTCTAAGTAAACCTTTCGGTCTTCCAATCTTACAAGGGCGTTTAGATTCTTACCCAATATCTTGAACTTTGGTAAGTTAAACATCCCGCTCGTAATGGAACCTGAACCCAGAATAATACCTTCCGGATAGTTCCATCGGAGTTGATTGACGCTGATGGATGTATCTACGTTTGGAATGTTTGTCTCTGAAGGAGCAAAGGATACTCGCGCGAGAGATTGTTGAACCTCGGCAGAAAAGCGCATTTGCGGCGGGACGCCTTGAAGGGTGAGTAAAATCCGTCCTGGGTTGTCCAATACTATATCGCATTTGCCGTACTTGCCTAAATAGTGGTCTAGTAAGGGGGACAACAAGAGTTCCGCCGGCATTTTTACTATTTCACCAGACAAATTAAATTCGGGCGGCGGCTGTGAGATAGAGACCGTACCCTTGATTTGACAATCCAAATCGTTGGTCCGTAAACGAGCTTCTTTAATGGTAAAAAGTTTTTCGGGTGTCTCCAACAAGGCTTCTCCGGAGAAAACGCCATTCAATGGACTCGCCACGTACATGTTGTTAGCGATTTGAACGTTTTGAAAACCGCATTCCCATGAAATACGGAATGAAGTATCTGGGGGTTCCTTTTCGGCACGTACGAGAAAACTCGTTGCTCCCTCAGCCACATATTGGTTAATTCCAGCGTAGAAATAGGCTAAGGAGTCCTTTGTAAGTTGGTCGATTTTGAAAGAGGACCGGAGTTTTGTTGTCTGTTGTGAATCGAGCTCGATAGAAATATTCGGCTTTCCCGGGATATCAAGAGACCCTTTAGCGGCGATTCGTGCGCCGTGGTTATCTTCATTACGGCTGGCAGACACATCTATTTCAGCAACGGAGATCGTTGGTATTTGTTGCAGATTCTGTAGTCTAAAAGTACCCTGTTTTATCTGCAGAGACTCCATAGGGAAGAAAAACGTGGGCGTCCGTTTGGCTTCTAACGTTGCAGCCAGTTCTTGGAGCGTTAGTCCTTGGCAATCAATAGACAGCGTGGGCGAGTCTAGTACAATACGTTCCAAAGTAAATCTGCCCGAAAGCACGTCGAGCAGGTTAAAACGAATGTATGCGGCGGGTGCAGTGAAGGTTCCGTGAAGGGCAGGTTTTCCCAGGCTATAATCAAAGAGAGGACTTTCTATACGCAAACCTTCCGTTAGAGAGAATGAAAGTGTAGAAAAAGAGAACCTTATCCCCAAACGTTCTTGAATCGTTTTGGCTAGTTGACTTTTATATTCGGTAACCTGACGTTCCGCTAGGAGTACGCCGGCTGTCAGAATGGAAATAAAAATAACAAATAGCGCTAACCAAACACCGACCGTACGCGAAAAACGGCTATGAACCGTTGTTTTTTCTGCCACAAAGGCGTCAGTCCTTATCTTTGGTCACCTCATCCGTTTCTACGGGTGCGCTGACTGCCCATGAAATTTTCCTGTTTTTCAAAATTTCCTGACGTAATCGTTCCGTGACATCCGGGTTCTGTTTAAGATATAAGCGGGTGTTTTCTCTGCCTTGTCCCAGGTTTTCGCCATTCAGCGAGAACCACGCACCGCTTTTCTGAATCAGTTTGTCTTCAATGGCAAGGTCGAGAATGTCGCCTTCTTTTGAAATGCCTTCGTCAAACAGGATGTCAAATTCTGCTTGACGAAACGGCGGACTCATCTTGTTCTTTACTACCTTTGCCCTCACTCGATTTCCAACATTTTCTTCTCTGTCTTTGACACCCGAGACTCTTCTGATGTCTATTCTCATACTGGCATAAAATTTAAGGGCTCTTCCGCCTGTAGTAGTCTCAGGACTACCAAACATGACGCCTATTTTTTCACGGATTTGGTTGATGAAAATAACAAGCGTTCTTGATCGGCTAATGGCGGCAGTCAATTTCCGCAGAGCTTGCGACATCAGCCGCGCTTGTAAACCGACGTGGGCGTCGCCCATTTCACCTTCTACTTCTGCTTTGGGTACGAGCGCTGCCACGGAGTCGACTACAATTACTTCAACCGCATTGCTTCTCACGAGTGTTTCGCATATCTCGAGCGCTTGTTCCGCAGAGTCTGGTTGAGACACCAGCAAATTATCGATATCTACTCCTATCTTGGTTGCAAAGGTGGGGTCAAGCGCATGCTCGGCATCAATATAACAAGCTATACCCCCGCTCTTTTGGGAATTAGCCACCACGTGCAATGCCAATGTCGTTTTACCAGAAGCTTCTGGTCCGAATATCTCCACGACACGTCCAACGGGAAAACCGCCGATACCCGTTGCGATGTCCAGCGAAAGGCTGCCCGTCGGGATTACTTTCACGCGCTGTTCAAAATGGTCATCTCCGAGACGAAGCAACGTTCCCCGTCCAAACTGCTTCTCAAGCTGGGCGACTGCAATATCCAATGCTTTTTTTCGAGAATCAACCGGGTTAGTCGTCATGGTAACCTTCCTTAAGTTATCAGTGTAAGAGGAAAGAGCTCGGCAAACACCAATAGCTCATTACTACTATGACTTATTCTACACCGTGCATTTCGGCGGGTCTACTTTTTGCCCACAGGGACATGAACCATGTGACAAGATAACGACGTGAAAACAGTTTTGTAGAGATTTTGCAAGGGTCGCAGGCTTTCCCGAAGGAAGATCCGCGCAGGATGAGAGGCTACACGCGGGAGTAAAATACTATAGTCCACAAAATGGATATGGAGCGGGATACGGGCCTCGAACCCGCGACATCCAGCTTGGGAAGCTGGCACTCTACCAACTGAGTTAATCCCGCTCTTCGTAAATCTATACTAGCCATAAACTGGGCTTCTTGTCAAGAGCCTGTATAAGTCCAGTACCTTTGGCACTTTTTGTTATGTTGGATGAGCAATTGAAGAGAGGATTTTCCATGAATGTTATTGAGAGAAAGGCACTGACGCGTAGCGTCACAGGTGGGTCTGATCTATCTATGCTCCCCTTAGTCCCCCGCACACTCAGAGGGACGGCTCCCCGCCGTGCTGTTTTTTTGTCACCCCTTCTTAGGCTCCCGCATGCGGGGGGACTAAGGGGAGCTGAACCCTGCGCCGGGGATAGAAAGCCGTCCCCGCACTGTTATTACGAGGAGTGCCGCAGGCACGACGTGGCAATCCCCTCGGGAAGTCGGGGGTAACCCAGGGACGGGAAGGGCGCAACGCGTTGCGCCCCTACAAAAGGGGAGGAGATTGCTTCGTCGCTTCGGGGACTCGCTCCTCGCAATGACAACCGAGCGTATAAGCGTGGTCTGCCTCATCGATGGAGTAGCGAAGGTTTGTGAACTTATGTAGAGCCCGTTTCCGATTATATGCCTTGACACCTGAGAAGAGGTTTCAAAATGCGGTCTCAATGCATTTTGAGAACAGGTTCCCTCCGTAACAAACGAATTATTTGCGCCATGTTAGATTTTTATGCTATGGTATAAAAGTTAGTTTTTGGGGTTGTATATTAAAATTGTTGATAGCGAGGAGACTCTTGTGAAGGAAGGAATTCATCCGAAATATGTTACGGCACGGGTCACGTGTGCTTGTGGAAATACCTTTGAGACCCGTTCTACGAAGCCGACCATTAACGTGGAAATATGCTCGGCCTGTCATCCGTTTTTCACCGGCAAACAGAAATATGTGGATAGCGAAGGCCGCGTAGATCGTTTTCACCGTAAATACAAACGCAGCAATAGCTAATATAGCTTGAGGGGTATAACAGGGCGCAGGAGTGCGCCCTTGTCTTTTCTATGGAACGTGTTGTTTACGAGCGTTTGTTGGCCGTTCAATCCGAATATGAACGTATTGCCAACGAAATGGCGAAGCCGGACGTCGCTACAAATCCTGTACGATTTCGGGAATTGGCGAAGGGACAGGCTGAAATCGCCGAAATCGTTGACTGTTTCCGCCGTTATCAATTGGATGAGGAGCGCCTCATTGAAGCGGAACGGATATTGCGAGAGGAAAAAGATCCCGAATTATTGTTGCTTGCGGAGCAAGACAAACGCGAGTTGACGCAGGCCCTATTAGAACATGAAAAGATGTTGAAGATTCTCTTGCTTCCGCGCGACCCAAATGACGCAAAAAATACGATCGTCGAAATACGTTCCGGCACCGGGGGAGAAGAGGCGGCGCTTTTTGCGGCGGATCTTTACCGCATGTACTGTCGATTTGCTGACCGCAAAGGATGGCGCGTGGAGGTAATGAACTCGAATGCGACGGGGATAGGGGGGTTCAAAGAAATCTGTTTTAAGGTCTCCGGGGATAGTGTTTACAGCCAACTAAAGTTCGAAGGGGGCGTCCACCGGGTACAGCGAGTGCCTGTCACAGAGGCGCAGGGTAGAATCCACACATCTGCGGTTACGGTGGCAGTATTGCCGGAAGCGGATGAAATTGATATAAAAATTGATCCGAGCGAGATTCACTTTGATGTGTTTCGTTCTTCGGGACCCGGAGGACAGAGTGTCAACACCACCGATTCCGCCGTCCGTCTAACGCATAAGCCTACGGGGCTAGTAGTAACCTGCCAAGATGAAAAATCCCAACACAAGAACAAAGCGAAAGCACTTGCGGTATTGCGGGCCCGTCTTCTGGCTATGAAACAGGAAGAAGAGGAGAGCCAGCGTTCGGCAGAGCGCAGAATCCAAGTAGGTTCTGGCGATCGCAGCGAACGAATCCGCACATATAATTTTCCTCAAAATCGGGTGACGGACCATCGCATCAATTTGACATTGTATCGTTTAGAAGCCGTTCTTGACGGTGAACTCCAAGAACTTATTGATGCATTGATAGCGGCCGACCGTGCCGTCAAATTGGCAAAGATGGGATGAGTACGATTGGGGATGTTTTGCTTGGAACCGCCAAGCGTTTGGAAAAGGTAAGTGAAACCCCTAGATTAGACGCAGAGATTTTGTTGGCATGCGCTTTGGGGATAAATCGCGCTCATCTAATGGCACGTTTGCGAGACGCAATCGAAGTCCCTGCCCTTTTCGAAGAGTATATCAGGAGACGAGAATCCTACGAGCCCCTTGCTTATATTTTAGGGGAGTGGGAGTTTTTTTCCCTTCGTTTTAAGTGTAAGAAGCCGATTTTTGTCCCGCGGCCTGAGACCGAAATCTTAGTAGAAAGGGTATTAGAGGAACTTGACGATTTGCAAGGCAGGGTGTTAGACGTGGGGGCGGGCACAGGGTGTGTCGGCATCGCCATTGCTGCAAATAATCCACAGGTTACTGTTGTTGCTCTGGACAAGAATCCAGACGCTCTAGACCTTGTTCAAACTAATGCGCGACTTCATTCGGTGGAAGAGCGGGTTCGTGCGGTGTGTTCAGATGGTCTGTCTGCTTTTTCGAAAGGCGGGCATTTTGATGTCGTCTGCTCGAACCCGCCCTATGTAGAAACCTCTGTTTGGAATGACATTTCGCCTGTTATACGATTCCATGAAGATTCCCGGGCAATCTTGTCCGGTATAGATGGGTTGGAGTTTATAAGACAGTTGATTCGAGATGCAAAAGGCGTTTTGCGAGACCAAGGCGTACTGGCTTTTGAAATAGGATGCGGACAGAAGGATGCTGTATATGACATTCTTCTTCAAATGGGCTACACTTGTCTAAGTTCTTTTCGAGATCTGAGCGGTATTGACCGTGTTATCACAGCGAGAAATTCTTGTATGAAATGGTGAGTAGGTGAAATGGTTGACCAAGCGAAAGGTTCGGCGGTTCGTGAGATGCCTCCGGAGGAGCGGCCCCGTGAACGCTTGAAGAGGCTAGGAGCCGAGGCCTTGAGAGATGCGGAGTTGCTTGCCGTTCTATTTCGCACGGGGACTCGACAAAAGGGAGCGGTCGCGCTTGCTGACGATCTGCTAAAACACTACCGTGGCTTGCGTGCCCTTGCGCGTGCCTCGGTGGAGGAGCTTATGCAAGTGCCGGGTTTGGGAGAAGTGAAAGCCATAGAAATAAAGGCGGCACTTGAGTTGGGTAAGCGGCTTGCCTTGCATGTAGAGCCTAAACGCCACCGTATCCGCTGTGCGGAAGATGTGGTCAATTTTATCATGCCTCACTACAAAGACAGTGAAGTTGAACATTTTGTTGTATTATTGCTCAACACGAAGAACGATGTTTTGAAGGTGGTGGAGGTGTCAGCTGGCGGACTTGATGCGACTTTGGCCTTGCCACGGGATGTGTTCCGCCAGGCGGTAAGAGAGGGCGCGGCAGGCGTAATCGTTTGTCATAATCACCCCAGTGGGGATCCGGAGCCCAGTGCGGACGATATTGCTTTGACGCGGCGTCTTCAGGAGGGCGCGACGCTTCTGGGATTGCGTTTCTTAGATCATATCGTCTTGGGGGATGGTAAGCATGTCAGTCTAAAGGAGCGAATGGCGTTTTGATGACTCGTTTTAGTGCTTGGAAAGAAGGCCTTCTCTTGTATCTCCCTTGGTGTATCAGCGGGCTCACCTTACTCGTGTGGGGAAAGTTCACCGTTTTATCGCTTGTGGGTTTTGTTTTTCTCTTAATTGGTTTGTCTGTGCTTTTGTTTTTCCGTGATCCTTCTCGTCACGCTTTGGCGGGAGAACTTGACATACTTGCACCCGCAGATGGAAAAGTTGTTGGTATTGAGACCCTGGAAGCCACGCCGCATTACGATGGTCCGTGTATCCGAATCTCCATCTTTCTTTCCCTCTTGGATGTACATGTCAATCGGGCGCCTTTTGCCGGTACGGTTCTTAAAATCATCTACAAGCCGGGAAACTTTTTGGACGCGCGACGAAAAGAAACCTCGGAGCTCAATGAGTCGTTAACTCTCGTTCTGGAGACTACGCATGGGATGCTTGCTGTGAGACAAATTGCTGGTGCGATTGCTCGGAGAATTGTGTGTCGAGCGGCCCCCTGCGATTTTCTGAACCGCGGCGAAAAGTATGGTATGATACGATTTGGTTCCCGTACGGAACTCTATCTTCCATGCGATGTAGAGATAGTTGTTAAAGAAGACGAAAAAGTGCGGGCCGGTGAAACAGTCGTAGCGCGGTTTAAATTAAATGTCTAAATTTCTCAATAGACGCCGTTTTCGGACAAAGCGAATCGTCAAACGACGACCTATCAATGTTCTGGCAAGCGCATTGACGTGTGCGGGACTTTACTGTGGCATGGCGGGGATTTTGGCTGGCATTGATGGGAAGTACACAATTGCAGCCTATTACATTTTGGGGGCAATCATCTTCGACATGCTTGACGGTACAGTTGCCAAATTGACGAAGAGCGTTTCGGAATTCGGTAAGCAGTTAGATAGTCTATGCGACTTGGTTTCATTTGGTGCCGCTCCAGCCGTTTTAATATATACCGCTTACCTTGCGGAGGAGCGAGCAGTGGGTTCGCCTGTTGGCCACTATGGCGCTATCATGGCAATCATTTACGTTATCTGCGGTGCACTGCGACTTGCGCGATTCAATGTATACCAAGCGGAAGTTCGAGACTACTTTACCGGCCTGCCGATACCCGGCGCAGCGTTGACCGTTGCAAGTTTCGTGCTCTTTGCGGATTACTGGCAGTTGCACGTTGCCTTTTGGGTATTAGGGCCTATGACCCTGGGGGTAGCATACCTGATGGTAAGTACGGTGCATTATCCCAAAGACCGCATGCGCTCTTTTATCTTGTCGCCCAAAAATGCCATTCGGCTTCTTTTCTTATGTGCAGTCTTGTTAGCGGTTGTTCATCGCGCCCTTCAATTCTCTGCAGCGCTGATACTTTTCCCTGTGGCTCTGGGCTATGTAGCTTACGGGTTAATTGATCGTGTAGTAGGATGGGTGACGAAACGGCCCGCAGAGTCTTTTATTAACGTAGGAAATGTATCTCCATCAAGAGCGCCGCAGGGCAATTCAACAAACTCGTGAATGAGGTTTGACTATAGAGGATTGTGTTTGTTAATATGCCGAGCCGTTATGCTTCAAGTGTGCGGACAACAGAATAGGTTGTTCGCATGAACCTTCCGACCAATAGGCGCCAACTGGCCTAACAGAGAGGTGTGTTTACGTGTCGGCTGTAATCGAAACAGAAGCTTTGACAAAGGTGTACGAAGGGGCACTCAAAGGGCAAGACGTTCATGCCCTAAAAGGAGTCTCGCTGACAATCAATCGGGGAGAAATCTTTGCTTACCTAGGACCAAATGGTTCGGGCAAGACGACGACAATCAAACTACTCCTCGGATTGATTTTTCCCACGTCAGGAACGCTGCGGATCTTGGGTAAAACCGACATCAATTCTGCAGCCGTAAAACGTAATATTGGCTATTTGCCTGAAGGTGCCTATTATCCTGAGTTTTTGGAAGGGGAAGAGGTGCTTCGGTTCTATGGCCAACTTTACGGTATGGGAGGGCGCGAGCTCGAGCGCAGAATATCCGAAGTGCTCGATACGGTAGGATTAACGCATGCTCGAAGACGTCTTGTGAGAGGATACTCTAAGGGAATGCGTCAGAGGATTGGTTTGGCACAAGCGTTGTTGAGCGATCCGCAAATTTTAATTCTGGATGAGCCTACGACGGGTCTTGATCCAATTGCCCGTAAAGAAATCCGCGATATTCTTGTTGAACTGCGTGATCGTGGCAAGACCTTGTTTGTTTCGAGCCATGAGCTTCTTGAAATCGAACTTATTAGCAATCGTGTTGGTATTTTGTTCGAAGGTGAACTTAAGACACTTGGAACGATTGACGAGTTGTTGACAGATCGAGACGTTACTGTTGAAATTGAAAACACCACCACGGAGAAACTCGCGAAATTCTCCGAGGTGGGTGTCGCGATAGAAGACAGCGTCGACAATCGATATCTGTTGCGAATTCCGGCGGATACGTCAGTTTTCAAAGTTTTGGATATGTGTCGGGATATGGAAATCAAGTTAGTTAGTGTTCGGCCTAGACGCGAAACACTGGAAGAGTTGTTTGTGCGTGTGGTCGGTGCTGCGGGAAAAGTTAAGGAAAACGTCCAATGACGAATCTACTCACTTACCTGCGTGGGCCTTGGGCCATTGCTGTTTATACGTGGCGGGAAGGTATGCGGAAGAAAACGTTGGTGGGTTTTTTAATCTTAAGCCTGCTAGTGATTTTCGGTTCCAACTTTGTGACGGCCTTCTTGTACGAGAGTGGCGGTTCCGAGGGTCCCACATCCGATGTAGACACCAAATTGATCAAAGACATTTGCATAACAGCTATTGCCATTTTCGGTATTTTGATTACCATATTTATATCTGCTTCTGTTGTGCCGACAGAAGTCGAAAACAAAGTAATTTACACTGTCCTGTCGAAACCTGTGCGTCGTTTCCAGTACCTTTTTGGAAAATTTGTCGGGGTTCAGTTAATCGTTTTGTTAAATCTTTGCTTGATGGGGATCCTGTTTTTCTTTGCCCTTTATTTTAAAGAGAGGGTTTGGCCAACGTTGCTCCTTTGGTCGTTACTCGTCACCTATTTTGAATTTCTTATCGTTTCCGCTTTTACTTTTGCGGTTTCGTGTACGGCTTCTTCTTCCGTGCTACCTACGATAGCCGGTTTGTTCATTTATATAACGGGGTACTTGTGTGAGTATTTGAAGGACACAGCTGAACGTGCTGGGCAAACTACTCAAGTCTTGGATGCACTGATCGGCAAAATTGCATACGGTTTGTACTTTGTGTTGCCCAACCTGAAGGCGTTCAGCCGAATAGAAAAACAGATTGTTTATGCTCAACCAAATGATCCGGTTCAGGCAGAACTGATCCCGCAACTCATATTACTCAGTTTAGTGTATTGTTTTGCCGGTTACATTCTTGCCTATTGGATTTTCCGGCGAAGGGAGCTGTAGTTCAGGCATGAACAAGAACCCAAACCTGAAATTAGGTCTGCTTTTTGCTTTAGCCGTGCTCGTGGGAGCGTTTTTTGGCACACGAGTTGATCACTTGAGCGAAAGTGAAGATTTCTTTAAATGGTTGATTAGTGCCTCTACTCAGATTCGCCTGAACCAAACTCTGGAGACTCTGGCATCGGATGGGTCTGATTCAAAAAAGGTAGAATACAAAGATAAAGAATTATTCGATGCTGTTAGCCAAAAAGCCGAGGAGCGGCTTCCGGACTTAGTTCAGGAAGATCCGGAAGAAAGCAAGTTACCCAAATTGGTCCAATATGCGGTGCCCCCTCCGAAACTGGTAGAAGTAGGGCAAGGTTCGGATATGTTCCTGCCAGACCCTGTGGAACAGCGCAGAAGGCTTTCTGCTCTGTGGAAATTTGCAAAAAGTTCCGATTTGGCTCCGGAGCGTGCGTTGTTTAAGCAATATCTCCGAGGTAAACAACTGGCTAGTGTGGGATCGCAGTTTGATATCGACACAATCTATGGTGGGGGGGATATTTCTGTCAGCTTGACCAATCTCTTTTTCGGCTTTCGCAAGATGGCGGCCAACCTGCTTTGGCTAGAGTCTGATAAGTATTGGCATCAGGGCGAGTACTACAAAATGTTACCGGTGATGCATGCAACCGTGAAGCTGGATCCCAATTTTATCGACGCCTACCTCATCGGTGCATGGCACCTTGCCTATAATGCCACTTATGATCTTCCAAACACGCCGCCGGAAATGAAACGATGGAATCCGCGGTTCCGTGCCCGCGTGGGTCAGAAAGAGTCCTTTTATCACGAAGCCATCTTGTTCTTGCTGGACGGTATAAGTAAGAACCCCACCAATTACAAGCTTTATTTTGACTTGGGATTTGCTATTTACAGCGAAAAAATGAATGACCTGCCCAATGCCGTGAAATATTTGACGATGGCGCACAGACAACCACACGATTCGTGGGTACCGCGTATGCTTTACCGTGCCATGATGAAGAATGGGCAGTACGAGGAATCTTTGGCAGGATACGAGAAATACCGAGAGTGGGCGATATCGCAAGGTCGAAATGTTGAAAATGTGAATCGCTTTATTGAGTACAACAAAGCGTACATACAAGAAAGGGAAGCTAACAAAGCATTTGCTGATGCAAACTCTTTGCGGGAACAAGCGGCTCAGTTAAGAAAACAGGCAGAAGATGCGCGGGCCGTTGGAAATGGTGATGTCGCGAGTCAGCAAGAAAAAAAAGCGGAAGAGCTTGAACAAGAGGCTTCTCAACGAGAAGCCAAAGCCCGGGAACATATCGAGCAAGCGCGTAAAATATGGAAAACGGTAGCCGACCGGGAGCAGGACCCACTCGCAGAAGGGCGACTGATTCGACTTCAGGTTGACGAACTGTTGCGGAAGGGGGACTACGTGGAAGCATTAGCGTTGCTGGATTATGCCCGGTTCCAAAGCAACGACCTTTGGCAAGAGTTTACGGATTTTATCATTGAAGTTAAACAAAAGTATGGCGTTCCTTTGAACTTGTCGGAACAGAAGGATGTTTTTCGCAAGAGGATCGCGAGCGCATATGCGGACCGTGTCATCAACGGAGTAACATTCGAGTTTCGCGATGACGGTTGGTACGACAAAACGTATAACGGCCAACCTTTAACATTGCTTCAAGACGGTTCTCCTGACTTAAAGGCACTCCTGGAATCTGATCCTTCGTTACAGTCTGTGCTCGATTTGGCAAGATTGATTGAGAATTATACTGACATAGCCGATTTGGTCAACTTGGGTGATCGTGTTGTCTTTTCAAAAGACGGTGTCTGGTATAGTTATCAGGTTTCGAAGAGCTAGTTCTTTTAGTTCTTTTTTATAATTGTTTCCGGTTTTCCAGCCGAGGCAAATTCCACCGATGCAAGGGGCTGCCTTTAGAATCTGCGAGAATTTGAAACAAGTGCGCCATCGTATTGATGAGGCGGCTCGCAGAGTGGGGAGGAACCCGGATTCCGTACGCTTGGTTGCCGTAACGAAGTCAGTTGGCACAGAAGAAATCCGGATTTTGTACGATCAGGGCGTCCGTGAGTTTGGGGAGAACCGGGTAAAAGAAGCGTCAGCAAAATTGGCTTTGGTGGCGCTTGACGGGTGTGTCTGGCATATGATCGGGACCATTCAGTCCCGAAAAGCGAGACAAGTCGCACAATTGTTTGATTGCGTGGATTCTTTGGATCGCCTGGAACTTGCACAAGAGCTAAATAAACAGTGCGAGCGACACGGAAAGAAGATGCCCGTGCTCATTCAGGTGAATACGACAGGAGAGACAACGAAGCACGGCTTCTCACCTGCTGAGCTTTCCGACGTAATCGCCCAAATCAGGCAGTTGTCGCATCTCGACGTACAAGGATTGATGACGATGGCACCGCTTGTTGACGATCCTGAGAAAGCGCGTCCCGCGTTTGCTTTATTGCGGAAGTTAGCTGAGAAGTTTGAGTTGCCTGAGCTGTCAATGGGTATGAGCAATGATTATACGGTCGCTGTGGAAGAAGGGGCAACCCAAGTCCGTATTGGGACGGCGCTCTTTCAGTAACGGTATCTAGAAAAATGTATGGCACTGTGGGGAGTGAACGAATTGCAATGAGACAAAAGCTCGAAGAATTACGCACTAATGCGCTAAAAGAGATTGACGAGGTTTCCGACCTTTCCCAGTTGGAAGCATTACGGGTGCGTATCCTAGGACGTAAAGGAAGTCTCACAGAGATCTTGAGGGGGCTCGGTCAGATTCCCTTGGAGGAAAGACGTGTCTTGGGTCAAATGGCAAACGAGTTGAAGGGCGTCTTGCAGGAGGCTATGGATTCCAAGAAGAAAGCCCTTGAGGCATCGGGGAAAGCCTCCGCAAAAGAGATGGCTCTGGACGTAACGTTACCTGGGCGTCGTCCGCCCAAGGGGCATCCGCATCCTGTAATGCAGGTGGCGGAAGAGATTGTGGAGATCTTTGCCGAGCTGGGCTTTCAAGTAGCATCAGGACCGGATGTGGAATTGGAGTATTATAATTTCGATAGTTTGAATACCCCAAAAGATCACCCGGCGCGAGATCTCCACGATACGTTTTTTGTAAAACCAGGCGTCGTACTGCGGACGCAGACTTCGCCTGTCCAGATGCGGGTGATGGAAAAGACTCCTCCGCCGGTTGCTATTGTCGCCCCCGGGCGCGTTTATCGCGTGGATGCTGACGCTACCCATAGTCCGATGTTTTACCAGATCGAAGGACTGTTGGTAGACAAAGGGGTTAGTTTTGCTGACTTGAAGGGCACTCTTATTTATTTCCTGCGTCGCTTTTTCGGCAAAGGAACGAAGGTAAGATTTCGCCCGCACTATTTTCCGTTTACGGAACCTTCTGCAGAAGTGGACGTGCTGTGGAAAACAGATAAGGGAGAGAAATGGCTTGAGATTTTGGGCTGCGGCATGGTGCATCCGGAAGTGTTTAAGTATGCCAAGTATGATTATGAAAAATACACCGGTTACGCCTTCGGGATGGGCGTCGACCGCATAGCAATGGCACGTTATTCCATTAATAGCATACATTACCTGTACGAAAACGACTTACGTTTTTTGGAGCAGTTCTAAAATGCGCGTATCGTTAAATTGGCTTAACGAGTTTGTGAATATTGACTTGGAGCCGTCCGAGCTGGCGCACAAGCTTATGATGCTGGGGTTGGACGTGGAATCTGTCGACTATTTGGGTGCTGAGATTAGCAATGTGGTGGTCGGGAAAATTCTATCCATTGAACCTCACCCTGCTGCCGATAAACTTGTAGTCTGTCAGACGGATATAGGAGAAGGGGACCCACTTCAAATCGTATGTGGTGCTAAAAACATGAGTGTGGGGGATAAGGTGCCCACAGCCAAGGTCGGCGCGACGCTTCCCGGCGGGATAACCATAGGCCGACGTAAGATGCGCGGTATTGAATCGTGTGGAATGATGTGCTCGGGTAAAGAACTGGGCGTAAGCGATGATCAAGAGGGGCTTCTTATTTTATCACCCGATGCGCCTATCGGTGCGGATATATGTGTGGTACTAGGATTGGACGACTACGTCTTTGATATAGAGATTACCCCAAACCGCGGTGATTGGGCCGGAATGATCGGTGTTGCCCGTGACCTGGCTGCTGCGTTCGGTTCGGAATTGCACATCCCATCTGCGGAAGTTGAGGAAAACGACCAATGTGTTGAAAATTATTCTTCCGTGGTGATTGAAGATACATTGGGTTGTCCTCGCTACATAGGCAGAGTCCTCCTTGATGTCGAGATTAAGCCTTCTCCTGAATGGATGCAACAACGTTTGAGAGCGGCCGGTCAAAGGCCCATCAACAATATTGTAGATATCACCAATTACATCATGTTAGAGACCGGCCAACCTCTTCATGCCTTCGATTATGATAAGCTGATTGAAAATCGGATTGTTGTTCGCCGCGCACGACCGGCAGAATCTTTACGAACAATTGACGGAATAGTGCGACCACTATCGCCTGAAATGCTAGTTATTGCAGACGCGCAAAATCCTGTGGCCTTGGCTGGCATAATGGGGGGCGCCGACACTGAAGTGACCGAGGCGACAAAACGCGTTTTTCTCGAGAGCGCATTTTTCGACCCTATAACTATCCGCCGGACAGCTAAGGCACTTAGCTTGATGACCGAGGCCGCTCAGCGTTTTCAGCGTGGGGCAGACCCGGAAATGACAAAATTTGCCATTAATAGAGCCGCTAGACTGATGAAAGAGCTCGCAGGTGCTACAGTCACCACCGGTCTGCTCGATGTTTACCCCAATCCGAAACCTACGAAAGAGATCACGCTCCGTTTCGCACGGACGAATCTCCTGCTGGGAACTAATATCCCGTCGGGGGAACAAACGCGTTACCTTAAAGGGCTGGGCTTCGTTCCAACTCAAACAGGTGAGAATTCTGCGGTTTTTTGTGTGCCTTCGTGGCGTCATGACTGCCAGCAGGAAGCGGACCTTATTGAAGAAATCGCCCGTTTGTATGGGTATGATCTTCTGGAGACTCCTTTGCCTGTGGTGCGTAGATCTGATCAGGTATTTGCCCCAGAGGAAAAACGGACGAAAGGCCTGCGCCACAGGTTGCTTGAGTCTGGTTTGACAGAAATGATGAATATGACGTTCATCTCGCCAAAGGATATAACCCAGGCGTGTTTGCCCGATACGTACCTGGATATGGTCAAACTAGCGAACCCCTTGTCGGAAAACTATTCCGGTATGAGGACAAGCCTTTTGCCGGGTATTATTCGTGCGGCAGCCCATTCTGCCCGCAGAGGAATAGAGGATATATGCGTATTTGAAATAGGTCCGGTATATCGTCCGCAACCAGACGCTGACCTACCCAAGGAGTCTCTTCATCTTGCCATCTTACTAAGCGGCTCTCTGGGTGGCAAACATTGGAGTTCTCCGCTTAGAAATGTTGACTTCTACGATATCAAGGGATATGTCGAGCTAGTTTTTGAATATTTCGGAGATGTGCCCGTTTGTGAAACAGCGGATTTTGGACCGTTGGACCCCCGTGAAGCGGCTAGGGTGGCATTAGGGGACATTCCGGTGGGTTGGATGGGCAGGCTCAATCGTAAGGTAACGGCGACTTACGATTTAGAAAAACCGGTCTATGTTGCCGAGTTGAATTTGGAGCCTTTACTTGGCCGAGAATGGCAGACTCCAACCTTTGAGCCTATACCAGCTTTTCCTGCGGCACTGAGAGATCTTGCGGTTGTCGTTGACCAGTCTGTACCTGCGGCGGCAATTCTGGAGACTGTAAAGTTGTCAAGGGGGACAAGTTTGGTGGACGTGAGAGTTTTTGACGTGTATGTGGGAAACCAAATCCCTCCGGGAAAGAAGAGCGTAGCCCTTGCACTAAAATTCCAGTCCATGGAACGTACCCTTACGGAAGATGAAGTTCAGGAATCTTGTGATACTATCTTACGCAAACTAAAACAAGAGTTTGGTGCCGAATTGCGTTGAACCCGCTTATCAAAAGACAAATAGATCTACTGCTTGACACAATTGCCGAGATATCAGCTTGTCTTGATAATGCCAAATCCCATATTAGCCAACTAACCAAAGAACGCGATAAATTAATCCAAGAACAATGGCGACTCAAGAAACAGGTCAGCACCTTTCAACGTGTATCAGAGGAGTATGATAAAGTCTGCTCTGACGTTGAGACGAAAGAACATCTTATAGACTCACTGAAACAAGGGTTAAATGATCTGCTCGAGAAGGTGAAGAGGTTGCGGGGGGGAATAAAAGAGTGAGCGCCGACGAGAGCTATATTGAGTGTCGTATTGCTGGCGTTAATTTAAGAGTACCTGTCTGTCAAGATGAAAGCACCACAAAACGAATTGTAGAACTTGTAAACAAAAGACTGAAAGAGATTGAGTCCGCAAGTTCACGCATTGACACCCAAAAGTTTGCGCTGCTGGCTGCTTACAGTTTTGCCACCGAGCTGCAAGACCTTATGGATAGGCAAGCTCAAGAGGAAAGGTCTTTGGCGAGGTTATTGGAAGAGGTTGGCAAGTCGCTCAGGGAATTGCTGGAGAAAGCCCAAGAACTCGAGGAACAGGAGTAATACGAGTAGTTTTTTTGAGCCTATATAACGTCTGATAATATATATTATGTTAAATATAGACGCATAAATACTGGCTATCTAGTCATCAGGACTGGTCCGTATGGCAAAAAAGAGTTGCCAAAACCGATATCATGATCTAATCTTTAGTATGAAGTTGATTTCTTAATATATTACCATGTAGTGACTTACAGACGTAATTCCCAACGTGAAGTCTCGTTATGTCATCATTTTTTCAGTATTGGGTATCCAATATATAGGCTACATAGATGTATTTCATTATAGATCAACAGAATATCTTATGGATAGCTATTTACTATTTTAAAACGTAACAGCGCTAAGGGGTCGGCAATTCTCAGTAAGGTGTAAATAAGACATGAATTGAGAGGTTTGACCTCTTCCCCTCCTCCCCGGTAGGCCTGCGAGAGTGCAATCCCATTCCTGTTCTTTTTCTGGCTATGTTTCTGATGCCAAGTTCTGCAGACTACGAGTCCTCGGCAGAAAAACTGCAACCAACCAGGAACGCGAGCTCTTGGGTGTTTGTGCGAGACCTTGCGGGATCAATCCGTATTCTTCAGCGTATTTATGGCAAGCCGGCGATTAAGGAACTCCTTGTTCGATGCCCGTCTCGACGTTTCCCATGCTGGATACCGTTTCACTTGTCAGTCAAAGGTTATTTTTGTATCAGATAAAGCACATACAAAAACAGTCGCCTTGTCTGTAATCTCTTGAACCCACCCCGTCGTTTACGGTCTCTCTGTGCGATACGGACAAAAAAGAATCCCCTGCTTTTCCAGTGTGAATCGCAGGGGCAATAAAGTTTTTTTAGAGTGTTAGCTTATGGTCACTTCGTGCTTCTAATGGCGAGATATTTGTTTAAAGCGTTTAGGTAGGCTCTCACGGCCGCTTCGATAATGTCAGTGCTTGCGCCTGTACCGTTATACAGGGTGCCCTCGATTCGGACAGAGACGTGCGCTTCCCCTAGTGCATCTTTTCCCGGGGTTGCGGCACGGATATGGAACTCCTCCAATTTGCCCGAAAAACCAATAGCCTCTTCCAAAGCCTGGCAGGCAGCGTCTACGGGACCGTCTCCGATAGCGGTTTGAATGATTTCTTGGTCCCCTTTACGAAGTTTGACCATTGCCATGGCCGGATTGTGCCCTGCTGTAGTCACTTCCTCTAAGTGATAGGTCACGAAACTTTCATCCCGCATGGACGCAATAAGAACCCGGAGGTCATCCTCGAAAACCTCCTTTTTCCGGTCTGCTAGCGCGATAAACTTTTGGTACAGGGTGCTGAGTTCAGTCTCAGTCAGCTTAAATCCCAATTCCTCACATTTCTTAGCTAGCCCGTGTTTACCGCTATGTTTTCCGAGCACGAGCTCGCTCCGGCTCCTTCCGACAGATTCTGGTGTCATAATTTCATAGGTTATGCGGCTGGCAATAACACCATGTTGGTGAATCCCGGCCTCATGGGCAAATGCATTTCTACCAACAATAGGTTTGTTGTAAGGAACAACCAGTCCGGTTATGTTGCTTAACATGCGGCTGGACTTGTATATCTCTTCGGTCACCACATTTGTAAAATAAGGGTAAACGTTATTCCTTATCTTAAAGGCCATTACGACTTCTTCCAGGGAAGTATTACCGGCTCGTTCACCGATTCCGTTTACAGTACACTCAACCTGTCGGGCACCACCTCGAACTGCTGCGAGGGCGTTCGCTACGGCCAAGCCAAGATCATTATGATTGTGACTGGAAAAGACAACGTGCGCCGGCGCATTGACCTTTGCGATGATGTACCGGAACATTTCTTCGATTTCGCCCGGTGTTGTGTAGCCGACCGTGTCGGGGAGATTTATGACGTCAGCACCTGCTGAGATAGCAGTTTTTACCACCTCTGTTAAATAATCCCAGTCGCTGCGCGTAGCGTCTTCCGCGGAAAACTCAACTCGCTCGACCAGGCTTTTTGCCAAGGCTACTGCTTCTCCCGTTCGGTCTAGAACCTGTTGTCTGGTCATGCGTAATTTGTGTTCCAAATGGATATCGGATGTGGCAATGAATGTATGAAGTACGGGCTTTTTAGCTGGTTCAAGCGCTCGAGCGGCGCACTCAATATCTCCCTTCACCGCTCGTGCCAAGGCGGCTACTTTACAGTTTGTAATCATTGCTGCCACTTTCCTGACTCCCTCGAATTCCTGTTCAGATGCGACAGGAAAGCCAGCTTCCATAGTATCGACATTTAGACGCTCCAACTGGGCTGCCATTTCCAGTTTTTCCGCGACATTCATACTGGCTCCGGGGGACTGTTCCCCATCGCGCAGGGTGGTATCGAATATTTCTACTCTATCCGGCATGATGCCTCCTGTGTTAGACTATGCGATGACTTTGTCACATGGATTTATCAAACTAGTTCCAAAAAACAAGTCACTTTGCATTAGAGCTGAAAAACATACAACATAAGGTTACCATCGGAAGAACGTATATTCAAACTGAACCCTGATGTTTTTACCCCTCTGCTCAATTATAAAGGTAAACTTATACTGATGACATACAATCATCCGAAGCTGGTTCGACGGAAATTATTGCTTGCACTTTATAATCGATACTTAAAAGATCCGCTCGAAATGCTGTCTCCGGAAGATGTTTTGAGCGAGAGCGGCATTGCGCGTGAGGATCTTTTGGCGAACATTCATTATCTCCATGACAGGGGTTTGGTGGAACTTATGGTCGGGTACAATCCTCCCTTGTTTGCTGCAGCGCGAATAACCGCCGATGGGATTGACTTAATAGAGAACCAGTTTGAGTTCAACTTGAGGTTTCCGCCGGAACCGAGCGAGTTGGAAGTCAACGCCGCGTCTATACCCTATCTTTGCGAGCGTCTGGTCGAGGAGGCAGATTTTTCGCCACTGGACGGGGAAAAGAGAAGAACGTTACTCCGAGATGTGCAGTATCTTCGTGATGAACTTTCTCGTCCCGTTCATCGCTGGCGACTTTACGTATTAGAAAGCCTCTTAGACTGGATAGATTCTCATTTTGAGGGAATAGAAGAAGGCTCCGCCGTTCATCTTCCCAGTCTTTGTCGATTAAGGGACGCCATACGCGCTCAATTTGGCAGCCAAAAGATGTAGTTATCGCATCAAGTGCTAGTTAGAATGCCTAACATAGTATCGATCCGGTCGCGTGATTCACGGACATTCTTTGAAATTTGAGAAATGATTTCTTCGCTAAGCCCAAGGGTTCCCATGCTAACATCGGGTTTATCCGGTGGTCTCCCGTTGGACGTCTCTCCCATTTCCGCTTGGTATGCCAAATAGTCAGCCACTATGGTAACATGGACAACCCCATCTCCTTCGGAAGGCTCAACCACACCGTGGTGACCGCGCATGGCGGCTATCACGTTGGAAGGCAAATTCCAATATTCGCCTAGGCTTGCTCCTGATTCTCCGTGGTCCAGACCCAGTTCATTCTGTTCCACTTCAAAGACCAGGGCTCCACTTTCGCGGGCTTTTCGGACAACTTCTTCATATCTTGAAGGAATGACAAGGTCGAAACATACTTTACCTAGATCGTGCAGTAAGCCGGCAGTATAGTATCCGTTTTGGATAGGATATCTCTTGATTCGACTAATCCGCTCCGCGAGAATAGCCGTTGCGATGGAATGACGCCAAAGTTGGACCCGGTCGAAACAGCTTCGACTTGTAGGCAAGATTTTAAAGGCAGTTGCAGTGAGAACGAGGTCTCTAACTTTTGTAAATCCTAGCAGAACAACAGCATCTAGGATGCTTGAAATATTTCGGTTAAAACCATAGTAGGCGGAATTTACCAATCGGAGCAGCGAAGCGGAAAGGCTTTGGTCTACGGCAATGTGCTTTGCTAGGTCAAGGGCTGATACATCCGGGTTCGCCGCATCCTCCATTATTTTAATAACCAGCGCCGGTAAGGTGGGCAAGTTCTGGATGGCAGCCAGGGCATCCCGGATGCTTGCTGCTTCGTTGTTGGGAAAAACCCGTGTCACATGTTATGTCCTCTTTATGTTATTAAAGAACCTTAGGAATGCAATGGCCACGTCAAGCCCAAAAATCAGGTTAGGGTCAACGCTTTCAGTTGCTTTTTCCAAACATATGCGGCGGGTTAAAAGTACTGTGTGGTGAAAAACCATGGTGTTCCTCGTAAGCCCCGTTCGTGGTTTGTGTCGTTTGTAAAAAAGTACCGTATCTCGAACCTCTCCGCCCCTATTTATTGCCTATGATGCCAATTTTGCCATCATCGGTCTCGTATTTTTGTCCTGGGCGCATGTACTTCAGACGTTCTTCAAAGAATATTCTCTGAATAGCTGGAAGCGCCCGAGGAGAGTAGTTGCTGGCTTTGAGTATCCCTTCGTAAATAGTCCAGCGGTTTTGGCATTCACCATCTACAATTAGGGCGTTTCTATCACGATCATGGCTTGTACCGGCTTTCTTATATTCCCTGCCTGTTAGGATGTAGACAAGGCCATTTTTTCTTTCCCAAGCAAATCCCGTATCGAGAAAGGCGCTCAGAAGTTCATGACGTGCCGCCCGTGTCCGGACAGCTTGAATAATCGGTTCGGTATCAACTACCACCCCATCCCGATTCTGCAGACGTATTTCTCGGTTGTTCTCAGCCACTGCCTGTTCGATTTCGCGAGCGACTTCTCGGAGTGCTTGCTCGGACACTTCTTTATAATCAGGCTTTAAACTTGTGAAGGCTCCGGTAAGATTTTGGCAACCGCACGCCAAAGCTATCAGTATTAATCCAGCGATGTACCTCACTCCTACTCTCCTTTCATTCAGGTTGTCCAACAACCACCTGGTTTTTGCCGTTACGTTTCGCGACGTACAGGGCCCCATCCGCCGTGCGTATAAGGGCCTCCTGATCCATCATCCGGTCGTGGTCAAGCGTCGCCAAACCGATACTTGCCGTGACAACATAATTCGTTGGAAGTCCAGGATACGGGGGACGCGATAGTTCTGTCAACAGTCTGCAAGCTTGTGAGTAGGCGCCTTCTAAGTTGGTTTGCGGCATAATAACCACAATTTCCTCTCCCCCGTACCGGGCAGCCACGTCGCTTTTCCTAATCATTCTCAAGATTCTTTGGGACATTTCCCGAAGAACAGCGTCGCCTTGAAGATGGCCGAACGTGTCGTTAACTTTTTTGAAATCATCGATGTCGATGAGTATCACAGACAAAGGATGACGATAGCGCCGGGCTCGTTCAAATTCCCGGTCGAGAGTTTCGCGGAATGCGCGATGGTTCCTCAACCCCGTTAAGTCGTCAGTTATTGCCAAATGCTCTAATCGTTCGTTGGCTCGTTGGATAGTATCAAAGAGGTAGGCGCGTTCGATAGCGTTAGCTGCAGCCTCCGCCACAATTTCACAAAAGCTAATGTCTCGCGGGGTGAACGCACCACGTGATCTTGCTGCGCGCAAGAGCAGGGAGCCGGCATTGATGTCGTGCAAAACAATGGGTACTACGAGAATGGAGCGTATGTTGGCTTTGCGTAAGTCATTTCTGCAGGATTCCATGAGTGGGTCCGACTCAGCATCTTCAATGGTTACAGTGCGCTCCGTTTCTAAAGCGCGGCATATTTCGGGGTACTTTGACAAATCGATAAGTAGGTCGTTTAGGCGCGCATTGTCGTGAGATGCAAGAACATTTCCAGTTCGGGCACCATTCCAGATCCGAACAACGCTGCAACGGTCTGTTTCCATGATCTGGGCAATTTGCTCGACGAAGACAAAGAGGACGTCATGGCACCGCCGTTTTGACGAGATCGCCTTCAGTATTTCCAGCACTCCCTGCAAATCATGTTTCTCTAACGCGGCATTTTGTTCTTTTCGCGCCAGGTGATCTAGTAATGCCGATGTCATGCGCAACAGGTTGACATAGTCTTGCGCTGTACCCTGTTCCACCTTGGGTGTTTCATCAAACATGCTATCGGTGTCCCGTGCGAGGCAGTTCAGGGTTTTCCGAACAGTGGCTTTGTCATTTGTCCAACACGCACGGAAGGTATTTTCCAATACTTGGGCAGCCAGTAGGATATGCACATGTGGGGATGCGAAGAGGATAATTCTGTCTGCATTCTGAGCAAAAGATGCCCCGTCTTTTGTTCTAAATTCTGACGTCTTCTCGCCTGTATTTTTCAGAGGCTTGACGAAAATGCGTATCGCGGCGTCCTGATTCTTTTCACGGACTCGTTTTGCGGTCTGTTCATCCATGAGGAGTACACTTTGGGAAACACTATGCTCTAATGCGAAGCGTATGGTCTCTTCGAGCAATAACTCAAATGTCTGAAGATCATCAAAAAAGGTAATATTGCTGCTTTTGCGTTCCATCTTATTTCCGTTTTTGTTTACGTTTACGTATCGTCGTTTTCTTTGTATGATTGGTGTCGGTTTTTAGGACGGTGCGCCAGTGTTGTCTTGAGGTGACGCTTCCGAACTGGGTTGAAATGTCTCAACGATTTCTACGGGGGTTGCACGAACGACCAAGTCATAGAGTTCTTCAACGTCTTCCCGTTTGAGTCGTGCGCAACCATGAGAATAGTAGCCTCCGACAGTCTCAGGCCGTATGGTTCCGTGGATTCCCAAATCGGTAGGAAGACCTTCTTCTAAGGGAATCAGGGGCATCCACCGAGTTCCCAGTTCGTTACGCGGATCTCCAGGAGGTATTTCTCCTTCTCCCGGTTTGAACCATGAAGGATCTTTTTGTTTATTGCCGATTTTAAATTTACCCAATGCGGTTTCATGACCAGGCATTCCGAGACCAACAACGTACATCTTGAATAATCCATCTTTATCCATTAGAAAAAGTCGACATTTTGACCGTTCAATGACAATATAAAAGTCCTTCGGCGTGTATTTTAGTCTTTGTCCCACAGATAGCGTTGCGTTTTCGGACAAACCGTTGGCTCGGGTGAGTAACCCCAGTGTCGTATTTAGTTTCAAACCTATATTGATCAGCGTGTCCCCTTTTTGAACCGTGTATATCATGCTTTCGGGGGTAGGCTGAGGTGAGAAAATGAGGGCTACGTTGAGGTCTCCTAATTCTTTTGCAGCTTTTTCCCATTCCTCGCTCCCCCACGTTGCTTTGGAGCACGCTTTTCTGAAGAAATCGCGAGCTGCAATCAGCTCATCTTGGGCTTTGTGAACCTTTCCCAAGCCAGCTAACGCGGGAGCATGGAATTCTGCGGGCGCCGAATCGATGACTTTTCGGAAAATCGCTGCTGCTTCATCATTTTTGCCTGCCTGAAGCATGGTCTCGCCGAGTTCAATAGCGATTCGAGGGCGATCGGGCTGGTTTTCCGAAGTATCATAAGCTTTCTGGAGCAAATCGATCGCAGTGCCTAGGTTTTCTCGGATTTTTTCAGTTTGCGCCAGGAGTTCAAGTGTAGCTGTGGGAAGTCTTCCTTGTCTTGCAAGGTTGATTAAGGGGTCGATAATTTTGGCTGCTTCCTCTTTTTTCCCTTGGTCAAGCAGCTGCAAAGCCAATTTAATGTCATCTTGAGATTTTACGTCACTGGAATCTAAAGCGGTGTCTTTTGAGAAAATCTTCAAATACTGTATCGCCCAAAAGAGGACAACGATGGAAAGAAAAACAATGACAACAACTTTAACTAGACCGAAGTCTTTTTTTGATCGGGTCATGGTCAAATCCGTGATTCCGCCAAGCGCGTCAAGTCAAGCAGTAGTTCAGTAGCTGATTGATACCGCCTGTCCGGATGTTTACGCAAAGCTTTCAAAATAATGCGGTCAAGAGCAGGGGTAATTGATGGGTTGTACTTCGAAGGCAGCTCAAACTTGTAACTACTGCTCCGAAGCTGCCGTACAAGCTCGTTCTTGTCGGTCGCAGAACAGGGATGTTTTCCGGTGAAGAGTTCATACATTACAATTCCGAAAGAAAAAATGTCGGAACGTGCATCCAGTGACCCGTTGGCTAGTTGCTCGGGACTCATGTATTTTCTGGTTCCTCCTGTTTCCCGTAGTCGCCGTGTGCGCCAACTGGCATCAGACTTTGATAAACCGAAATCCACAATCTTAACTTTCTGTAAATCACGGGAAATTAAGAAGTTATGTGGTTTGATGTCTCTATGAACTACTTTGTTCTGATGAAGATAATCGAGACCTCTACATAACCGAGTAATAATATCAAGCATTTGCGCCATGGTAAGGTCGCGGTCTTGAATGTGTTTCATGAGGTTATGGCCATCGATATACTCCATAATGAGGCAGCGTCGGATATTTCCATTCACGTCCTCTTGTTCCACAATCTCATTATGAAGCCGGACGATGTTTTCATGTTCCAGAGAGGCGGCTATCAGAATCTCCCGACCAAGATAGTCCCTTTTTCTTCTTTTTTTGTCAACGTCGTAACGTCTATCGAGGACTTTGATGGCAACGGTGATGTCTCTTTGTCTATCTATCGCTTTGTACACAGTGCCCATTCCCCCTCTTCCGATGGGCGCCACGATTTCATAGGGTCCAACATGGGTCAATTCCAACGGAATATCATCCGGGTTGGTGGCTTTATCCTCTCCATCGGGTTCAGGGGCTCCCCCCGCTTTTTTCTCGTTATCCTTTTTTCTAAAAAACCACTTCAAAAACATTTGCGTTCACCACTTTTCCGATTTGCCATTCCTAGCTTTTCTCTATCCAGCTGCCTGTTGGAACAGACACTTCTGAAATTATATCACGTAAGACGCTATAACTTGTCACCCTTCGGAGTCTGCTTTCTGGGTTAAGTATCAGTCGATGTTCGAGGATAGGATGTGCCAATGCTTTGACGTCATCAGGTATGGCATAGCTTCGACCTTGAACGGCAGCGAAAGCTTGCGTTGCGCGAAACAGGGCCAGGGTCGCACGAGGACTTGCTCCCACAGTCAGGTGTGCTGAATCGCGAGTTCTTGCTATAAGGCGAAGCATGTATTCCCGCACTTTTTCATGAACCGTGATTTCTCTAACAGCGGCTTGCATTCTCCTGATCGTCACGGGGTCCGTAACTGCTTGAAGGGTGTCTAGAGGGTGGCTAGTTCGCTGTCTTTCTATCATTTCGGCTTCGGCGATTAAGCTGGGATATCCCATACTGAGTCGCATCATAAACCGGTCTAATTGGGCTTCAGGCAAGGGGAAAGTCCCTTCATGTTCCACAGGATTCTGAGTTGCAAACACAATGAAAGGCTGCTCCAGTTTATAGGTTTTCCCATCCACCGAAACTTGTCCTTCTGCCATCGCTTCCAGCAAGGCAGACTGGGTTCGGGGTGTGGCGCGATTGATTTCGTCTGCAACAACCATTTGCGAAAAAATCGGGCCCGGACGGAATTCAAATTCCTGGGTCTTTTGATTATATACCGAGACGCCGGAAATGTCAGACGGTAACAGGTCTGGGGTGCATTGAATACGTGTAAACTTACAACCGGTAGAAATGGCCAGTGCCTTCACCAGAACAGTCTTTGCCGTTCCTGGAACATCCTCCATCAACACATGACCGCCCGCAAGTACCGATGTCAAGGCAAGTTTAATCACGTTAGTCTTGTCCAGCACGACTCGAGCAACGTTGGAGATTATTGCTTTTATATTGTCTCGAAACTCACCCATAACAGTATTTCCTAATGATAAGGATCATACCTTCCAGGACAAGATAACACAACCGACCGTCAGCACCCTCCGGATTTTTTCATTTTCGTCTTGAGACGGCGCCCTGGCGAAAGAACCCTGATTAACATAGATTACGTCCTGGGGACTTTGTGGAAGGCGTAGGTGTTCACAACGAGCGAATACGGACGAAGACTTCAGGTCTTTTCCCGGTCTGTTGCAAGAGGCGGCTCGGGAGATAAAGAGGAGATTTTTGTTCTTTCTTCATCAGATAATCGGTAATCTAAACACGTCAAACTTTCTGCAAATTGTTCAGTCGTGCTTGCTCCGACGATTGCGGAGGTTACGGCGGGGTGTGAAATTGTCCATGCTATCGCAAGCGCGCCCGGGAGTTTACCCGATTCTTCAGCATAGGAAACAAACTTCTTTACAGTACCTTCATAAGTTGGGTCTGAGTAGCGCTTCTTGTACATTTCGTTATTGTCTAGTCTGCCTTGTGCGCCGCGCAAATACTTCCCCGTAAGCAGTCCGCCTGCCTGAGGGCTATACACAAGAACTGCCAGGTTCTCTGCGTGTGCCATCGGGAGTATTTCGACTTCTGCTTGTCGTTTAAGCAGATTATACATGGGTTGAATAGCTACGATAGGGTAAAACCCTTTCACATCACAGACCCATAATGCTTTCATAACTTGCCATGCTGAGAAATTTGATACTCCCCCATATAAGATCTTTCCTTGCGTAACAAGTATGTCCAATGCCGATAGAGATTCCTCTAAAGCTGCGTTATCGTCCCAGTGATGAAGATACAATAAGTCAATTCTGTCTGTATGGAGTCGCTTTAGACTTCCTTCAACTGAGCGAAGGATGTGTAACTTGGAGCTTCCTCGATCGTTGGGCTTTTCGCTCACGGGAAAATGCACCTTTGTTGCCAAAAATATGTCGTCACGGCATGAAGCGAGAAATCTGCCAACAATTTCTTCCGACACTCCCCTGTTGTAGATATTTGCGGTGTCAAACGAGTTAATACCAATGTCCAGTGCCTTCGACATAATTTGGCGGGACTGTTTTTCGTCAGCTTCCCTACCAAACGTCATCGTGCCCAGGGTAATTTGTGAAATTCTAACCCCTGTCTTACCAAAAAACCGATACTCCATGAACAAGAAATCCTACACACTCGACTTAGACTGCAGGTTAGTACACTGGCTGAAATTAGTCAGAACTATTTAATTTTTTCAGCGCTTCGTAAAGTGGTTCTTTTTCATTATCAACTTGGTAACTCTTGTCAATATAAGAAATCCGTCCTTGCTTGTCGACCAAGAAAACACACCGTGTCGCATTGCCGGAACTGGATGTCGGCACGTTGTAAGCTTCGATAATTTTATGTTCGGGGTCTCCCACGACCGGGAATGGGTAATTATAATGTTCTTTGAATTTGTCGCTGTCTTCTTGGTTATCTGCGCTGACAGCGATAATCTGCAAGTTGAGCTTGCTCAGTTCTTCAAAATCGTCTCTATAGCCACAGAGCTGTTTCGTGCAACCCGGTGTGAATGCTTTCGGATAAAACGCGACCAGGACATTCTTTTTTCCTCGAAAGTCACTCAGTTTGCTCTTGATTGGTTTTCCCTCGGGATTTTTTCCTGAGACAAATTCAAAGTCAGGAGCGACCATGCCGACGTCCAACTGTGGTTGGTCGTCATCTTTTTTGTCCGTATTTTGAACATTCGGAGCGCACAACAAGAAACTGAAAGCAAAACCCAACGCAATATGACTCATTCCGTAACCCATAGTTTGTCATCCTTTCTTCCATTAACAGTCTTAACTGTACCTTCTAGAAAACAAAGGAAGAAAAGGATTTATTCAGAAGAAAAACAACCAAAAACAATCGTTCTTCCCTTATGATAGCCAATGCAAGCAAGTTTGCGTTTCAGCAATATCTTCTGTGTTTTGACCTCAACCGTGTTTTTGTTGGAAATCTTTCATGAATGCGCAAAGCGTTTCAACGCCTTCCAGAGGCATCGCATTATATATGGATGCGCGACACCCTCCGACCGATCTGTGCCCTTTCAACTCTGTGAGTCCAACGCTTGTTGCCTCTCGAACGAACTCTTTTTCCAGATCTTCCGAGGGCAATCTCCAGGTCACGTTCATGTTGGAACGCCATTTGGGCTGCGCATGGCCTTTGTAAAAGCCATTGCTTTCGTCGATGACCTTATATAGCAGTGAGGCCTTCTTCGTATTGTTTTCTGCTACTCTCTCGAGAGTTTTGAACGTGTCCAGTAACCAGTTTGTTACAAGCATGATCATGTAGATGGCGAATGTTGGCGGTGTGTTGTACAACGAATTCTCCTCCGCCATAAGTTTGTAATTGAGAAGAGAAGGCAAGGTTTCGGAAGATCGTTCCAACAAGTCTTCACGAATGATGACCAACGCCACACCGGAAGGCCCGATATTCTTTTGCGCCCCTGCATAGATGATCCCATATCGTTCCACGGGAATGGGTCTTGATAGAATGTCAGAGGACGCGTCACAAACTAGCGGGATATCGCCAACGGACGGTTCTGCTGGGAACTGAACGCCTTGAATAGTTTCATTTGAAGTGAAATGGACATACGCTGCATCTGGGCTGAGTTTCAACTCATCTCTGTCGGGTACGCGGACATAGTTCTCATTCTTGCCATCCCAAGCGATATTTACGGTACCTTCTTTTTTGGCTTCTTTTGCTGCTTTGCCACCCCACGATCCGGTTATAATATAGTCTGCGGGCTTACCTGATCCCCTAAGAAGATTCATGGCGACCATGGAGAACTGGAGGGACGCACCACCTTGAAGAAATAGAATGCGATAGTTGTCAGGTACCCTCAACAATGTTTTCACGTTCGCCTTCGCTTTTTCCAGTATTTCGGAAAATGTCTTTGAGCGATGGCTGATCTCCATTACGGATGCGCCTACGCCGGGTAGTGCGAGCAAGTCTTTCTGTGCCTGCTTTAATGCGGGAACTGGCAAGACAGCGGGCCCCGCAGAAAAATTGAAAACACGTTTTACATCTTGATCCATTGTACATCTCCAGTTCGTTGAATTTGGTCTGCTAGCTGACCCAAGCTTGTGTCCGTAATGCTACCCGCTTTGTTCTGGTATTTTCAATTTTGAAATCTTGGTAGAGGTCATGCCATTTTCAAAAGGAAAAGTTGTCTCCAACTTACTCAGGCATATAGGATGTATCCACGTGACAATAGGGTAGACATCTGATGGTGATATTCAAAGGATGAGCGGGACGTGGTCGGTGGCAAAAAGGTCATAGTTGTTATGCCGGCATACAATGCAGAGAGAACGCTGGAAAGAACTCACAAGGAGGTTCTCGAGCAGGAAGTCGTCGACGAGGTTATCGTCGTGGATGATGCGAGCTCGGATCGCACCACGCCGATTGCTGAGTCTTTACCTAAGACCTACGTATACCGTCACGCTTCGAACCGCGGATATGGTGCCAATCAAAAGACATGTTACCGACTGGCATTGGAGCGTGGTGCTGACATCGTGATAATGGTGCATCCTGACTACCAATATACTCCCAAACTAATCCCAGCTATGGCGGCGATGATTGCTTGTGGGCTCTATCATTGCGTACTTGGCTCGCGAATTCTGGGGGGCAATGCCGTGAAACAGGGCATGCCCTTATGGCGTTATATTGCAAACCGTTTTCTAACACTGGTGGAAAACTGGTTTTTTAATGCGAAACTTTCTGAATATCACACGGGATATCGGGCCTTTTCCAGAGAACTCTTACAAAAACTACCTCTTGAAAAAAACTCCGACGATTTTGTTTTCGATAATCAAGTGTTGGCTGAGGTGTTGTGGTTGGGCTATACCGTGGCGGAAGTCAGCTGTCCAACGCGATACTTCCGAGAAGCCTCTTCTATCAATTTCCGCCGTAGTGTTCAGTATGGACTTGGCTGTTTAGCAACTGCGATTTTGTTCCGGCTTGCGCGAATGGGCATTGTCCGTAGCGAACTTTTCCCAAAAATTGAACGACCGGACCACCGGATCGGCGGCAGTCCGGTCGCCTGAACAAGAAGTAGGCTTCTCAATCACACATCAAAGTACAAGTGGAACTCGTAGGGATGGGGGCGCAGATTGACAGCAAGCACTTCCCGGTTTCTCTTGTAATCGATCCAGGTCTGCAGCACGTCGTCGGTGAAGACTCCGCCTTTTGTTAAGAAGTCATGGTCTTTTTCCAGACTTTCAAGAGCTTGTTCCAGACTCCCCGGCATTTGAGGAATCAAAGCCTTTTCTTCTGGAGGGAGGTCATATAAGTCTTTATCCATCGGTTCGCCCGGGTCAATTCGGTTTTGAATGCCATCAATTCCAGCCATTAGCATGGCGGAGAATGCCAGGTAAGGATTGCAGCTCGGGTCTGGCGGGCGAAACTCCACGCGTTTCGCTTTCGGGTTGGAAGAGTACATCGGTATGCGGCAACAAGCGCTCCGGTTTCGGCTGGAATAGGCTAAATTCACGGGTGCCTCGAATCCCGGTACCAATCTTTTATAAGAGTTGGTTGTTGGATTGGCAAAGGCGGCAAGCGCATGGGCATGTTTCAGTAAGCCTCCGATGTACCAAAGCGCTATTTGACTCAAACCTGCGTATCTGTCGCCGGCAAAAAGCGGCTTGCCGTCTTTCCAAAGGCTTTGATGGGTGTGCATGCCGGAACCATTGTCTCCAAAAAGGGGCTTGGGCATGAAAGTTACAGTTTTACCAGCCCGAACCGCGGTGTTTTTGACAATATACTTATACATGCTCAACTTGTCCGCCATGACTGTGAGGGTATCAAAGCGTAGGTCAATTTCTGCCTGTCCGCCCGTAGCCACTTCATGATGGTGTGCCTCGACTTCCAGGCCGCATTTTAGCATGTAGTCCACCATGCGGCTACGTAGGTCCTGTTGTGAATCAGCTGGAGGTACAGGGAAATACCCTTCTTTGTAACGCAACTTATAGCCTAAGTTGGGGTTCTCACTTCTTCCGCTATTCCAGATGCCTTCCACACTGTCAATTTCGTAGAACGCCATGTTTGACTGATTGTCATACTGGACGTTGTCAAAGATGAAAAACTCCGCTTCCGGTCCGAAGAATGCCGCATCTGCAATCCCGGTCGAAATCAGATAATTTTCTGCTTTTAGAGCGATTGACCTAGGACAACGCGAATACTTTTCTTTTGTTATGGGGTCAAGAATGGTGCAATACAAAATCAATGTCGGGATCTCAGTGAATGGGTCGACCGTAGCCGTCACGGGGTCGGGTACGACAAGCATGTCGCTTTCGTGGATACTCTGCCATCCACGAATACTGGAACCGTCAAAACCCAGTCCATCTTGAAAAGTCTCTTCCTTGAGTTCGGACACGGGTATTGTGAAATGTTGCATCAATCCAGGGAAATCCATGAAACGGAGGTCAACGAACCGAATTTCCTCTTTCTTACACAAGGACAAAACATCTCGTGGCGTTAAATTCTTTTGCATACTACGTTCCTCTCTTTAGTCTAATTACTTATTCGGAAATGCTTGCATGATGGGAAGCATATTTTATGCCAACGCAACGTCCCCGGACTCTCCCGTTCGAATTCGGATCGCGTCCTCTACGGGCAAGATAAAGATTTTCCCGTCGCCAATCCTTCCCGTTGAAGCAGCTTTTAGAATCGCATCCACAACCCGTTTCAGATTGTCATCTGTGACGACAATTTCTAGCTTGACTTTTGGTAAGAACTCTACAACATACTCGGCACCACGGTAGAGTTCTTTGTGCCCTTTTTGTCGCCCAAATCCCTTTACTTCAGAAACAGTAAGTCCTTGGATACCAACTCCTGCAAGGGCTTCCTTCACCTCTTCAAGTTTGAATGGCTTAATAATCGCTTCAACCTTTTTCACAATATTTCCTCCTCGTGGTAATTGCTTTGCCTGTGATGGGTAACGTAGTATATCCGAGGTTCATTTAATCATCAACAATTTTACTGGTCTATTTTCACAGCAGGATTTATACCATAGGGCTAAAACTTTCTCAGAACCGCCATTTCCCGTTTAATTTTCGGCTATATTAGACGTAAGAACCTTCGTCCCTGCCTTAAGATCATACAAATATGTAGCTTTTTGCGTCTTTCACATACCGGGATGTACGCTGATTTTAAAGTGATTTGCATATGAGAAAAATAGGCCTCTTCGTAGATAACCGAAGAGGCCTGATTTCCAAATCAAACCGGAATTTTACTGCTTTGGAATTCTAATCGGGATGATAATAGGGGTCTTGTTAGGAGAGCGCAAGACCCGCAATAGAATCGCCTTGCCTGGTTCACTGTGTTCTCTAATAATTTTGGTGAACTCTTGAGGTGAACTCACTGGCTGTTTTGCGACCTCAATGATCACATCATTTTCTATTATTCCGGCTTTCTCTGCCGGACTGTCGGGTTCCACGGAGCTGACAATAACTCCTTTTGTTCCCTGTTCAAGACCCAGCGCATCTATCATGTCGTTTGTCAGGGCTTGTACGCGCAATCCTAATGTACTTTCCCTGGTAGGTTCTTGAGCGCCGGTGGCTTGAGCGATCTGTTCATCAGAAAGTTCCTCGAGTTGGGCTTTCAGCTCTAGCGTCTTACCATTTCGCCAGACTTCGAGCGTAACGGTTTCGCCCGGGGGTACCTCGGCAACTTTGAATGTGAGGTCGCTTGCATTTTCGACAACCTGTCCATTGACTTTCTTGATCACGTCATAGACTTGTACTCCAGCCTTTGCAGCCGGTTTATCCGGAATGACGCTTACGACATAGGCCCCTTTTCGATCGGGGAGATTGTCCGCGTCAGCATAGTTTGCGGCGTCGTCGATCTGTACGCCGAGGAACCCGCGAACAACTTTACCTTTTGCGATCAGCTCTGGAACGACTTTTTTCGCGGTGTTAACTGGAATGGCAAAACCGATGGATTCTGCTCCCCAAACTATTGCAATATTGATTCCGATAACTTCACCGTCAATGTTGCAGAGTGGACCGCCGCTATTCCCCAAATTAATCGCTGCGTCGGTTTGTATGAAATCCATAAACCGCAGCACAGGGTCCGGAAGGCGTATGGCGTCATGTCTGCCCCTCCCCAACGCTGTGATATGTCCAAAAGAAAGAGAACCTTCAAGCCGTGCCGGATTTCCTGCTGCCATCGCAAACTGGCCTACTCGTAAAGTACTCGAGTCTCCCAGGGTGGCTACCGGTAAGTCAAAATCTGGCTCGATCTTGATAACCGCCAGGTCGGTTTGAGGATCTCGCCCTACGACGGTTGCATCGAAGGTTTTGCCGTTCCAAAGCTTGACGGTGATACTCTTTGCATCAGCGACCACGTGGTTGTTCGTGATAATGTGCCCCCGCTTATCGAAGATAAAGCCTGACCCAGAGGCCACGGCGCGGGGCATCCTCCTGACTTGGGGTCCCGGGCGGTCGGGGCGTTGAGGACCTCGGAAAAACGGGAAGAACTCCTCAATCCCTGGAGGTAATGGCATTCCCTCAAGTTCAGATTGTGCTTCCCGTTCCACTTCAATATACACGACGGTGGGTCTCACTTTTTCGCCCAGTTCGATGAAGGCTCCTTCGATTTCCTTCAAAATGGGCGAAGTGGCGTATGTTGCGCCACAGAATAGGGCGAACATTGCCAGTGCTAGCATTTTAAGTAGACTCTTGTTTCTCATACCTTTTTCTCCTTTCTCTTGGGAATTACCCATTTCGGTTCGTTTTTCTATTCTTCACCCTCTAAATTCGTAGAGGGTGTCTCATCCTTGATCACGGATCTTGGGTGTATGGCAGCATGGATTCTGTCCCTGACTTCTTTTTGTTCTTCCGGCGAAATCAGTTTTTTGCCTCCGCGGTGAACGTAGAAAGAATCTCGGACGCGCCTGGCGTCTGTCATAATTCTTGCCGTTGTTATATTAAGGCCCGCCTTTGCGATGGCTCGAGTGATGTCGTACAGCAATCCGGTTCGGTCTCCGGTCTCCACATCAATCACAGTATCAGTTTTTGAGGAATCATTATCGAAAAGAATGCGTGTCGGCGTCTGGATACGCGGTTGAAAAAGTGCAAACAGTCGCCCTTTCGCTTGTTCCACGTACGAGTTAACATCCGCTCCGTTTAGTAGGACATCCCGTAAAACTCGTTCAAGAGTCCTGACCTGGTTTCGTGTCAGGGGACGTTGCCCCCGTACGTCGCTGACATTGAAACAATCCACGATAAATCCATCTGGGCGTGTAAAAACTGCCGCGCTGTTCACATCGATCAGCTGAGAGCAGAAGGAGCCCGCTAATGCCGAGAACAATCCTTGTCGGTCTCGTGTACATATGACAACTATGCTTTGGGCATTTGTATGATCGTCTCGATGATGTACGGAAAGGCCCTTTGTCTTTGCTTCTTCTATCCAGAGTATATGTTCCGCAATTTGTGGAGCGGGTATAGATAAAAAGTATCTCTGCCCTAATCCTCTAAGGTGGGGTTCAATCTCGCTATGAAGTGATTCCGGCAGGTATTCCCGGATCTGTATGGCTTTCTCGCTTTTCCAGAATTCTTCATCGACTGTTTCGGATCTCCCCATCAATCGTTTTACCGTTCTTAGGTATAATTGCAAAAGGAGGGTTCCTTTCCACTCATTCCAAACGTTTGGACCAACCGCGTACAGATCAGCGAAGGACAACAGAAACAGTGCACGTAGTCTTTCCTCCGTTTTTACGGTCTTGACGAAGCTTTGAACAATATGTTCATCGTCTGTATCACGCCACTGACTCAGTGTATTCATGAGCATGTGGTTTTCCACCAGAAAAGTGACGCGGTTTTTGTCGTCTTCGGAAATTCCTATGCGGTCGCATATTTCGCTGGCTATTCGAACACTTTCCGCAAGATGCACCTCGCCCTTCGCTTTTCCGAGATCGTGGAATAAGATCGCTAGCATGAGGATGTAAGGGTCTGGTAAATGTTCCAACGCCTCCTGAAGGCAACGTCCCACCGTTCCTTCGATAGACGGTATTTTTGCAATCGCTTCAAGCGCTTGTAAGGTGTGTTCATCCACGGGGTAGTGATGAAAATCTTCATATCGCAGGACCCCTTTGACCGCTTCAAATTCGGGCAAGTATTTCCCTAACAACCCACTTTCCGCAGCTTGTCGCAGGGCAGACCCCGTCTGTAGGGGTCTGTTACAAATCGCCAGGAAGAAGCGTTTCACCAATTCGTTCGTGCGGAATGTATCGTTTACCAAATGAAGGTTTTGAGTGACTAGGCGTTCGGTGGCGCGACTCAGTTGCGCCTCTTTGCGAGCGCATTCCCAGTAGATCTCCATTAACCTCGTTGGAGAATGCGTAAACCAGTTTTTGTCGTGGAGTCCGGCGAAAATGAGATCACCTTCAATAACGATACCCCGTCGTGCATCCACCAGTTCGTTGACTCCGAGAGGTTCATATACCTGTACAGGCTGGTCACATATTTTTGCGGCAATTGTTAAGAAACGGCGCATTTGAACAGCGGCGGCATAATAATCTTGCATGAGAAGCAGGGTGTTGGATTGGTCCGGGCTCTGGTAATCAAGGTTTTGAGCAACAATTTGTTGATTCTTATAGGTCAGTGTGTCTTCTTGTCTGCCAAAATGAAAGTGTAAATCATTTCGAAGTTTCCAAATGAAATCCAGCGACTCGGCAAACTCCAATTGTTCCTCCGAAGAAATGTGTCCTTGAGTCACTAAGTCGTCCAGGTTCTCAGCGTTAAACACCATCATCGTGAGCCAAATCGCGGTGTGAAAGTCTCGCAAGCCACCGGCATTCTCTTTTATGTTTGGTTCTGGGGAGAACAAGTCTTTATATTCTGACGGCAGTTCCTCAAAACGCTCTCTTATTTTTTGTTGAAGAAATTTCGCCGCGGTTTCTCCGTTCTGAAGTTCTTTCACTTTTAGCTTGAGTGCAGCAAACAAATCTGGATTCCCACATACCAAACGACTTTCCAACAAGCTTGTAAATGCTTTTATGTCTTTCAGAGCAACGTCGTGTGCTTCGGCTATCGTGCGGAGTGAGTGACCAATTTTGTACCCAATATCCCAAAGGAAATGAACGAGAAACTCGTTGAACTTTTTCAGAGTTGTGTCCAGCCCTCCATCGTAGACAACACAAATGTCAATGTCAGAACAGGGGCTGAGTTCGCTTCTCCCGTAGCCTCCAAGCGCACAAATGCATAGACGTGACATAACATCTGGGTTAATACCTTCTTGCTCTAGCCCCAGATTGACGGTTTTTTTCACCATAAAATCCGCTGTATTGGAAAGGAGTTTGACAATGTTGTACCCTGATTCGCCTTTAACGTGCCGTTGTCGGATTGATTCATATTGTTGGGACAAATCTTCCCGAAATTGGTGTAGGAAAGCAGCAAGATGGTTTTCGCCAAACTCTTTTTTCCCTTTTTCGAAGGGGCGTATGGACTCACCAGAAGCTCTTGTCATTGTTTATCTATCCCCTCTTTATTATGCGGGGTTTCTTGTTTTGTTCTGGTTTCATAAGGTGGGCCAACTAAAAGAAAATCCTTGCGTCTTGCCCAACCTCGGTCTCCGTTCGCTGTAGCAACTCGAACCCAATCATCTTTTTGTTCCTCAATTATCGCCCGATCTCCTTCGTAGAGATTAAACCGTAGTGTCTCAGCATCTCCAGGACCATATCTAACGGGTACTTCTGGTTCGCATGTTACAGCAAGTCTCGGTGGATGTGCTTTTTGCCATGCCGATATGCCGGAAGTAATACTCAAGATAGCGAGGAACAGAGCCAACACTATCGACATGCGGGATGGTCTTATCGAGTGGTATGCCAATACAGCCCAAAGACCCAGCCAAATTGTCAGAGCTAAGTAGTATACCGTCTTTGGCGAAAAGGATGAATGCAAGAAATAGAAGACTTTTCCCCAAGACTGCGGTTCGGGTAGGGCTAGTTTCTGCCGTGTTTCTGTTATGCACGTTGTCAGATTTTCTTTTGCCATAGTGAAGTTTGGTTTGAGATAGATCGCCCGATGGTAATTGGCGATAGCGTACCCCAGTTGTCGCAATTTATAGTACGCATTGCCAAGGTTGTAAAAAACCACAGGATGCTCCACGCCTTCGACAACTAGTCTTTCGTAAACGTCTGCGGCTCGCCGGTACTCTCCTTCCATATAAAAGGAATTCGCCCGATTGAATTCCTCCACGTACGCTTGGGAGCCGATTCCTGTGAAAACGCATATCCACAACAGTTGTGTCATCAACATCTTGTGCTCCGAAAATGAGACTCCAATTCTGTAACGACGGCGGTTGCTCCTTGAACCAATGCATCAAGTTCTTCGGGAGATACACTGGCGGAGGCATATCGAGAGCGTTCGCATTTTCTCAGTATTCTCAAAACAGTGGCGCGTAAAGTGTCGTTCACCCCAGAGTCTTCGAGGAGTTTTTCGATATCTGAAGTTGTGAGACTTGCTTCTGCTTTGTCTAATTTATCAGCTAAGAAACTGATAAGCACACGATATACTTCACCAACTGGATCAGAAGAGTCTTTGATATTCTTTAGTTTTGTTAACGCACGGCGTTTTGCCAAACGAAATCTCGCATAACTCGGATTGCTCTTCAATTTTCTCTGCCGAGAAGCTGCTAGGGCTACGACAGAATATGCGGCTACGGGAAAAACGATAGCAAACCAAGTGAAAAATCGATTGGAATGCTTGGCAGACAGTCCGCTGATTTCTAAAACAATTGGATTTATATCGTGTCCCAGGATTTCAACTTGTCGTTGTTCACTTCCCTGTGACTTACTGAAGTCGATGAAACGTTTTTCGGACTTGAGCGCCGGTTTGACCACAAGGCTGAATGGTCCTGACTTTTGAGGCACATAGGTCTCTAAATCCGGATCGAAATACGTGAATTCAAACTCAGGAATAAGTATTTCTCCGCTTTTTAGTGGAGTCACATTATATCGAAATACTTTTTCAAATGTAGGTTCGCTGGGATTAGGCACTTGGGAAACTGTTGTATCTGATAGGGACATGGTCACATTCTGCACCTCTGGAATTTTTGGCTGACCGATGGCATTGGGGTTACCGTTTCCTTGCACGCGGAGCGTCAAGACAACCGGTACGCCTTCGGTGGTCTCTCTAGGTTCCAAACTTGATTCTAGCTGGAACTTACCAACAGCTCCACTGAAGGATTCAGGGGCGGGCGGCAATGGCTTCACATGTATTAAGAGAACATCTGATATAGGGTTCAGTTCATTGTCGATGAAACGGAGTCCGTCTCTAACGCGAGCCGCGCCGCGACACTCCCAAGGTTCAATCCTGAGCTCCCCGCTTTGAGTGGGATAGAGCACGCGGATGCATTCTGTAACTTGGTATTCGAAACCGTTAATTGTCGTGGTTGTCGGGAAAAATGTTCCGGGGTCAATTGCCGTCACATAGAAACCTTGCGTTTGTGGTTCTGTCTCTTCGTACACACGTACTTGAACACGGGGATGGCGAATTTCCAGACGTTTCAGCCTTAAGATAATAGGCTGCTGGATGTATACGGACGTCTTATCAACTTCTGATTGGGCAATCAGTAGGTCATCCCACGAGAGTTGCGTATTTCCGGCAGAAGATGAAGGTTTGTTGGGAGTGGAAGGTGTGGTTGATTGCGCAGGTTCCGCGACGTTTGGCTCTAGGATTTTTAACTGAAATGTCTTGCTTTGTTCTGGTTTTCCGTCAATCTCCACCGTTATGGGGGGAATAGTAATGGTCATTGCCTGCTCGGCATAAGCCCTGTACCCGCGAATCTTAATGTGCTCTTGTCCTGCCGGGCTGAGACTCCATCGGTCTTCTGTTATGTTGGGCGTTGTGTTTATGTTCAACCCATCTATTTTTGGTAATTGAGGTTCGCTCACCTGTTCTCCGCGGGCTTCAACAATGAGTTGAAAAACCTGACCTTTTCGTACCGTGTCGGGTTGCACGTATACATTTACCTCCGCCGCTGGAAGTGTTCCAGTCAGGATACCGAAAACGAAAAGGGTGAGCAGTAGGTTCATTCGGTGCATTACCACCACTCCTTACGAGTGCGTTCTCTCACAGGAACCTCACGCTGTTGCTTTTGTTCTTGCTGGTCAATTTGTTGAAGAGATTCTAGGATCGCTTGAACAGACTGAGCGTCAAGCGTTTTGGGTTTATCGTTTCTTTCTTTCGAATTCTCGTCCGAGCTATCGTCTTCCCCTTGAAGGGGCTTAGTTTCAGTGGGTTCTTGGTCTTGGGGAGAGGTGTTTTGGTTTTCTGATTTCGGTTGAATGTGATTCTCGTCAGATTTTGTGGGTTGCTCTGATTTCGGCTGGTCTTGATTGGCCGTTTGGTTTTCCGAATCCGTCTTGTTTTGATTATTTTCGTTTTTGTTGGACACGTCCTTGCTATTTTCAGATCTCTGTTGATTTTCTTGCTCGCTGTTTTGCTGATTTTGAGGCTGATTTTGCTCTTGTTGCGGGGGCGGATTCTGAAGAAGTTTTTTTAGCCGGTATCGCATATGGTCGAGGTTTTGCTGTGCCGCCGTCATGTCAGGGTACCGTTTCAAAACCTCTTCGTATTTCTTTATAGATTCTTGGATCTGAGGTATGGCTTGATCATATTGTCCCGCCTCGGCGCTTTGAATAGCTCTCTGGGCGAATGCGTTTGCTTCGTTGTATGCCGCATTTCGGGCTATTTCAGGATTTCCCCCTTTTGCAGCTTTTTGAAAACAGTCCGCGGCTTGAGAGAAACTTTCAACTGCTTCTTGTGTGTGGTGAAGTTTCATTTGTTGTTCAGCTTTCTCATAATGCGTGCACCCCAGCGCATAGAAGACTTCTTGTGACTCTGGATGGTCGACTTGAAGGTTCCGAAATGTTTGCAATGCCTTTTCAAAGTCGCCACTCTTTAACAAAGCATTACCATGAATCAGATCAGATCGGAACGTATCGGCTTCTGCCAAACTGCAAGTAAGCGCGCATAGTAGCAGAACGAGAAAAGCTCCCTTTTCGTTACTGTATTCTCTACCACCGTTCTTTTGGGATTTTTTTGATTGTCTTCGGAATAAATGAAGCAGTGATACGCAAACTCCTTCACCCGCGTAACATAGGATTGCGATTGCCAGTGGCCACTGATAGCGGTTAATTAGTCCGTGGCGGAATTCCCCCTGCCCTTTTTGAGTCTTTAGGGAAGCCATGAGAGCGGTCAGTTGCTCTATGTCCGAGGAATCGGCTTGCGATCGTACGTATGCCCCTCGGCCCGTAGTTGCGATCCGCATCAAGGTTTCCTCGTCAAGAACGGAAACGTGTGTTTCCTCCAAAACCGTTTGCCGCTTCTGAGGATCTCCCAAACGGGATAACTGAACGGGACTACCCTCGGGTGTACCTATTCCCATTACGTAAATCCGCGCGTATTTTGCGAGTTTCCGGGCGGCTTCAACGGCGTTGCCTGGTATATCCTCGCCGTCAGAGATGAGTATAACAGCGCGTGAGTCCGGGGTGACGTCGGGACGCGTACGTGCCTCCGCTTCAAAAGTGCGACATGCCTCTTCGAGAGCCGCGGCAATATCTGTTCCTTTAGCACTTACCGTATCTGTATCAACGGACGCAAGAACGGTCCGAAAATATGCATGATCTATCGTTAAGGGACATTGGAGCGAAGGCGCACCCGCAAAGGCAATCAAACCAAACTTGTCGCCTGGTGCTGCTTGTAAAAGAGAAATGATTTCTTGTCTGGCGCGTTCCAAACGCGTGGGCAGAATGTCGCTGGCTTTCATGCTTTCCGACGTGTCCAAAAGAATCAATATGTCCCTACTCACACTAACCACTTCGCGCCATGCTTCACCCCACTTAGGTTGTGCCATGGCTAGTAGGGCGAACCCTATTCCTAGCAAACACAGAACATTGAGTAGTCTGCGCCATATCAGCCCACATCCGTCTGTCAATTGCTGGGCAAGATGTAATTGAACAAAACGGTCCAGCCTGACGAAGCGTCGCTTCTCCAGGTACCATAAGAAGAAGCCACAGGCACAAAGGAAGATAATACTTCCGATGAACCAAGCGATAGTCTCTTGATGTGAAAACTCAAACTCTACTCGCATAAGTACTCAATTGATTCACGGTAAGGCATCAAACCATATTCGCTTCGTAAAAGTTGAGAGCACAAGCAGTAATGTTCCCGAAAACGCCCAAGGCAGGAACTTTTCCTCGTAATCGTAGTAGGAACCGGCTACCACAGGGGTTTTCTCCAATTGGTTTATCTCTTCATAGGCTGCTTTCAGGGCGTCTGTATCTGTTGCGCTATAGTATTTTCCACCAGTCATATCGGCGATCTTTTTTAAGAGGTCTTCATCAATGGGAATCAGATACCGTCTGTATCTTTCTCCGAACGGGGTTTCTACAGGCACCAGCACTTCGTCTTTCGAACCGGCACCGATAGTGTAAATCTTGATACCGTAGTCTTTAGCAATTTGTGCGGCAGTTAAAGGATCAAGCTCGCCCCGATTGTTCCTACCGTCCGTGAGGAGGATAATAATTCGCGATTTGGCTTCGGACTTGGAAAGCCGACTAACTGCCAGCCCTATTGCAGAGCCTATTGCTGTACCGTTCTTGGCAGGGTTTTGATAATCAATAGATGCCCTATCAATCTCTCGCTCCAAAACGCCATAGTCAAACGTCAATGGGCATTGTGTCCAGGCGTAACCTGCGTAAAGGATAAGTCCTAGCCGATCAAGTCCGTAGCGGTCTTCGGGACGGAACTTCCGACTTTGTATAAAGTCTTTAACAGCCAGTTTCGTGACGTAAAGTCTATCTCGAGGTCTTCCCCCTTCCATGAAATCGACGGCACGCATGCTTCCGGAGACGTCCACGCAAAGCATGACATCAATTGCGTCACTTTCGCGTACATGCGGTTTTACATTGCCCAATGGCCGGGACAACGCAACAATGAGAAGCGCAAGTCCTATAGCACGGAAAATCGGCGGAAGATGTCGAAGATATACTCGTTTGCCTCGGGGAGCGTTTTGCGCAATGTCTAGAGACGAAATGGTTAGTACACTGGGCACTCTAGCCAAACATTCGGCGAAACACAATGCAATCACGCCGGGGAGCATCGCGAGGAAGCCAGGATACATGAGCTTTTGAAAATAAAATGCATTTATAAGCGTCATGCGGCTATCTCCTGTGCAGCGTTCATCACAGGGACTGTTTCATCAATGAAAAACAGAACGTTAGCAAGCGACTCTTCCATTTCAAGTACGGTGGGCACATAACGAGCAAATTTCACTCGGTCACTTTGAGTCAAGAACCGAGCTAACAGGTTCTGCTGTTCTCGAGAGAGTAAACCGCTTCGGGCTGCTTCAGCCAGGAACTCTGGCGTGGTCTGTTCGGGTGCATTGATGGAAAAACGTTCCTCGATGTAATAGCGAAGAATTGATGATAACTCTACGTAGAATAGGTCGTGTTCCCCCTTCTGGGGCAGGTGCATCTCATCAAGTTTGCGTAACCGTTCATATGCCTTCTCCCATGGCGTTAGAGATTTTTCCCTCTGCACGCGATTATGCCGCCATTTTCGATACAGCCACATCGCCAGCGGTATAAGGAACGCCAGGAGAGTGATTGTTATGAGCAACCATCTGTTGACCCACGGATTTGGTGGGTCCATAGGTGGAGCATTGGCAGCGAATTGCATGACTGTCGTCAGCTCTTCAGGAGTCAAGTCGCGGATGACCAATGCTGCGGCAGGAAGTGTTAAGACTCGGCCGCTCTCAAAGGTTATGGGAATAGGACCTATTGGGTATGTACCCGTCCACAAGCCTTCCACTTTGCCGGAATAAACAATCAATTGATTGCCATTCTGCAAGTTTTTCACCTCAATTTGCTGGAGGGGCTCGACCAGTTCTAAGCCATTCAGGTATTTTGACAAATCCGGCAGTTTGAATGAGTTGGTATTACTAGCTTCTATTGTGAGCGTAAGCACGCTTTGTTTATGAAACGGGATGACAGGCGGTGTCAATGAAAGTGAGGCCGACTCTTGATGTGGCTCCGTGGAGCCAGCGGATGTTATAGCCACCACCATAAGTATCAGCCAACTCATATTCACTTTCTAAAAGGCTCCAACCGTTCTGGAAGGAATTTCACATTCGCCAATTTTAACGTCTTGTCTATGAGCCGGACGGCAGTTAGTTTCCCGATAGAACAACACATCGCCGCCCGAGAATTGTCATCCAGTGTCGTACGATCTAAATACGGCTTATAAGCTTCGATAGCTTTTTCAGGCAGTCCCTTTTCTTCTAACAATAGGGCGAGTTCTTTTAATTTGCCTGGAGGAAGGCCTTGTTCTCTGGGTTTCGTTTCGCCAAGATAACGGAACGTTGCTGTGGTGCCTCCCAGCATCCCCAGACAAAAACGCAACTCACCGACCACAAGAAACAAACCTTTTTGATTGCTACTTTCTCTCGTGGGCTTTCTGAATAGGTTTAGTCTATCTTTTGCGTTTTCGGTCATTGTTTACTGCCTTATACTACGCCAAGCGTCTTTCACGCATTCTGAAGAATCGGTACAGTTCTTGAACGTATGGCCGGTCTGTCCTTAGGTGGATTGTGTCCACGCGGGTTCTGCGTAAACGCTCATCTCGTTCTGCGAATTTCCTGTTTGCAAGAGCCTCGTACTTTTTTCGTACCTTGGCATCGCTGGTATCCAGTAAGACTTCTTTGCCGGTCTCCGCATCCACAAGTGAAACCAAGCCCGCATCAACCAGAGTTTTCTCTCTGAGATCCTCCAAAACTACCGCGATGACGTCATGCCGCCTGCCCGCAATTCGTAATGGCGTTTCGTAATCCTCTGCCAGGAAATCCGAAATAAGGAATGTCACCGTTCGTCTCGAGGAAACCCCATTCATGAATCGCAAGGCGGCGGGGATATTAGTACCTTTTTTTGAGGGTTGAAAATACAATACTTCCCGGATAACTCGGAGTACGTGTCGTACCCCCTTGTCTGGGGGTACATACAATTCCACGTCATCTGTAAAACAGATTAAACCGACTTTATCGTTGTTTTTTATTGCCGCGAGCGCTACAACAGCGCAAAGTTCTGCTGCAAGCTCACTTTTGAAGCGTTGTACGCTTCCGAATTTCTGCGAGCCGCTCATATCTACCAATAGCATCACGGTTAGTTCGCGTTCCTCGGCGAGAAGTTTAATGTGTGGACTTCCCGTTCGTGCTGTGACGTTCCAATCGATCATGCGAATGTCATCGCCCGGCACGTATTCGCGTACTTCTTTGAACTCCATACCCTGTCCCTTAAACACGCTTTCGTATTGTCCCGCAAAAATGTCGTTGACAATGCGGTTCGTACGGATTTGAATCCGTCGAATTTGTTGGAGGAGTTCTTTGGCAATAACAGTCATTGGGTTATTTCTTTGCGCTTTTTGTGCCAAGTATCATCTTGTTACGGAACTGGGACCGTTTCGAGAACACGACGAACAATATCTTCGCTTGTTATGTTTTCCGCTTCTGCTTCATACGTGATGATGATCCTGTGACGCAGGATGTCCATTGCCACTTGTTTGACATCGTTCGGGAAAACGTTTCCTTCACCCTGAAGAAAGGCCATAGCGCGAGCCGCTTGCTGCAGATAGATGGTTGCTCGAGGGGATGCCCCATATTCGATGAGATGTTTCATATCCAGACCGTATGCATCTGGATAACGCGTGGCTTGCACAATGTCAACGATATAGTTCTTTGCTTTTTCATCCACATATATTTGGTTGACGATTTCTCTAGCCTCGAGAATTTCCTCCTTGCTTACTACTGGCTCAAGTCGCTGTTCGTGAAGAAGATTTACGCGGTCCATGATTTCTCGTTCTTCAGCTTTGTTGGGATAGCTCACTTTAAGTTTCAGCATAAAGCGGTCGACCTGAGCTTCCGGTAACGGATATGTCCCCTCCTGTTCAATGGGGTTTTGCGTAGCCAGAACCATAAAAGGTTCTTCCAATTTGTACGTTGACTCTCCAATGGTAACTTGTCGTTCTTGCATTGCTTCCAGCAACGCACTTTGCACTTTGGCGGGGGCGCGATTGATCTCATCCGCCAAGATTATGTTGCTGAAGATAGGCCCTTTTTTTGTGAAGAAACTACTGTCTTTTGGATTGTAGACCAAGGTACCGATTAGGTCCGCAGGCAATAAATCCGGCGTAAATTGAATGCGACGAAAACCACAGGCTAGAGAGTCGGCAAGCGCTTTCACTGCCGTCGTTTTTGCCAAACCTGGCACTCCTTCGATGAGCACATGTCCATTTGCGAGCACCCCAACCAACAACCGGTCTATCATGTACTGTTGTCCCACGATAACGCGGCTGATTTGTTGTCGCAAACGTTCTACAAAACGGGATTTCTTCTCAACAAGCCTTCTTATGGAGTCAACAGACACATTCATAAACTCTCTCCTGTTAATAACGTTTTAAGTCTGGTTTCAAAATATCACTGTGGCAACAGAGATCAAGAAAAGGTGGTATTAAGAGGGTTCAGGAGTTTTTAGAAGATGTTCCAGTTCTCGGATATCGTGCTCCATTTCTTCGTAAGTGGGTTGGGCACGACTGTAAATGATTTGTTCTGATCGGGCACGAAATCGCTGGGCAATTTGCCCTGCACCAGGAAGCACAGAAGCCACCGCCGCAAGGCGTTGATAAAAACTGACATAATCGCCCTCGATCATCAACCGTCGCGCCGATTCAATTAGCTCTCGAGGCTTCGGCACATTTTTGATGTTTGGTGTCGATTTGGAACCTTTTTTTGAACGTCTTCGAATGAGAAGACCAATGGTTGCGACCGATGTTAAGACAAAGAAAGCCCCGAGGACTGCTGCGGTCAGGTTTTGGGTTCTGTCGGGGAGCACACGGAGTGTGAGGGGGTCTGCCCTGAGTTGGGGGAGGGCATCAGGGACAGTGGAGGGTACAGAACCCGTGGTGTTTTCCCGCTTCTGCAATGCCTCGGGGCTAGTATAGCTTATGTTGATCTCTGGGGTACTAAAATCTCCTTCTTTACAGGGAACGATTAAAATATTATACTTTACTACGTTCCTAAATTCAAGTCTTTCCACCGAACAACTCTCGACCTTGAGGGTCCCCCAGTCAATCTCGGGGAATTCCGGTGGAAGCACAACAAACTCATTTGGGTCACCTGTCCATGTAATCTCATAAACTACCTGAAAAGTTTCACCTATTTTACGGGAATTCTCGGCCGCATAGACTCGAAGTTCCGGCGAGTCCGCCCCATGGGCAAACCACCCAAAACTCAAAATCAAGACGAAGGCAACCCGAACTTTATTCACATTCAACTTTTTTTCAGCGTTACAACGCTCTAATGACACCATGCTTTTAGGAAGAGCATTTTTTATGCCAACAAAATCTTGTTCTTAAGTCGTTATAAAATAATCACTTAGGTAAAATATGCCGAAATGTGTTTGCCTGATTTGCGTCATGTTTCCCCGTAAAACCCGATTTGGGGCATTGTGGGAAATACACTCCCTCCTTTCGAATAACACTCTAAACTAGGGTCACAAAGGCCGGGATTGAATGTCGGGGGGCAATTTCTTATACAATGCTCACCATGCAAGAGAATATCGCCCAAGTGAAACTCGGTTTCAAATTGCTAGGCGCAGCCTTTTTGCTCATGGTTTGTTGGGTGGTAGGCCACTGGCTTTTGTCCCTCTATGTGGACGTGTTGTGGTTCCAATCGGTAGGTTACAAGGACGTTTTCACGAAAATCCTTAAAAGCAAGCTTCTTTTGTTCGGTATCTCGGGGGGGGGTGCCGCTGTCTTTGTCGTCATAAACGCTGCCTGCGCGTTGCGTGCGAGACGGTCTTTTGCTCCGAAAGCCCCCGCACTGCCGGAGGAAATTTTGAGAAAAAACTCACCGGCGATTTTTCTTTTATTGGCTATTGGAAGTTGTTTTTTCTTCGGTGTTTCTGGCGCCCATCATTGGGATGTTTTTTTGAGGTTTATTTACCGTGATTGGGTCAATCTCAGAGACCCCATTTATCAACGAGACATTGCCTTTTACTTTTTCACCCTTCCATTAGCTAACTACCTAATCGCTTTTTTTCTTTGGTTGATAGGTACAAGCGCCGCTGTAGTAGCTGGCATATACTTCTTGCGAGAAGAGATTTCGTTGGAAACTAGGACTCCCAGTGTTGGTTCTTCGTCCTTCCGTCACCTTTCCATTCTGGCAGGCATGGGGATGATCGTCATTTCGGTCAGTTTCTATTTCGCCCAATATAGCATGCTAAGTCAAAAATCTGCCGCGTTGTCCGGTCCAGGGTATGCCGAGATATATGGCTTACGTCCCGCCTATTTGTTTATGTGCTTTTTAGCGCTGATAGCTTCTTTTTGGTTTATTGGAAATGCATTTGTACAGTTTAGGCCGGGCAACTTATATGTTGTAGGTATCTTGTTAATTACATGGTTTTTCGCCATTCTCGTTTACCCTTTCCTTCTGCGAGTCATCCTAGTCAAACCAAACGAGTTCGAGCAGGAAGCGCCCTTCATAGAGCACAGTATTAAAATGACGCGTGCGGCATATGCGCTAGATAACGTTCGAGAGATCATTTGGCAAGGAGATGCCGTCCTCAATCAAGATACACTCTCCAGGAATGCAGGCACGGTGGACAATCTTATGCTTTGGGACGAGCAACAAATGCGGGAGGTGTTGCAGCAAAAGCAACGGATTCGTTCGTACTATGATTTGTCAGAGGTGGACGCTGACCGTTACGAAATTGAGGGGCGTTTGAGGCCGGTAATGATAGCGTTACGCGAGCTACAGCCGAATTTACTACCCGAAACGCACCGTGTATGGACGAATGTCCATCTTCAATATACCCACGGATATGCACTCTGTTTGGCGTTGGCTAACCGGGCTACTGAAAACGGCTCTCCAGAATTCATTTTGGCAAACCTCCCCCCCAATTATCATCCTGACATCCCACTGCATCAGCCTCGTGTATATTTCGGCGAGGCCACACGGCACTATGTTGTCGTGAATACCCGAATCAAGGAGTTCGACTATCCAGGCGATGAACAAAACTTCTTCTATGAGTACGAGGGTAACACGGGTATTCCGATCACAGGCTTCACACGGCGTCTTTTGTTAGCGCTGTATACAGGCGACAAAGAGCTTTTTCTTACGAAGCAATTCACCGAGCAGTCTCGCATTCTTTTTTATAGGCAAATACGCGAAAGACTACTGAAGCTTGCGCCTTTCTTATCTTTTGATGACGATCCTTATCCGGTCGTCTGTAATGGCCGCATTTTTTGGGTTGTTGATGCCTATACCACTAGCGGTACTTTTCCTTATTCCGAATCTGTGGGGCGTACAAACTATCTGAGAAACAGCGTGAAGGCCATAATTGATGCGTATGATGGTAGCGTACAGTTTTACCGGACGGATGACAAAGAGCCAATATTGAAGACATATGCCGCTGCTTTTCCGGATTTGTTCAAAGATTTGGACGAGATGCCCCCGGAATTGAGACAACATATCCGATATCCGAAGGACCTTTTTCGGGTTCAGTCGGTAGTGTTTCGTAGATATCATGTTGTTGACCCGCAAGTTTTTTTCAATGGAGAAGACACGTGGGCGTTTCCTCGCTTTGCGGACAGTTCGGGTGAAACCTACGATTCGCCCCGTTTTGTGGTAATGGAGCTTCCTGGATCGGATCGTGCCGAACAGTTTGTCTTAACCCATACGTTTACCGTGGAAGGGAAAGACAATATGATCGCCTGGATGACGGGCGGCTGCGATGGGGAAGAATACGGTCACCTTACCGTGTATCGTTTACCAAAAGGTAGGAATATTTACGGTCCGGCCCAGATGCGAGGACGCTTTAACCAGGATCCGGAGGTCTCTTCGTTTACCACATTGATGGGCCAAGTGGGTTCTACAGTTGTATCTACAGCTGTCCTGCCGGTCCCTGTTGAAGATGGGCTTTTGTACATACAATCTATGTTCATTGTCGACCCGCAAGTTAAAATACCTGAATTAAAACAGGTTATTCTAGGCCACGGGGATAAAGTGTCTGTGGGTACTACGGTGATGGCTGCTCTCGAAAGGCTTTTTGACACAAGGCTGGGGGTTGCCTCGGATACCTGGAATATCGGGCCGTTACGCAATAGACAGAAGTCTTGGAGCGACGCAGAAACGCTTTATGACCTGGCTCGTCAAAGACTAAAAGAAGGTGATTGGGCGGGTTTCGGGAAGGCATTTGATGATTTGGGTGAACTCTTGAAACTAAAATCTGAAGACAAAGCGGGAACTCCATAGCGGAAGTTGTATTTATGAACATTGACAATGTCCATCTTGAAGAACTGCAAGACCTAGTTCAACGTTTTCTCAAATTAGCCCGAGGCAAGGTGTTACGACTTGCAAGAAGGTGGGATGTCAAAAAAGGCGCTCCGGTCTTTACGCGTCGGGGAAAATATACTTCGCGCGGGTGGACTGAGTGGACGCAGGGGTTTCAGTTTGGTAGTCAAATTTTGCTTTTTGATGGTCTAAATGACGAAAAACTCTGGGACTTGGGATGCGCGAATACCTTCAGGTACATGCCCTATCATGTCAGTCATTTCGGTGTTCACGACCATGGATTTAATATTATTTCTACGTATGGGAACATACGACGACTAATTCGTGAAGGTCGTGCTACGAACTCCTCCGATTTTCTTTCGGTATGTGAATTGGCATTGAAGCTCTCAGGATCTGTTCAAGCCTCTCGCTGGACCCAATTATCTGAACACGAGGGTTATATTTATTCTTTCAACGGTCCCCACTCTCTTTTTTCGGACACCATACGGACTTGCCGTTCACTGGTATTGGCTCATCAGTTAGGTCACTATCTATTGGCTGAAAATGATCAGAGAATCTCTCTATTGGAGCGGGCTGTTATCCATGCATCAACAACGGCAAAGTACAATGTGTACTATGGAAAAGGCAGGGATGTCTACGACGTACGTGGTAGAGTGGCCCATGAGAGTTTGTTTAACGTTGTTAATGGACAATATCGTTGTCCAAGTACTCAACAAGGCTACTCTCCGTTTACTACTTGGACCCGAGGTTTAGCCTGGATTATTCTCGGCTTTTCGGAGCAATTGGAAGCATTGCAGGTACTCCCTGAGGAGGAACTTGTTCCTCACGGTGGACTGGAAGAGGTGAAACGTTGGATGCTCGAGGCTGCCACAGCGACAGCGGATTATTATTTGGGGCAGACTCCTACAGACGGCATACCTTATTGGGACACGGGCGCGCCAGGTCTTATTCACCTCGGCGATTGGCGACGTTCGGAAGCATTGCCGGACAATCCTTTTGAGCCTGTGGATAGTTCCGCAGCGGTTATAGCGGCACAGGGTCTTATGCGTCTTGGTCGAGTTCTTGGAGTTGGCACTTCGGGGCGAAAGTATTTCAAGGCGGGACTAACGCTTGCCAAGAGACTGTTTTCACCCCCATACCTGTCTACAGATGAAACCCATGAAGGCTTGATTCTGCACTCTGTGTATCATCGCCCTCGGGGCTGGGACTATGTCCCAAAAGGCAAGTCCGTTCCTTTCGGGGAGTCATCTATGTGGGGCGACTATCACGCTATAGAGTTAGCCGTTTATCTACAAAGGCTCCTGCAAAAAGAAGTGCCCTATCTTGCTTTCTATGATTCCGACGGTACCGTGCGGACTTGATCTGAAGTGCAGGTCTTAACAGCTTCACCCCAAGCAAATACGGACACATCGGGGTTAGAGGCTTCTTTAATCCAAACCAGATTTTTTTTGACCCACTCGATTTCCTCCGGAATGAAGCGTTTAACGTACCAAAACTTGCGATGTTCAGCGATAAAAAAACCGGAGGGTTGTAGGCGGACATACTCTTCCAATTCTCTCGCATCTTGAAGTCCTTTCATTCCGCTTTCGACCCATTCCCATGGTGTAACCCGGCTAGGAAACCAATTGTCGCATCGACCCACATAGTATAGAACGGGCAGGAAGTCGGTGGAGATTACGACAAAATCATCTTGCACGTTTTTCGCTATGTAACGGCACGGTTCCCGCCAACGCGGGTGTTGTTTGGCAAGCGTCACGTCTGCCCCATGTGCAATGGTGAGCGAATCGTCTACTAGACGTGTCATGGACACAGTCACCCTTGCCATGAAAAGGGAAATTACAATAACGCACAGCAAGAACGTTGAGGTTCGGGTTCTTTTGGAACAAAACGAGCACAAGCAAAGAACACCGTATGAGGCAGCAACAAGGAATAGTGGAAAGGCAAAAAAAAGAAATCGATGCTGTCGATAGCCAATATAAGAAAGAGCCAGCGCGGGTACCCAAAAAGCATTTGCTAAAAAGAGCCCTTTTTCTTTTTCTCTTGTAACGAGTCCCCAAAAACCCAGCATAGCTAACCAGAAAATCCCCCTACTGAGATTGTTGCTAAAAAAGCGTAGATAGTAAAGGCGGTCAGCCCGTGCTTTATCCAAGTGGAGGTTTTCGCTGGTTCCCCGTAAGCCGCCTTCGCGGAAGATAGCATCATGGTCTGCCTGAGAGAGAAAAAAGTAGTACGCGAACAACGTTGTGGCAACCAAGACGGCTGTTCCAGCCAGGAGAATACCAGGCTGGGAGGTCAGGATCTTTCGGTGCACGAGTATTACTGTGAGGAGGGTAAATGCGCAGAACAAGACGGCTCCAAAAGCAAAAGAGACAAAGATAGTTGTGGCGAAACATCCGATGATCGATGCCGATAGGAAGGTAATAAGAACTTTTTCAGTCCGACTCTTTTTTAGAATGCCCAACCAGAACGCACAGGCACCTGAAACCATCATAAATAGTATGGAGTGCAGGGAGGTGGCGATGGAGAGTATGTACAGGAGAATACAGAGAGGTATGTTGACAATCTTCAGTCGTATTGTGGGGAAGAATAATGGAATCATCGCCCACAGAAACGAGAGATAAAGAGTTTGTTGTAAGGTGTAGAAACGTGCCTCTCGCATCCACGATATCTGCCAGGGCGATACTGCCAAAGCGAAACATGCGATCAGCGCCGTCGTTTTGCCCAAGAGTCTACGAGTAGTGAAGAACAGCAACGCCACATTTATACTGCCGAGAATGACCGAAAGGCTGCGAACGGAGAATTCGTTTTCCGGGAAAATCTTTATAAACAGAGCCAAAAGATAGTTATACAGCAAGCCGTTTACGTAAAATTGCCCGCTTGGGAGTCTGGGAATGCCTGTAGCCAAGATGCTACGAGCGACGAAGACGTGTACGGTTTCATCGTGCCAGAGACTTGGTTGGCCGAGATTTGAAAATCCGAGCAGGAGAGCGATAACGACTGCTAGAGAGACTAGACCTCCCTCCCATGCTTTCACCGGAAAATAATCAGGCGCATTTTTCACCATCTTTTTCACCCAGTCGTGGAAGTTTAGAAATAGTACTTCCGGCAACAAGCATTTGGTGTTACCCGGTATTCTGACCTATAATTGCTTTCGATCTTGACGATGAGGAGCATATCAGACCCTTTCGCTAGAGGGCAATGCATGTCGACAATGACCGTGGCAATTTGTGCCAGGCGGGCTGAGGGTATTATCGGTAGATGCTTGGAAAGCATTCAGCGCCAAACCTGTCCGCCGGAAGAAATCTTGGTCGCTGTAGATGACTTGTCGGACCCTACCGCAGATGTAGCCCGCTCTTACGGAGTTCGAGTCATTGAAAGCCGCGCACGTGGTCTTTATGAAGCGCGGAACGTTGTGTTGAACTCCTGTCGAACTGACTACCTAGGATTCGTGGATGCTGATTGCATCATGACACCCAAATGGGTGGAGCTTGCAAAGACGGTGTTAGATAGTAAGCCTGATGTTGCTGGCGGTACAGGCAGGCATCCGCCCACAGGAGAACGCACGTTTGCCAGTTGGTTGCATCACATGTGGTTTGTTGTGGAGACGCGTAAGACCGGTGAAACGGATGGCGTGATCGGCGGTAACAGTTTTTTCCGTGTCTCAGCATTGCGAGCTGTAAATGGATGGTTGCCCTTGTCTGGGCATAGTGCGGCAGAAGATGTTTATATCTCGCTAGCCTTGCGCAAAAAAGGTTACAAACTTTGGTTTGAAAGCGACATGCAGGTTGAGCACCATTATGAGACCCATTTGAGGGGACTATGGCGCAAAGCCGTCATGATGGGCAAAGATATCGTGGTCATGATGCGCGCTGCGGGCTGGCGTGAAGGTTTGTGGTGGTACACGCTTTTGATTCCCGTTATGGCGCTCATGCTGTTTCTAGGGTTCTTTCTTGTCTTTCTTAGCGCTTTTTTGGGGGGTGTTTTCATTGGTTTCCCTTTGCTGTTGAGTCTTCTATTCTTGACGGTGAAATTTGGTTCGTTTCGAACCGCCTTGCCAAGGTGGGCGGCTCGGTGGATCTTAATCTGGCCTTATTCCTGGGGCATTTTGAAAGGGCTCTTTGCGCCTCTACCCCTGAAGGTTCGCTCGTGAAAGTACTGTTGATTAATCCTACGTTTTCGGCAATTTTCCCATCCGATTATGGTAGACCCGCACTATATGAGCCCTTGGGGTTGGCTTATCTGGCAGCAGCCTTGCGTGAGGCTGGGCATGAACCAGCGATTTTGGATTGTGTGGCAGAAGGATGGCGAGTACGTCAGCGCGATGGAGAATTCACCCGAATTGGCTTAACGGATTTGCAGATTCTAGAGCGTGTTCGCAAGGCGAAGCCCGAAGTTATAGGAGTTACGAGCGAATTTACGGGATTCGAACGGGACAGTCTCAGAATCGCGGCACTCGTGAAAGAAGCCATGCCCAGCATTCCTGTCCTTTTTGGTGGGGCTGATGCCACAGCACGTGCGAGCGAATTTATCGCCAATGCCAATGTCGACCTCGTAATACGCGGTGAAGGAGAGCAAACGCTTTGTCGCGTTGTCGACTATTTCCAAAAACATTCAAGACTACCGCTTGATTTTCCAGGGACATCTGCGAAGGGGCAGCACAACCCACCGGCTGAAGAAATAGCGAACGTGGACGAAATTCCTATGCCGGCGCGAGATTTGTTGCGGATGGATATCTATTTGGAAGATCAAACCCCGCTCATGCCTTACGCGAAACGCCGGCCTATTGGTTTTATGATTTCAAGCCGCGGTTGTCCTTATAACTGTGTTTTCTGCAGCACCACGAAGATATGGCGGCGTTGGAGGGCGCGTTCCGCCGAAAAGGTTGTGGATGAAATCGCATTTTTGGTGAAGACATATGGTGTACGAGAGATTGCTTTTCAGGACGATAGTTTTATGGTCGATCCCGACAGGGTCAGACGTATTTGTGAAGAGATTATTCGCCGAAAGCTAAACATTTCTTGGTCGGTGCCACCCGGAATTCAAGCGAATCGGTTGAGTGACGAATTGCTGCGAGTAATGAAGAAGTCGGGGTTTTACAGAGCGTGTTTTCCAATTGAATCGGGTGATCCCGAACTCTTGGAATGGATTCGCAAACCCGTAGATTTTGAAGAAGTGGAAACTGCTATCAAATTATGCCATCGTCACGGTATCTGGACGTACGGGAATTTTATCATTGGTTTTCCTCGTCAGAGTGCCGACAGTATTGAAAAGACGCTCCAGTATGCCATCAATTGTCAACTCGACATGATCAATGTTTATATCGCCCAGCCCTATGCAGGTTCCGATTTATATCAAGAATTTGTCGATTTGGGTTTGCTCGACCCTGAAAGGGCACAGGCGAGCACCGTTTTTGACTCAAAATACAACACCGTACATTTTACGGCTCAAGAGCTGTGCGCCAAGCGCCAGGAACTCCTAAAACTCTTTTTGAGGAAGCGACTTTTCCGGCTTATTACCCCTCGAGGCATTTGGCAAGTGATCAAAAAACTAAACAGTCCAGAGAAATTTGCTTATGCGTTTCGTGTGGTGTCACGTCTGGCAGGCGCGAGTCTTCACGCAGGTTATGTCAATTTATTTGGCTCCCATGTGGACAAGCCTGAAGAGATCCTATTTGTGGAGGATAAACATACGTGACAAAACAAGCAGCATATGGGAGCGAAAGGCTCAAAATTGCGCTTGTGTGTTCTCATGGCGGGCACTTAACGGAAATGCTCCAACTCCTAGAGGCTTTTAAAGGACATGAGGTGTTTTTTTTCTGCTACGATGCGCCTACAACGCGTGTTTTAAATAATGCCTATCTTGTGCCCAATATGGCGAGAAACCCGATTCAATTTGTGCTCAATCTAGTTCGGATCTACCGCATCTTTCGAAAGGAAAAGCCGGATCTCCTCGTTTCCACTGGAGCCGAAATTGCGATTCCTGCCGCACTTATCGCAAGACTTTTGGGTGTGCCGATTCTTTATGTGGAGTGTGGTGCTCAAGTTACTCATCCTTCCCTTACGGGACGTTTGCTCTATTGGATATCAGATAAGTTCTACGTGCAATGGCCTGAGCTCTTGACTAAGTACGGAAAACGTGCCCAATTCCGAGGCAGTCTGATCGACTCGGATTCTGCCGTGGTGAACGATCGCAGCTTTGAGCGTCGTTTGCGAGTTTGTTTGGTTCAGCCGAGATTCGAAAGCGGTTTTTCAAGTGAGCAGCCACCTCTAGGGCTAGCTTATATCGCGTCCGTTTTGGAACAGACGGGCTGTCTTGTACGCGTGATTGATGCCAATGTGGAACGACTGTCGGCAGAAGAAGTTTTGGCCATTTTGTTATGTCACCGTCCGGATATGGTTTGTGTAACTGTCACGACGCCCTTGGTCCCTGCAGCAAAGAAACTGGCTTTGCTCATCCGTCAGCAAGGTTTTTTGAGACCTCCGTTGCTGGTGGCGGGGGGACCTCACGCGACGGTGCTTCCCGAAGATTTATTGAACGAAGATGCGTACGACCTTGTTGTGCGTGGAGAAGGTGAAGAAACTATTCGTGAATTGGTAAACGCCTTTTTGGCGAACAAAGATTTTGCGAACATTCCCGGTTTGTCCCTATTTCGAAGCGGTTCTATTCACCATGCGCCCAACAGAACAACCTGTGTTCCTTTGGACTCTCTCCCCTATCCCGATTGGAGCCTGTTCCCGGTCAGGTCTTACTCAAGTCCCGTGCGACGTCATTCTTACAGCTTACCCATCTTAACCAGTCGCGGGTGCCCTCATAAATGTACGTTCTGCTACAAAGGCGTCTTTGGTCGAGACATCCGAATGAGAGAACCTGAAGACGTCGTGGCGGAGTGGCAGCACCTGGTGACGAGGTACGGAGTGCAGGAGGTTGCCGTGATAGACGATGTCTTCACGGAGAGCGCAAAGCGGGCAAAGGAAATTTGCCGGCGGTTGGTTCAGGCGGGTTTGCAACGGGTTCCTTGGGCGACCACGAATGGTATACGGGTTACAAATGTGACCCCGGAACTTATGAGCGAACTAAAATCGGCAGGTTGTTATCGCGTATATTTTGGGGTGGAGTCGGGGGTTCAGCGAATTGTGGATGCTTTGGGGAAGAATATTAGCTTGGAGCAGGTAAGATATGCGGTTTACTGTGCCAAACAAGCCGGTCTAGAGGTTGGGTTGTATTTCATGCTAGGTAATCTCGGGGAATGTGAGGAAGACATGGAAGAGACAATACGGTTTGCCATTGAACTGGACCCCGACCTTGTTCAGTTTACGATTGCCACACCGTATCCTGGCACAGCCATGTATGAACAAGTGCTGCGCGACGGAAGACTTCTAGTGAATTCATGGGAAGATTTTGCCTCTTATGGTGGGATGATATTTGAATATGCGGGTTTGAATCCAGATATGGTAAACAGAAAATTCCGAGAGGCACTTCGACGTTTTTATTTCAGGCCTAGATACATGTTCAGACAAGGCGTGCGTTTTTGTAGTTATTATGGATTTATTCAGGTGTTGCGAGGCGGCAAGGCTTTGACGAGGTTGTTGCTTTCTCGTTGTCATTATTAGCATAACAATTGGGTACAGGTAAAAAGGGCCTTTATTTATTTGATTCCTCCACGGTAAGGCGAGTAACATATTCTGTCCTACCCCCTCTTTCTGTGTGGGCATCGTTTGAGAAAGGTTTTTTTTATGCAAAAGGTTCACTTGGTTTGTAACGCGCACCTTGATCCCGTTTGGCTCTGGGAGTGGCAAGAAGGTGTAGCAGAGGCGCTTTCAACTTTTCGGACGGCTGCAGATTTGTGCGAAGAGTTTGACGGTTTCATTTTTAATCATAATGAAGCCCTGCTTTATTTATGGATTGAAAGACATGATCCCGGTTTGTTTCGGCGCATTCAGGACCTTGTTCGGCGAGGCAAATGGCACATCATGGGTGGATGGTATCTCCAGCCGGACTGCAACATGCCCAGTGGAGAGTCCTTTGTGCGACAGGCTCTCGTGGGAAAACGATATTTCTTGGAGAAATTTGGGGTTGAGCCGAGGACCGCTATAAATTTCGACCCGTTTGGGCATAGTCGGGGACTGGTGCAGATCCTAAAGAAGAGCGGCTATGATTCGTATTTGCACTGCCGGCCAGGAAATACTGATTGTCCACTCCCTGATGCCGACTATCTTTGGGTAGGTTTTGATGGGTCGGAAATTTATGGCCACCGAACATTGGATTGGTATGGAACGCCTCAGTTTGGTAAAGCACGGCAAAAAGTTGAGGATTATTTGAAAGCAAATGACGCCAGACAACTTGGCATCATTCTCTGGGGCGTTGGGAATCATGGTGGCGGACCTTCTCGTAAAGACTTGGAAGATCTACGAGAACTTATTGAAGAGCGGCGCGACGTTGTGATTGTGCACTCGGTGCCTGAAAACTATTTTTCTGAAATTCAGGCAAGACCTCAGAAACCAGCTCGTCACGAAGAAGACCTAAATCCTTGGGCGGTAGGTTGTTACACATCTCAGATTCGTGTGAAACAGAGGCACCGTCTGTTGGAAAATGAGCTTTATTCGACAGAGAAAATGGTTTCGGCTGCGGCGCTGCAACAACGCATGGAATACCCAAAAGAAGCTTTTGGGGAAGCGTTGCGCGACCTTCTGATGGCTGAGTTTCATGATATTCTTCCCGGTTCTTCGATTCAGCCTGTTGAAGAAGCAGCATTGCGCTTACTAGACCATGGAATTGAAATACTTGCTCGGATAAAGGCACAGGCGTTTTTTGCTTTGGCTCAAGGCGAGCCTAAAGCAAAAGAAAAGGAAATTCCCATTCTTGCCTATAATCCGCATCCTTTCCCAGTTACGGGCGTTTTTGAATGCGAGTTTAATCTCCCCGATGCAACCTTCGATAAGCAGTTTACGATGCCGATAGTACATTTGAACGGCGTTCCCGTTCCTTGTCAGACAGAGAAAGAACTCAGCAATGTGAATCTCGACTGGCGTAAGAGGTGCGTATTCTATGCTGAACTAAAGCCTTCTCAAGTTACGAGGTTTGATTGTTCCCTCAAGGTCTTGCCCGAACGTCCTACGCCCTCTCTTCAACCGCACGATGGGAAAATAGTTGTCAACACCGATGTTCTATCGGCAGAAATTAGTTGCAAAACAGGGTTGCTTGAAAAATATGCTGTAAATGGCACGGATTTTATTCAAAGAGGGGCTTTTCAGGCGATCGTCATGGAGGACAATGAAGATCCTTGGGGGATGTTGCATAATGAATTTCATAAGATTGCGGGGAAATTCCGCCTGGCTTCGCCCAAAATTGCTGCTTGGGTAGCGGGGCTCGAGGGGAAGTCGCTTGAACCTGTTCGAGTTATAGAAGATGGCCCCGTTCGCTCCGTTGTGGAAGCAATATTTACTTACCATTGTTCTTTTCTCGTTTTACGATATCACATTCCTAAGCAGGGTGGGGAAATAGAAATTCACGTGCGAGTTCATTGGAATGAGAAAGACAAGCTTCTCAAACTCGCTGTTCCTGTGCGGATGCGCCAAGCACGGTATCTTGGGCAAGTTGCGTATGGACGTGATGAACTACCCGGTGACAAAAGAGAAGTTGTCGCGCAGAAATGGGTCGCTGCCATATCCGATGATCATGCGTTAACGTTAATCAATGACGGCGTATATGGTTCAGATTTTTACAAGAATGCTATAAGGGTATCCTTGCTCAGGAGCCCCGCATATGCGGGACATCCCATAGACAGCCGGCCGATTGTTCCACAGGATAGGTATACGCCGCGCCATGACCAAGGCGAGCGATTCTTCCGGTTCTGGTTGCAAGGTGGAAAGACAACGGACCGTCTTAATTGTATCGAGCGAGAAGCGTTAGTACACAACGAAACTCCCTTTTTATTATCGTTTTATCCTTCGGGTATGGGAAGTAAGCCTCTTCCAGGAATTCTTCTCGACGATGAGGTTGTAGTTCTTACGGCGTTCAAACAGTGCGAAGACGGTGAAGACTATATTGTTCGTCTATTTGAGCCCACTGGGGAATCGCGGGCGACGAAACTGACCATTCCTCCTCTCGGAATCTGCGAGACGATTCTTCTAAACCCCTTTGAGATCAAGAGTCTTCGGGTAGATGTTAGAGAATGCAAGATCAAAGAGGTTGACCTGATAGAGCGTCCCGTGACAAGCTAGGATCAAGGAAGGTTGTAGCTGTCAATCACGTGGGATTGCCGGGCAGTCTTGCTAGCCGAGAAATGTTATGATCTACGTAACCGTCGGGACATTATTTCTAGACTTTGCGCGGCTTATAAATGAGATGGACCGTATTGCGGAAATGTCCGGGGAGCGGGTCGTAGCACAGATCGGCTTAAGTAAGACAATTCCCAAACATTGCGAGTACTTCGATTTCAAGCCTCGTGAAGAAGTTTTAGCATTACAAAGCGAAGCTCGTGTCATCGTAACGCATGCCGGCATTGGTTCTGTCTTGGATGCTTTGGAGGCAAGGCGACCTTTGCTGGTTGTTCCCCGGTTGAAAAAATTCCGTGAGCATCTCACGGACCATCAGATTGAATTAGCGGAAGCTGTGGAACGTCGAGGGTGGGGCAAAGTCATTTGGGATATAAACTCTTTGGCCGAGGCCTGTGCCTCTCCCCCATCTCCTCCCGCTGGATATTCTTCTTCCAAGCACCGACTTGTTTCTGCCGTGGAAGAGTTTGTGGAAAGAGTTTCTGCTTATAAGATGTTGTCTGCCACAGGCAAGGTCTCCAAGGATATTTTCAGAAAGAGTCCTTAGACTTTTTTAGCATGGATGAGGTTTGCAGCTTATAGTCCGGCTTTCCTAGTATGAGGTCTCGCGACACAAGGGGTTGGACCATATCGTTTAGAGGGACTTGTGTGTACTGTGCAAATCTCCATCGTTATTCCCGCGCATAATGCGAGCCGGACACTGGCTCAGTGTTTAGCCGCTTGCAAGGCGCAAAGCTATACGCCAAAAGAGATCATTGTTGTTGACGACGGTTCCACGGATGATACGTTTGCTATAGCAAAAAGTCTTGGGGTGAAATGTTTGACTCAAGAGCGTAAGGGACCCGCAAGCGCCAGGAACGCCGGAGCAAGCCTAACCGATGCCGAGATGATTGCATTCACCGATTCAGACTGTATCCCTTCTCAGGATTGGCTTGAAAAACTTGTCGCTAGTGTCAAAGACGGCGTGGGTTTATTGGGGGGGACCTATGGTATTGCCAATCCGGAAAGTTTGCTTGCTCGAATGATTCATGAAGAAATTCGTATCAGGCATGAGAATTATCAGGAAGAAGTTGATTTCGCGGGCTCTTACAACATGCTTTGCAGAAAAGCGGTTTTTGATTTTCTCGGTGGGTTTGACGAAAGCTTTTCGGATGCTTCCGCGGAGGACAATGACTTCGCATATCGCGTGGTAGAAGCTGGCTGGAAAATTCACTATGTGCCGGATGCCGTGGTGTATCATTATCATCCGGAGAAATTATCTCGTTACCTACGAGCTCAATTTCGGCACGGCTTTTGGAGAGTAAGACTTTATCAAAAGCACCCGCGGAAGGTTCCAACGGGAGACAGATATGCTGGAATATGGGACCTGATTTCTCCTCCTTTGACTTTAACTTTCCTGGTCATTTTGTTTGTGAGCTTAATAGCAGTTTTTCTAAACATGCTATCTTTTGTGGTCTTGTATGGCATACTTTTGGTCCTTTTGGGATGGCATGTTAGCATTCGTATGCCGTGGGTGGTGCGGCTTGTTCGTCGTACGCAAGAATGGAAGATGGTTGCCTACCTGGGTATGAGTTTTCTGAGAGATTTGGTTCGCGGGTTAGGTATGCTATGGGGCGTGGTCGTTTGGGGCGTTGTAAGGAAGGCTTTGTTGTGAGACCGCGAGTACTGGTCATAGTGCCTGCTCATAACGAGGAAGAGACAATTGCGACGGTGCTTTCAAACCTTAGGAGGGAAGTACCGGACTACGACGTTGTCGTTATTGACGACGGTAGTACAGATAAGACTGCAGGACAGGTTCAACAGTTCCCAGATGTTGCATTGATACAGATGCCATTCAATGTGGGAATAGGGGCGGCCATGCAGACCGGGTTTTTGTATGCTGTCCGTCACGGTTATGACATTGTGGTTCAGTGTGATGCGGACGGACAACATCCGGTGGAGGCTATACCACGGCTGGTGCAATGCGTTTTAGATGGTAAAGCTGACTTAATTATTGGGTCTCGGTACGTGGCGGACACATGTTACAAACCCACTTTAGGAAGACGGATCGGGAAATCAATCTTGTCTCGGTTGGTGGACGCCATGATTGGCGGGGGGATCACCGACACGACCAGTGGGTTTCGTGCGGCAAATAAGAATGTCTTTTCCTTGTTTGCGCATCGTTATCCTGATGACTACCCCGAAGCAGAATCCCTCGTCCTTCTGCATAAGAATGGACTACGAGCAGCGGAAATCCCGGTAAATATGCTTCCTCGTCAAGGCGGCCGAACGTCCATAAAAGTTTCTCACGGCATTTACTATATGGTAAAAGTAGCTTTGGCGATTTTCATTGATATGTTTCGAAGGTATACGGGCATGTCCAGGAAAGGAACCTAGAAATGATTTACCCCGAGCAATTGGGATTTCAATCAATTCACCGGATAGGGCTGTTGTTTTTTGGACTGGGGCTTGCGGTGATGGTTCTTGAGTTGGTCCGTCGCGATCTGTTGCGTGAGAAATATGCTTTGTTGTGGCTTATAACCGCGGGCGTTGGTCTGTTCGTCGGCGTTTTCCCGCAGATAATCATAATTCTTTCCTCTTTATTTCGTTTTCAGTATCTCACGGTTATTGTTGTGGGAGCTTTGGTTTTCTTATTTGGTCTGGTATTGTCCTTTACCATTGTACTGTCTCGGCTTGCAGAACGAAGCAGACGTTTGACTCAAGAGATTGCTTTACTGAAGCATGAATTAGCCCGATTGGCAAAGTCGGATGATAGTTAAGAAAAACAGATTTCTTGGCCGCACAGTCTTGTGTTTTTGGGTGGTAGGGACTTTCACCATTTATATGGTGCGAATAATCTGGGTCTTATGCCGCCACTACGAGCAACTCCCCGTTGTCCTAAATAGTTGTTTACGACGGTTGGGAGGATTGTGAGCTGCTCCGCAAGAGTGCTTTATTGCGACTACATTCTCTCCATGCTTTCTATTCCCAACAACGATAGTGCGTTTGATATCACGGTGCGTGTCGCAGCACAGAGTTGCGCCCGGGAAATCTTTTGGGCGGCGGAAGGCGCCTCAAGCACCGGGCACTCGTGATAAAAAGTCGTAAACAATCGAGCGGTCTCCAAAGCGTATTGCGCAACGGGTGCCGGAGAACGCTGTTCGACTGCGGAACGGACAATGTCGGGAAAAACCGCTAGTTTTAAACACAATGCCCACTCTGGAGCAGTCTCAAGTACAAAATCGTCACCAACAGAATCGGGAAGATTCCCGAATTTTCGTAAGATGGAAGCAATCCGCGCGCACGAATACTGAATGTAGGGGCCTGTGTCCCCGGTAAAAGACAGGCTGGATTCCCAATCAAAAACGACATTTTTGTTTGGATTGACTTTTAGTATCGCGAATCGAACAGCGCCTACAGCGATTTTGGTGGCGATTGCCGAACACTGTTCTTCACTCAAGTCCGTCCACTCTTGTCGGACCTTTTCTAATGCCCGCTGAGTCGCTTCGTCCAAAAAGTCAGATAACAGCACCACTTTGCCTTGTCTTGTGGACATTTTGCCTTCTTTTAAGATGATATAGGAGTAATAAACGGCTTCCGGAGCAGGGTATCCAGCTGCTTGAAGAATTGCCGCTTGTTGCTGGGCGTACATTTTGTGGTCTTCCCCCAAAACAATGATATTTACTTGCGCGCCTCGATTCATTTTGTGGATTGTGTAAGCCAAGTCGCGGTAGCCATACATGGAGCTTCCATTAGCACGTTTCAAAACAAAGTATCTTCCTTCCTCATACGGATACCCTATGTGTGAGAGGTCTGCAACAAGCCTTCCTTCCTCGTCCGTAAAAATGGCTCCCTTTTCCTTAAGTGCTGCTATTATCTCGTCAAGGTGGGGGTCTCGAATATAATCAGACTCGTGGTCAAAGACATCATACGTTATGCCTAATCGGGCAAGAACCGCCAGCTGTCCTTTGAGGCATAGGTCTGTGACGGCTCTGAAGCGACGTTGGACATCGGGGTTCCCTTGTTCCATTTGTGCCAAGAGGTCATATCCCTGTGCAGCGAATTCGCTATCATGCTCTGCTCGTGCGTTTGCTTCCACATAGACTTGTAGTACTTTCTCAAAAGGTATTGCTGGTGGAAGTCCGTTCGTAAGTGGGCCGACATGTTCTTCTATACCTAGAACGAGAAGGCCAATTTGGCGTCCCATGTCGTTTACGTAGTAATGTACCTCAACTTCATATCCTTCAAAGCGCAGCAATCTGACGAGGCTGTCACCGATCATCGCATTTCGGGCACGTCCTACGTGTGGGCTCGCATTGGGGTTGATACTGGTGTGTTCCACTAAGGCTTTTTTGCCGATTCCGGACTGGTGGCTACCGTATCGAATCCCTGCGGTTAAGATTGTATCCACGATCTGTCGTCCGATCAGGCTTTTGTCTAAGACGAAGTTAACGTACGGTCCCGCCGCTGTAGCTTTTATTACTTCTTTGCCAAAACGTACTTCTTCGACGACACGTGCGGCGAGTACGTGAGGTGGGCAGTTCAATGTTCTTGCCGCCTCGAACATTCGGAATGCTACATCGCCAAGTTCCGGTTTGGGCGTCGGGCTCCATGTTAGACTTTCTGGTGTAACGTTAGGAAAATGTTCAAGGATCTTTTGACTTATCTTTTGAAAATAATCCAATTTAATTCTCCCGCACGTCTCATGTATTATAGGTAGCAAAACTAGTCTGTGGTTGGTGGTTGAAAGCCACTGAGCACACGAGTGGTGTTACATTGGTACAAGGGTTCCGATAATGAGACACATACGCCCCGTGACGTTTCATCCTTCGCACGCACAACAGGTCGACTTGTTTGAAACCGCTATCTTGCTTGTTCTTCAAATGTTTTTCAGTGACTGGGACAATTTCCCCGCTGTCATTCAGAACCTTCGGAAGTATTATTCGAAGACTCCGTAGGTTGGGAAGGTTTGGCGGAACTATCCTTCACACTCTGCGCGTGTGCGTCGACGGTTTGGTCCAGTTTTCGTTCTTTCAACATTTTTTCTTGTTCTTTCAAATGGGCTTCCACGTCAGAAAGACGTCTTTCCATGATCTGAACAATGTGGTAGCCGTACGTGCTGCGGATCACATCGCTCACTTCGCCCACTGGCCCCTCCCACAGGTAATCTTCTATGGGGCCCGTAAACTGTCCCTTTTTGGCAAAACCCAAGTCACCTCCTCGAGGGGCGCTGTATTCGTCTTCTGAATATTCTTTTGCCAGTTTGCCAAAATCTTCCCCGTTAATGATTCGTTGACGAAGTTCCCGAAGTCGTTCTACCACGCGCGCGCTTTCTGCCGGGTCTTGAGAATTGAATTTCATCAATATGTGACGGGCGCGCACATAAGAATACCGCGGGCGCGCCGGCCCGGAAAATGAAAGAACGACGATAGCTATGACTATCAAGACGATGGCTCCGCCCCACCACAACCAAGTTGTATCCTTTTTGGTTTCCACTACTTCGTTATCCGATTGCATCGAGCATGCCTCCATATAGTCGCGAGTAAAAAGTATACACTACATACAAAACCAAGCCTGCTGCAGCAAAATACACAATAAAATAAAGTACCCGAGTTGCTATTGCAGCGGCATGGGATGCCTCGTCCAAGTACCAGCGTGATACCTTGCGAAGTGATTCCTCCAGTTTCCCACTTTCCTCTCCGACGTGAATCATTTCTCTTGCGGTTGGCAACAGGTATTTACTTACGCTTAGAGCCTGTGTCAGAGAAGCCCCTTCTTTAACGTAGGGGACAGACCGTAACAGGTCCCGCTGGATATAAGGATTTGCTGTTACCGCTGCGGCGCGTTCAATACTTTGCACAATAGGTAACCCGCTGTCAACGAGGAGCGCTAAACTGCGGCAAAAACGGGCGAGAGCGAATCTCTTGGTTATTGGTGCAAGGGGCCATACATGCGTCGAAAATAGGCCCCAAATCCAACGCATCAAACCTATCCGTGCCAGCACGATACACAGCACACATATCCCAGCAAATAAAAGCCCCGCAAGAGTTTGAAACTTGATGTACTCTTCAAAATATTCGCTGAGGCTTAAAGGTTTTCCGGAGAGCAAGATGTCGGGCAATTTGATGACGAGTCTCAAGGCGAATGTGCCCAAAAACCACGTAGCTGTCAGCAGCACAATGGGATAAGCCATCCAGCGGAGCATCTGACGTTGCATTTCGAGTCGGTCTTCGAAATAATCAGCAAGGTCACGAAACATAACATCCAATTTCCCGCCTTGCTCCCCTGCTCTAATAAGGGCAATCGCATAGGACGGCAACTTCCGGGATTCTGCGCTGACCGCATCTCCTAACGTACCGCCTTGTTTCACGGTCTCTTGCATCCGAGTCAACATTTCGGACAATTCGCGGTCTTTTTGTTCCCGCTTGAGTAATTCAAAGGCTTGGACAAGCGGTATTCCAGCGTCGTAAGCAGTCGCGAGTTGCCGAAACATCGGTGTCAGTTTTTTAACTCGGATTTCTGATGACACGATGCCCATAAATTGAGTCTTGCCTATTTGCCCAACCAGTTGCTTGGAATAGTTTGAAGTATAGTATTTACAGGGCAATTGTACCAAAGTCAGACGCAACGCGCCAAAACGGCTTCGGAGAATCTCTTGACACGGACAGACTTCGATATCATACTTCAAACGTCCGGGTAAGTATTAATTAGGTCTTTTGTAAAAAGTTAGGTTGCTATGAAAAACGGCAAAAACAAGTCTGCACACTTACGTAGCGCAGTGATTGCGGCTCGTATCAGTGGTGTGATCCTCGTGTTAATTCTGGGTGTCTTGGTGTATCTTTCCATGTACCCTTCTGGAATATCGCCTGCTTTTCTTTCTTCCAGTTCTGCTGATAAGGCTACGATTCAAAATGCCCAACGAGAGAAAAAGACACAGAGTTCAACTGGTTCAAACGAGCCTGACGTATTGGATGCTAACGTTATGAATGTCACGCATCCCAACGTGGACAGTTCGGACTACGTCTTGGAAGTTTCAGAGGATATGACACCGCTTATCAAGTTGAACGGCGAACCTCTGTTGAAATCTGTTTTTGTTTTTTGGGGCAGGGATTGGAAATGGGCAGACTGTCGTATTGCGGGTTCCACGATGCAACAGGGCAGTTACGATGTATCAGGTAGGGTGAATGACCTTGGTATTTCCATTCGTGCCAAAATTATAAACGAACCCGAAAACGTCTTAAGGTATGACTTTGAATTCAACGCGGAACGTTCCCTCGCCGACATTATGGGCGGCGGACTTGAGTTTCGTTTAGCGCTTTCATCTTCTCAACTCCCGAAGCCTCTCCGAAATCCCGAATTGTTGGATGACAGGGGGTGGCGCTGGTTTTTGACGAATGACAAGTGCATCGAAGTAACTTTTTCCCCTTCGTTGGCGAAATGCTATTTTGAGGCGGGTAACCCCTCAACTATCCGGTGTCTTCTATTAGGTTCCCAAGTGGAAGCTGGAACGCACCATTTTGTCATGAAAGTTTCAGGGCCCTCTGGGGCTAGGTTTTCTCCTTCCGTCGCGGAACGGTATGCAAAACAAGATCTAGGAACTTGGAACAAGGCAGTACTAGATTCCAGGCACTTTCCAATCGACATAAGTTTTCTCAATGAGGCTCCTGCAGGCAAGCATGGTTTCTTGAAAGTTTCTGGTGACAGTTTCGTGTTTGAAGACGGGACACCGGCGCGTTTCTGGGGATGTAATCTCGCTGCCTATGCTTTGTTCGTTGATAAAACAACGATCGAAGAACAAGCCCGTCGTATCGCCAAAATGGGTTTTAATTTGGTGCGTATTCACCATCATGATTCCATTTCTTGGGTGGATCCTTCTGTGATTGATAAAAGCCGAGATGATACTCGTTACTTGGATTCTCGGGGGATGGATTGTCTGGACTATTGGATCAGTTGCCTCAAGGAGCAAGGTGTTTACATCTGGCTCGATCTTCATGTTGGGCGCATTCTGAAGGCGGGAGACAACGCAGTTACAAAGAATGGAATACCAGGTTTTGACGAGATTCGTCGTCAGGAAGGAAAGCTCAACGGCTTTTGCTATTTCAATCCAACGGTGCAAGAGCTTATGAAAGAATTCAACGAACGATATCTGACTCATACGAACCCCTATACGGGGCTTGCCTATGTTGATGACCCTGCTGTAGCGATGATGTTAGTGACGAACGAGAACGATCTGACACAGCATTTCGGAAATCTAATGTTAGCCGATAAAAATAATCCGGTACATCGTCGCCTGTTTTTGGAATGTTTGAATTCTTTCTGTAGGAAGACCGGACTTTCTCTCACCGAGACAGAGAAAACGTGGTTACCCGGCACGAGCAAGATATTTCTAAACGAAATAGAGTACCGGTTTAACAAAATGATGCAAGAACACTTACGTGGTCTAGGAGTACGCGTTCCCATAGCGACAACAAACAGCTGGGGTGGAATGGGTCTTTTCTCTCTTCCGTCATTAGCATCAGCCGACTTTGTTGATGTGCACAGCTATGGACAAGCAGAGTTTTTAAGCGCCAATCCGTACCAGACTTCGGACTACACGTCCTGGATAGCAGCCGCGCAAGTATCGGGTAAACCATTGACGGTTTCGGAATGGAATGTTCCTTATCCGTCGCGAGATCGGTTCATCGCGCCGATTTACACAGCCATTATGGGGGCTTTCCAGGGTTGGGATGCTTTGTTGATCTACGGTTATTCGCAAGATCCATTTGTCGATACAGGGCGTTTGACCGAATGGTCTACGTTTCTTGATCCGGCAATTGCCGGCGTAATGCCCGCTGCAGCGTTAATTTATCGTCGGGCTGACATTCGTAAAGCCCAGAAACACTACTCACTTGCTTTAGAGAAAGAGAAAGTTCTCTTTGAACGCATCGATCCTTCGAATGCCGCTTTGTTACGTACGGCGCCTCTTAGGAGCGGTTTTTCCATAGCATTGCCCGAGGTTGCAGAACTTGAGTGGCACAAACCTACGGCTATCCCGGAGAATGCCGAAATCTTGCTAGATCTGAACACGTTAGTTACCGAAGAAAAAGGTTCACCTGTAGTGTCGGACACGGGAGATTTCAGCAGAGACTGGCGCAAAGGGGTCATTATTTTTGACACACCGCGTTCCCAAGGAGTCGCAGGATGGTTTGATGAAAAGGAGACTTCGTTAAGTTCCACATCTTTCCAGATTGAGACGAAAAAAGCTATTGTACTTGTTACCAGTTTGGACGACGAGCCTATTGAATCTTCGGGGAGCATTCTGATTACAGCAATGGCTCGGGCTATGACACAAGGGGATGAACTGCCTTTCTACTCCGAACCTGTACGGGGAACAGTGAGAATCCATGCTCCAGAGGGTTTGACTGTCTATTCCTTGGACAAGATGGGTTCTCGGTCCCGATTTGCGGATAGCATTTATCGCAATTCCATATATACGGTCAATCTTAATGGGTTGAAGAATAGTCATTGGCTGATTTTGGAAAAAGAAGGGCAGAAATAAGACTCGAAATGGAATATTCTAGAAGGTGTTTTCTAAAGCTTTTATCAGGTGGTGTGGCTGTTTTCTCGAAAGGAGAAGGCTCGATGAACGATGTTTTTGTTGGGAAATGGCGCGATGGGGAGCAATCAGATTCCAAACCTTCCCACTCGTCCGAAGTCTTTTGGCAGCGCCGGGTACCTGTGCGGCACGAGTGTGATGTCGCCATTCTAGGAGGCGGTATTGCCGGTGTCACAGCGGCATTAGCAGCAGCGCGTTCGGGCGCACGCGTCCTGCTGGTGGAGCGTTTCGGTGTTACGGGCGGCAATGCCACGGTTGGCGGGGTGGGTTCCTTTTGCGGAGAGACCAAAGGGCAAGGAGAAGCCTTTGATGCAATAGTTGCTGGCCTCGAGTCGTTCAACGCGATTGCTCCGTATAAACCTTTTTCAGAAAAAGGCAGTCGTGTTTTTGACTGTGAAATACTCGCGGTCGTTTTACAAGAGAAACTCTTGGAGCGAGGCGTGAGACTCCTGTTGCACACTGAGTTTGTGGATGCGCGTGCAAATAAAGGGACTATTCATGAGTGCATTGTGTCGGGGCCGTCGGGGCCTGAAGCGATTCGCGCACAGTTTTTCATTGATTGCACAGGAGAGGCTCAGCTTGTTAGCAGGTCGGGTTTTGAGACAGTCAAGGGCCGCCCAGAAAATGGTTTACAGCTACCAATGTCTCTGATGTTTTTTGTTCGGCATGTTGCCGAAGCAGAAGCCTCTTCGCAGGTTCCCGAGGGCTGGTTCGGCAAGATTAAGACAGCGGATGATTTGCCGATGACGAGCATTTGGCCAAATGGGCTTCGAAGCAATGCAATCAAGATCAAAATTCCAATGTTTGATGCGACGAATACAGAGTCGTTGACTGCTGCTGAGATTCAGTCGCGGCGCCGTATGATGGAGGTTTTGGATTATTTTCAACGGGTGGAAAAGAAACCGTGGGTATTCTGCCACTGTGCACCACGAATCGGTATCCGAGAAGGGCGTCGCATTATTGGAGAATACACGTTAACCTGTGATGATTTGAGAGCGGGACGTTCGTTTGATGATGCCATTGCCCGAGGAGTTTACTATCTTGACGGGCACAAACCAGATGATGATAAGAGAACCTATATTCTCCCAGAGGATCAGCTACAAGTTCCTCCCTATCATATCCCGTTTCGTTGTCTTGTGCCCAAAGGGAGTAAGAACGTGCTGGCGGCAGGACGTTGCCTATCTGCAGACCAGTTAGCGCTCTCTTCCGCCCGCGTTATGACCACGTGTGCCATGATGGGGCAAGCAGCAGGAATAGCCGCAGCGATGGCTGTTTTGAAAAAGGGTGACCTTGACATCATTGACCCTCTAGAAGTGCGTCGCGAGGTGGAAGCTCGCGGCGCACTTCTAACCCTATAGGGTCTCTCCAAGTTTCCGAGCTTAATTCTTTGGTGCGGGTCCAGACGGGGGTTTCTCAAAGGGCAATACGTCGGGCACTACACCGACATCGGTTGTGAATATGAGTGGCGGCTGTCCCGGATTGTCGAAGGTCAGTTCCACAAAGAAAGCAGTCCAGCCTTTTTCGGGCGCCGGCACTCGGGCTACATAATGACCTTTGTTATTCGGTGTTAACTCTGTGCTCTTGTAGTTGGGCCCAAAACTTTCCAAACGGAAATCTCGGGCATTCAGATTTGTGGCTTGCCACAATAAAACCTTTGTGGGTTTCGTTACCGTTTTGACTCGAATAACGCCTTCTTTCGTACCGAGACGTTTTGTCCAGGTGAACTCAGGACGGGGGGTGTTTGTCAGGATTGTGCTGTACCATGCCAAAAGACTTTGGGGAGCGTCTGAATTTTTCAACCCGTGATCGGTATTGGGCACATAACGAAGGTACTTCTCGCCCGGTAACTTGTCAAAATAGAACTGGCTGGAATCTGGCAAAAAGAACTGGTCGCCGGCTGCGTTAAGAATGAACTTCGGCATAGTGTAGCGGTCGCGATAAGAAAATGGGTCGACCAAGTCCATGAGGGCTTTGAATTCCGGCGTTTCGTACCAGTTAACTATACCTTCCTGGACGTAATCGCCAATAGCTGGAGCCCAGAAACCATAGGCGCGATAGTGGTGTTCCAGCGATTCTTTTACGTTCAAAACATCGATGACGATAGGGGCGATGGCTTTGACCCGTTTGTCAACAGCTCCGGTTGTCCAAGTTGTCCATCCACGCTTAGACCCGCCTGCTACAACAAAACTCTTGATTTCTTTGCCGTTGAACTTTTTAACCGCTTCTTGGACTGTGTCCATGGCGCGCACAGCTGCTTTCGTCATTGGAAAGCGGGCTAACCATGTCGGATCGCCCGTGCGAGCAAATTGGTCCCATGTGTAGGCTATGATTTCGTCTTCCACACGTTCTCGAGTTTCTCCGTGAAAGCTGAGCGGCTGATTAGGAATTTGTTTTATTTCTGCAACGACAGAGTTCGTAGCTAGCGCGAACTGAAGCAACATGCCATCAGGTTTTGTCGGGGCAGACTGACCGTTTCGACCTCCACCGATGAAGAGCATCGCCGTATCAAATTTGACCTCGTTGGGTACAACAACGATTACCCAATGTTCCCATAAAGTTCGGTTCACTTCTTCCGGTTTTCTCCAATTTTGGGATTTCATATCAATGACAAGGGTTTTGTATCCTTCGCCATCGATGACGGAAACTTGCTCCCAAGAATAAGCAGGATCGTGTGCCGCTACATAATCGTCCAATGGAGTTGCCCAACAGACAGCGCTGATCCAGCATATGGCCGCGAGGGCCTGAAACAATCTCGTAAATGCTTTTCTCATTGCCCTAAAACCTTTCTGTTCCTTGTTTCAACCAAACCACATATACAAGAAAATACTACTCGTCTTTATGCGATGTCAAAGTTCTTGGGAATGGAAAGGCGCAGGTTTCAGTGTATTTATGCTACCGATGACATGGCAGCGGTTCCATGTTTTATGTCTTGGGATGCTCGGCAAGTCTATGCTATTATTTCCCGAGTGAGAACGAATTGAAGGAGGTCTCTGCATGGCAACTATTCGGGTTTCTGGCGTGCAAATGCCCGTGTCTCCAAAGCTTGAAGATAATTTGCACAAGATTCTCAGTTATATCTTATCCAGTGACGCGGATTTCATTTTGTTTCCTGAAATGAGTCTTACCGGTTATCATGGTGGGTTCAGTGATAAGGCGGTACGTTCTGCATGGCGACAGATTGCGGCTGCTTGTCGTCAATCGTATGTTACGGCTCTTGTGGGCACAGGGTGTCGTGAAGACGGTCAGACATACATCCAAACTCGCATTTTTTCTGATGAAGGCAAAGTATTGGGTACGCATGAAAAGATCATTCCAACAAGTGGCGACCGTGAATTTTGTGTGCCCGGTACGGAGCTACGGGTCTTCACGCACCGCGGCATACGATTTGGTTGCCTAATTTGTAATGATCTATGGGTGACTCCCGGATGTGGTCCCTATCCAGATCCGCGTCTCACGTACCAACTAGGTAGAAAAGGTGTTCAGGTCATTTTTCACAGCGTCAATTCGGGGAGTACGTCTATCCACACTCCCTATCATGAGTCCAACCTGGTGTTAAGGGCTTTAGAAAGCAAGGTTTATATTTGTACAGCCAATGCCGCGTCGGCGGATGGCCCAGTGAATTGTGCGACGGGCGTTGTTTCTCCTCAGGGCAAATGGCTTGTCCAGTGCCCTCGGTTGGGCGAGCAAACATATACTTACGATTTGACGGTAGAGACCGACTAACCCCTCCGTTTTTATATTTGTGCGGTGGTCAATGTATGCGGGCGTCCTCACCCGTGCGCCACATGTCAGCATTGTTCCCGAAATGCTCTTTCAACGGCTGTGTTATGTTGTTGAGCTGCGTCATAACTTCTTCGCTCAAATCGAGGTCGGCTGCGGGGATATTTTGAAGTAGCTGAGCGACTCGGCGGGCCCCTACGATGACGGAGGAAACACCGGGTTGTCCAATGAGCCACGCCAAGGCTACCAAGGCAAGGGGAACCCCGATATTTTCAGCCAGCGATGCAATATTTCTCAGAGTGTTGAACGTGAGTTCTTCACATCCTTCTTCGGAGTGCATAACGCCGCTACGCGCTTTAGAGAAATGACGGGTTCTCCTTCTTTTTTCCGGAATCTCTTCTGCGGAATTCCATCTTCCTGTGAGTAAGCCTTGCATAAGAGGCATATAGGCGAGAACCCCAATGTTTTGGCGAATGCATTCCGGCAAAATCTCAATCTCGATGGCGCGGAAAAGCAAATTATATCCTAATTGGTTCGAGACGCATGTTCCGGATTTCATCCATTCGGTTAAGTCTTTTTTCCCAAAGTTTGATACGCCGATAAAACGGATTTTGCCCTCCTGTTTTAGCCGCTCCATTTCGGTGTGTGCTTCCTCAAAAGGCACGTGACGAAATGGCCAGTGAACCTGGTAAAGGTCGATGTAATCTGTATCTAGTCTTTTCAAGCTGTTTTCGCAGGCTTTGCGAAGCTCTTTTGGAGCACAGTGCTCGGGGGAGACTTTTGAAGCTATGTAGACTTTTTCTCGGTAACGTTTGATAACTTTTCCGAGGACTCTCTCCGATTCCCCGTTTCCGTACCACTCTGCTGTGTCGAAAAGATTTATACCAGCTTCGATGGCGGCATCAATGACATCGTTTGGATCATCTTCAGCTTCGCTACCCCAATATTGCGGGTCGCCTATTTGCCAGGCCCCAAATGAAATAACAGAGACATTTAAGTCACTTGAACCCAAGATCCGATAACGCATGTCTGAGTCTCCAATTTCGTGAATTTGTTGTGCTATAAATGATACTATACCCAAATTAAGGAAACTATCTCTCAAAACAATGTGATAAAGAATTTGTTAACATGAGAGGTAAGCCGATTCAGCGCACGAAATTTATGAAATTTTCACCGGTTTTTTTGAGATTTTTGCGTTATGCGAGGCCGTACGCCCCCCTTATCATTGGTGCGATCATTTGTGGTCTATTAAAGTTTTCGCTTGCTCTTTCTCTTCCCGGTGCTTTGGGGGTAGTCATGGATCACGTTTTGCTTGCGGACCTTCCCCGGGATCAAAAGATACAAAGGCTTATTTTCATTTTGACGCTTTTGACGTTGGCATTTCTTGGTAGAGCACCGACCACATACTATCGCTCTTATCTCGCTACCGTTGCCGGTAGCCGAGCGATTTTTGACATCCGTTTGGATCTATACCGTCACTTGCAACGTTTGAGCATGACGTATCATGCGACCCGCAGGACCGGAGGGACAATTTCCAGGCTTATTAATGATTTGAATACCGCTCAAGGGATACTTAACGAGGGCATTGTGGCTATTGCTATGGATGTTCTCTTTTTGAGCGGTGTGGTGGTTTTTCTATTTTATTGGGATTGGCGGTTGGCTGCAGTGAGTCTTACCACATTGCCGTTGTATGGTTTGGTTTTTCGGTTTCTTAATCCACGTCTTCGCGAAGTCGCCACGGAAGTGCAAGAAGAGATGCAAGAGCTTTCGGGTGAAGTGACAGAAAAGATTTCTGCGGTGCAGGTGATCATTTCATTCACCCGAGAGAAAACGGAACAGATAAAATTCTTCCGCCGTCATCGAAAATACTACAGCACATTGATTCGGCGCGAACGGCTGAAAGTCCTGCTAACCACAGTGGCAGAGTTTCTCACTGAAGTGGGCCCGATTGTAGTAATTTGCTACGGTGGCTATCGGGTCATAAACGGGACGCTTTCACCGGGCGCATTGCTAATCTTCAACGGTTTCCTTGCGCATCTTTATCTGCCTACACGTCGGTTAGCTGACTATTCGGCTAAGTTGCAAGAAAAACTTTCGGCTTTGGAACGTGTGTTTGAGGTTCTTGACAGTCCCCCTGACATTAAGGATCTTCCTGGTGCTGTGCCGTTGCTTCGCCCGAAGGGACGGGTGGAGTTTCGAAATGTGCATTTCGCTTATGACCCGCAAAAGCCCGTGCTCCAAGGGATCAACCTGATCGCAGAACCTGGACAATCTGTGGCTATTGTTGGTCGTAGCGGTGCTGGCAAGACGACGGTGGTAAATCTCATACCTCGTTTTTACGACCCCACTGAGGGATGTGTCCTTGTTGATAACAGAGATATCAGGACACTGACCGTTCGTTCATTGCGAGACAACATTGGAATTGTACTTCAGGATTCTATTCTGTTCAGCGGTACTATCAAAGAGAATATTTTGTATGGGCGGCATAACGCTACGGAGCGAGAGATGATCCGAGCGGCAGAAATGGCGCAGATTGCCGAGTTCATCGAGAGTCTGCCCGATGGCTACGACACGATTGTGGGAGAAAGAGGCGTGATGCTAAGTGGGGGCCAGCGGCAACGCATAAGCATTGCGCGGGCGTTCTTGAGAGATCCGCGTATTTTAATACTTGATGAAGCCACTTCAAATTTGGATTCCGGCGCAGAACAAGCCATTCAGGAGGCCTTGAGCCGTCTAATGAAAGGGCGCACCACGTTTGTAATAGCCCACCGGTTATCCACTGTCATCAATTGCGACAAGGTTATTGTTCTAGATGCCGGCCGAGTCGTTCAGGAAGGCACACACGCCCAATTGATACAAGAAAAAGGTCCTTATCGGACACTTTGTGAGGAGCAGTTCGGCGCTATTCGTCTTGATGTGCTGTCAAGGAAAGTCGGCTGACAGTCACCGTGTCCGAAAGGTCTGGTATCCTATGAGGTTTCCATGAAACGCTTAAAAGTGGCTCTGGTTGGCGTTGGGGGTTATGGACGAACCCATGTGGCTTGCGCCAGTCAACTCTCCTTGTCCGGTCAAGTAGAACTGGTCGCATTTGTCGAACCAAGGGAAAATGTTGCGGAAGCAGGAGCTTTGACGGCGCAGGGGGTCAAACGCTACAAAGATTACCGGGAACTTTTCACGAAAGAAACAGACCTGGACCTGGTTTCGATTGCTTCGCCGATCCATACTCATGTGCCCATTGCGACTGAGGCTTTTTCTCGTGGTGTTCACGTATTTCTTGAAAAGCCACCAGCCGTGCGCATTCAAGATTTGAGGAAGTTAATGGAACTCGCAACGAAAAACCAATGTCTTTGTCTCGTTGGATTTCATGATGTAATTCGCAAAGAGATCCTTGAACTCAAGCGTCGTCTCTTGCGGGGAGATATTGGAAAAGTTCAGTTCGTGCGGATGTACGCTTTGTGGCGTCGAACGCAGACTTATTACTCCCGTGCTTCTTGGGCGGGGCGTCTTTTTGTTAACGGTGATTATGTACTTGACGGTCCTTTGAACAACTCTTGCGCACACTTGCTGAATTTGGGTGCGTTCCTTTCTGGAAAAAGTTTATACGAGTTTGCACGCCCTTTGTCTGTCCAAGCGGAACTTTATCGAGCTGCTCCCGTGATTGAGGGGGAAGACACCAGTTGTTTGCGTGCTATTATGGATTCAGGTGTCGAAGTCTGCATTCATGTGACGCAGGCAGCCACTCGCTCCCACCCTCGATTCGTTCGGATTGTCGGCGAAAACGGTTGTGCAGAATATCAGGATGGAGACGGGGTCGTTTTTCCGCAAGGAAGAATTGACCCTAATCCTCAGGAAAAACCTACCTGTATGTTGTTAACTGCACTCGTTCATTATTTGCAGTCAGGAGAGGGCACCCTGTATATGACTCTGCAAAATTCAGAGGGCTTTCTTCTGATGTCGAACGGGGCGTATGAATCCTCAGGGATGATACGCCGTATTCCTGCAGAGGAGATTTCCGAACGTGCCGATGAAGATGGTTTGGGATGGTCGGTTCGTAATTTGGAAGAAATGATGAAACATGCTGCGTTGTCCGGTCGATTACTTTCCGAGGTGGGTGTCAGTTGGGCAGAACCGAGTGAGTCTTTTTGTCTTTCCAATTATGGTCATTTCCCTACAAGATGGCAAAGTACCTGCCAAGAAGCCGAGGAAAAGATGACCAGACTGCTTGAGAAGTGAAAAAGAAGAAACGGTTGACAAATGCGCCAAGTTTGGTTTAGTATAGTGACAACATGGGGAAAGGTTGAATGACGTTGCGCCGTAGTTTTTGACATGGCAGTGACGCCCGCAGCCGTTCCGAGATGAGTTTGAACACTTAAGCTCTGGCAGGAAAGCTCAAAATGGGAGGTAACGACCCCGTGAGTCGAGCACGCACCCGCAAGATTCTCGCCCTGAAGTCTACACAAGCCGCATTCACCCTTCTGGAGATAGTAGTTGCCCTTGCTGTGATGGCGGTCGCTGTCTCCATCATTGTCACCCTTTATCAAGCAAGTGCCATGTACGCCGCACAAAGCAGAGAGATTCGAACGGCAATGGTTCTTGCGGAAGAGCGGCTGCAGGACATTCGAATCAATTCTTCCTCGTACGAGTGGCCTGCCTTAACGCCGGAAAAACCGGCTGAGATTAAACCGGTTTCAGGGGTTTATTCGTTCGAGCCACCGAAGTCGCTTCCTCCCGAACCTTCGGCAGGCTTGAGAGAGCGCAACATGTACGAAGGTTTCACCTGGCATGCTTATGCCAAGCTAGGGCAGCCGAATTCCGAAATCATGGAGTTGACTGTAATCGTTGAGTGGCAGTCGCGCGGTAAGAACCGATCCTTTTCCTTGACTACTTATACTCCGAAAGTTAGGTCTGGAGGTACCGTATGAATCGAAAAGAATTGAGAGGGTTCACGCTGGTAGAGGCAGTCGCGGCGATTGCCATTATTGGGGTTGTGGGAAGTATTGGCACAGTCACGTTTTTTAAGTTGACTGACCTCTGGAATAAAACGCGAATTCAGACGGAATTAGACAACCGCGCTCAAGCCGTTTTTGACACGATGCGGAAAGATTTAATGCAAATTGTGCCTGTGCACCTGTCAGGAAAGCCATTGGTAGGCGTCAGTGAGACCTCCCAAGATACCGGGCGGTTTTGGGCGGCAACGCTGAATACCGATCAACTGTCGTTTGTGACTCGTGCGCCTTCCGCAAATGGCTTCTCCACTCTTGCTCTGGTAAGTTATTCGCTTGACAAGGAAAAGATGGCTTTGGTCCGTAGGGCGGTTGCCCTTGGGGGCGCCCAAGGTGCTGGTGAAACGGAAACGGTGGTTGCCGAAGGCGTTATTGACTTTTGTTTAGAATTTGCCGGTGATGGAGCAGGTTGGGCTCGAGGTTGGGGTAGTCAAAACTTGCCCAAAGCTATTCGCATCAGTGTGACGGTGGTTCATCCTACTAGAATTCAAGAACAAGTGGCTCGCAAAGCAGTAATTGAAATACCTGTGGAGTGAAAAAGTTATGGAGCGGATTTGTTCGAAAAAAGCCCGTCAAGAAGGCGTGGCGTTACTCATGGCAATCGCCTTGCTGTTGGTATTTTCAATTCTCGGTAGCGCTTATTTAAGGTACATGACCATTGAAGTTGAGAAACTGCGGATAGATGAAGGGCGTACGCGGGCGCACCATGCCGCACAAGCAGCAGTTTACGCTGCCATTGAAGAGGCAAAAGCCGCTCTCGCCGAAAAACGTTCGGACGCACTCTTTCGGCAAGGGCCGATGGTAAAAGATTTTCCGACGTATAGTCGGTTTGATTCAGAAAAAAATGAATACGTGGTTGATGATGGAGTGAAAACCACCGTTACGTGGGCAATTCGCGATGAATCCGGAAAACTGAACATTAACCATGCGCCAGCAAGCGCTTTGCGGATTGTGTTGGGCGTTGATGGCGCTAAGGCACGTGAAATTTGCGCTTCGTTGCCTCGCAGCGAAGAAGGAGTGAGCCAAGGGGCTGATCGGCAATGGCTTACTTCTCCTGAGGAACTGGTGACGCGTGGGTTCCTTTCCTCGGAGGCATATCGTGCTGTCGACCAAACATCGCTTACTGTTTATACGGTTCCCGACCCGTCTAATCCAGTGGGTTACATAAACTTGAACACCGCGTCTCCGAAGGTATTGGAGGCAGTCCTTGACGTTTCTCCCGAAACGGCAAAAGCCGTAGCGGCGGCGCGGCCATTTTATAGTCTGGCGGACGTCTGTCGGGCTGCAGGAAAACCCGCATCGATGTTCAATTTCAAACCTGATGCCGATGCACCGGAGTCTATGCCGAAAGCCTTGACGTTAGAATCCAATGCGTTCAGGGTTTTCAGTAGAGCTCAAGTGAAACGGGCGGGTGGCACTGTCTTGGGCACGGTTGAGATTGAGGCCGTTGCCGTGCTGTCTCCCGAAGGGAGTTGTACATTCACTTACTGGCATGAGACAGGGGCAGAAAAAACGAGCGCGATAGCAATGGAACCTGCCCAACCAACAGAGGCAGGATCTGCGAGTTCTGAGAAGGTTAATACCTCGACACAGAGTTGAGACGCAAGTCATAAAATGGTGGCTTTTTAGTTAATGGCTAAGAAACAGTACGAATGTACTAAACCGCGAGTTTGATAGCGGAAAAGGAGGAAACGAGGTTATGCCCAAGAGCTCCGAAACCTCATCGGGAAGCGGCGCGGACCGTATTCGGCGCGCGCCCAGAAAACGAAGTGTGCAGAATATTGAAGCCCTGGTCAACGAGGCGGAAGCCAAGTCCGGCGGTGGCATGGTGAGTCGTTCGCTCGATTCCGTTGGACGAACGACCAGCCTTGCACTGGGAGTGCGCGAGACAGATATTGCGGCTCTCTTGCGCCAGCTGATTATGCTGCTAGATGCCGGTACTCCTCTTTTGAAGTCGCTGAAGACGTTGGCGGAACGTAGTGAACGTGCCGGCGTACGTGCGCTCGTGACGGATATCGCTCAATATGTCGAGATGGGCAATCCTTTGTGGCAGGCATTTGAGCGGCACCCGCGGTATTTTGATGCGGTATTTGTAAACTTGATTAAAGCCAGTGAAGCGAGTGGTACGCTGACCACTGTGTTGGAACGAGTTACACGATACCGCGAGCGCCGGATCATGTTACGGCGGAAAGTGCAAGCCGCCATGGTTTACCCCATTGTCGTGTTCTTGGCGTGTTTCGGGGTGATTTTGATTATCGGCAAGTTCGTAATGCCGGAGTTCAAGAATATCTTTGCGACCTTGGACATGTCGGATAAGATTCCACCATTTACGCTGCGGTTCATGGCAGTAGTTGATGCCATAACGAACGGTACCGTAATTCTCACGGCAGTGATTGCTTTGATCGTGCTGGTTGTTTTGTACAAGCTGATTACCCGAGATCCCCGTTACCGTTTGCGGGCAGACCGCATCAAGTTGATGATCCCCTACATCGGTCCGAAAATTATCCGGAAGAATGCCATCGTGGATATGACAAGGACGTTGTCTTTGCTTCTTAGCAGCGGCTTATCGATGATGGTAACATTGGACCTGACGAGGAATGCGATACGAAACCGTGCCGTTGGTCAGACTATTCAGGACCTGCGGGAGGCTGTTGAACGGGGCGAGGGGATTGAAGCGCCGTTGCGTCGCGTTCCCAAACTGATACCGCCGGTGGTCACGGATATGCTGGTTACAGGGGAAGAGTCAGGACAACTTGACAAAATTGCTAACCAAGTGGCGGACACATATGAAGAAGAGGTCAACCTTCACATTAACACGTTGTCCGACCTGTTACCCCCAGTCTTGGCTTTGGTTATGGGTATTTTTGTGCTTATGCTGGCTTTGGCGGTATTTGTGCCGTTAATCGGTATGGTCGAGCAGTTACAGCAGGGCGGCGCATAAATTCATCTTCACGTTCTCTATGCGGGCGGCGGAATGAGTTCCGCCGCTTTTTTTTACTGGAGGTGTGAGTCCCGCCAATCGAAAGGTCACATGTGTTTTTTGTGTTTTCCTTTCCAGAAATGACCATTGGTAAGTTGCAGGTGCCTCTTGTCAGAATCTCAAATAAACGGTATACTAAAGATTTGCTTGTCAAAATAGTTAGTTGTATGAGCGCTTCAATTTTGATTGGAGAACTTTAGTATGAGGCACGGCGCAGCCCTCATCATGTCTATGGAAGGTATGAGTCGTCACGCGTTTCGCATTGCTCGTGAGCTTGCGCAAAACAGCCGTGCCGGTCTTACTCTGCGTTTTCTCTCCAAAAAGCTCGATCTTTCACACGAAGAAATAGAATATTTGATCGATCTCCATGACAAACTTTTTTTCTTTGATTTGACGCGTGTTAGGCTTGTCGCAGAAGGATTAGGAGCTGTGCAACGAGTCTGTGCGGGCCTGGAAAATCACGGCGATGTTCCTTCGCTCATGCGTTCGATTAAAAGTCTGGATTCTTACCAATTCCGTCGCTTGGAGGAGATCCTGAATGTTTCCTCTCCCAGTTCGCGCACCGCGGTAACCCAAACATTACTTGAGAAGTTCTACCGTCATCCAGACTCTGTCGTGGAGTATGTTGCACAATGCGGATTTTCGAAGACCGCCCAAGAAGTATTTGATATGGTTTGGCAATCACCTACAGGGATTGTTCCAGTTTCCGCTATTCGTTCGGCAAGGCGTAGAGCAGACTTTGAAACGGAGCAAGCATTGACGGAACTCTTCCAAGGATATGCGCTTTTTGAGTTGTTTCGATTTGACTCCGACGACAAACTGGTACGTGTGGCAGCATTACTATCGGAATTACGTCAATTGAGAGAGGTACAGAGTCAAAACGATTCTGTCCGTCAGCGGCCGCGAGCACTGAAACGCCCTTCTTTTACGGTCTTTTCTCGAGGAATGGATTTCTCAGACCGTGTCTGTCGACTTGTTGCCGCGATTGCGGCACATCCTGTTCGTATCCGTTCGAATGGGGAACTGTTTCGCGAAGATAGCAAGAGGTTGAGCGAAATATGCGGTGAGGAAGAAGACCCCTCTTTGGCAACTTGTTTATGGGCAGCGCAAAGTGTGAATTGGCTGGCACGTGTTGACAATGAAATTCATGCGAACGATGTGGGTTCACTCCTTCAACTGGACAGGCTCGCGAGGCACCGCGTTCTATTTGATTGGTTTATGTCATTACCCAACGAGCAGGATGCTAAGGTGACGTTGGGACTGTTATTGGAGGAAATGGGCAAGGCGAACGCTTGGTATCAGTTAACTGAATTCGTGCGGTGGGCCTCGCAGGTCTCTGCAACTCGTGATGTTCCAGTGCTCCGTAACGTTGGAGGGCATTGGGGTTATGTCAGTCCAAGTTTATCTCCCCACTTTGAGAAAAACCTGGTGCATTCCCTCGAAGAGACGCTATTTTGGCTTGGCGTCGTTGACCGCGGGGAGTCTGATGGGGATTCTTTTTTTCGCGTCAGCGAATTGGGCTTCTATCTATTGAAAGGTGAACTGTCTGGTGAGTTGAAGACTGCGGCAGCACCTTCGAAAGGAGAAATCGTCGTCCAACCAAATTTCGAGATTGTCGTCCCCACTCAGGGTGTCGATCCTTTGTTGACTGTACCTTTGGAACAGTTTGCCGATCCGATCAGTCGCAGCAATGTAATTGTATATCGTCTCACAAAAGCCGCATTCACCCGAGCTCTCCAATTGGGTTACGATGGTACGGCATTTGTGCATTTCCTGGTGACGCACAATCGCGGCGGGGAGATACCCCCGAATGTGTTAACCACCTTGCAGGATTGGTGCGGCAGCGCAAAACGTGTCCGTTTGCATACGTTACATGTGATGGAATGTGAAGATCCACTTGTTTTGGCGGATATAGCCAGTAGACGTACTCTCAAGAAATATCTTCGTGCTATCGATTCCGCCCGAACGATGAGTTATGAAAAGATTACTCGGACGGAACTTGTGAAGGAATTACAAAAAGAAGGTTTCATTGTGGAGTGAGACCTTGGCAGGAATTATCGGTCTTCTTCCAGTTCGGAGAATACCCAGAAATGATTCAGAGGTCCGACTCCTTTTCCCAAGTCAAAACTGTGCCGAATTGCGACAGTGAGGTAATTCTTTGCAGAGCGGACTGCGTCGTAAAGATTTATGCCTTTGGCTAAGAATGCTGTTATTGCAGCAGAAAGTGTGCACCCTGTCCCGTGGGTATTATGTGTATTTATTCGGGGGGCAGTGAATTCAGTCAGGTTTTCACCGTCGTACAACCAGTCCACCGCGTACTTCCCTCCCATGTGCCCTCCCTTCAGCAGGACATTCTTAGCGCCCAGATCCGCAATATGTTTGATAACCGGGTTCACATCAGAAACGGTGCTAATTTTCTGCCCCGTCAACTTCTCTGCTTCAGGTATGTTTGGCGTTATCAGAAAAGCCAGAGGAATCATTCTGGTTATAAAGGTTTTGATAGCATCTGGTTGTAACAAGGCATCGCCGCTCTTCGCAATCATAACGGGGTCGACGACGAGTCGGCTTATTTGATTTCTCCTTATGCTTTCACATACTCCCTCAACGATTTCTGCGTTTGAAAGCATTCCTGTTTTGGCAGCGTCAACTCCTATGTCCTCCGTCACGGCGTCAATCTGTGCGGTAACCATCTGAGCTGGGACATCGTAAACAGAGTAGACACCGCACGTGTTTTGAGCCGTTATAGATGTAACAGCAGCCATGCCATATACGCCCAGGGCGGTGAAGGTTTTTAGATCCGCTTCAATACCCGCGCCCCCGCCTGAATCGCTACCGGCGATTGTCAGTGCTCTGGCAACTTCACTCATACAACAGTACTCCCACAATGCACGCGGTCATAAAACAAGCCAGCGTACCACCCACTAAAGCAAGAACTCCTAGTCTCGTTATATCTTTACTTCGCTCAGGGGCTAATACCGTCATACCGGCGATGAGAATACCCAAGCTGCCGGGATTGGCGAAGCCGCATAATGCATATAAAGCTATAAGGTATGACCTGGGATGTAAGGATTGACGGACGTTCTGTAAATCCACATAGGCAAGAAACTCGTTTAGAATGGTTTTTGTGCCTAGTAGCTTTCCCACTTCGATGATATCTGCTTTAGGTACTCCCATAAGCAAAGCAAACGGTGCGAAAACCACTCCAAAAATATCTTTTAAGTGTAGCGCTTTGGGCAAGTTTGATCCCCAGTTTCTTGCCAAGGGCGTTAAGATGAACTGAAGAATCGGCCGTGTTGTCCAACCTACAAGAACGTCAAGTATATAAATCATGCCCAGGAATGCTATGAGCATCGCTGCAACATTCAAAGCAAGATTCAACCCGTCCATGGCGCCTTTTCCCGCTGCCTCTATCACATTTGTACTTTCTTTTTCTACGGTGATAGGTTTGCCGGATGCTGACACGGGTAGTTGCGTTTCGGGAACCAGGATTTTTGCTATGACAATTGCTGCCGGGGCGCTCATGAAGGATGCGGTAAGCAAGTGGCCTGGTTCGGCACCTAATGTAGCATATACAACCATGACACTTCCCGCAATGGTTGCCATGAATGCAGTCATCACAGTAAGTAGTTCTGACTCGGTCATTGACTTGAGATAGGTTCGAATGGCTGTAAGCGATTCGATGCCCAAAAAAATGAGCAACGCGGCACCAAACGTTTCTGCTCCTGATGTTTTCAACGTTTTCCGCATTAATCTTGCGATTCCTCGAACGATGCGCGGAATAATCCCGAAATGGTAGCCCACTGCAGATAGCGCAGCTACTAATATGATGACCGGCAAGACTTGAAATGCCACTGTTGCGCCATAGGAAGGGTCTGTGGCTAGATTGCCAAAAACAAACTGCGAGCCTTTAAGGGTTGCATCCGTCAGTAGTTCAACAACAGCCCGCATCGCTTGAAAAAACAATTCGTCGAGCCTTCCCGATACCTCCATTTTTCCGAAAGAAATGATGCGAACGATCTGATGGACAATAGGCGCTATCAGTTTTGTTTGCAGCGGAGTTGGGAGCAGGATGACCGCGAAAAAAATCTGTAAACCTATGCCCCACAAGACCAGACGCCATGAAATAGCCTTGCGGTTTTCAGACAAAGCCCATGCGAAAGCAACTAAACAGATCAAACCTATTCCACTCATGAGTCTTGCCAACATGTGAAAACCCTTTTTGTTTCGCACATAGAAGCTGTTTTGGCGATGTCTGCAAAAGGTTTGATTAGCCCTGTTTCTTCGGAGAACTCAGATTGCCGGGTTTCTGGTTTGGCGTATCAATTTTGCTCTGTTCCGTATTGCTGGTGGCAGTCGTTTCTGGAATTGGCGGTTCGTCCTTAGGAGATTCGATGGAAGAATTTTCAGATCTATTTTGTGTAGCTCGGAATGCTTTGGTCGTTCTGCCTATGAGCTGCAAGCCGACATACCCTCGTACCGCCAATTCGTCTTGCGACTCCAACATAATACAGCATCGGTAAGTTTTGCCCGAATCAGCATCATAGATGGTGCCCCCCTCCCACCTGTTGTTCCCACTATAAGTTAAGTTTTCCAGAACCGTCAGTCCGATTAAAGGGCGGTGACGTTTAGACTCATCGGGATTAAAACGGTCGATTTTGCGTTGTCCCTGTAGTTGATGTCCTGCCGGATATACGGGTTCTTTGAGCCACGTGATACGTCCTATATACTCGCTACCCATTCGTTCGACTTTTACACAAACGTCTCCATTGCCGATCAACCACTCCCCCAAGATGCGGTCCGCGTCATTTTCCGCGAAGGTAGTTGCAGCGGCAAAAAGAAACGCGATGCACAGCCAAAAAACATGGTGACACTTCATCGATTTCTAGAGCTCCCTAAATCACCGGAATCATACCAAATTGTCTGTGGATTTGTCACACGTTGATGTCTCGGATGCATAAGTTCATAAACCTTTGGCACTGCATCGAGGAGGTAGACTAAGATGCAGGTGCATCATAAGGGATACCGGATTCGGGGGTTTTATCGAGCGGCCCAGATCGGGTATCGTTGGGCTATGAGACACCCAGATTGTCATAAACGACTTAAGATTCTTTCTTTTTTTGAAAAACATGGGTTGACGGCAACCCAAGATGCCTTTGGGGTATCCCGAAGGACCTTGTACCGC
>Ga0116165_1000005_pt1 | contig 164984 bp, 124 predicted proteins | sample AD_JPNMR1_MetaG_FD_89885 | JGI IMG/M metagenome (GOLD analysis project Ga0116165, IMG submission 89885) | Active sludge microbial communities of municipal wastewater-treating anaerobic digesters from Japan - AD_JPNMR1_MetaG | ecosystem: Engineered > Bioreactor > Anaerobic > Digestate | place...
CAACCTGACACCAAGGCCATGCCCAAAATACGCCGCGATGGTGATAATGATCGGCAGGCCAGTCCTCTGTCAGAACATCTCCATCCAAGCCATATAGCGGGTGAATATAACAGGATCGTGGCGTCAACCCGGAAACAGATGCCGGAGGCGAGACAGGGGTGTAATTGTAAACCAACACAAGCCGACCCGCTTCGCTAACCTCCACAGCGGAACCGGTATCACGTATACAAAAGGGCGTAGGATCCCCCCATCCACTTTCTAGCAGTACGAGATAAGCCAAAAACGCCAGGGTCAGCGCATGCCTCATTGAGACTCCCAAGCTATCTCTTGAGCGGCTTCCCGCATCTGAGTCAATTCTTCTTTAGTCAATTTGATCTCTGCGGCTCTAGCATTCTCCTCTACTTGAGCCGGCGTACGGGCTCCGACAAGAGCCGACGTAATCCCCTTTTGTGCAATCACCCACGCCACAGCAAGCTGGCCCAAGGTCGCATCATGTCCCTCCGCAATAGGACGAATCTTTTCAAGAAAAGCAGCCACCTTAGCCCGATTTTCTTTCGTGAACCAGGGATGGGTACGCCGCAGGTCATTCTCTGGGAACTCTCGATCGGGAGTAATCTTACCTGTCAACAATCCATGGGCGAGCGGACTGTACGCCAGAATACCAATGTTATGCTTGACACAGAAAGGCAACACGTCATTTTCAATTTCACGCCTCAAAAGGCTGTAGGGAGGCTGGTCAGAAACAATCGGACCACACTTGAGACATGTCTCCATCATTTGTACCGTGAAGTTGCTGACGCCAATCGCGCGGATTTTTCCCTGGCGCTGTAGGTCAAGCAATACTTCCATCGTGTCTTCCAATGGTGTGGTGGCATCCGGCCAATGACATTGGTAAATATCGATGACATCTACACCCAGACGCAGTAAACTCTGCTCACATTCATAGCGGATAGAATCTGGTTTTAGATTTCGAAATACTTTCGTTTTTGTGCCGTCAGGCATCCTCGTGTCAAAGAAGAACTCCCCTTCTTGAATGTCCCACCGAAGCCCACACTTGGTCGCAAGAACGACTTGATCTCGCTTCCCCCGAATGGCTTTTCCCACGATACGCTCACTATGACCCATTCCATAAATCGGTGCCGTATCAATACAGGTCATGCCCACATCTATCGCCCGGCAAATTGCTGCTATAGCTGCGTCGTCATCCGTACCGCCCCACATCCAACCACCAATCGCCCATGCACCGAGCGAAACGACCGGAACCTTAATTTCAGAATTTCCTAATTGCCTGTATTGCATCGGTTTTACCTCACTTTTCAGAAACGGGCTTACGTGCCCTCTTCGAGTTCATTTTCAAACCACGAAGACGAAACACAATACATATATGTTGCCACACAAGCAATCCAAAAACAAAATCGAGAGAGTCTCATTTATTCACTTGCGCCGGCACGGTCCAACACTTCTTCGGCAAGGGTATTACCCATCTGCGAAGCCACACTCATCGGCGTTCGGCCCCGTGAATCCCTAGCATTCACATCCGCACCTTGATCTATAAGAAACTGGACCAACTCTTTGTTCCCATATGCCGCAGCATAGTGAAGAGGAGTTTTACCTTCCGCATCCTTGTCGTTCACATTTACGCCTTGTTTCACAAAGGCTTGAACTGCTCCAAGGTCATTTGCCCGAATTGCTTCGTAAATATTGTTGTATGTTCCTTTTGCAGTGGAGCTTCCTCCACCAGCCCCGCCACATCCTAAGATGAGGATGAGTGTAAATAACACTACGAAATGAGATAAATGGAGCGCAGATAACGTCTTCATAGCCTGACTACCTCTCTGGATTGTTTTCCCTTACGACAACAACGTCCACTGCTAAAAAAGGGAGCGAGGAAACATTTCCCCGCTCCCAAGAAACCCCTTAGACAATTCTTATGGGAAATGGTAGAATCCATCGCTCTGAATGGTGTTGGTCAGCATCCAGAACTTACTGCCTTCAGGCTGAGGATACTTGCCAAACTCCACATGACCATCCATGAACAATACGTTTGCACCTCCCGGCGGGTGGTTAAAATCACGGGGATCCCATTTCGTACTGTCGTTATAATCGTTACGGCTCACATCCCACATGACAGCAACTTCCGACTGCGCCTTACTTGCTGCCGCCGGATTGTTGATGTCCGTAATCATGAACCGTTCCATACCTTCCTTAAGCCGCATAACCTGAACCGGTTTGGCGCCATCCGGCAAAACCTGAGTGAAATTCGCATCGTGTCCCGGTGCGGCTCCACCGTTGTAAAGCGTTACAACCGTCCCTGTCTTGGGATTGGTCGCAGTCACCGGCGCGGAAGAACCACCGCCATAGCGCACGCCGTCCAAAGCCTTTCCTATAGCAAACTGTTATCTACCGTCAGCAACCATTGCGGGTCAATCATGTAACCCCAATAGCTATAGGACCAGTCTGCTGTCCTGATATAGCAGGACTGGTTGAAGTAGGCTTGGTCGACGCAGTTCTGGTCTGTACCAGCCGGATCATATACCTTGTTCTTGACGGGATTAGGTAGCGGGTCATTCGCCCAACCTGAACCGACTTTCCGGTATAACCCCATCTTGACCATTTGAGCGGGGTCATCCATTCGGAACTCCGCTGCCTCTACATCAGATGGGCAAATTATCACACTCAAGTCGGTCAAATATTCTGGATAGATGGCCATACCATCAATGTATCTCCACAACCGCACCCCGCCCGCAGAAGGCGGTGCATAGTTGTAGTGATACTGAACGGTACGGTGAATCCACTTGTCCTTATTCTCGCCCGCAAACATCTTCATGATCAGCCCAAGCTGTTTCAGGTTGTTTTGGCAGGATGCGCGGCGGGCAGCTTCACGAGCACGGGCAAGAGCGGGCAAAAGAATCGCGGCAAGAATGGCGATGATAGCTATCACCACCAACAGTTCGATCAGAGTGAATCCTTTTTTGTTCATTTTTTACCTCCCTAAGGACAAGGCAAAACACGCACTCGTCGAGTGTCTGTCATTTCCTGTCCTTAGAACGCAACTTTGTTGCGGTTGTTCCTTTCTTTGTTGTTAACCCAAAACCTACTCAAAAAACTGATTCACTTGTCTTTTCTCCTTCGTTGGAGAACTGGTGGGTAAGTTATGCGGTAGTGGGCACCTCCTTTCTTATTAGCCTAACGTTAAAAACCCCTAAAGAACCTTTTTCTGCCTTTTATTCTATGGAAATCTTAATTTTTTGTCAATAGGATAATTTTGTCCAGTACCTTTGGCACTTTTTGTCATGTTGAATGGGGAATTGACGAGACGATTTGCGATGAAAGTCATTAAGGGAAGACACCGACCCGTAATACCCTTACTGCGTTTGAGCCATCTACGAACCCAATTGATTTCTCGGGATTACTCGTTTTTCCGTACTGCGTTCCACTGCGCTATGCCCCCTGCCATTGCGAGGAGTGCCGCCAGGCACGACGTGGCAATCCCCTTAGGTATCGGGAGATAAGCCCGACCTATGCTCCTCCCCCTCTTGCGCTGCACGCTTCGAGACTTCCCGGACTCGCTCCTCGCAACGACAACAGACCGTATAAGCCCCGCTCTACCCCCGCGATGCATCGTTAAAAGTTTGTGAAACTATGGCTTAAGTTTCTCTAAACGCAATACGTTCCGTCGCTTGCGTCTTCAGGAGACAAACGGAACACAACGCTATTCATCTAAAAATAACCCACTTGCTGTCTTCGATCATCAATAGAGCCGAGAGTTTTCTAGCAGGTTTCATGCGGTAAACGATCAGTGAGATTTCACATCTACCTCCCTCACATAACGTTCACACAGAAATTACCTAGCCGGCGACCATTCGGCTTTCCGAGGAACAAACCCGTGAAACGGAGAAACACTTTGCCAACGGTTCCACCGAAAAACAGACACACCGTTTGATCAGTACCCGTAATCCATGCTGCTGAAGTATTTTTGCTTTTGACAATTGTTTTTTTTAAAGCAACACGCGGTCCTTAGTTTTTCGTTGAGATAAGTCATTCCTCGAGACAGAAAGGGAGCACGAAAATTTCTTGACATTAGACAAAAAAGTATATATCTTGGAACCAGACGCATTTTTGAGGGGTGCCAATGTCGTCTTTACGTACAAATGATCCAACGGCACTGGAAAGCCTTTTCAAGTCTATTCCCCTGACGAGTCTGCGTTGCGACACCGTCTTAGACTTCGACTTGTTTCTTCAAATGTCTCCCGGGGATTACCCAGTTTTGTTTCGTGAACGTCATCTTCGCTTTGATCAATCCGTCTTAGACAAATTAGCAGACCATAAACACAACCGACTTTTTGTGCCGATACACCAGGTCGATACCTTTCGGAAATACGTAGAGTCGAATCTGAAAGAACTACTTTCTGACCCCGCCATCCCTCTGGAAGAAAAGTCACGTTTTGTCTATGAAGCCGCCCAAGGTTTCATGGTTGAGGTGATGAAAGACCCTCGCGTAGGCGGCGTACTGCAACGTAGCAAAGATCTGGTGAACACTGCCGTAGACTTTATGGCGACAGAAGATAAGGCATTTACACATTTACTAAAGGTGGTCTCGTTTGACTACTACACGTACACACACAGTATCAATGTATTTATCTTCTCCGTTGCCTTGGCGCAGCGCGCCGGGATTCGAGATAGGAACGTTCTCCACGCCTTTGGACAAGGGGCGCTGCTCCATGACGTAGGGAAAAGTAGTTTGCCAGCTTCAATTATTAATCAAAAAGGCAAATTGAGTGATGAACAATGGAAGCTAATGAAACGTCACCCGGAACTGGGCTTCGAGATTCTTAAGGAACAAGGGGAAGATCGATCCATCGTACTGGATGTCATCAGACATCACCACGAAAAACTGGATGGAAGCGGTTATCCTGACGGACTAAAAGGAGACGAAATCTCGACATTTGTTCGAATCAATACCATTGCCGACATCTTTGACGCCCTCACGACGAATCGGTCTTACAAATCGGCTATGCGCTCGTTTCAGGCGCTCAAAATCATGAAAGAAGAAATGTCTCAACACTTGGATTACGACTTATTCCGCCATTTCGTTCAGCTCATGAGCGCATCCGATTAGGTCAGCTACGATCAATACTTTGCCACCCGGAAAGAGCGAGACATCCGACTTGTACCAGCAGCTGGTAAGCCTGTTTCCGTTAAAATCCCTGGACTTAGAGTTGCCGTAGTTGCTTTAGGAGTACAAAGACCTACCTACAACTGACTTTGGCCAGTCTATCATGGACTGCACAGGCTCCCAAACGTTTGGTAGTGGCTTGGGGAGTAGACCTGGGCTTATACCCGTGGTTGTCATTGCGAGGCGGGAGTCCCCGAGCGACGAAGCAATCCCCTTAACCGCGAAGCGCAAGAGGACGTGGGGCAGAGGTCGGGCTTATCTCCAGATACCCAAGGGGATTGCCACGTCGTGCATGAAGCACTCCTCGCAATGACAGACGAAGGAACACGGTGCAAGGAGAGGTATTACACAAAAATGAGTCATCTCAAGCGAGCAAAGGAGTTCGTAATTTACTCCAACATACTTCTGAATGCCACGCGTCAGCGCCGTCCCTTTAATGACCTTCATTCAAATCTTCTTAAATCCTTAACCCAACCTAACAAAAAGTGCCAATGGTGCTGGATAAGTACATGGAATTGCAATCCGTGAAAAGAATTTGTACGATCGACATCGAAGCAGGCGAAAGAAAAGAGGAGGACTCGTAATGACGACATCTCACGGTGATGACCGAAGACGCTATCCTCGTAGCAAACGCCGCCTCGCCCTGCAATTGGATGACGCGGATCCCGGCGTGTTGAATCACGTCGACAATATTAGCGCAAATGGCGTGCTCTGCCATACCGTGAAGCCTATTCCTCTTATGACGCGGGTGGGCATTGCTTTAGAACTTCCAAAACCCATAGACCGGCGCATCGAATGCGAAGGAGTTGTCGTCCGTTGCGAGCCTCACGAAAAAGGCGATGACCATTTCAAAGTGGCTATTCTTTATACCAAAGTCTCTGAAGAAGACCGGCGTGCCTTAATAGAGTTCGTCGAACACGACCTGCGCCAAGGCGGTTTGGAAGCATAACAGCGTGTGACACATAAGGCAGGTATCAAGTTCGGTTACAGTATCTTGCTTGGCATCTGTGTTCTGATTCTTCTTCTCCTTATTCTCTACCCCACTGCAAGAATGGTATTCCGCGCGTTGGAAAATTGGAATTGCAAAACGGTTCTCAGCGCAAGGAGTGCCCTGGTTATTTGGAATACGTTTCTGTTGTCTATTGTGTCTGTAATCTGTTCGGGTATTGTCGGTACTGCGTTCGCCGTCGTACTACACCGATACACCTTCGTAGGGCATTCCACTGTTGCGACACTGGCGAATCTCCCTTTTGCTTTGCCGCCTCTCGTCGGTGGCGTGGCTTTTTACTATCTTATTGGACGCGATGGGCTGATGCCGCGGTGTATAGAACATTGGTTGGGCATCCCCGATTTTTATCCAAAACAACTCTTTGCAATTGTTCTTATTCACACCTATTCCTTCTATGTTTTTTTCTACGCAATGGTCGGAAGCGCCCTGGAGTCATTTGATTACAGTCTCATCGAAGCTGCACGCAACTTGGGCGCATCGCCACTCCTGATCCTCTTCCGAGTCGTGTTACCCCTTTTGAAGCCCTCTCTTCGTGGGGCAGCGCTTTTGACGTTTATGTCGTCTTGCGCCTCTTTCACTGCCCCACTCTTTTTCGGAAACGGATTCCCTGTCCTCAGCGTACGCATTTACGAGGCGGCTTCACAATTCAAAGAAGATGAAGCCTTAAGTCTCACGTTAGCACTGGCTGTTCTTTCGCTGGGCGGTTTAGCCCTTTTCCGCTCGCGCAGTACGATGCCTACACGCGGCGCATCCAAAGGCGTGCGCCATCTGCCAAAAACAAGCCTGAGCCTGCGAATAAGTCTCCCCTGCATCCTCGTTTTCTTGACCGTTTTGCTCGCGCCGCATGCTACCATCTTGTGGCTCTCTTTTATTGACCATACTGCGTGGCATACAGAGCTGCTGCCCACCCACTTCACATGGGGAAACTACACAAAGTTATTCGAAGACCCTGCCGCACTGAAACCCCTCTTAAACAGTTTTCGAATGAGCGCTTATGCCGTGTTGGCGGTTTTTCTTGTTGGCCTCCCGATCGCACATTGGCTTGCTGCCAAAAGACCCGGAAGCAAATGGCTTTCCATCCTCGTCATGATGCCTTGGGCTCTTCCTGGAACTGTTGTGGCAATGAACCTCCTCGTAGCGGCGAATGACCCATGGGTGCCGGCTCAGATGGCGGTCGTTCTTTTACCTATCGCTTATTTTGTTCGGTCAATTCCTCTTTTCACCAGGATAAGTGTCGCCGCACTGGAAAGCGTTGACAGCTCACTATTGGAAGCTGCTCGTACGCTCGGCGCAAGTTCCGTGTACGGCTTCCGTCGAATTACCTTACCTTTGGTAGGTCCAGCGTGGGCGGCAGGCGGCGCAATGGTTTTCGTAAGTTGCCTGGGCGAGTTCGTCACGTCGATACTGCTGTATCGCCCGGAAAACACTCCGATATCGGTTCAAATCAACATGTTTATGAGGGGCGTGGGTATCGGAACAGCATTTGCCTACAGCACCATTCTGCTCTTGTTTAACATCAGCGCGTTTGCCCTTGCGCGCCGTTTCTCGTCACGAATTCTTTAGATCAGAAGTCCATCTTCCCAGCCCAGTTTCTTAACATCTATCCGAGCTGGGTCAGCAATACCTAAGCCAAACTTCGTCTCAGCAAGCTTTATATGTTTTGGGGAAACCGGCAAGGGCTGGTACTCCCCAAAAAACTCGAGACGCTTGGCTTCAATGATGCGCAAACCCGTAGCATCCACCGCCACCGGGTCTGTTCCCACCAGCAGCCCTTTGTAGTCCCATACATAAGCCTTGTTGTAATTGTGCGGTCCTTTACTATGAAACAAGGGAGTCAACATCACGAGAATATTCAACCGCGTTTTCCCGCGCACGATGGGCAGCTCCCACAAACCAGCCAGATTCGCGCAGGAATCCTCATGCCAACTCGGCGGATTATCGGAAAACATGATGTAATTCTTGATGAGACTCCCCACCCCCGCCCAATGGTGCGAACGCATGGGGCGTACGTTGATAAGCGCAGTCGCTTTTTGGAAAACAGGGTTGTTCAAAACACCCCGATCATCAACGGCGACGCGGATTGGATCCACGCCCGCCGCAACCACACGGTCACGGATTACATTTTCTAACTCGGGCGGAGTACGTGGGGGACCCGCAACATTCGATTTAATTCCCACGGTATCATCAGGAGACACAACGCGTTTCCATGCCTTGCTTACGTCGGACTCTTCCGTAAGGGCAATCACCGCATCGTCCAGCATGCGCCCCAACACAGAAGAATTTACCACCCCCTGATCATCTAACACGTTGATGTCTCGTACCAGGACAACTCGGGAAGTTTTCTCATTGGCATCGGCACGAGAAACAGAGGACACAAACGAAATGAGCCCGGCGGCGCTGCCCGCAGAGCGTTTCAAAAAACTCCTCCGAGAGAATCGATTGTACATCATGCTAGTCTTTTCTCCTCGAATTGGTGCCTGATTCTTGTATCGACGCGATAACCTCATGATAAAGCCTGTTCATATGTTCTTTATTGGGCGTATTCCTCACAACCACAAGATACTCTGCACACCTACCAGAAAGCGTTACGGTGCCATCGTTGTGAATTGCAAAACCGTTTTGAATGAGGCAAGTCTCAGAGAGGAATTCCAAAAAAGAAGTGAAAGCCTGGGAACAGCTCCGTTCGTCAGGATACTTCACCAAGATCAAAATTATCCTGTTGTTCTCTGTATCTCCGTATGGGACCACCAAACCTTCGGTCTCCTGATTCAACAAAAGAACGTTTTTATCAGAGAGGAAATAATACTGATTCAAACAAATGTGGTTGTGAAAATAACGGATCTTTCCAGATTGTCTTTCCTCCTCCGGGCAGTACTGCAACATACGGGGTTGTTCGCCCTCCTCCGCAAAAGACTTCTCAAGAAAACGGCCAATATGAAGAACGGTTTCACGAACTTCCGCAGAATCATCGTAAGGAGTAATGACGACAAAAAACCTGCCTTTCCAAAAACTTAACGTGCCGCGTAAATACTCTGATTCCTGACCGACCCCTACGTCTTCGCCTTGGCGTATCTCGTGACGATAAACGCCAAATGCATCCGCTGCGGTCGCCATCTCAAAAACATCCACTACGATGTCTGACAGACCGTTTTTCGTATACTTTCTCGCCCAAACACGACGAACATTAAAGGACCGGTAGACTTCGGCAGCGCCATCAATATATTTATAAAGCGTCTCCGGAGTGTACTCTGCGATCTCACCGGACAAACGCCACTCCCCTACCACGTTCGGCCACTCGGACGAATTTCCCGGTCGTCCGCTGATACAGCCACCCACAATGAACAACGCCATCGGCATAACGAAAAGCCTACGCCGCCATGTGAAATTGTGACCCACAATACGTTAATCTTTCATCATCTAACTATGATGTTACTTTAGCAACCCAACAATACCTCTTCAAAAAATACGTACAAGGACTTAAAACGTGTTTTCCCGAGTCGCTTCCCATTGTTATGAACTGGAGCGCTGTAATCAACGGGGCGGGCGAATGCTGTCCGTACTGGATTTGATAGAACGAGAAACCATCTCCATCGACCTCGGTGCTCACCTTATGGCAACACTCACGCGCGCTGCTTCATTCATGGTCGGTGCAAAGCCAGGCGGCGCCGGTAAGACGACCGTTATGTGCGCCTTGGCAAATGTATGGCTACCCGATGTCGATCTGATACCCGCGACACCAGAAAATGTGCGACAGGCTTTGAAGGAAGGAAACCGACTGAAGCCCAAAGCCTTCATTTGCCACGAAATCGGCGCAGGACCCTATTACGCATATCTCTGGGGCAAAAACCTCCGCGACTATTTTCAGCTCCTGGAATATGGACATCGACTCGCCACAAACCTACACGCCGATGATATCGACGAAGCCTACAACCAAATCTGTCATTCAAATGCCGTGCCCGAGCGTCATTTCCGAGCGTTTTATCTCTTGGTATTTCTAAAGGTACAGTCGAGATATCCTTATCAGCGGTCTGTGGCAACTGTATATTTTTCGGACGGTCACGCCCAGCACACGCCCGTTTTCACCGCAGAAAAGGGAATTGCATCTTCCTGGACAAACTCAGTCGGTCATGACCGTGTAACGGCTTGCAAAGAATTTTTGGAGTCTGCTTACAAAGAGGGCATTCGAACGATTCTAGACACCAGAAAACGCTTGCTTGAATGGGTCCAATCATCCAGCCTGCGAATAGGGGAAGACGCCTAGAGACTCTTGCGCTTCCCGTGTCTCGCTAGATACATAGGTTCTCGTAGTGTTCAACCAAGAATACGTCTGTCAGCACGTTGTACGCATAAATTTACAGAAATTTGACGCTACATCCACGAGATAAATGAACATTTGAGCATCTTATAAGTAGGGCCGAATTTGGAAAAACCTTTATAGATAGCATGTCAATTTCCCAAGAGTGCCCTCACCATTGTCATCGCGAGGAGCGAGTCCCCGAGGCAACGAAGCAACCCCTCAACCGCGTAGCGCAAAAGGGCATAGCATAAAAAAGACGCCATCCCCAACACCCAGAGACTTTGCCACGTCGTACGTGGGGGATCTCCTTGCAATGACACCGGTATGCTAGCGCAAGAAGACATAGTACGGAGCGGGGGCAGACAGAAAACCGAATAAGTTTTCTCGATGACTCAGACGTATCTATGGCGACCGCACTTGTGCTCGCTCCTCTCTTTAACGGAAAATGCTTACAGGAATCGCTTGCAAAAGCAAGCAAAACGTGCCAAAGGTACTGGACTTATACAATGCTTTGAAGCGCAACTCACCCTGTGCTACAATCAACCAACAACGAGCGGGGATTTTGACAATGAAGCACAAAAGTTTTTTCATCTTCTTGACATTATGTTTGCTTGGCGTAGGTGCACTGGGGTGTGCCCGAGCAGCACGGGATACCACCGGTTTCGGCATAGTCGACAAAGCCGTTGTTAATGCACCTTTCGAAGAAACATGGCAAGCCACAAAAGCAGCACTGAAAGAGAAGAAACTGAACCTTTATACACGCGATAAACGGGGTGTATTTGTGGCATTTTCAGAAATGAAACGGCAGCTGCGGCTTTTCACCCCACACCGCACAAAACTGACTGTCAACCTGCGACCTTTGTCGAGTACGTCAACCGAAGTCCAAATTGAAACCATGAACCAAGTATACGGAAGTACGCTGCTCACCTATCCGGATTGGCATGACCGAAAAGCAAAAGACAATAGCCTCGCACTGTCAATCCTCGAATCAATCCAATCCAAGGTATCCACCAAAGACTCCCCCTCAAAACCTGAGGAATCGTCCACAAACGAAGTAAAGTAATATTTATAATAAATACGGAAAATACTAGTCTTCCTTATTAGGACTTGCGGATTACTCCCTGTATCTGATATAATTTCTTTAGACAATAGCGGTGCGGGAGTAATTTCTATGGCTAGAGTAGTTGATATACGGTGTCCTCACTGTGACGTAACTTCCCGGGCTCTACTCCCTGAAGACGGTTTGCTTGTTTTGGGACCCTGTCCAGCATGTCACGAATTCGTGCTGCTAGTCGCTGGCATACCGCTTCCCGTTGATAAACAGGTCATCCTTTACGGGTCTACCGAGGAAAAACAAGAGCACTTGTTTTCCGTGCTCTCATCTTTCTTGGAGCAACGAATAAACCTCTTGATAGATCAGGTAGAAGAAAACACAGACAGATTGACAGACTACGAAAATGCCAGGCAGTTCCAACGGGTCGATCATCCCGAGATGCTGGCAGGCTCACCATTCCCAGATGCCACACCTTTGATGCAGCAGATTTCTACAGAAGAAGTGCGCCAATTTGTCGAAGAAGAACTGCCGCGTCTTGACGACAGCGAGTACTTCAAAACAATCTTTCACTGAGTTTTGTCATTCATGCCGTAAGGCTTCTACCGGGTCCATATTTGCTGCGCGAAATGCCGGGTAGATACCAAAAACCACACCAACTACCGCGGAAATAGAAAAAGCAATCAGGGGTGACCATAACGTGACGATGGTCCTCATTTCTGCAAAATGCGTAATGAGAAATGGTATTGCCAACCCAAGCAGTACGCCCAAAATACCTCCTGTGGTCGATAGCAACACCGTTTCAATCAAGAACTGAAACGTGATGTCCTTTTTGCGAGCTCCTAAGGCACGGCGTATCCCAATTTCCCTTGTCCTTTCGGTCACAGTGGCAAGCATGATGTTCATAATTCCGATGCCCCCTACCAACAGACTCAACGCCGCTACCGAACCCAGTACCACGTTGAAGATGCGTTTGGTTCGTTCCGCCGATCGTAAAAGCGCCAAAGGAACAATAATCTCGTAATCTTTTTTCTTATGATTACTGCGGAGAATTTCCTCAATTATCTGCGCCGTCTCGACAACGTCTTTTAAGTCCGCAACGACGACGGTCGCCTCATGTAGTTCGACACGTTCCGCCGAGATGCTTCCCGTACTGCGCCGAACCAGCACCTCACCAAAGCGCGACTTTGAGGACGTTAACGGAATGTACATGCGATTGGGTGCACCTTGAGGTTGGGAAGTGTTTTGATCCGTCTTTTCTTCCGCTCCTTTTCCGTTAGGGTCGGAACGTGGTTCGACAATCCCGACAACGCGGAAATAGTCCGCATCAACCCGTACAGATTGTCCAATCGGGTCGGTTATCGGAAACAAATCCTGAGCAATCCCCTCCTCCAATACACAGACATTCATGTCACGGTTCAACTCTTCGTCAGTGAAAAAACGCCCCCGTTTGACCCGCACACTACTGATATCGGTATACCACGGAACAACCCCAATCACATCACAATCTGCGCGACGATTTGCCACCCAAACATTACGCCGTATAACCCGAGCAGGCGCGATCACTTTAACCCCAGGGATGGTGGAACGAATCCGTTGGATATCCGCGTGGCGTAACCCGTATTCGACCACAAAAGACCGTTCCGTCGTCGTCACCTGTTCTTCGGGAGGTTTGACACTGCGGATGATGATATTGTTGCTTCCCAACCTGCGGATTTGCTCCTGGGCTTCATAGCTGGCACCTTCTCCAATTGCCAACATTGCAATTACCGAACAAACGCCAAACACAATGCCCAAGACCGTGAGCAAAGACCTAAGACGATGCGCCCATAGGCTCTTCATACCCATCTTAAGAGATTGACGAAGACGCGCCGCCGAGAAACCAAGCACGCGTTCCGTAATTCTTGAAAAAAGACTCTCAGGTTTCGGAATCATACTCTATCTTTCCGTCTCGCAACCGAACAACCCGCTGAGCACGCTCCGCCACCTCATCTGAATGCGTCACAAGAACCAACGTCTTGCCCTGCGCGTGCAGATCACCGAAGATAGCAAGGATCTCTTTACCAGACGCAGTGTCCAAGTTACCGGTGGGTTCATCAGCCAAAATAATGAGGGGATCATTGGCAAGCGCCCGGGCAATCGCCACGCGCTGCTGCTGCCCGCCGGATAACTCATTCGGCTTGTGGTCAAGACGCTCCCCAAGTCCTACCAATTCCGCCAAATATCGTGCCCGTTCTCTGCTTTGTTTTTCCGGTACCCCTTGATAGTAAAGAGGCACCTCAATATTCTCCAAGACGGAAAGTTGTTGAATCAGGTTGTAAGACTGAAAAACAAACCCTATGCGGGCGCCTCGAATTGCGGAAAGTTCGTCATCTTTCAGTTGAGAGACATCAAGACCCCCGAGGTAGTATCTTCCCGTGCTGGGACGATCAAGACACCCTAGAATATTCAGCAGCGTTGACTTGCCGCAACCGCTTGGTCCCATGATGGCAATATATTCACCCGCTCGGAACACAAGCGATATGCCTCGAAGGGCAGATACAGACACCGCACCCATCTGATAGGTTCGGGTAATCTCCTCCAAACGAACTATCGTGTTGTCATCCGACATGATTAGCTGGCAACCCCGTTCGAAGGCACCCCTTGGGGTTTTTCGGGGGGATTGTCTCGTTTCTCGGTTTTAGGTTTTGCCTTTTCTTCGGGCGTTGTCGGCGCTCTCAATAATACGGTCTCCCCCTCTTCCAATCCCTCAAGAATCTCTACAAAGTCGGCGCTCATCTCACCCGTCTTGACCACACGCTGCTCCGCCACCCCCAAAGCATTCACGACGTAACAAACCCGCTGCCCATCTACAACAGAAACGGCTTGAATAGGCACAAATAGAACGTCTTGCAGTTCCTTGATGATAATCTCCGTGTTCGCTGTGAGCCCCGGTTTCAACCATTCATGAACACCGTCAATCGCCACAGTAACCGGATAAAGTTTAATGTCCGGATTCATCCAACGCATCGAAGAGTCTGGCAAAACACTCAATTTTGTTACTTCACCCTGTAATTTTTCATCTGGATATGCATCCAATGTGATAAGTGCTTTTTGCCCTTTTTGTACTTTCTTAATACTGGATTCATGAACTTTCACATTCACAGTCATTTGAGTCATGTCTGGAATGGTGATAATCTCTTGTCCTTCGCGTACCACAGCACCTTCTTCAATTCGATCCCCTCGCCACGGCTGATTACTACCTGCATAGACCACTAAACCGGGACGTTCCGCCCGAATCACACACTTCTCGATTTGCTGAAGGACATCGTCTCGTTTCGTCTTCTGCAGTTGAAAGGTAGCTTCAGCGGATTTCCACTGCGCTTCGGCTTGGGCTAGCTTTGACTTAGCAAGTTTGGTAGTCCTTTCGTATTTCCGCAGGGCCTCCAAATACGTTGCCAGTAGCTTTTCTGCCTGTTTCGGAAACCCATATTTGATAAAAAGGCTCTCTTCAATGCTCGCGGATTCAAAGGCGTTTCGGAGACGCTTCACCTTCATCTCATCCGCGTCCAATTCTTGCTGGGTCACAAAGTTCCGTTCTTTTAACCGTTTTGTGCCCTCAAAGTTGGTTTCCGCCAATTTCAGCTCCTCTTCTGCAAGCATGCGAGCGTTCTGTAACGTCTTAAGTTTTTGTTGTGCCTCTCCGTCGCCAAGCAAATCGGCATCGGCATATTTTGTGAAATCCACCGTTAATTCAAGTTGAGGCACAGCAGATTCAATGGTGGCTTTTGCGCTTGCATCGAGGACTCCCTCAGACTCGGAAAGCTCAACCGAAGTGCCACCAGTCTCTTTTTCCGGTGAAGGGGCTGTTTCACCCTTACCCTCGCCTGATGTTGAACTGGAATTCCCCAAAGGTGCGGCTTGCATCTGCTCCGACGGTTTGGCGCCGGACAAAACCTGCTGCTCTGTTTTCGTTACAGCGGAGTCCTGATTGTTTAGAAGGTCAGGCTCCAGGTCTTTGGCTGCCATTTCCATTGCGGCTTGAATGCTCGGCTCGAGTTCTTTCAAAATCTGCCCCGCAACCTGTTCTCCAAGGTACTTTTCAAAGTCCATGCGGGCAAACTTCACTTCCAACTCCGCCGATTTAATATCACTCTCGTTTTGTTTTACCTGTATTTCATATTGTTCTTTCGCTTCGGTATATCGAGCGAGAGCGGTTTGATACTGCATTTCCTGTTGGGTTTTTTGTTCAAGCAGATTGGAATCATCCAAACGGACTAAAATCTTGCCATCACGAACATCCTGTTCTGTTACTTGATATCCCTCCTCAATGATACTAAGTATTTTCGTCTGCCCTTTGATTTCCGATTTACTCGTCTGTGATTCCGCCGCTTCAATCGTGCCCCCCTCAATAACACTAATGCGCAGGGGTCCCCGCTTTACCGTGTACGTGGTCCCTCGACTTACCGAAGTCGTTTTCTTGGGAAAGAAGATCACTAGAAGTGCCATCACCAAAAGAATGACAATACCCGTCTTCCACACACGGCCTTTCCGCACAAACGTCAGCAAACCAACCAAAACCCGCCGCAGGTTAACTCTCAACATCATCTGTCACCTCTTGCCATTGCCCATCCTCCTTGATAAACAAAATGCCCATGTCTCGCCAAAGTTGAAGACGGGCAATTGTATGGGAAATAAGCGCGCTTGTCAGTTCGTTTCGCGCCGCGGTCAGGTCGTTTTGCGCATCAACAAGGTTCAACGCGTCACCTCTTCCTAACTCCGCCAGCAATTGCTGCTCTTGCACACGTTCTTCGTTGATTTGAACTCCAATTTTCCGAATCTCATACGTGATACGTGCCTGGTCAAGATTTCTCCACGCATCTCGAACTTGCAACTTGACCGTATCTTCAGCAAGCGTCGACTGCCGACGTGCCCTCTCGAGCTCAATCAACGCCGCCCGATAGGTGTTACGCTTCGACTTCTGATTAAGAGGTAGGTCAAGGTTAAGACCTGCGCTCCATCGTGCCCGTTCAAAATCAAGCTCTTGAAACCGGTCCCCTTCTTTGCTATCAACTCGACCCGACACTACAAGGTCAAGTCCCGGTTTGAGACTGTTCGCCGCTATATACACGCGTCGTTCTGCGTCGATCTCTTTATCTCTCGCATTATACAAGTCAAGTCGAGTTGCCAGCGCCACTTTGACCGCATCGTCCACCGGAATGTCCCACTCTTGCAACCCACGCTCCTGCAAACGCTGCAACTCCTGCTGGTCGAGCACAATTGGCGCATCAGTCGGTAACCCCAACTGAATCTTAAAATTATCTAACCCTCTACGATATGCACGAATAGAGTTTTTCCAGACGTTTTCAGAATTCAGACGTGCCTGTTCAATACGGCCCAAATCGGAGCGACGCTTCCGTCCTTCGGCAACCAAGGCGCTGTCGCGCTCCGCACTGGCTTGGAATGCAAGATAGCTGGCATAGTTGTTATGAACCGCGTCACGTGCTTGGAGCACATTATAGTAGGCAGAAGCAATATCCACCGTGAATTCCTGGCGAAAACGGGTATATTCCCGTAACGCATAGAGTACATCGCGCTCGGCTTGCGTCAGTCGTTCCGCCGCCACACGCCGGCCGGCGCCGCGCATCAGAGGCTGTGTAATTGTTGCCACCAGCGCAGACGACGTATCTACTCGAGGATCACCTGTCAAGAACCGCAAAAAGTTTGAAGTAAGATCAACCGCAATAGCTGCCCCACCTTTTAGCAGCAAGTCTACGCCCAGCCGACTGGAACCGCTCACGCTGCGCTCATCCACAACAACCGTTCGTCGCTGTTCCAAGCCGCTTGCGTTAATCGCCTCAGTTACCAATGTCGAATAACGGCTGATCAGTTCTCCAGGCGTTCCCGTCAGCTGCCCAATCTGCTTAACTACGTCCGGTGCAGCCTGAGCAATCGCGCCCACCGTGGTGACTTCGGTTCGGTCACGCGTGGTACGGTTATACGCTGCGTTACCCCCTCCTGAAAAAATCGGCGTATATTGATGACGGTCCAAGGTGAGAGCAAGCGCAGCAAGATATAGAGATTCCTTTTGATTCTGATAGGAACGGTTCCTTTTTACCGCAATAGATAGCGCCTTTTCTAAAGAGAGGATGTAGGAATTCACTTCTAGCTCGGCAGCTTCCCCAAGGGCGGGATCGGCTTCTGTCACCTTGGGCAAATCCTCTAAAGAGGGAAGAGGAGCAGGTTCGATGGTAAATTCTGTGTCTACGTTGGGAACGTCCGCCGACTTTTCCTGGATGATTTTGTAGGTTTCTTTGTCTGCGGATGTGCGGTAATGAGTCGTCGAACAACCTCCTAGCAGCCCACCCGATACTGGCGCAAAAACACAGATAATGAACATTTTAAGCAGTAAATTTTTCTCAACGGTTCTCAACTTTCTCTCCATGAATTTTTGGAAAACTCCCTATTTCGCTTTTGAGGGGTGATTACGATTTCGTTTGTCCGGTCTGCCGCCAGGAAGTGCTTAAAATGTATCTCTTTTGAAGGCTTTCAAAGAAAGTGTAGCTATTCTCAGTTTTCATTATGCGTGTATGCAACTCCAACTTGAGGACTATACTACGTTTGGACATACTAATGCTATGATGTATAAACACCAATAGGAAGGAAAAGTTCCCAAAATGCATCATGAGCGCAAGAATCTCAGTTTTTCAAATAATGTCTCAAGACGAACCTTTCTGCAACTAGGAGCTACGACAGTTATGGCTACTGCCTTCTCAGAGGAAATCTCGTCACTACTCACAGTCAAGCAGCCCTGGCAAAAATCTTCGGACAAAACTATTCGAATCGGTGTTGTCGGCGGTGGATTTGGATTGGCATTCCATTGGCATGAACACCCAAACTGCAAAGTGGAGGCTGTCAGCGACCTCCTGCCCGAGCGTCGAAAAAGACTACAGGGCAAATATAAATGTGATAAGGCATACGAGTCTCTCGAAGAACTCGTGAAGGATCCTGCCATAGAGGCGGTTGCTGTGTTTACCCCCGCGCCCGATCACGCTAGGCATGTCATTCTCTGCATGGAACACGGCAAACACGTGATTAGTGCGTGCCCGGCATGTATCACCCTGGAAGAAGCCCAAAAGATGAAAGAAACCAAAGAACGTACGGGGCTTCGCTACATGAACGCGGAAACTAGTTACTTCCGCAAAGAGACAATTGCTGTCAGGGAATTGTTAAGACAAGGCATTTTGGGAGAAATCTTGTATTGTGAGGCAGAATATTACCACCTCGGCATTGGGAGGACATCCCACGAGTTGTCCTGGCGCGACGGCAAGAAGACATGGCGGTGCGGTTATCCCCCCATGTTGTACCCCACGCACTCAACGGCTTTTCTAGTCGGCACCACCCGAGAAAGGTTAACGAAAGTGTCTTGTATAGGCACGGGAGATCCCAACGAACCCGCCTTGAAAGATAATGTCTACGGAAACACGTTTCTTAACGGCATGGCTATGTTTCTGACAGACCGAGGTCACCCGTTCCGGTGCAATGTGGCATGGGATGTTTTTGCAGATGGAGAACGTGCCCAATGGTTCAGCAACAACGGCGCTGTCTACTCAGAGAATTCAGCCGGACAACCCTTCACCATTCGTCTAAAAAACGAAACCATCAGTACTCTCCCAGATTTTTGGGACATGTTGCCGGAAACCATGCGCTACGACTCCGGTCACGGCGGCTCTCACCCGTTCCTAACCAATGAGTTCATTATGGCACTGGTGGAAGAAAGAGAGCCCGCAATCGATTTGTATGAGTCCTTGGCGTTTTGTGTGCCTGGTATTGTCGCCCACGAATCCGCAAAGAAGGACGGAGAACAACTCCCAATACCTCAATTCGAAAAGAAAGGTTAGACCAGTGGAACGAAGAAAATTCCTGGGTCTTTTGGCGGGCGCTGCAGCGACCAGCATGACAAACCGTGCTTTTCCCGTCAAAAAACACGTGCCGCGTCGTTCCCAACCGCCCAACGTTCTTTACATCTTTAGTGACGAACATCGTTGGCATTCTATGTCGTTCACGGAACAACCTCAAGTTCAGACTCCAAACATGCACCGCCTCGCCGAAGAAGGAGTTCAATTCACCCAATGCATTAGCAATTATCCCGTTTGTTCCCCGCATCGCGCCATGCTATTGACGGGGCGCTGGCCCTATCAGCAAGGCGTGATTGATAACGACATACCGCTCGACTCCAGAGAAATGACCCTCGGTAAGGTCTTCAAGAAAGCGGGGTATCGGACGGGATACATTGGAAAATGGCACTTAGGCGGCGTGCGCGCGGAACCCTTCGGTTTTGATGAGTCTCTCATCTGGACAAACATCAATAGCCACTGGGATAAGGGCACTTGCCACCCGCTAGGAAAAGAACCCTTTCAACCCAAAGGGTATGGCGCCATACGGATGACCGACCAAGCCCTAGAGTTTCTTGAACGTAACAAGGCAAATCCCTTCTTCTTGATGCTTTCTTGGTTGCCGCCACACGCTGACTTCTTGGCCGCGCCCGAGGAGAAAAAGCGACTCTACCCGACAAAAGAATCTCTTCCTTTCCGTCCGAACGTCCCCCATGATGCGAGCGATATAAACGAATCGAAACCTATTTGGGATCAAAACTCCTGGCCGTTTTACCAAGGCTATCATGCCCATGTAAGCGCCATTGACGATGAACTAGGGCGCCTCTTAGACCACTTGGATCTTTTGGGTATTACAGACAACACCATCGTTGTCTATTCCTCCGATCATGGGAGTATGTTAGGAAGTCATGGGCTTGGCGGCAAACGCCAACCGTTTGAGGAATCTATCCGCGTACCTTTCATCGTACGCTTTCCGGGAAAAATCCACGGGAAAAGCCATGTAGATGCCTTGCTCGGGACGATTGATATTTTCCCCACGCTTTGCGGTTTGGCGGGGTTAAAGGCACCGCGTTCCTGTCAGGGAAGAGATCTCTCCGGCATCGTCACGGGCGGGCAAATAAGAGCCACACCCTCCCAAATCATAATGCATATCGACAAAACCCATGCCTCAGGCGGACAACAACATCCGGCCCCCCTGTTTCGAGGAGTTCGCACTGCCCGCTACACATACGCAGTCTGTGCCGATGGCCCCTTGTGCTTGTTCGATAATATCGAAGATCCATATCAGCAGAACAATCTTGTGCATGACGCGAAACATGAAGAGCTACGAACACAACTACACGAGCAGTTACGTCTGTGGTTAAAAAGGTCGAGTGACCCATTTCAGTTACCGACGTAAGACCGCAAAATCTTCATGGATCGGGAAAGGAGAATGCTGTGAAACCAAGACGCCACAAACGCAGACATCTGATTTATTATTTGCGTGTTTTTGAAAATGGTTCAGAAAAACTGGTGGGACATGTGGTCGATATCACGCAAGAAGGCTTAAAGCTGATAATGGACTCACCCATCACGCCCAAATCAAAATGGAAGTTACGAATGTCTTTGCCGGAGCCCATCGAGGGAACGCGAGAAGTGCGTTTTGAAGCGACATGTGTTTGGTGTGATAAGGATGTTAATCCGGATTTTTATGTGGCTGGGTTTGAAATTCACGGACTCGGCGAGTCGGAAATTCAAACGATCGAAAGTTTAGTGCGTGAATTCGGTTTCCAAGACTGATTACGGGTTTGTCTGCGTTACAACGCCAAAACGGAAGCACCCGGAGCCGGGCGACTGAAGATAATACGAGACTCGATTCCAGTACGTTGTCTATAACGAGACAAAACCGTGTCGGCAAAGTGTTGCACCTTATCTTTCGCTACAAGGTTGACCGTGCATCCACCGAAACCGGCGCCCGTCATGCGCGCCCCGTAACACCCTGGCACAGAACGAGCAATTTCTGTCAGTGCATCTAACTCGGGACACGTGACCTCATAATCAACGCGCAAGCTTTCGTCCGATTCATTCATCAGAGTTCCCAAACGGACAAGCTCGCCGTGGCGCAACGCGTTACAAGCTTCCCGCGTTCGCTCGTTTTCTGTCAGCACATGGCGCGCCCGGCGATAGACAACTTCCCGCATGGAATGTTTCGCGGCGCCAAGATCCTCCAAACCAAAATCCCTTAAATGGGTGCCCGATTTGCCCGAGGATTTTTTGAGCGCATCAACAGCTTCCAAACACTCTTGAACCCGCTCGTTATACTTCGAACCGGCAAGCCCTCGTTTTACCCCTGAATCAGCGATCACAAACACCGCATTATCAAACGCAACCGGGATTTGCTCGAAATCCTCTGTCCGACAGTCCAAAAACAACGCACAGTTTTCTCTGCCAAGTCGGACAATGAACTGATCCATGATGCCGCTCTTGACTCCCAAAAACTCATTTTCCATCCGTTTGCCAAGCTGCGCCGCCTCTCGTCCCTCCAACTGAAAGGATCCCAGATGTTCAAACATCGCCAAAGTCGCCATTTCGAGGCTCGCGGAACTGCTCAAACCTGCGCCAATAGGCACATCTCCCCACACCAACGCGTCCACTCCAGAAACGGGTAGCCCCCGCTGCAACAACTCATGAGCCACACCCACAAGATAATCCATCCACGGCTCTTCGCGATTTCGAACACAATTAGCAATGTCTGCTACGCCTCGGCGACACAGATTGGCTGCATAAACATAAATCTGACGATCTCTCCGAGGCGCGCCCACCAGGACGGTCTCCCGCTCAATCGCCATAGGTAGCACAAAACCATGATTATAATCCGTGTGTTCCCCAATGATGTTTACACGTCCGGGCGCACGGGCAACAAAAGACGGAACACGACCAAACTCCTCCTTAAACTTCTCAACGGCGTCTTTCAAAGCGATACTCATGACTTATATCCTCTTCACGGAACATGTAAACACAGGGTTCTTGCTATCTCGCATAACCGTTAGGATGTTTCTTACGCCATTCCCACGCATCGCGCACGATAGTGTCAATGTCACTTTTTGCCGGCGTCCAGCCCAGGATGCGCCGCGCCTTTTCTGAAGAAGCAACTAGCCGCTCAGCGTCGCCAGCTCGTCTTCCACTATATTCCACGCGCAGTTCTCTTCCCGTCACCCGCCGTACACTGTCGATAACTTCCAACACCGACACACCATTTTCTGTCCCAAGGTTAAATGCATTGGAGCCGCCCCCCTTTCGCAAGTAGCGCACTGCCGCCACATGCGCATCTGCAAGGTCCTCCACATGAATATAGTCCCGAATACACGTTCCATCGGGCGTGTCATAATCTTGTCCAAAAACAGTTACTGCTTTCCTCGAGTCCACAGCGGCAGCAAGGACATTGGGGATGAGGTGCGTCTCGGGATGGTGATCTTCGCCCCGTTGAATAGATGCGCCCGCCGCATTAAAATACCGCAAGGCAACATAACGCATCCCGTAAGCAACGTCATACCACTCCAAAATTTGTTCCACCATCCGTTTGGAAAGACCATACGGATTGACGGGACGGCAAGGAGCATCTTCCGTGATTGGCACGGTTTCGGGATTTCCATAGACAGCCGCAGTGGAACTAAGCACAAAATAAGAAACCCCCATTTCCCGCATGACATCTAATACCGATTGACTGCCGGCAACGTTGTTCTTGAAGTACTTCGAAGGATCTTGACAGGACTCTCCAACCTGAATAAACGCAGCAAAATGGAGCACGGTATCGATGGACGCCTCACGGAAAACGGTGCGCAGTGCCGACTGGTCTAAGGTATTTCCTTCGAAAAGTCTCACCTCTCGCGGAATCGCGTCGCGATGGCCAGTTGAAAAGTCATCAAAAACAACCACTTCTTCGCCGGCTGCAAGCAGACGTTCTGTTGTCACACTACCGATAAAACCGGCACCCCCGGTGACTAAAACTGCCATGACGCACCTCTTGGGCAAACCCTTCGACTACGAATGGATTAGATTTGTTCGCGATTATTGCAGAAGAATGGCTTTTTCAGTTTCAGGATCGAAATAGTGAGCGCGCGACACATCCACGTCAAGGATAAGAACCGTATTAACTTCCGGTTCTTTATCCGAGTCGATGCGCGCCGTTACCGATTGCCCGCCGACATCAAGATACAGGTATATTTCCGAACCCATCGGCTCGACTACCTCAACATTGGCGGCGAGACTCTTGCCTTCCGTCGGCTTTTGAGATGGATTCTCACGAAAATCTTCTGGACGGATGCCAAAAATTACCTTTTTCCCACTATAGCGTTCCACGAAAGGTTGATGTGCCGGCGCCACTTCAAAACGCGCACGGTTGCTTTCGTGAACAAAATATAATTTCCCGTTTTCTGCGTGGATAACTCCATTCAAAAAATTCATCGGCGGACTACCAATGAATCCCGCAACAAATTTGTTCACGGGTTTGTTGTACAATTCCAGTGGAGAAGCGATTTGCTGAATTTCTCCATCCAGCATTACTACAATACGGTCCCCCATCGTCATCGCTTCCACTTGATCGTGAGTCACGTAGATCATCGTGGATTGCAAACGCGTGTGAAGTTTACTGATCTCTGCCCGCATCTGCACTCTCAATTTCGCGTCGAGATTCGACAGCGGCTCATCAAACAAAAAGACTTTCGGCTGGCGCACAATGGCTCGACCCACAGCCACGCGCTGGCGCTGCCCGCCTGACAAAGCTTTGGGTTTGCGGTCCAATAGATCCGTGATCTTCAATATCTCTGCAGCCTCACGAACACGACGATCTATCTCTTTCTTCGGATATTTTCGGAGCATGAGACCAAACGCCATGTTCTTATACACCGTCATGTGTGGGTATAAGGCGTAGTTCTGGAAAACCATCGCAAAGTCGCGGTTCTTGGGTGGCACATCGTTTACCAGAGTGTCGCCGATATAAATCTCCCCGTCTGTAATCTCTTCCAGACCGGCAATCATGCGCAGCGTGGTCGACTTGCCGCAACCCGAAGGTCCCACAAGTACCACAAATTCTTTATCCTCTACGACCAGGTTGGCGTTCTTCACCGCCTCAACATTCCCAGGATAGACTTTCCTGACATTTCTCAACTCTACCCGTGCCATTTTTTATGCTTCTCCTTGGATTAATACTAGGTACTTACTACCCACGCTGGCAAGAAACTATATTAACAGGAATATAACAATAGCCGAAAGCAGTAGTCAAGTATCTGTATAAGCCCAGTACCTTTGGCAGCCTTCGTAGTGACAACAGCAAGGGATTCGGGAAAACCTGACAGACCATTTCTCAACCCAATCCCAGCTTCTTCAGATCATGAAAATCTTTCCAGCTCCTCATCTGTCTCTCGGACGATTTCCTTCCTTCAGCACAATAGGCTCCCGAGCCCCTAGACCACTTAATTTGTCCCTCAACGACAAACGTGCTTTACTAATAACTTGTTACGGATAAGTTCGGAAGGGAACAAGACACCTTCTTCCTAATAAGCCGCTAACAAGTGGTCGTGGACAAGGAGATGGGTATGCACATTGCAGAATGGATAAACACGGCCCGCGCGTGCCTCGTTGAAGAAGCCGAAGACTTTCTCAGACAAAAAAGATTGCTTCCGCCTGGAAAAACTTTGCAAGACTTGCAAAAAGGGTGGGAACAATTTGTCCTCAACCACTTTGACAAGAACAATCCCGATGGGTTCTACCGCAATTGGGTGGACGAAGCCGGCGCCATGAATATTGCGGCAAACATCTTTGACCAGTTTTCTAGGATCTATGTCGTTGGCGCTCTAAACGTTATTTTTGGACAACCTTACTCATTCGCAGGAAGAATCTTGGACTTCGGTTGTGGTACAGCAGCAATTTCATCATGCTGGCAACGCTCCTTCGCACCCAGTGCCGAACTCCTCCTTGCAGACGTTGAAAACCTTTCGCGAGAGTTCATTCGCTATCAATGCAAAAAATACCCGGAATACAAGGTACTCTTGACAGAGGTTACCCTTGACGATGTCCCAGACAATTCTTTTGACCTCGTCCTGTGCATCGATGTACTCGAGCATTTGAGAAGTCCTTCGAAAACCTTTTTTCTTTTGGACCAGAAACTGCGCTACGGCGGTTTCTTACTCCTACAAGCGCCATGGGGCGGCCATCCGGAACACTTGGAAGAAGCTCCACAAGATTGGCAGACTAGCGGGGGCAAATCGGCGCTCCACACCCGATACCTACAGCTCGCCAAAATGAACGACGCTTTGGACACATCGGGCTTGTACATAAAAAACTCTGCGGCAAAAACCAGCGTCCTCTGTATGACGATGAGGAAAAGGCTCTAACTCATTAGCCCGAGATATACCATAACCTATCTGAAACACAAGTGTTGCATTTTGAAACAATCTCGATTTCTAACAAGAGTTCCATTACGGAATTTATTCTATAACTCATTATTTATTAATGACTTAATTATTGGCACGCCATATGCTCCTCGCTAAGTGAAATCTTTTAGGAAGGGAGAGGTTAAACCATGCGTTTTGACCGTCTTACGATTAAAGCCCAGGAAGCATTATCCGAAGCAATGAATATTGCTTCCAACAAGAATCACCCTGAAGTGGCGCCTTTGCACATGCTTTATGCCTTGGTGAAGCAGGAGCAAGGTGCCGTCCCTGCCATTTTGCAACGTCTGGGTGTTGCTCCCGGTCAGGTAATAAGCCTTATCGAGCAACGCTTTCGTTCGTTGCCTCGTGTGAGCGGAGGCGGCGCTCGACTGACCCTCAGCCAGGAAATGGAAAAGGTACTGGAGACCTCCTGGAAAGAGGCACAGGCGCTTAAAGACGAGTATCTGAGTACGGAGCACTTTATCTTGGGTATTCTGGAGCAGCCGCGCGATCCCGCGGCAGAAATCCTCAAACAGTGCGGCGTCTCGCGCGAATCCTTCTTAGCTGGGTTAAAAGAGGTACGAGGAACCCAGCGGGTTACCGATCCAAATGCCGAACAGACATACGACGCATTAACAAAGTACAGCCGTGACCTCACGCAGCTGGCGCGTGCTGGCAAGTTAGACCCTGTCATTGGTAGAGACGAGGAAATCCGCCGCGTCATTCAGGTGCTTTCGAGACGTACAAAAAATAATCCCGTTCTCATCGGCGAACCGGGAGTAGGAAAAACGGCCATTGTAGAGGGTTTGGCGCAGCGAATTGTTGCCGGTGACGTACCAGAAAATCTGAAACACAAACGCGTCGCGGCCTTGGACCTGGGAGCCTTAATCGCGGGGGCAAAATATCGCGGCGAATTCGAAGACCGCCTGAAAGCCTTATTACGAGAGGTGCAAGAGGCTCAAGGCGACGTCATTCTGTTCATTGACGAACTACACACGCTCGTGGGGGCTGGTGCAGCGGAGGGTGCCATGGACGCATCCAACATGCTAAAACCTGCCTTGGCGCGGGGTGAACTTCATTGCATTGGCGCCACCACCCTTGACGAATATCGCAAACATATCGAAAAAGATGCGGCGCTGGAACGACGGTTTCAACCGGTGTTTGTTGACCAGCCCGATGTGGAGAGCACGATCGCTATTCTACGCGGACTGAAGGAACGGTATGAAGTACACCACGGCGTACGTATTCAAGACTCCGCCTTGGTAGCCGCGGCCGTTCTGAGCAACCGGTACATTTCAGATAGGTTCCTGCCGGATAAAGCGATTGACCTTATCGATGAAGCCGCGTCCCGATTGCGCATTGAAATCGATAGCATGCCTTACGAATTAGATGTGCTTGACAGGCGTATTCGCCAGTTGGAAATCGAGCATCTGGCGCTCAAAAAGGAAAAAGACCCTGCAGCCCAGGAGCGGCGCGAGAATATCGAAAAAGAGATCGCCGAACTTCGGGAAGAAATGAGCGCCAAGAAAGCCCAATGGCAAGCAGAAAAAGAAGTGATTGAGGGTATTCGGAAGATTAACGGTGAAATAGACGAAGCGCGCAGGCAAGAAGAAATCGCGGAACGTGCAGGAGACTTGGACACAGTCGCAAAAATCCGCTATGGGACAATCGCTGAGCTTCAGAAAAAACTGGCGCAGGAGAACGCCCGTTTGGCGGAAATTCAGAAAAACGGAAGCTTCCTCAAAGAAGAAGTGACCGAAGAACATATCGCACAAATCGTCTCCAACTGGACAGGTATTCCCGTGGCAAAAATGTTAGAAGGCGAAATGCAACGTTTGCTTAAGTTAGAAGAACGTTTGGGCGAACGCGTGATCGGACAGGAAGCCGGTATCCGCGCCGTGTCCGATGCTGTGCGGAGAGCACGTGCGGGCTTAAAAGAACCGGACAGACCGATAGGTTCCTTCATCTTCTTAGGACCTACGGGCGTTGGCAAGACCGAGTTAGCCCGCGCACTTGCCGAACAATTGTTTGATGACGAACGCGCCATGGTGCGCATCGATATGTCCGAATATATGGAGAAACATACAGTATCCCGGCTCATCGGCGCCCCACCCGGTTATGTGGGATACGACGAAGGGGGCCAATTAACCGAAGCAGTCAGGCGCAGGCCATATACCGTGGTTCTCTTTGATGAAATCGAAAAAGCACACGCTGACGTTTTTAACGTGCTACTGCAAATCCTGGACGATGGTCGACTTACCGACGGACAAGGCAGAACAGTGGACTTTAAGAACACCGTCATCATTATGACGTCGAACCTTGGCAGTGAGGTCTTCGCCACAGGAGGACGCGACGACGAGAAAATTGAAGAGGTCATGCGCATACTGCGGAGACATTTTAGACCCGAGTTTCTTAACCGCGTCGATGACATCGTTGTGTTTCATCCATTAACCCGGGAACACATACGGAACATTGTCGACGTCCAGCTGAAGCGCCTTTCAAGTCGCTTAGCAGAAAAACGGATCTCGCTACAGCTTACGGAAACAGCACGCGAGCTGTTGGTACAACAAGGATACGACCCAACGTACGGTGCTCGCCCCTTGAAACGCGCCATTCAGCGGTTGGTGTTGGACCCGTTGGCTATCGAGATTCTGGAAGGTCGCGTGCGTGAGGGCGACAACGTGCTTGTAGACGCTGATGATCACAAAATGGTATTTCGAGTACAAAATGGGCAATGAGCCGTAGGAATAAATAAGAGCAAACGAAGGGTTACCTTATATAGAAAGTTGAAGCCACTATAATGCGCTAGTTCATTGTGCCTTGCCACAACTAACCCCCTAGACCACAAGTGGCACAATGACCACGGCGCAGGGTGCAATACCCTGTGCCTCTCCCTCCCGGAGTCGGGCGCCTGTCCCCAGCGCCCGACTCGCCCCCTCCTTGAACCCTGTGCTCAACGTTGATAGATGCCCACAAGCTCGCCAGAACCCAGAATATGTCCCTGCATAGCTTTTACAAGCTCACTTTTCTTACATTCCGCTTTAAGATTAAGAACACAGTCGAGCGCATACAAGCGGAAAAAATAACGATGGGGCTTACCAGGAGGCGGTGCCGGACCTCCGTAACCAACCTTCATGAAATCGTTAAGCCCTTGACGAGTACCGTCAGGCAATTCCTTCGTCGTCGGTACACCTTCTTTCAATTCCGTCGTATTCGCAGGAACATTGAAAATCACCCAATGAACCCACGTGCCCACGGGCGCATCCGGGTCATCGCAGATCAAAGCAAAACTCTTTGTCCCTTGCGGCGCACCCTGCCACGCTAAAGGCGGAGAAACATTTTCCCCATCGCCCGTATATTTGCTGGGGATCTTTTCCCCGTTCTTAAAAGCGCTTGAAGTTAATTGGATTTTCACGATATCACCCCCTTCCGCGCTTGTTGTGCCTGAAGTTGTAGTGTAGGACGAACTCAGGTTGTTTGATTCGAGTTTGGCATCGCTTTTACCGCAGGAAAAAAGCAACCATGGGACAAAAACGAACAAGACCAGCGTTACGGCTCTAAAGAGAGACCTTGAAGCCATCGTTTGTGCCTCCCATTTTTAACAAAAATATTATACTACTCAACCCTATTAGCCAAAAGTGTTTTTCACATAATCCAACGATTCACCTAGTGCCAATTCCAGCCTGTTGTCCGAATAGTCACGACCTAGTTTGGGACCCGATATCTCCAAATAACCTGTTAACTCGGATACCGGCAACTGAGCCTTGTGGTTCTTCAAAAAGTTCACGACTTGGGGTATGTCAACTACCCCTTTCTGACGTTCTTCCGCAGAAAAACCAAATGTGGAATGAAACCGAGCATCGGTGTTTTTCAAATGCAATTCAACCACATACGGCAACGCGTGCTCGAGCAATTCCATTGGCGTCCATTTCACCCTGCCCTCTTCATCAGCAAACCCATGAGAGATGTCGAAGCAATAGCCCACGGGCACTGTCTCCTCCGGATGAGCCCGATGAAACGACAGGAGCTCTTCCGCCACACGCACTATTTCTTCAGGAGAAGAGGGAGGTTCAGCACGGCACGACATGGGTTCGATCGTCAAGTACTGGAGCCCTTTTTGCTTGGCGTACTTCATGAGCTCTTTCATGTGAGTCAGATAACACCGAAGGCCCTGAGGCTTGTAATCAAAATGGTCTCGCCAAACAGCCCCTGGATTGGAACCCACCCGAGAAGCACCCAACAACGCACCCACGTCAATGAGCCTGCGATAATTGCGATATGCCACTTCACACCAGCGAACGTCGTCGATAAAAAAACCTCCCAATTCACGGTGAGCCGTAAAGACACTGTTAATTTGAACACCGTAACCCTGTGCTTCTCGTCTCAATTCGCCAAAATATTCATCGGGCAAGTGATATAATTCCAAAAATGTGCCAAGTTGAACCCGTGTCACACCTTGTTCCGAAAGCAAACGAAACAACCATGAAAAGGAATACCGATATTCAATAGGATCTGTCTTTATGCCAACGTTAAATTGCAGGGATTTCTGCATCATGAATCACCCAATTCTCAGACCGTTTCACGCAAATCCAGTTTTCAATGTGTGTGAAAAATCTTGGCTTAGCCGCACTGCTGAGGATACTATTTTTGACACCAGCGTGAGACTGCTTCACAAAACGGGAGTATAACAAGCTTCCTAGGAACGGGTCACCATAATTAGGGAGGATGTGGCATGTCTGATTCCCAATTTATCCGAAACGGTTACTTCCTTAAAGCTGCTGGCACGCCTTCCTCAGAATTGCGATCCACGCTCTTTCAGTCTCCACGAAACTTACGAAGCAATGTTTCCATAGATTTCCGACGCTTTCTTATAGAAAAACACACAACACCCCAAACCGTAAATCGATATCTCTGCCATCGCCCCAGCAAAAGACGGGGACATCACCCCACACTACCTAATCTGAAGTATGGGAGATCGAAGCGGCATCACGACGGAGCAACGGGGTCCAGGAACTCCATTTGGATTTTCTCACGCGGTTTGTATAGTGTTTGTCGGTTTACCCTAGAAGAATAAGAGTTTGTCTATGTTCAAAAAGCCTGAACTCGTTCTCGCAACAACAACTTTATGGAATTATCCTTCCCAGCATTACGGTCCGGGAATGCAAGGCGACTTAAAATACCCCGGCGCGACCCCTTCGTACATCATTTGGAATTTGCTACAACGTTATACTCGACCAGGCGATTTTATTATTGACCCCATGTGCGGAAGCGGCACCACGCTGGACGTCGCCAAAGATTTGGACAGGAAGGCTTTGGGCTTCGACGTAGCACCCTACCGCCCGGACATTCTCCGTGCCGACGCTCGCGACCTCCCTCTGCGAGACAATTCTGCTGATTTCGTTTTTGTGGATCCACCCTACTCGACACATATCGAATATTCCGATGACCCCAGATGTATTGGCAGATTGGATGCGTCCACACCCGAGTATTATAACGCCATGCGCGAGGTTATCAGGGAAATATGGCGAGTCTTACGTCCTGGCCGTTACGCCGCACTGTACTGCTGTGACTCGTTCCGTAAGAAAAAACCGTTTTGTCCGATCGGCGTGAGACTATTTGAAATTATGGAGGAGTTTTTCACACCTGTGGATATTGTGGCGGTCGTGCGCCATAACAGAACTTTGAAGAGGCGACATTATCATACCGAAGCCATCAAAGGGAACTATTTTCTCAGAGGGTTTAATTATCTTTTCATCGTAAAAAAAGAAGCCCGCAGTGATCAGGTACACACTGCAGGCCGAAAAACAAACGTCAAAAAGCCCAACAGAAAAAGACGCTAACGATACATCGCGCGCATTAACCGAAAAACCTTCACGAGGCTGCGCCTTCTTCGGCTGCTTCACTAACCCGTTTAGTTTTCTTTCTACGAGAGGCTTCCTTGCTTTCTTTAGCGGGACCGCGGAACTTCATCTGGACTACATCCCAATAATAAGCGATCGCGCTGGCGATGTAGATAGAGGAATAGGTTCCCACAACAACGCCGATGATCAACGCCAAAGCAAAGTCGTTTAGTACGTCACCGCCGAAGAAAAACAATACCAGCGCAACAAGAAACACTGTAACGGATGTGATAATCGTACGAGCAAGTGTCTGATTGATACTGATATCCATAATGTCCAGAAAACTCAGCCCACGGCCGCGATAAAGCCTCAAGTTTTCGCGTACCCGGTCGAATACAACGATGGTGTCGTTGATGGAGTAACCCACTATAGTCAAAAGGGCGGCAACCAACGGCATCGTAATCTGTCTACCCAAGAGAGCAAACAAACCAACGGTGACCAAGACGTCATGCACTAACGCAATAATACCACCCACGCCGTATTTCAACTCGAACCGGAACCACAAATAGACAATCATAAACGCAAACGAGTAGAACATCGCTAAAATACCGTCGCGCATCAGCTGAGCGCGCACTGCCGGACCCACCGTCTCCAATCGTTCAATCAGGACACCATCCGGTGCCCCATCGGGAACGAGTTGCGAAAGCACCTTACGCAACCGGCCTGACACCGTGTTATCCTCGGCAGATTGTACGTCAGCAGTTGCCTGTCCGGGTGCGGCATTTGAATCCACGTTGTGCACGCGGATAAGAAATCGCGACCGGTCATCTTTCTTCTCAATTTCATAATCCTGCACGATAGGCTCACGAAACCCGGATTCCGTCAGCACCGCACGAACCGTGGACACGTCTACTTTTGCGGAAGGCGCGAAACTGACGACCATGTTAGTACCCGTCGTAAAATCTACTCCGAACATCGTACCGTTCATAATGCGTAACACAGCAACCGCCATTCCGATAACTATCACCGCACCACTAGCGCTAAGGCAAACACGACGCCATGAAAGGAAACGGAGCTTTGTTTCTGCCGGTATCAGGCTTGCCATCGTCAATTTACCCAACATCTTTTTCTGAGCGAGAAATTCGAACATGGCACGGGTGACAACTAGCGAAACAAAAATTGTCGTGCACACACCAATGGTGAGCGTTACGGCAAACCCTTGGATGGGACCTGTCCCAAACTGAAGCAACACTGCCGCCGCAATCAGCGTCGTGATATTTGCGTCCAAAATCGTCACTTGTGCGCGATTGAACCCATTTTCAATCGAAGCCAACAACGAACGCCCATTTCGCACTTCTTCCCGAATGCTCTCATAAATCAGCACATTGGCGTCAACCGCCATACCGATGGTCAAAACCAAACCGGCAATACCAGGCAATGTTAACGTGGCATTGAAATACGCCATAATGGCAAGAAGCAAAATGGCATTATAGATTTGGCCAATGTTAGCCAGTACCCCCGCAAGGCGATAGTAAAACGCCATGAAAAGGGCTACCAACCCGATACCCAGGATGGACGAGATAACTCCTTTTCGAATAGAGTCCGTCCCCAACGTAGCTCCTACAATTCCCGTGAACTCTTCTCGAATCGGCACGGGCATCGAACCGGAATTCAAGGCAATCGCCAAGTCAACCGCCTCTTCACGGGAAAATGCCCCGGAAATCTCGCCATCTGTGGTGATTTTAGACCGAATCTGGGGCGCCGATTCGACAACGCCGTCCACAACAATCGCCAGATTCCGCATGAGATTCTTTTCCGTTACTTCACCAAATGTTCTTCCCGACGAGGCGTTAAACCGGAAAAGAACATGATAGTGACCTTCCAGACTTCTGGAGTCTGGCCGGGCTACGGCTTGAGTCAGGCCATCGCCTGTCATCAAGGGCTCTTTATCTAAAAGATAAACTTTGTAAGTCTGATCCTGCTCCCAAGGCTTCGGTTTTTTGCTGAAGGCAATCATTTTGTCCGGCGGGATAACACCTTCCCGTGTTGCGTCATCCACCGTCTGCTTCACAGCGTCGAAGTAACGGACATCAACCACATAGGTTCCGCTCCGGTCGGAACGCCGAAGATAGGGCAAAAACTGCTTCGGGTATTTTTTCTCTATGGCTGCGAAGATACGCTCCGTTTCTTCCGGCTGAGCCACAAGATGGAAGGTCAAATAGGCCGTCTTCATGATGAGACGTTTCGCGCGTTCAATATCTTTCTCGCCGGGCAATTGGATCTGGATTTGACTTACACCATACGTCTGGATTAGCGGCTCACGAGTCTGAAACTCGTTGATCCGCCTCTCTATACGCCGCAAGGCAATCGTCTGAAACTCCCGCATGATGTCTTGGTCACTCATGCCAGCGTCGCGACGCTCCTGGATGACTTTCGGGTCAGCTGCATTCATATCAAGACCCAGTACCATCTGGATGCCGCCCTGAAGGTCGAGACCCAAATTGATGACACGCGACCGATCAAACTCCGCCCAACGTTTGACGCTCTTCAAGAAATCCTTCCATGGGTTAGGCTGTGTGAAAACGCGGTCTTCCTTATTCCACCGCTCGAGCCGTTCCTGACGTTGGGTTTCGTCCAACAACATCCAACCAATGGTGGGATATATAAAAATCAACGAGAGAACAAGGACACCGTAGATAACAATTGTTCGGATTGTATGCTTTTTCATATACCGCTCCAATACAAGGGGAAAAACCATCCCAAATGACACTGAACTCTATTAACAAAAAACATCGGATAATTAGCTACATGGCACTTACGACTCTTCATCGCCGGAACGTCCCTTGTCTTCAGAAAGTTTTCTTGAGACCGCCCCGCGCAAAAACTCTATCTTGACTCCGGAGTCATCCCCAACCCGTAAGACCACTGTCTTTTCGTTCAATCCAACAATCGTGCCAATCATACCTCCAGTGGTAATCACCTTGTCACCTTTTGCCAAAGACGCAAGCATTTCGCGCCGTTCTTTTTCTCGCTTCTGCTGGGGACGTAGCATAAAAAACCACATGATAGCCAGCATACCAATCAGAAAAATCCACATGCTGCCCATCGGGTTTTGCGGTGCGACAGGTTGCGAAGGCGGCGTCCCGCTGGTCTCAGCAGCCGCAGCAACCACACTCATAAAAACAGATTGAAGCGCAGAATCCCACACAAGAAATTCCTCCTAGTTAGAAAATAAACCAAGCCCGCCATGGAGTATACATAGCCCCATGTCACCGCACAGGCAATATTCATTCGCCGCGCGGATAGAGGAAGGTCCTCTTGAACTCAGAGAATCGCCCAGCCCGAATCGCGGCTCGAGTTTGAGCGGCTAATTCTAACATATAATAAAGGTTGTGTAAAGTATTGAGACGGAGCGCGGTAATCTCCCCTGATCGATACAAGTGACTCAAGTACGCACGACTGTACGTCCGACATACCGGACAGCCACAAGCAGGGTCGAGCGGGCCATAGTCGTTTTGAAAACGGCTATTACGAATGTTCAGCCTACCCTCAGAGGTGAAAAGCGCACCGTTTCGCGCGTTCCGCGTCGGCATCACACAGTCAAACATATCAATTCCAAGAGACACTCCCTCCAGAAAATCCTCAGGAGAGCCCACTCCCATCAGGTAACGGGGAGAATTCCCCGGAAGACACGGTACTGTAATGTGGAGAACGTCAAGCATCTCCTCCTTACTTTCCCCCACGCTCACCCCACCTATTGCATAGCCTGGAAAGCCCAGTTCGGCAAGACGCGCAGCACTCTCACGACGTAAATCAGGAAACGTGCTTCCTTGAACGATTCCAAATAAGACTTGTCCCACCGTCTCACTTTCTTTCCAACGGGCATAACACCGTTCTGCCCAGCGCATGGTGCGCGCCATCGAGTCCTTTGCTCGTTGGTGACTTGCCGGGTACTCGGTGCATTCGTCAAAACACATGATGATATCGGCACCCAGCCCCACTTGAATATCTATAACTTTCTCCGGCGTCAAAAAATGATAAGAGCCATCAATATGACTTCGGAACTTTACACCGTCAGGAAGGACTTTCGCGATCTGCGCCAAACTGAACACCTGAAATCCACCCGAATCCGTCAATATCGCCTTGTCCCAAACCATGAACCGATGGAGTCCGCCGGCGTCCCGTATAATATCCACTCCCGGCCTCAAATAAAGATGGTAGGCGTTACATAATATAATCTGAGCTCCCAGGGCATGGAGATCTTCCTGAGTAAGCGTCTTGACACAAGCTTGCGTACCAACCGGCATGAAGACAGGGGTCTCCACCTCGCCGTGCGGTAGACGCAAACGTCCCGTACGTGCCAAACTCCCTGAGTCTGTTGCTTCAACAGAGAATGAAAAGACCTGATTCATAACGATTCTCTTTTGTCCCGCGTCAAACTTTCCCAAAACTATGCCTTACCTTAGCCTGTGAAACCCCAATCATATCAAAAAAGAAACGTTTCCCTTTTAATCTCGTTCAACGGACACGGGGACGCCAACTTTGTGTCCTCCATGCAGTAATTCGCCCCCAGCGTTATCATTGGGAAGATTGCTATCAGTCACAACATGACAATCCTCTAAAAACTTCAGGGAGGACCGCATCTATGTACTACGCCGTCTTACTCCAAGCCCCCAATGTCTTCATCGAGAGTAGCGCCGCAGGCATGACGTGGCAATAACAGGGACGAGGGTAACGGACGAGTACAGTCATTGCAGAAGTTCACAAACCTTTGGTACTACATCGAGGACGCAGACTAGGCTTGTACGCCCGGTTGTCATTGCCAGGAACGAGTCCAACCGTCCTGTAGGGGCGAGGCATGCCTCGCCCTTCCCGGTTGTCATTGCGAGGAGCAAGTCCCCGAAGCGACGAAGCAATCCCCTCAACCGCATAGCGCAAGATGACGTGGGGCATGGGTCGAGGTAATCTCCGGGTACCTAAGGGGATTGCCACGTCGTGCCTGCGGCACTCCTCGCAATGACAGCGGGGGACGGCTTTCTATCCCCTGCGCAGGGCTCAGCCCCCTTGTGTCCCCGGCATACGGAGGGAGTAACAAGGGACGACATAAGAACAACACGGCGGAGAACCATCCCCCGCATGTACCGCGGACATGAATCCATCGGAATGCCATCGTTTACGAGTGTTGCCATTTCCCGCGTGTGCGGGGACATCGTACCGCCTGTGGATATTCCTGAATATGGTGCTAATCCTCCCCCGCGTGTGCGGCGTATATCGTGCAGGCGGTTCGCGAACCGCCCCTACAAAACCATCCCCCGCATGCGGAAATCTGCTATCCCCCGCGTGCGGGGGGACTAAGGGGGGCATAGATAGATCGAATCTACCATGATACTACGCGTCAGTGCATTTCTCTTAATAATCTTCGTTGAAAATCCTCTCTTCAATTCCTCATCCAACATAACAAAAAGTGCCAAAGGTACTGGACTTATACAGTGATTTGAGATAGACGGAGTCTCGGTGGTAGAATAGCGGCTCCCATCTGGCGGTTTTTCACCGTATGGGGTGTTTATGCTTGATTTCGGGCTGCTCTACAGTGGTCTTTTTTTGAAATAACTTTGAGTTCATTAAGACGTTGGAGGATTTTTTCATGACCTCGGTTGATGCGGACAAAGTGAGAAATGTTGGTATTCTTGGCCATGGCGGCACAGGTAAAACGATGCTAATAGAACACATCTTGCATGCCGCCGGTGTGACAAACCGCATCGGAAAAGTCGAGGACGGAAACACCGTCGGTGACTATCTTGAAGAAGAGATTCAACGCCAACAGACCATCTGCATGAAATTGATGCATGTCAACTGGAACGGCGCTCGGATCCATCTGGTAGATCATCCGGGGTATGTCGATTTTATTGGAGAAGTCGCTGCGTCGGTCCCGGTTCTTGATGGGCTCGTCATTCTGGTGGACGCCAGCACCGGCGTGCAAGTAGGCACTGACAACGCGGTAGCCTATGCGGATAAACATCATGTTCCTCGAGCCATCTTTGTAAACAAACTCGACCGGGAAAATACGGACTTTTTCCAAGTTGTACAGCAGTTGCAAGAGGCTTATGGACAACAATGTGTCCCCATTATTGTTCCCATAGGCCAAGGCGAGAAGCTTTCCGGTGTCGTCAATGTTCTCTCTGGAGATCATCCCGATTTGGCAGACAAAATTGAAAGCCTTCGCTCTTCCATCATGGACGTCGTTGCCGAATCCGATGATGCCTTGCTTGAAAAATATCTTGGCGAAGGCACACTTTCCCCGGAAGAGTTCAATCAGGGACTTCAGACAGGTATCCAGTCGGGCAAGATCGTGCCTATATTGGCTGGAAGTGTAGCCAAAGAAGTCGGCATTAAAGAGCTCATGGATCTGATCGCCAGTGCATTTCCGTCTCCCCTTAAACGGAGGATCAAGGCAAAACGTGGCCAAGAAGAGATAGAAATCTCTCCCGACCCGGACGGACCCTTTATTGCACAAGTTTTTCGCAGTGTCGTTGACCCCTATGTCGGTCAGTTGACCTTCTTCCGCGTATTCAGCGGTACGCTTCGTTCCGATTCCGAATTCTACAACGCCAGCACAGATACGAAGGAACGCACGGGCAAAATCTTCTTCATGACCGGGAAAGAACAGAATCCCGTGGATAAAGTGGGTCCGGGCGATCTGGCAGCAATGGCAAAATTAAAAAATACCCATTTTGGGAACACCCTTGTGTCTCCCGGCACAGATGTTATCCTGCCCGACATCCAATTGCCTGAATCTATGGTCAAGTTAGCGATCTTTCCGAAGTCTCGGGCAGACGAAGACAAACTTGGAGAAGCATTGAATAGCCTCGCCGAAGAGGATCCTACGTTCAGCCATTATCGCGACCCCGCCACCAATGAGCACGTTATCCGCGGCATGGGCGATCTACAACTGGAAATTTTGCTTGACAGGATGAAGCGGCGTTTTCACGTGGAAGCAGAAACGCGTACTCCCAAAGTCGCTTACAAGGAAACCATCCGTAGCAAGGCAGAAGCACAAGGAAAATATAAGAAACAGACCGGTGGTCGCGGCCAGTACGGAGATGTTCACTTGAGACTTCATCCCAATGAGCGCGGCAAGGGATACGAATTTATTGACAGTATTGTGGGCGGTGTGGTTCCCCGTCAATACATCCCCGCAGTTGACAAGGGCGCTCAGGAAGCACTGGCTCGAGGGGTTATCGCGGGGTACCCCGTAGTTGATATCAAAGTGGAACTCTTCTATGGCTCCTACCACGAGGTAGACTCTTCCGAAATGGCGTTCAAAATCGCTGCTTCTCTTGCCATCCAAAAGGGAGTGAAGAGCGCAAGCCCGTGCCTCTTGGAGCCAATTATGGAGATTACGGTGACCGTTCCTGACGAATTCATGGGCGACATAAATGGCGACTTGAACAGCCGGAGAGGACGTATTCTGGGAATGGAACCTGCCGGAGGCGGACGCCAACGGATTCGCGCCCTTGTGCCGGAAGCGGAAATTCTGCGGTATTCAACGGAACTACGCAGCAAAACGGGCGGACGAGGAAGTTATTCCCTAAAATTCGCCCATTATGCAGAAGTGCCTGAACATATCGCGCAGCAACTTATTGCTGCCTATGAGGCACAAAAAACACAAGAAGCGTAATTGGCTCGTTGTTGACTTTTACTGCAACAAAGACTTCAACTTGGTGAATCTGATTAGCTACCAAGTTTATCATGTGAGGTACGGCGTTTCTTCTGCGCGAAGGGCAATGGAGCAAAATGTGTTTCCAATGCCCATGAAGAATCATCCTGAGGGAATACAAAAGTGAGTTCACGGCGAGAACAGTATGATCGACTTCATCATATCGCCGAGCTACGGTTCCCAAGAGAAGATTATCGCCACTTTGTGGAATGGTTGAACATTCCCCGTACATCTAGCCACTTCACCGTGTTGGACATCGCGTGTGGTCAAGGTTTTTTTCTCGAAGCGGCGCGTAAAATGAACCCGAACCTGAAGGTTCTGGGCATCGACTTTTCTACAGCGGCTCTGCAGAAAGCAAAAACAAGATCTCCCGATGTGGTTTGCGCCAGCGCCGATTGTCTGCCTTTCCCCGATTCCACGTTTGATTACTGCACAAATCTAGGGAGTCTGGAACATTTCGACAATCCTCTTTCCGGTCTCCGAGAAATGTTTCGCGTGTTGAAGCCTACAGGGAAAGCGATGATCATCGTCCCGAATCGATATTATGTGGGCACACTGTGGCGTGTCCTCGCTTACGGCGAAGAAGACGACCAAGAACAAGAAGGCCTCACAGACTTTCATACGGTGTCCGGTTGGAAAGAACTTTTTCTCGCCGCGAACTTGGACGTCACGGGTGTGCAACCTTACAACGGAGTTGACCATATCGCCTGGTATTTCAAAAGAAAAGACGGGGTCATCACCGAATTTGAAAAAACCACAAGACAGTTCTTGGACACATTCATAAAGCCCTTAATCCCTCTGAATCTTTCCCAATGTTTTGTATTTTTCCTCCGTCGTCAACCGCTTTGAGACTTGACGGCGGCTTGACCGACCATAACTTCCAAGCGAAGCGCTACGAACATAGAAAACCGTCTAACGCCACCCTGTGTTAAAATGAATGAAAGTTGCACGCCATCATGAGTGACACGCACGCCATGAATACGAAAAAGGATTCGATCCATAGACGACGATCCAGGTCGTGGAGGTTGCTTGCCCCCATCGGCATTGTGATCTGCCTTTTCCTCGCAGCCTGTACAGAGAGCCCCCAAAAAACCACGGAGGTATCCACTGTCAAACCTAGTAGCGAAAAGACGGCAGTACAAACAACAACGACTCCCTCAAAGCAAAACGTGGTACTCATCGTGATTGATTCGTTGCGCTACGATCATGTGGTAGGCCAACGTAATCAGGAGCCTATCATGCCCAAGCTGCAGCGTTTCGCCTCCAAATCGTGGATGTACCAGCGAGCCACTACACAAGCCACCTGGACGAAACCAGCCGTCGTAAGCCTATTTACCTCGCTTTATCCTGCCGTACACAACACCCTGTACGGAGTGACCGTAAACCTGGGAATGGAACAACAACCTTCGGTCGACGGTGTTCCTCCAAATATTCCACTTATGGCGGAGTATCTGAAGGAGCACGGCTACACGACCATCGGCATACAAACAAACGCGAACCTGAACGAGACTTCCGGGATTAATCGCGGATTCGATGAGTACATTCTCAAATCCTACCCATATGGCGACGCCCATGAAGCCACTGACCTCGCCCTCGACCACATCTCGGTATCTAAAACGCCTTTCTTTTTGTACCTCCATTATATGGACCCCCATCATCCCTATAAGCCGCCGGAATCGTACCACCACATTTTCGGGGAACCTCCCCAGCTCTCCGATACCGACCAAGAACTTATCCGTAACTTCACAATGGGGTACTATCTCGACAAGGTTTTCTTTCAGCTCGGGTTAAAGTCTAGCAGGCAATTCGGTGATATTTCGGAAAATGGCAGAGAATACCTCAAATACATGTACGCGGCAGAATCACGATATACGGACGACGAAATGGAACGGCTATTGAATTGGCTGGAGAAAAATGCTCCCGAAACCACCATCATCATCACAGCAGACCATGGGGAGGAGTTTTGGGAACATGGCTCTGTTGGACACAGCAAGACAGTCTACGAAGAACTCGCGCATGTCCCGCTACTAATCCGTTTCCCGGGAAAAACGCCTAGGATTATTTCCCGTGATGTCGAATTGATCGACATCTTACCCACTCTGGCCGAACATCTTCGTTTGCCATCTCATGAACACTGGCAAGGGCGTAGTTTGCTGAGCGATCCCCCAATGACTCACGAGCCTCGCCCGATTTTTGTCGAAACCCGCGGTTCTTTGCCCACCGCCAATCTATTTCTTACCGCGGTTCGTCTAGAAGACTACAAACTTATCGTGAACCGCAACACGGGAGACAAGACACTTTACTATCTTGGAAAAACTGGTGGCGAGACGACGCCTCTTTCCGATGAGGAAAAGGAACGCCAATTGTATGAATTGCTAATGAAACATTTTGAAGACAACGGCAAACATCCGCTAGCTGGCAGCACTCCCACACGGACAACCTTGGACGACACCGCCATTCAGCAGCTCAAAAGTATCGGATACTTGCAATAAGTTGATTGTCCTTGTTGGATGAATCTACAAGCCTGTTTCTGTTACCGCGGGACATCTTTCCGATAACGTCATTTTCTAACACTATCGCGAAGCAACTTTTTCGCGTGTTCCAGACTCACCCCACTTACCGTTCCGTCAAGCAAACGGGCGATTTCCTTTACTCGTTCCTCTTTTTGTAGGGTTACAATCCGCGTCAGAGCACGGTTGCCTTCCTCGTTCTTCGTCACAAGAATATGCGTCTTGCCTGCAGCAGCGATCGCGGGCAAATGGGTGATACATAACACTTGGTGAGTTTCCGCCAACTCCGCCAATTTCGCTGCCACTTTGTTCGCTGTCGCCCCCCCAACTCCTGCATCAATCTCATCAAAAACAAGTGTCGGCACTTGGTCTGCTTGGGCTAGGACACTTTTGATAGCGAGCATGACCCTAGAGATCTCCCCACCCGATGCAACCATACGCAAAGGCTTGGGCTGTTCGCCCACATTAGCACTGAGAAGAAACTCCACTTGTTCCGTGCCACGCTTACGAAGTTCTACATTCTCAAAATGAGTGGCAAACCCACCGCCTCCCATCCCCAGCTCCGTTAAAACCGCTGTGACGTTTCTGTCGAGCTGACGTGCTGCCTTGCGGCGTTTTTCCGACAACTTTGCAGCAAGACTTAACGCTTCCTGCTGTATCTTTTCCCTTTTGCTGCGGAGCTCTAAAATCTTTTCGTCTCGTTGTTCGAAATTCTCGATCTCTTTCTTTGCAACCGCGGCATATTCCAAAATCTCTTCAATGCACGTACCGTACTTTCGTTTCAGTGTACCAATTTGCGCCAGGCGCTCATTGATGGTGTTCAATTCATTCGGATCAAATTCCGTATTTGTCGCAAATTGGCGTACACGCCGCGCCACTTCTTCTATCACGGTACGCGCTGAGTCAAGCTCTTCGGCCATCTCACGAAATACAGGGTCAAAACTTGCTAGCTCCGCCAGAGCCCTTTGGCTAGCATTCAATTGGTCTATCGCCGCCGTTCCTTGAGCTTCATACAACGCGGCGTAACAGTCCGCAGCAAGTCGCACAATGGTCTCCATGTTGGTGATCAGGTTTCTGCGGCTTTTGAGTTCCTCTTCTTCGCCGGGAACAAGATTAGCAGACTGGATCTCGTTTAACTCAAAACGCCGAAATTCCAAGCGCCGTTCCCGTTCCCGATCTTCAGTTTCGAGCTCTTTTAGTTCGCGCTCCACTTCCCGCAGCAGCTCTACTTGAGCTGCAAGATTCGCGGCATCTTGCTCCGCTCTCGCAAAGGCATCGAGCAAATCCAGTTGAAGGTCTGTCTTTAATAAGCTTTGGTGATCATGTTGACCGTGAAAATCCACAAGTTCGTCGCCAAATCGAGATAGTACCGCCAAAGGCACCAGCCTACCCGAAACATACGCCCGACTACGGCCATCGCGCGCCACACTCCGCGACAACAACAACGTGTCCTCTTCCAAATCGATTTCGTACTCTTCCAGGAGTCGTTTCAGTCGAGATGAAGGACTTTTGATACGAAATACGGCATCGATCTGGGCTTTATCCGCACCAGACCGCACAACCTCAGAAGAGGCACGTGCACCTAAAACAAGGTTCAGGGCGCCAACAAGAATAGATTTTCCCGCTCCCGTTTCGCCCGTAAGAACGTTGAGCCCACCCGTGAATTCGACTCGGGCTTCTTCAATGAGCGCGTAGTTACTTACATGTAGCGCCTCAAGCACGAAACCACCCTCTTGTCTAATAAGGATTACCAGCGTTATAAAAGCACTAAAGCAAATTGTCCCAAAGTAGCGGGTAGGTTCGCAAACAAGAACATTTGAAAAACACGGTCCAAACGGAAGCCCACAGGATTAGACGCTTTCCACTAGCCCCACTTTAGGTACATCAGATATTCGCGGTTACCTGCGGGACCCAAAAGAGGAGAAGGGATAACGCCACCAGGACGAAAACCCTGATTTTCCGCAGCCTCTTTTATTTGTTCAATCACGTCGCGGTGGATATTCTCATCTCGCACCACTCCTCCCTTCCCCACCTTGTCCTTGCCCGCCTCGAATTGGGGTTTGATCAATGCAACACCTTCCGCATTGGGGGAAAGCAGATTCTTCACACAAGGAAGCACGAGGCGCAAGGAGATAAAGGAGCAATCTATAACAAACAGCGAGGGAAGCTCCGACAACTCCTCCGCCTGTAAATGGCGAATATTCGTACGTTCCATTACAACTACCCGCGGATCGTTTCGAAGTTTCCACGCCAATTGGCCGTATCCCACATCAACGGCGTAGACTTTTGAGGCTCCGTGCTGTAAAAGACAGTCCGTAAACCCACCAGTCGAAGCCCCCACGTCTATGGCGACACGACCTGCCGGATTAATCGAAAAGGCAGTCAGAGCGGCCTCAAGTTTTTCCCCACCCCTACTCACATACTTGCGAGATCCGCGGATTTGCAACGGTGTACCGTCGGGGAGGCGAAGTCCACACTTGTCCAGTTTGTTTCCTTCGGAATCGTAGACCAACCCCCTGATGATGAGGGATTGAGCGACGGCACGCGTCACTCCCGCCTGGCGCTGGACCAAAATGTCCAGCCTTTCTTTGCTCGCATCAGCAAAACAAGAACCTTGTCCTTTATCTGGATGGGATCTTCCCTTCCTCATCACGATGTGTTGAAGCAGAGCTTGCAATTACGTCCTGAGGGACAACAATACCACGGCGTGCGCACTTATCGCCTCTTCTCGCCCTTCGGGCCCCACTCTTTCGTTCGTTTTCGCTTTAACGGAGACACAGTCTAGATCCACATTCAAACAAGCCGCTAGATTGGTCCGTATCGTATCTAGAAAAGGATTAAGCTTGGGTTTTTCCGCAATGAGAGTCGCATCCACGTTTTCCACCACGTAACCTTTATCAAGGATAAGCGCCATGACTTTCTTCAACAGCATGATGCTGTCTGCGTTTTTGTAAGCGGGATCATTGTCCGGAAAATGCTGACCGATATTGCCTAAGGCAGCAGCCCCCAAAAGGGCATCTATTATCGCGTGAACGAGGACATCCGCATCGGAATGTCCTTCCAGACCTCTATCGTGAGGAATAACTATTCCCCCCAAGACCAACCGTCGCCCCTTCGCCAAACGGTGAAGGTCATACCCATGTCCTACGCGCATCAGACAAAACCTCTTTCAATTAAAAGACCTGCCATCAGAAGGTCCGTCGGTGTTGTGATCTTGAAATTTAGTGTCGAACCCATTACCAGTCTGACAGGATTCCCCAAACTCCGCACCAATGTAGCATCATCTGTTGCTAAGAACCGATGCTCCGTTGCCCAGCGGTGAGCTTCCACAATAATGTCAACACGAAACACTTGGGGGGTTTGACACGCCCAAAGGTGTTTCCGTTCCGGCGTCTCCACCAGAAAACAATCAGAATCCGCGACTAATATCGTATCCGTACAAGGTATAGCAACCGTGGCAGCACCAACGGCGCGGGCGGCCTCAAGAGCCTGGTGAATGCAATTCACGGGAACAAAGGGTCGTGCCGCATCATGGATCACCACCCATTCAACATGTGATGGAAGGGCTTCAATTCCACGACTGACCGAAATCTGGCGTTCGCTCCCCCCAGGAACAAGACGCCACCGAAAATCGAGACCAGCGCCCTCCAATACCTCCTGAAACAAGTCCAGATTATCCGGTGGAGCCAATACGATAACGTCTTCTGCAATACCGGCTTTTTGGAGCCGTAGCAACGTCCTCACCAGAAGGGGTTTACCACCTAAATCGACAAGGGCTTTCGGTTTCTCAGATTTTAAGCGTGTCCCCGCACCTGCGGCGGGAACGATCGTCTGAACACTCACGACAAAACGCTCTGCAACTTTGAAAAGATCATTCGTCCCGCAGAAGTCTGTAAAACACTTGTCACAATCACCGAAACGTCTTTTCCGACAAAATCGCGGGCGCCATCAACTACGACCATCGTTCCATCGTCCAAATACCCAACACCTTGGAACGATTCCTTCCCTTCTTTCACGATTCGCACTTTCATGAACTCATCCGGTAAAACCGCCGGTTTCAATGCGTTCGCTAAGTCATTAATGTTTAGCACTTGGACGCCTTCTATTTGCGCCACTTTGTTCAGGTTTAGGTCATTGGTCAAGATCTTGGCATTGTATTGTCGCGCCACCCGAACAAGCTTTTCGTCCACTTCTGAAAGGTCCGGGGGATCATCTTCAATAATATGCACCGTCACTTTGCTATCCGGTTCTTGCAAGGCGTGAAGTATATCCAGCCCGCGTCTACCTCTCGCGCGGCGAAGAACGTCGCTAGAATCCGCAATGTTCTGTAACTCCTTGAGAACAAACCGGGGCACAACCAAAACACCCTCAATAAAACCTGTCGCACAAATGTCTGCAATCCGCCCATCAATAATCACACTCGTGTCCACAACTTTGGGCGAAACCCCTACGAAGTTTTTACGCTGCACCGCCTTCATAAGGGTTTCCCAATTAGACGCCCTTGTCAAGCCCAGAGAAACACCGACAAAGCCAAATACCAGCACCAGCGTACAGACCAAAAACGTCTTAAAAACGTTGTCGGTATGCTCGAAATACATATTTATGAACCACTGACCCAGTGTAAAACCAAAAACCAGCGCCAGTGTAATGGCTATGAGCGCGGGATAAATCTTCTCGAAGACTTCTTGAGTAATTAAGCGTAGCAAGAACAAAACGCCCAGGCCTGTTATGATTCCCGCAGCAACACCCAGACCCTTTTCGTACCAAAAAGAAGACCGATCCGCGACTGCATTGACAATATAGACCGCCCAAACAGCGCCCATAATGCCGCACCCCGCTACAAATAACACCCGGATAATTCGAATAAGCATATGCCCGTCGTTTCCCCTTAGCTGCTCTCACCCCAAGAGCCGCATTCTCTACAAACCATATTAGACAAAAGCAATCTCAATTTCAAAACCTTCTCTATCAATGTCCAAAGACAAAAACAAAGTTCCCGCAACAGATTTCCTCCCCTCATTTGCCGAAACCCCGACCTCACGCTTTCAGAGGAAAAATCCGCCCGAGGTTTCCAGACATAATCCTTACCCTGTCTGGATCACAGAATTAGTCCTTCAGAAGGCTATCCAAGATGTTGCTGACTTCTCGGTTGCTCAGACCGCGAATCTCAACGATCTTGCGCCTCCCCCGCTGCCCCGCTATTACCTTGACGTTGGATTTCGCTACACCTAGTTTGTCAGCCACCACGGCACAAAGCATCTTATTAGCCTCTCCCTCGACAGGGGGAGCCGTAAGGGCTACCTTTATTTGGCCATCTGGGCCGAAAGAAAACTGATTTCGAGATGCCCGCGGCTGCACAAGAACTGCTATTCGTGCAAGAGCCGGTCCAGTTGGCGATGGCGCCTCCTCGCCTTTACCCAACCGTGCCGTCATCTGAGGAATCTGCCGTTACTTGCGGCGGCTCGCCTTCTTGCCAAGAACCCATGCGCGCGAACTTCTCACGGCGTGCCGATACACTCCACTCCCCACGTTCGCACCGCACCAAAAAACTCTCTATTTCCGATGCCAGCGTCTCTGCTGCAGCATCCGGGTTGCGATGTGCCCCACCCAGAGGCTCCGGCATAACCGAATCAATTACATGGTAAGACTTCAGATCGGCAGCAGTAACTTTAAGCGCACACGCCGCCAACTCTTTCTTTTCTGCATCGCGCCAGAGGATCTCCGCACAGCGCTCCGGTGGACATATTACGTAGATAGCGTGCTCAAACATCGCGATCCAATCACCCACGGCTATACCAAGTGCACCGCCGCTGCCCCCCTCCCCGAGAATGCTGCAGAATACCGGTGTTTGGAGACGCATCAACGCCCAAAGGTTCCTCGCAATGGCAGGACCCTGTCCACGCTTCTCCGCTTCAATACCGGGATGTGCTGCAGGCGTGTCCACAAAGGTAATAACGGGAAGGCGTAACCGTTCCGCCATCTCAAAAAGCCGCAACGCCTTCCGGTAACCTTCCGGGTGTGCCATACCAAAATTACGCCGCACCTTCTCATCGGTGCTTACACCCTTTTGCTGGCCTACAACCACTATCGTTCGTCCCCGAAACCGGCCTATACCGCACACCATCGCCGGATCATCGCCCACAGCACGATCACCGTGAAGTTCAACAAAGTCTTCCAAAATTCGGGAAGTATAATCCAACATTCTCGGTCGGAGAGGATGTCTTGCCAATTGGACCCGTTGCCAGGGAGTAAGGTGAGCAAAAACCTTTTCTTGCTCCTCGCGAAGCTCCCGCTCAAGCCGTTCACGCTCTTCGGGAGACTCCGTCTTCTCCATTGTCTTCTCTAACTCAACCAAGCGTCGCTCGAAAGGCAGACACTGGTCTAATGAAAGACGAGCTTGTGTTTTCTCGGCCAAGTCAGGTACTCCAATTTCCCCGGACCCTTCGAAACATATAGCACCGTATGGCACATCCATAGGCGATGATGTCTTGGTTCCGGTTTGTTTTTAAACTGTTTGAATCCTATCATTTTGTAGCGAAAACGCACACAAAAATCAAGCCCACAGAAAACACCTGTACCACGAGTCGTCATTTGGGAGAAAAGCGCGGGGTCCAATTGGGCTAAGAATTACGCCTCTTCAAGAACTTCATCAAAGTATTCGGCGTAACAATCCAGGTGCCAATACTCACCATTCACAATTCGAACATCGCCAAACTGAATGTCTACAGGCTCAATGACTTCATTACAAAATGCACATACCGCCGTTCTCATACGCATACTCGCCAATACACCTCCCTTCCTAGGTCTATTCAAGACATTTTTCCGCCCAGTACCTGAAATGCACACAAGCCCTATTTCTATACCACAAAAACAGGGTCATAGTCAAAACATATTTTAAAGCCGAGCTGTGTTTTGAAATACTACTACGTATCTAATGCCACCTTGGCAAGAGGGAAACGCTGCCTTTCTAGCGCTAATCTATTTCAAACAGACCTCCACGCTTCGAACAAAACACCGCAGCCCACCCCAATAAAGCCGAAAATCGGCTCCCGCATTTTGTCGATTTCCGAAGTAAGGGTTTTCTACAAGAAACTCGAGGGTTGTCCAAGTTCCGTTTCTACTTACCGAAAAGGGCGACAAAGAACGGTAAATGTTTGCAATTTCTGCATCACCACCCACGTCATATTGAAGCTGAACACCCTGCAACGGTTCCTCCGCGTGCACATCGGCTTTCAAAATCATTTTACGTACCCTATTCCGGAACGCCAGCGCGTCGTCAACATCAACGTAAAGGTATTGATCCCGTTTTGGGGTTTCGTTAGCCACGCATACAATTCCCCCGAACACTTCCCTAATAAAGTGTCCATCGGCGGCGGATTTTAAGACAAGCCCTTTCGCCTCGCTATCTTTGGAAAACGATATTTCCGCCTTCGAACCACGGTGCGAGGAACCCGCTGCCAATTTCCCTCGCAAGGTAGTCAGGTCAAACCGACCCGGAGTACCTATTAAAAGAGCCCAGTCTCTGGCATCGGGAGGAGCCAAGATTACCCGATCAGCATCGCGCCGCATAGTTCCAGAAACGCAGGCACCCGTTATAGGACTTACCCAATGCGCTTCATACGACTCGGCACAACCCGTCAAATCGAGAACGATCTTTTCGTTCTCCGGCAAATACGCTACCCCGAAACTCTTGTCGTCACTCATTGCAAAAGCCATATTCCTCGCTTTGTCCTTAGGTTGATTTAAGATACGCTCCGGAGCCGGTTGCAACGTCCACCAAGGCAAGAGACGCAAAAACCTCGCCAACAGAGAGACTTGGACACTGGAAGGGAAATTCATACTGGCCGTGGCGGTTTCATCCCACCGATATATTTGGTCAATCCCCGCAGTATATCCCACCGCTCCGGAAAGAAAACTCAGCCAAGCCGTTCGGCGGACGTCATAGGCTGATCCCAGTTCCCCTTCATAGATCGCCTCTCCGTTAATTATTGGTTTGCGCGGCTCCATCGATAAGATATCCCGCGGCATACCAATAGCACGCGCAGACTGCCGCGCCCTATCGCCGCCATTGTGACCACTTTGAAACATATCGAAAGAAAGCCAATCCTCAGCGTGAAACTGAGGACCAACACCGGTGCCCATATGCATCGTAATAAGCGCGGAAGGCGCCGCCTCGCGAATTCCCCGCACGGAAGCAAACGTTTCCTCTTCACGGATCGGACTATCGAAACTTGGGGAAAGGACGACAGCGTAGGAACGATACCGTGCCGCAACATAACGGCTGAACAATCTGATCTGTTCAGGTGGTGGATATCTATAGGGTGTCTCCATGAGCCCCACCAACAGCACCAGCAAACCACTATCATTTGCCTGACCAACCATGCGGTCAAGTTCTTGAAAAAACCGCGGATTCGGCTTCGAAATGTCAGGCAGTGAAGACAAAAACGGCTGAATTCCACGACGGGAATGTTCAAGCGCCCAATCAGGTGAAATTGCCATCTGCAAAACCGAGTATCCTTTCGACACGCGGTTGCGCACGTATCGTTCCCACTCATCTGCCGTTGCATGCACAGGCGCCGCCCAACACGTGTCGCCAATCCAAAGGAAGGGTGTACTATCTGAAAAGACAAGTAATCGTCCATCGTCAGAAACACGTACATAGCCGTGCTTGCAAAATGGGCTTGACGCCTTCGAAGGGTTCACCCGTATCGTCCCTCTCTGATTATGAAGCCCCCCATTGCTTTCATCCGAGCATTGCGTCAGCCAGGTCCATACACCAGCCGCCGGAAAAACGTTTCGGATGACAAAAGTCTTTTCCCCATCCCAGAAGCCCATTCCTTCCAGCGTAGTTCCATCATCCGAAATGAAACGTACACGCAGGCACACCTCCCGGCAAGGGTCTTCATACTCCCAATCGCTCACCAAAACGTGTTCCCAACGCTCCCAAACCTGTACCTCGTCCTCAGCGAGAACGTGGCAAGTTAACGCGCCCAAAAATAGTAGCCATATAGGAACACCTCGATGCTTCATAAATCCGTGCGCTGTGCTTCCCATTTGCTTTCTCCTAAAATAAGGGCGCGTTGCCTTATGCAAACCCGTTCTGTACAACTCCAGTTTTGAGGCAGAAGAGGTCATCACCCGAGTGATCATGCTCTTCCGAATTTGCGCAATAGTCTGAAAATAATGTAGGTTCTCTCCAAGTGTCTCACGGTATACCCTGAGACTCAGGCACTTCCGCGAGCAATGTTAAATGATCTCGAAACATTTCCGTTAGCAAACTGAAATCAGGATTGACCTGCCGGGCGACATGTAACAAATTCTCCAAAGTTTGAAGGCCTCCGTCCCAATCGGAACGGTCTGGAGTCATCCCGCTAAAGTGATTGAAATCGAGTTTGTCGTTGAAAAAGTCAACAACATAGAGGCCATCTACCTCTGCCTGCGCCAAAACACCTACTTGTCCCACAAGGAAATCTCGCACCTCGGGAACCGCCAAATTTAGAAATACCCAGCGGTCCCCCGGCCGAGTAAATGGAACGCCCCATCGGTCACGGCTGCAATACGGTGCAAGAAAGGACTTGAATAATTCACTATCCGGGTTACAAAACTGGACGTTAAAACGCAAATACAGACGTGCGCCCGCTGCGTGGCACGCCTTCCCAGCCTCACGAAGACCTTCCGCACCTCCCAATTCCGGGGCTGGCGTAAAAGTCGGTACACCATTGTGTTGGCCGCCTATTTTCCAGTCATCCAAACAGATCGCGTCCACACCTTCTGCTTTACATGATTCCACCAAATTCGCAATTTCCGCAAAAGGTATTCGACCGACCCGCTTAAGCTTCTTCACAGTGTGGGGATTCGCCGCCTTACCAAAAACAGATTCAAACCAACTGAGGTATGTACGTTTCGCCTCCTCTGCGTCCCCCGACTGAAATCGCAGCACGACAGGACTGGTCACAAACTCTTGTTTGGGAGGGTGGTAGACCAGATGGACAAAATTCACGGAAACCCCTGAGGGCATACCTTCTAGTTCTTCAGGTCTAGGCCAATTACCGTCCACTCGGTAGGAAGCCAAACCAGGATATTGTTGTAGCTGGACCGCTTTCACGCGACGAATAGGATCATGAGCTGCAAAATAGACGCCTCTTTTGTTCTTTGGATTATACAAATACAAATACATCCAAGGCGTAGAGAGTGTGTGCGGATAAACATAAAGCTGTTCCGGTAAGGGTTCCCCGAGCCACGTCATATTATTGAATACACGGTAAATCGGTTGCACATCCATGCCGCTGCCAACAGGTACGATCCGTAGTGTCGCTTTCCTCTGCAACTCATTGCTACCTAGCCCCTTGGTTCCTCCGATGATGGGATAACAAACCTCGCCAATTTCCAGGTCTGTCCTGTTGTCTATTTTCAAGGTGAAGGTGATTTGACTCCACTCCAAAACGATTTTCATTTCTGCGGAAACGTCATAATACACTCCAAACACAGAGACAAGAGGTCCTTCCCACTGCAATGTGAGCGTATCGCCTTGAATGGCATAAGAGGTAAGCCGTTGCGACGTGCCGCGAATTTGATTCGCTTCGGTATTGGTCCATGCCTCTTTACCGACAATCGGCAACGTAAAAGCAAAGTTGTCCGCCAGCCTGGGTTCAAGAATGAGGTCGGACTTCCCTTGTTTATCAAAGATTCGCGCAATAGCCCCGTTCGTTTTTCTCACAGCAACTAGCAAGTTATCGTTTTCAATTTGAATGTAATCTTTAGGTTCCAGCACGGGGAAAGAAGGTCCTGTGGGAATTTCAACTGTGCGGATACTATCAATGCACAGCATCGAATAGGAACCTTCCGGTGCATCGTCTACAGCCTCAAGAAACACACGTTGGCCTCGATAACCGCTTCCATCCAAGATCATGGGGGAGAAAGTTGTCGTGTTTGGCGCGTAGACACGATCCAATTCCTTGCCATTTTCTAGATTAAGTGTCACATAGTTCCAACGGTTGGCACTCCTGCCTTTAATATCCGCCCAACCCGCAATCAACACTTCAACCCCGTCTTTGTCCAAGACAAACGGCATTGACCGCAGCTTGCCCGTTGCGGCCTCTCCTCCTTTGCCGCTCCAAGCAAAAAACCTCCCTTGCCACCCCGTATACCAGTTGCCAGCAGTGTTGTCATCCACTGTCCAGTTGCCATCAGCCTGCCAACCTTTGAAATCACCACTTTCGAAATCGAAGGTGATACCTTCCTTTTCAGAAATGGGTGCACAAGCTGGTTGACCCGCTTCGTCATCGGCTACAACGCTTGATTCCTCCGTTTCCTCAATGATTACCGCATATTGTTCACCTGGAATCTTTACGGTCGCCGGCAAAGAAAATACACGCTCTTCCCTAAAAGGCCTCACGACTCGGCAAGCCTTAGCCACGGAACCTCGAAAACCCTCAATTTCAACCGCAATATCCTCTCGATGGGTGTTCGTAAAGACAGCGGCACGGCGGTTCGAATCCAGGTCTGCCCAAACGGCGTACTGAAGGCTCGAAGGTAGTTTGGTTGATTTCAAACGTATCGTATTCGGAGAACATTTGCGGCCGAAGAAAATATAATTGCCATAGACATTCCGGATACGGTTGGCTTCACCTACATACGCTGCCATGCGGCGCCAAACGGGATACCCAATTCCATAGTTGAATTTATGAGGGGAAAGCATGAGTATGGACCCGTCTCGCACTGCATCATTGACCCCGAAAAAGTCATAAGGCCAGTATTGACCTTTTGTCTCCGCATTTTCAGGGAAAACCCAGCGAGTTAGGGGCATGTAGCCTACCCACCACGTCGCCCTTCCATATGAAAAGACACGGTCCCAAAAGGCTTCACAAGACAAGGCGAAGTCCGGTTTCACCGCAGTACATTCTCTAATAATTCGGTCCATCAAATTAATTGTGCCTTGTAATCCTGCGGTGTCTCGGCTCATCCCCAACTCGGCAACACGAGGATTGTACTCTAGCGCTGCCGGCATGAGCTTGTCGATATGAATACCATCAGCACCCACCTCAGCCAATTTACGAAAATACGTTACAGTGGGGTCAGCAATGCCAGGAAAATTGACATCCAGCAAAGACATCGTTGGTGGCGTATACCCCATGCGCGAGGCAATTGTCCCCATCCCCCAATAACCTATCCAGTTCGTTTTCCCCAAAGCATTGAGAGACACATACTCATGCAGTTCTCGTTCGAACCAGCGCAGATCATTCATCGCCCAATGAAGATTGGCGAAAAAGTACACACGAACCCCCATTTTGTGGCATTCGTTAATTGCCCAAGCAACGTCATCCCATGTCCCAAGACGCGGATCGGGCTCGTAAAAAGGATAACCATTATCATGCCCTCCCAACTGCCATCCCGCGAGCTGGAGAGAGTCAATGCCGTATTGCATTCCTTGACGCGCTAGTTCCGGCACATCTCGGAACCTGAAATTAATGTTCCCTTCCGGCAACATCATCATAACCATCTGAAAACAATTTTCACGTCGTATCCAGTCTTTTTCCGCGTCTCGCAAACCAAACGTTTCCAAAAACCACTCTCGATAGATTTGACCTGCCTCGACCCAGTCGCCGTCATGAAAAGCGACCGCCCAGTCGCAACCGGACCAGGTAGCCCCAGAACCGACAAACGGGAGAAACACCAGCTTGACTGCAATATCTTCTGCACTTGTTCCTTTTACCGTCTCAAAGTGCCATTGTTTGTAGCGCGCCACTTGGTCGTACGCCCCAAGATACAATCCCCGTCCCAAACGTTCGTTCGCAACACTCAAAAAACCCATACTAAGATGCCCCGGATAGCCCAGAACCGTCGTCTCAAACGGCAACGCCAAACGCTTTCCGTCAAAGGGCGGGCCAATGGTTGCCGGCTCTCCATCTGGCAATGCTCGCAGTTGCGTTAACCCTCCAATTTGAGAGTACCGAACTTCCACAACAGACGCGCTCGATTTGTTAGAAAGCTTTCCCGTTATAACAAGCCTGTCCCCAAGCAACTCGTATCTCATTTCCAAAGAAAGCCTGAATACCTCTCCTACGGAGCTTCTCAAAGGTTCCCGCCATACGACCCTACACGCATTACCTTTAAAAATGAACTTCGGCTTTTCTTGGTCGTTGCAAGAAACCTCCGTTCTAGTGTCACCGTCCTGAAGAACTAGGCTGAAACCTTGGAGAGCTACATCTGCCGGGCTTCTAAGTGCGATATTCTTTTCCTTGTCCTCAATTTCAATAAGGTCCCCTTGATCATTCCAACGTACCCGCAAATATTCATTTTCCAAGCATGTTGGAAAATCAACGGCCTGACCACTAGAAAAGAAGCAGTACACTGACATCGAATACAAGAACGCAATACTCATGGCCCTTTATCCCTCCTCAGGATCGCATTTTCCACACTTCAAAATCGTATACTTTTTCTAGAAACTATCCAACAAACCAAAATGACAAACATCTTTTTTCAGCACAGCAATAATTCCCCGTTTTTCCAAATGATAAGACCTCTACCCTTCACAATACCCGATTTCCCTTCTCGCCAAAAGTAAGAATCCAACATTTCCGTCTTCTGCAGACTCCGGAGTTATCTCCTTCCCAACTGTAATAAATTGGTTTGGACAAGGGCAGCTTCCCGCGGCTCCATGAGGTCCCCAAAAAAGTTCTTGTGATCGTTCACATTTTTTGTTATAATGAGTGCAGTTAACAGAAGAGTGGTAACGTTCACATTCTTCAGGGCTTGTAGCGAAAGCGACGAAAGAAAAGAGGTTCACGGCAGGAAAAACATAAAACAGCTAATTAATGTGCTGTGTGCGCGTAGAGAATCGGCAAACCAAACAACCTTTAAAAGGGAGGGAAGTAGCGATGAAAATAAAGGTTTCACCTTGATCGAACTGCTCGTGGTTATTGCGATTATTGCCATTCTAGCCGCGATTTTGGTGCCGGCGTTGGCTCGCGCCCGCGAAGCAGCAAGAAGATCGAGCTGCCAGAATAATCTCAAGCAGTTCGGTCTGATTTTCAAGATGTTTTCCAGTGAAAACAAGGATCTCTTTCCACCCGCCGCCATTGGTCTGAATGGACCAAACGTACCGGCTACGTGGGATACGGTGGGAGCAGTCGATGATATTTGGGCTGTTCCCTCTGGCCAAGCCATCTATCCGGAGTATCTGACGGATATCAACATTTGGTGGTGTCCATCCCGCCAGAACGTCAACAAAGAAGATTATATTGGGCCAAACGGTTGGAAGTTCTATTCGGTACCGGGTGTCGGCGTTCCAGGAGTACCTCCGAGTTCGGGTGGTACGCTTGACCCCGTATGGTTTGAGGATGACATGTCCTATGAATATTACGGGTACATAGCGACCACAGTTGACGAATACGCGACCATGCAGATTGCATCGGACTACAACTGTGGCCATCGTGGACCGCTCAACGGCACGTTTACTCCGAATCAGGTGAAAGTTAAGTTAAACAATAACTTTAACTGGAACCAGTTCACTGAATCGGACTTGAGAAGCCGCATCCAGAACCGCATTGAAACGTACCGAACAAGAATCTGCTTCTATTGGCCTATCGGCAGTACCACGCCAATCACCGATTCACTGACCATAACAGGTACAGCTGGGTCGACGACGGTATATCGGTTCAAAGAGGGCATTGAGAGATTCTTGATTACGGACATCAATAATCCTTCAGGAGCAGCAAAAGCCCAAAGCACTTTGCCAGTCATGTGGGATCAAAACATGACCAGCTCGGGCGATACGCCTGACATTTTAGAGAAATGGAAAGCGTCTCACATTCCGGGTGGTTCCAACTGCTTGTACATGGATGGACATGTTGAATTCAAGCGGTATCCAGATCCCATGACCGCGCTGTTCCTATGGGCAAGATGACCGTAATGGTCGGTCAGTTATGGTAAAGATCCTTGCTTCGTGTTCGACCTTTTGTGGTAAGGGCGCTCCGTAACAAAGAGAGGGCGCCCTTCCCATCTTCCGGGTACGAATAAACACGTTGAACTATGTATTCATCGAGAAACTGAACTCATCACAGGGGAGGAGTTGTTCATGTCCCGGTCCAAAGTACTTGTCCTGCTACTGACGCTGCTGTTTTTCCCTTACCACGCAGTTGGAGATACAGCAAGCATTCGCGCCGGTATTATTTTCACAAAGAAAGAGACGTCAACTCCCATTATGAAGGCAGCACATCTATTGCAGGACATGATCCAAGAACGCACCGGCCTGTTTTTCCCTTGTCAGACGGAAGTCAATGCCCAAGACATTCCGCGGATTGTCCTTGGGAAGGTAGGCGAGATGCCAGAATACCTGCCCCAGATACCTTCCGACATCTCTGTTCCAGAAAAAGCTGAGGCGTATGCCATTTGGGCGGATAGGACATCAAACGGGACTCCTGTGGTGGTGATTTGTGGTAGAGATGAACGTGGTGTTCTTTTTGGCGCTGGTAAGTTGTTTCGTCTCCTTCACATGAGCCCAGGTAACGTCTCATTAGATTTACCTTTCACGCTGAGTTCAGCCCCGCACTATCCCATTCGAGGTCACGAACTGGGATACCGCAACAAGTCAAATACATATGACGCCTGGAATATGGAACAATTCGAAAAATACATACGTGAATTGGCGGTTTTCGGTGTAAACACGATTCAACTCGTGTGTGAACTGGATCATATGGACAAAGAAGGTCCCCACATGACCGAAACCGTGTGGGAAAGAACACCCAAACTTGCCGAATTACTGAATGCTTATGGACTCAATGTCTGGATATGGTTGCCTCCCGGAAACAGGGCATTTGCAGAATCAACCACCGAAGAAACTTTGAGTTTATGTGGAGATTTGTTCCGCAGCTGTCCGAGGATTGATGCCATATTCGTGCCTGGGGGCGATCCCGGCGATGCTCATCCACGTGTGTTACTCCCTTGGGTTCAAAGATTGGCTACCGTATTACACGAATCTCATCCTTCGGCTGACGTGTGGCTATCCAACGAAGATATGCCCCAAGAATGGAACAACTACCTATTTGAGTTTCTTCAAACAGAACGACCGGCATGGCTCACAGGTCTCGTGTTTGGAACCTGGGTGAAAATGAGCCTCAAAGATATGCGCAAAGCAGTTCCCGAACAGTACCCGTTGATCCAATATGTAGACATAACCCATTGCATCGAGTGCCAGTATCCTGTTCCGGACTGGGACCGGGCTTTTGCGTTCACGCTGGGAAGAGAACCCATAAATCCCAGACCCAAAGCGATGGAATATATCTTTCATTTTACCTCGCCAGACACAGCCGGATTTATTGGTTACTCGGACGGTGTCAATGATGATGTAAACAAAGTTATCTGGGCTGAAAAGGGTTGGGATCCCGAAGCAAAACTCGATACGATTCTAAAAGACTACAGCCGTATTTTTGGCGGAGAAGAAGTTGAAGAACCGATGGCTGCCGGACTGAAAGAACTGGAAAGTAACTGGAAAGGGCCGTTGAGCCACAATGGGCAGATTGAAAAGACACTAGCGCGGTGGCGTCACATAGAAGAAAAATTACCTCATGCAATGAATCCAACCCACTGGCGCCTTCAAATGGCGTTATTTCGCGCATATTACGATGCCTACATTTATCATCGTCTCTTGTCAGAAACCCAAAAAGAACAGGAAGCCCTGGAACAGTTGAAACAGGCCAACATCGTTAGCGTAGATGTCGCCATTGCTCGGGCGAGGGAAATCTTGAAAAACACGTCCCTCTCGCCAGAAATCCAGCAATTCCGAGAGAAAATAGAAGGACTTGGTAAGTCTCTTTTTGACAATATTGGTATTCAGATGAGTGTTTCTAAATACGGTGCGGCAAATTGGGAACGTGGCGCGGTACTAGACGCTCTCGACACGCCGCTTACAGATAGCCCTTGGATGGAGAATCAATTCAAAAAAATCCTGGCAATGGCCAAAGAATCACAAAAAGCACAAGCCATCAAACAGATCTTGGAATGGGAAAATCCTGGAGAGGGAGGTTATTACGACGACTTGGGCAATCCCTCCAAACAACCCCACTTAGTCCAAGCAATTTCTTGGAAGGACGATCCTGGGTATGTTCACTCTCCCCAAAACGAGTTTATTGAAATAGTTGGACGAGAGAACTGGCGCCGCTCTTGGCTTGACCAGGCACAAACACTTTATGGTACGCCGTTAAAAGTCCATTTCGATGGGTTGCAACCAGACAACTTGTACACGTTACGGGTGGTATATACCGGACGATTTCGCCCCACCATGAAGCTCCTGGCAAACGGTATATATGAAATCCACGGAGCTCTCTCACAACCCGAGCAACCTGACCCGTTGGAGTTCCCCATCCCGAAGGCATGCACTGCAGGAGGCAGCTTAGACCTGGAATGGCTTCTCGTAGAAGGGAGAGGTTGCCAAGTGGCAGAGATATGGCTCATCCCCTCGCAGTCTGGCTCTCCCTGAACGAAAGGGATTACGCTCTAACTTCGAGACGAAGCATTTGAAAAACAGTCCACAATGATGATAACTGCTACTTCTTGCGAAACGCCTAATCGAGCGGGGACCCGTCTTGAGTCCAAACAGTGAGATTGGTTAAATCCCGTGGACGCTCGGGCAACAGGTAGGTGAGAAGAAATCCCAACAAAAACATCAGGATATTTCCTACGACGCCGGTATAGTACGTCTCAAAATGTTCATTGACCCATTCATTCAGCCGAGTCGGCAACCAACCCAAGCCCGCGCAGGAAATAAACGCCGAAAATCCAACGGCCGCCAAAATCCCCACCAACACAGAACGGCCATCTCCACGCGTGGTTAAAAATCCCAACATGTACAACCCCAGCACGCCCCCGGCAATTATTGACGCAAATTCGGTTGCCAAATGTTGGAGGGTTTTGCTGTCCGTCTTGACCAAGATGTACGCCCCTATCACCATGACCACGGTACTCGCCAATGTAATCCATTTCGCGGCAAGAACGTAGTGTCGATCGCTTTTGTTCTTGACAAGATGACGGCCATAGATGTCGGTCACAGCGACAGCAGATATGGAATTCATCGCAGATGACATAGAGGACATCGCGGCAGCAAGGACAGCTGCAATGACGACTCCTGAAAACCCGTGCGGCATGTAGTTGATGATGAAATAGGGCAGGATTTGCTCCGCCTTGCGTGCCCCCGTAAGCATTTCTGCGGCTTTGGGATCCGGAAAAACCTTAAAAAAGACATACAAACCAGTTCCCAAAAACATGAAGTAGCACCATGTGGGCAACGAGCACCAACAACAAATCCACATGGCTTTCCGAGCTTCATCGGCAGACTTAGAGGTGCAATACTTCTGAATAACTTCCTGGTTGCTGCTATACTCGGCTAACCACTGAAAAAGGCCTACTATCAACAGCATAAGCACCGTTTTCTCACGCAACGAAAATCCTAAAGGCGCGGGACGCAATTGCCCTGTCGCTACGTCGAGATCACCAAACATGAACTTGCCGTCCGCCATCCCCACGTCAATAATCTGCTTGAGTCCGCCGGGAAGTTTGATCAGAATAGTAGAAAGAATCAAGATGCCCCCTAATGTAAAAATAATGGACTGGATAAAATCCGTCCAAATAACAGCCTCAATACCTCCCATAATCGTGTAGAACCCAGTCACAATACCGCCCAACAAGATACAAACGGTTACGTCCCAGTGCGTAATTTCGTGCATGAGCATGGCGACAAGAAATTGAATCAGGCTCAGTCGTATGCACTGCGCCACGATAAAAACGCTAGCTGCGTAGACCCGAGTGGTAGGACTGAACCGTTTCTCAAGATACTGGAACGCCGAAGTAATCTTTCCTCGACGAAAAAAAGGAACGAAGTAGCGGGATGCTATCCATACACCAAGAGGGAGCGTAAAACAAAGGAGTAAGCGAAGATACGCAGTTTTGTACGCATCTGCGGGGTACGCGACAAATGTGATCGAACTTATGGTCGTCCCAAACAAAGAGAAACCTATCAACCACCCCGGATAGGCCCTGTTCCCCACAAAGTAACCTTCGGTACTCGTTGCCCTACGTGCAAAAAAAAGGCCAGTCAGCGACATGGATACGAAATACACGACAAGGACCAAAATGTCTATAGGTTCCATTCTATTCGTCCTCTCACGGTGTGCAATCTAGTTCTGATCTTGCGTATGTTCACCAGATAAAACACGGAGCACCGCTCGCTCTAGGAAGTTACTTTCTCGTGTAGTTCAATTGGCACGCGATCACGACCTACCCACAAATCCTACGCTCAACTGCGAGCTTCCTTGCGTCCCCGTAACGCCAGTCGCTCCAGCATCTTCTGACGACTAACTGGCCTAACTTCTCGTACGATCATTTCTCTCATTGCCTTCCCCATCTCCGTATGCTGCGGATAAGACATGAACCGCAATTCCAGCCCAAGTCGTTCGGCGATACGCGCCACCATGATAGGCCACACAACGCCGATATCGCCTATGACTGCAATGCTACCTTCGTGTCGCGCAAAACCCGACATTTCCATACGAAACGGTACCCCGAAGAGTTTTGTTTTGGGCAAACCGTCCGCAATGGCATTCTGAACAGCGGCATTTTCACGCTCGACCTCACAGACCTTCTCCAAGTTGGGGTCGAGGTCAATACGCACAAGCTTCTTACCCTCGAGGCTATATGTATAGTGTCCCTGCCAGGCACTCCATAGACCATGCCCCGTGTAGCGCTCAAAGGGTCCGTCGTGGACCTCCTGGGTGAGCACCACGGCCGACTCGATGATGACGTCGGCGCTATCCAGCAAATGCGCAAGGCGCGCCGCCCGTTCGGTTATGGGAACACTATCCCCGATACATAAGCCTACCATACCACCGCCTATCAACTGTGGAATCGTGACAACCACAGGCAAACCCTTTGCCGCGGCGATACCAATCATCGTGCGCTCGTCAGCGCCTAGCCCCACCACCTCTTCAAAAGTCATGCCATGCGACTTTGCCAACGTCAGGATTTCCCATGACAGTCGCTCCAGCCAAAGCCCGACAGGATAGCCCAAATTGCCCGCCGCCTTGATAATCACCTTGCCCGCCGCCCTCTCCATCCGCTCCATCAACTTTGTATCCACCGGCATGTATTGGGTCACTTCTTGCAGCACGAGCGAGTCGGTCAGTGTAAGTTCAAATTCCCCCCCGCGCGGCAAGAAAAAAGGATCCACTCCTACTGACCTACCATCCACCCGCTTCACCTTGTCTAGTGTTCCTCCCATTTCGTGGGAGACAACGGCAGAACTTGTTGTCACACCGTCAATAACCCCTAGCCGCATAAGTTCCGCTATTAACGTGGTGACACCCTCGTGCAAGTTCGGGCCACTGCCCGTTACCACAACGACCTTACCGCCCCGCTCTTTTGCCGCAACCACAGCATCAGCGGCCTGCCGTACGCGCTCCACCATAGTAGAATCTAAAAGGCTCTCCAAGGACTTCACGGCATCAAATTGGCTCATCATTTGGCGCTCCTATATGAAAAACTAACTTTTTATACCTCGTTCCGTCAGCATCTGCTCCGCTCGCTCCAAGTCCTGTTGCGTGTCCACACTAAACCCAGAAAACTCATGATCAAGGGTCTTTGTTTGGACTACACGAAGAGGAAAACCGTACTCAAGAACTCGAAGCTGTTCCAGCGACTCCACTTGTTCCAAAACACTCTGCGGCAATTGAGTGAGCGCAAGCAAAAACTCTCTACGATATACATAAAGACCCACATGCTCATAGACTTGATGAACCACGGATTCCCGCGGGAAAGGTATAAGGGAGCGAGAGAAATATAAGGCATTGCCTTTAAGGTCAGTTACTACTTTCACTACACTCGGATCATGAAGACTCTCCGGATGCGTAATAGGATGCATTAACGTAGTCATCTTCAGGGAGGGGTCTTCCAGAAGAGGTCTGACGGCTTCTTCCACCATCACAGGATCAAAGAACGGCTGATCACCTTGGATGTTGACAATAATGTCCGCCGGAATGTGCCGAATTGCCTCTGCGATTCGGTCCGTACCGCTCCGATGATTTGGGGAGGTCATGATCGCCCTTGCCCCAAATTTCCGACAAACCTCTACGATTCTCGGATCATCCGTTGCAACATAAACCTCCTGCATGACATTAACTTGACATGCCCTCTCATATACCCACTGAATCATAGGCTTACCCTGAATAAGCTTTAATGGCTTTCCAGGAAGTCTCGTAGAACCATATCGACACGGAATGACACCCACGACACTCTCGTCTGTCATGAATTGAATTATCCTCCTGTTCTCTTCACCATTTACTCTACCCTGCATCAACACTGAGAAATCTCTTCGTGCCCAACACGCCTTCGCCCTTTAGTACAACCTTGTAATGTCCAGATAGGGCGTCGCTAGGAACATGAAGTTTAAATTCCGAAATCCCCTGGGCATCCTTTCGCCTCACCTGCAAACCCGGGGCATCTAATTCCAATTGGAAACGACTAGGAAGCGTCGTCAACAGCCTTGGACTAATCATCACGGACTCTCCCGGGTGCAATGCAGGCAAGGAGTCAAAACAGACGATGCCCGGACCGCAAAACTCTCGTAGAATTACCAGCGCCCAGTTCGAGGAGAGTTGTAGCTGCAGATCATTCCCCTTGCGTTGTAGGTCGAGCGCACACCAATTCAGTTTCTCAACGTCACAAAGAACTGCATTCTCAATCACTGGCGCCAGCCCAGATAACGTAACGGTATACAATCTATGTTTTTCTGAAATTCCCGTTCCTCGAGGCCAAATTGGCTCCTGACATGCCGGTCTAGCCGCGACCAATGCCCAATACCCATCTCCTTTGAAACAACGCGTGACTATTTCTGGGTCTGATGCTTCCGGATCTTTATCCTCAACGTCTCCCCATACCAGCGCAGAATGAGCCGTGTAACGTGCACAAACCCAATTCCAATCGATATGCGTGATATCGGGAGAATCACAGCCGCCACCGGCAAACCCAGACAATGCCCCCCATAACGCTCCAGATGCGTAGACATAAGGTCGAAACGGCTCTACGGCAATGCGCATTAGGGAAAGCTCACGAGGGCAACGAGCCGTGAGAGCACCGTGAAACCACTGTCCAAACCAGTCCGCCGGACCTTCCGTCAAAAGAAGAACATCCGGCTTGACCGCAACAGCCGCTTGACGTACTTTGGCGAGCAGTTGCTTTATCCATTCGTTGTAACCAAAGGGGTCCCGATGACGATGTTCCGGGTTATAACACGGCAAATAATAAAAACCCAGAGAATCGAGTCTTATGCCGTCCGCATGCGTTTCGCGAAGCAATCTCTTCACCATCTGCGCCAAATGGTCCTGCCACTCCTCGCAGCCGGGGCACATGTGATAAAAGCCTTGTTCACTATAGGGACCGATAATAGTCCCGTCTTTATGCATTACCGCCCAACGCTCCCCTTTTCCCGCACGCGCAAGACCGCAGTCCTTGTGCATTAGGTATCCTTCGACATATAGCGTCGCGTGAAAACCGAGACGATGCAGCCCAGCAATACCGGCACGCAATCCTTCTGCTCCGCCTAAGTCCTCTCGAATAATATTTTCCCCGTCTGTGTGCGGACTAAAACCTGTAGCATCCTGATACATCGAGCCGGCGCAGAAGAAAGCATATTCGCTATTATCGACAGGACGGCGCAGGTGAAACGCAGGAAGCTCCGCAAAACTACCCATCACATACTGACCCCCTGAGTATGTCGGTGGAGTCTCCGCACTCCTTTTTTTGAAATGCACACCCACGTTGCCATCAGATAACCGAAACCATTCCGGTGGCTCGACATGCGGATAGACTTGCCGGTACCACGCTCGGTACGCCCTCGCTGCAGGACGCCAATCTCCCGCATAAACCAAGAGGTGAAAGGAAGGAAAATCAACCGACTCTCCAGGCGAAAGATTTACCGGAGGAAAGTATTGTAAGTCGATGGAAGCGTCTTCCTTCCGCAAGACCAGACGTTTAGGCTTGACATCAGCGTCGCGAAAAATCAAGCCCATTGCACTCTTACAGTGGGGATCCCAAACCGCATGCCATTGCATGGAAAACTGGTTACTTTCCCCCAAGACCCCACCCGGACGTTCCCATGCGGGTACTACCAAGCCCCCCATATCCATCGCGGTTGCCAAGTTATTCTCCGTGTCGGAACCCAGAACCACCCCGTTAAAATAGGGAAAACTCACCAGAAAGTCCCGAGATACTGTTCCGGTGTTTGTGACCCTCAAATACCAATTAGAAACGCATGGTCCGTCACCCAACTCCACATAGACCCCAGCAATCAACCCGTTCATCACGTATTGAAGTGCTAGGGCATTTTCCAATTGTACGGAAGAAAAACACGCAGTACCGGGAGAAAAGTGGTTCTTGGTAATGATTAACGGATCTTCAAATACCAACTGGAATTTGTCGTTGATATTGATTTCAAACTCTTTTGTCAGATCCGAATAAATTCGAAAAGGCATATGATGAGAAGAAGGACCTTTTAGATACTGGTCACTGGTCAGCAAGTTTTCAACGCAACACAGCGCCCCGTTTTCAGCATGAAAACCTAAATGGAAACTTTCGTTTTCCAACTTAAGCATGTGCGAACCTTGCTTTTGTTTTAGCCGTTTCCGGTTACGTCGTGGCTAGTAAACCTTTCCTCACGAGTAGCGCAATGGCTAGATTATACCAAAAGAATGTGAACGATCACAATAAAAAATAAAAAAACACACATTCCCTACCATCTAAAAAAAGCACAAAGAAAAACCTGTTATATTTCTCTCAAATACGATGGAAAACCCAAAAAAGACAAGCCTCTACTTACACTGACGTGGAAGCTTTCGTCCCGCGTCGAAAATGCACTCGATACGGAAACACCGGCGAAATAAATTTTGCCACTCCCACACTTACCGGCTCTGACCGTTCGGGCTTACCGGAGATTAAATCGAGTAGAAGTTCCGCCCCGGCAATTCCAAGTTCGCGGTCCATCGGCGTAGCGACAAGTACTACACGTGCCGCATCGAGATAATGCGGTCGTAAAGACACGCCCGCCAATTGAAACTGGTCCGAATACGGCACACCACGCTCCGCCAACAGGGCTATCATCCCCGTCGTCCAGTCATCATTGCATATCACCCCGGTAGGTCCATCTGCGCGGCTGACCAGACGACTAAATCGGTCTAAAGTAGCCGAGACGTCGCCCGGTAAAGGATAGACCTCATCTAACAACACTGCTCCGCTTGCAGACCGAGAAACGGCACTCTTCACCCCCTCCAAAAACCGATACGCAAGTCCACGATGAGGCGGCCAGCCACAGTACGCCAATCTGCGATGTCCTTTCTCCAACAAGGCATTGGTCAAGAGCAGACCCTCCGTGTAGACGTCTGTGATCGCACAACGCCCAGGAAACTCCTCACTGAGACGGTCAATCATAACGAAAGGGAAACGCATCTCGTGAAGATGGCGTATTTCTTCCGCCGTCAGGTGAAAGTCACTGATAATTAGCCCGTCAAGTTCCCCGCCTCTCACCTTATCCAGATAGTAGGTGCCCCTGCCTTGCTGCGCCGCGGACAAGTTGGTTTCAACCACCTGGAGCGCATATCCTCGCGGTCCGAGCACTTCCAAAACGCCGCTCAATTTCAACGCATACAATTCACTAAGTTCTGTGCTCAAATCATTGGCACTGTACAAGGCAAGCCCAACCGTCATGGAGCGTTTTCGCCGCAGGTTTCTTCCCGACGCACTTGGGTGATATCTCAAGTTCTCAATGGCTTTCTGAAGACGTTCAGCCGCCTTCCTGGAAACAGGACCTGCATTATTGATGTACCGAGAGACGGTTTGACGACTTACGCCAGCCACTCGTGCCACATCGTTAATTGTTGGACGTTTTCTCTTAGGCATAATTACCCACGCGGAATTGCTTTCTCCGTGTCTCACCGCCCCCAAAAACCGGAAGGGGAACGTTCACTGTGCTAATTCTACTCTTTTCTCAACACCGAAACAACTAAAATAGTAGGCTAATACTTTCATCATGGTGCCTGAATAAAAAGTATACTATATGAAAATGGCAAAATGATTCTACCTGTGCAGCCCTTCCAACATGTTCCCATCCACAACTTCAAAGCACGCACCTGGTGTCTTTCGGGACACCATTAGAAAGGAGGTACACCTTATGAACAAAAGAACGGATATTCTTTTTTCCAGCGCTTTTCATCGAGCTCCAAAAGTGCCAAAGGTACCGGCCGAATACACTGCGTTGACAATCACGTTTCTTCGGGTTACAGTTAGAGAGAGAGGAAAGGAACATGATTTGCCCCGTTGACCGTCAACCTATGCTAGCTATCGAGTATGACGCCATTGAGATAGATTATTGTCCGCATTGTGAAGGAATTTGGCTCGATGCCGGTGAACTAGAACTCCTTTTGAAAGACGATGGGACTGAGCAAGCGCCCTTACTGAGCCAGCTTCAGAGACTGAAAAAGTCAAAGGAACGGTCATACAAGTGTCCGAGATGCACCTTACGTATGCAAAAAGTCTTTTCGAGTTATCTGCCGTCAGTCGTTTTTGATGCCTGTCCCGAAAACGACGGGTTTTGGTTCGACAAAGGGGAACTAAAAGCAATTGTCTCATCTAGCAACCACACGGCAGCAAGGGATGTTCTTGTCAATTTTCTCCAGAACATTTTCCACGGGCCGGCAAGCCTGAAGGAGCAGAATCATGCTGATTAATCTGTTCTATGTCATAATCCTGATTGCCGTAGTGGTGGCGCTCACCGTCGTTTTCTTGTACAACAGTCTTATCCGTTTAACCAACCAAGCCAAGAATGCCTGGTCCAATATTGATGTCCAGTTGCGCCGGCGCCATGACCTCATCCCGAATCTCGTGGAAACGGTCAAGGGGTATGCAAAACACGAGCGAGAAGTCTTTGAGCAGGTAACAAAAGCCCGAGCAAATGCAATGCAAGCTCAAGGAATTGCCGCACAATCTCAAGCCGAGAATCTACTGACGCGGGCGCTAGGCCAACTGCGTGTCGTCGCCGAAGCCTATCCGGACCTGAAAGCGAGCCAAAATTTCCTCGCACTGCAAGAAGAGCTCGCCTCGACGGAGAACAAGATCGCGTTTGCTCGACAGTTTTACAATGACTCTGCTATGCGTCTTAACACAAAACTCCAGTCTTTTCCAACCAACATAATAGCCCAGCTTTTTGGGTTTCAGCCTCTCGAATATTTTCAAATCGAAGACGCTAACGCCCGAAATGCGCCAAGCACGAATTTCGGCTAAACCGAGCCTATGTGGGAGCAAATTCGGCTAAATAAAAGACGGTCTGTCTATCTGGTTGCCGCCATGGCATTGCTTTTGACGGCACTGGGGTTTGTCATCGGTGAGGCATCTGAACCCGGCGCCGGACCCATCGGCGTAGCCATAGCCGTAGGTGTTTGGTTGATCATGACCCTAATCGCCTATTTCCAGGGTGGTAATATTTTGATGGCCGTTTCGGGGGCACGCCGGATTAAAAAAGAAGATAATCCGGTTCTTTTCAACGTGGTCGAAGAAATGGTTATTGCGTCGGGCATGAGCAGAGTACCTGACATCTACATCATAGACTCCCCGGCGCTAAATGCGTTTGCCACAGGCCGAGACCCGGAACATGCGGCAGTGGCTGTAACCGCCGGATTACTAACGCAACTTAACCGTGACCAATTGCAAGGCGTCATCGCGCACGAAATCTCGCACGTCGTTCATCGTGACATACTCTTCATGACGTTGTTAAGCGTCATGTTGGGTTCCATTGTAATGATTTCTGAAGTGTTCCTACGTGGGTTATTTTATGGCAGAAGAATCCGGCGATCCCGTTCGTCTTCCCGTGGCGAAGGACAAGCCCAGCTTGTCATGTTAATTTTGGCTCTTGTTTTGGCTATCCTCGCCCCCCTATTAGCGCAAATCATCTATTTCGCTGCATCCCGCCGCCGAGAATACCTTGCCGATGCTGGCGCCGCTGTTCTAACTCGTTATCCAGAAGGGCTGGCTTCCGCCCTTGAGGTGTTAGCCGCTAATGCGTATGTCCCCCTTGAAACCGCCAATCGAGCTACCGCCCCTCTATTCATTGTCAATCCTTTACAAGCGAGTGGCTTATCCCTGGGCTTGTTTAGCACGCACCCTCCGACGGAAGAAAGAATCAAAATACTCAGAAGCATGGCAGGCGGTGTGACTTCTATGCCCTCGTATCTCAGCGCGTGGGCACGTTCAAACCCTGCGGTCAAACCGCAATATACAAACGGCACGCCCCTATTTAATGCTGCCCAGACTCGCGCCCCGTCTCCGCAGATGTCCCCCAGCGCAACGGTCGCCTCTGCCGTTCCTCTCGCAAGTCCCCGAAATCCCGCACGAGAAGCCTTCGACACGGTTCGAAAGGCGTATAACTATAAATTCATCGATTGCTCCTGTGGCCTCAAGATCAAAATACCGCCTAATTATAATAGACCTACAGTGACATGTCCTCGTTGTAAAAGCGTATACAAAGTGTAATTTTCTCCAGCTCGCTGAGGGAAAAGACCTAACACGGAGGAATACAAAAATGATTCAAAAAAGAACAGTCGGAATTATCGGGTGCGGCAATGTCGGATCCGCCGCGGCTTATGTTTTGTTCAACCGCGATGTTGCGAGCGACATCATTCTCGTAGATAAAGACCCCCGCCGCGCAGAGGGGGAAGCCATGGACCTGATGCATGGCCAGGCATTCGCGGAGCCCGTGAATGTCCGTGCTGGAACGTTTGAGGACCTTGCTGGAGCACAGGTCATCGTCATGGCGGCAGGCACACCGCGCAAAGAAGGCGAATCACGGCTGGACCTCTTAAACCGCAATGTGACGATATTGCGTGACATTGTGCAACAACTAGACACGTTTGCACCGAACGCCATACTTGTTATTGCCACAAACCCTGTTGATATCGTCACGTATGTCGTTCAAAAACTTAGTCAACGTCCCTCTCGTACGGTTATCGGCACGGGTACCATGTTGGACACCGCCCGCTTCAGGGCACTACTGGGCAAATACTACGGCGTAGACCCCCGCAGCGTACATGCCTATATTCTCGGTGAACACGGAGACTCCGAGGTGCCTATCTGGAGCAAAGTATCGATTGGCGCCCTGAGAATCTTTGAGGGACCAGTCCTTGGGAAAGAAACCGACCGAGCCTCCTTAGACAGGCTTTTTCAAGACGTCCGGTTTGCCGGCAAAGAAGTTATCGCACGAAAGGGTTTCACCAGTGCGGCAATAGGTTTGGTAATTGCTGAATTAGTCGAAACCATTCTCGATGACCAGCACACAGTTTTGACCGTGAGCGTCCATCTAGATGGCGAATACGGCATTTCCAATGTGTGTTTGAGTTTGCCTTGCGTCGTGGGACATCTCGGCGTCGAGGGTTGTATTCTACCCCACCTGGAACCGGAAGAATTGTCCGCCCTGAAACAATCTGCACAAGTCCTAAAAGATATGATTCAACACCTTAACCTTTAAGAATAGGTGCGCGACAAAAAACGTTTACTAGGTACGAAAAGGGAACAAATGTGGTACACTGAACGTTGACGTTTTGTAATGAAAGAAAGTGAGCAGACAATACAGGGCAATGTGGTTAGGAAAGGACGCAAACATGGATAATAGAGTGGTGATATTAGGTTGTCTGACGGTTGGGGCTTTGTTTTTCTTTGCAGGATACGCCATGGCACAAAATGAAACGGCTGGAAACACGCCGAACCTTAAGGTCGGAGACCCGGCGCCTCCTTTGAAGGTCTCTGAATGGGTAAAAGGCGATGCTGTCGATCTCGAGGCACAGAAAGGGAAGTCCGCCGTCGTGGTGGAATTTTGGGCAACTTGGTGCCCGCCATGCCGAGCCAGTATTCCCCACCTCACCCAGCTCCAAGCTAAGTACAAAGACCGAGGCATTGTGATCGTGGGTATCTCTTCAGAGGATAAAGGAACCGTTAAGGAATTCGTGGAAAAAGCAGGGGACAAAATGGTGTACCATGTAGCCGTAGACGATAACGGCAAAACAGAAGAAGCGTACATGGAAGCATCGGGCGCCCAGGGCATTCCTCACGCTTATATCATCGGTAAAGACGGCAAAATAGTATGGGAAGGGCATCCGCTGGAAAAGGAGTTCGAGCAAACACTCGAGAAACTCGCAGCCCCACCGAAAGAAAATTCGGAAAAATCATAACAGCATAGAAAGAACGTCAAGAAGGGACCTCTCCCTTCACAAACTGCAACAAAGACTCTGTATCTGCGGTCAACGTGTCCCAGTGACGCACCTCTTTGCCATCTTTTATTATGTAGAACCGTGGCGGAGGAGCCGTAGGGCTGATAAGAGAAAAGAAAAGAGAAGGTTCTACGCGTCCCAGTGGAAATAGGGGCTTTGTAATCGACCTGAAGTTTTCCAATTCACTCTCGGACCCCAAAACCAATCCGACAAGAGGGGGACCCTCTTTCAGTTCTACCAACTCGTTAAGATGTTCCACCGCAGCTGCACACTCATCGCAGGTTGCACTCAACATCGCAACAAGATACTCCCCCTCTCCCAAGCGTATTTCCGCCCCATCCGTAGTACTGACTGTCAAAGCGGCAAAAGGTCGTTGCGAATCCACTTGCTGAGGACGGAAAAATGCCGCATTGTCTGCGCCGTAAAGAGTCGCTGCTACCAAAACCAAACAAGCCAACGCACTCAACGCACGGAGTGCCTCCCTACTGGGACGAACTTCCAACGACTCAAAAAAATCTTTTTTCCGAGTAACCCACCAAACAACAGCCACGATACCCGCCATGACGATATTCTTCGCAATCGTCTCTCTGGGTCCCAGAGGAATAGCCACCCCAAAACAACCACAGTCTTTCAGATCATGAAAAACCGCCGCGTATGCAACCAAACCTGTAAAGCCGACGAGCATCAGCAGCGCCACCACATATAACCAACCGCGAAAACGTATCCCAGCAATCAACGCTGCGCCAACAACTGTCTCCGCAACGACGCTACCCAACGCGGCATAACGAATCATCTCCAGACTGGGCAAAACACCGTAATAGCGAATCTGAACAGCAAATGACTGCATGTCCATAGCTTTCAAGAAAGCCGCAAGTACAAACACAACGCCGACCAAAATCTCTCCAGTACGAACCAATAACATGAAGTCACTCCCAAACCAAATAAGAAATTCCATCTCGAAAACAGTATACTATGCTTTCGCAAAGGTTCCGCAAACTGAAGTTGGATCTCCCCTACGGTGAGATGGTTCTCAGCGTTGAAGCCGATATTCTAAGGAGAAAACGTTCATGAGTTGTATTCGCCCCGTAAATTTGAGAACTGAGTACAAGGTGAACCCACTCGGGTTGGACGAACAAGCGCCAAGATTTTCTTGGGAAGTCGAAACCTCCGTCCGGGGAGGCGCCCAAAAGGCCTACCAAATCCTAGTAGCTTCCTCCCCAAAGTTACTGGAACGAGATACTGGTGACTTGTGGGACAGTGGATGCGTAACTTCCGACCAAACGTTCCATATCGTCTATAAAGGACAACCGCTGCAATCTAGAATGATGTGCTGGTGGAAAGTTCGTTTATGGGATAACAACAGAGAGCCCAGTTCCTACTCTGAACCTGCTTTCTGGACAATGGGGCTGCTCACTCCAGAAGATTGGGAAGCAGAGTGGATTGGTTTCGATGAAGCGCCTCCCGCACATGAGGCGATACCCCAACCCATGACGCTATCGGGTTGTTCGTGGATCTCAAATACGGAGACGCCGAAAGCCCCCGAGCAGAATTCCGTCCTTGCCTTTAGACGCCGCTTCGTCATCAAACCAAACGTTCAACGTGCGCGTCTTGCCTTGTCCGCTGGGGGTCAGTTCACGCTCTATATAGATGGTAGACATGTGGGCAAGAGCGACGGCCGTTTCTGGGCTTGGATAAGACCGGCTCAGTTTGATCTCACGCCATATCTTACAGAGGGAGAACACGTCCTTGCGGTTGAGAATACGTTCCTACACGCCCCAGCAGCCGGAATAATCGTTAAATTACTTATCGACTACGCCGATGGTAGCAAGGAAGAAATCACGACAGATACCTCTTGGCGTGTTGCCTCTAGCCCAACAACCTCCTGGTCAGATCGTGATTTCGATGACGGCGCTTGGCCTACCGCCTATGTTGTGTGTGCTGCCGACGACCCGCCGTACGGCAAAATAGCGCCCGCACCCATCGAAGTTCCCCCATGCCCTTACTCCCGAAAAAGTTTCACCTATGACAAACCGTTAAAACGTGCTACCCTGTACATCACCGCACTAGGGTTATACGAGGCATATCTCAACGGAAAACGAGTAGGTGACTTGCGTTTTGTGCCGGGGTGGACGGACTACTCCAAACGGGTCTTATACCAAACATACGACGTCACCCAAATGATCAAGCAAGGCGAAAATGCCCTGGGCGCAATTCTTGGACATGGCTGGTACAGCGGATACCTGGGCTTTGACATTTTCACGCGCGGCCACTATGGAAAACAACCGCGACTTTTAGCCCAGCTCGAAATTGAATCCATGGACGGGTCTGTACAGCGAATAGGTACGGACGCAACGTGGAAAGCCACGTTCGGCCCGATTATTGGTTCCGATATTTACATGGGCGAACTGTATGACGCAAGGTTGGAAATGCCCGGCTGGAATGAACCCCATTTCGACGACTCGGCATGGAGACCGGCGACCGTAGACACCAAACGCAAGATTCAGATCGAAGCTCATGCGGGAAATCCCGTTCGAAAAACAAAGGAGCTGACCCCAAAATCCGTACATCGATCTCCGGAGGGCGGCTGGATTTTTGACATGGGACAAAATATGGTCGGTGTCGTTCGTGCAAAGATTTTCGGACAAAAAGGCTCTCATCACGTGTTTCGCTTCGGTGAGACCATCAATCCCGACGGCACACTCTATGTTGAAAACCTTCGCAACGCCCGAGCCACTGATGAATATTGGAAACGTACGGACGAAGAAGAGATCTGGGAACCGCGCTTCACGTTTCACGGTTTTCGGTATGTCGAGTGGACGGGTCCCCAGGAAGAGCCTAGTTTAACCGCAGTAACCGGGCTCGTGTTACATTCGGATGCGCCCATCACGGGCTCTTTCGAATGCTCAAATGAAATTGTGAATCGTCTGCAACAGAATATCCAATGGTCACAGCGAGGCAACTATTTCGAAACACCAACAGACTGCCCACAACGCGACGAAAGATTGGGATGGATGGGCGACGCCCAAGTGTTCGCACCCACGGGTTGTTTCAATATGGATGCCGCCTCGTTCTTCACGAAATGGATGAAAGATGTGCTGGAGGCTCAGTCGGAAGAGGGTGCCTTCTCTGACGTGTGCCCCCGTTACCGACATGTCACAGAGAACGTACCCGGTTGGGCGGACGCCGGAATCATCGTCCCATGGAGCGTCTACGAAGCGTACGGAGACATCCGACTCCTCGAGAAAACGTACGATGCGATGTGCCGATACGTAGACAATCTGGAGCGGCTCAACCCCAACTATCTCTGGCTTAACAGACGCGGAAACGATTACGGGGATTGGTTATCCATCAAGGCAGATACACCCAATGAAATTGTTGCCACCGCCTTTTTCGCCAGAAGCGCCGACTTGCTTCATCGAATCGCAGTTGTTTTAAACAAACGAGAAGACGCGTCGCGATACAAAGAACTGTTCGAAAAAATCCGCCGTGCCTTCGTTCAAGCGTATGTCAGCCCAGATGGGCGCATCCACGGCGACACGCAAACATGCTATGTGCTAGCGTTGCATTTTAACATCCTAGAGGGAAACCTACGCGAGGCAGCCGCCAACCTCTTAGTGGAACGTATTAAGGAACGCGACTGGCACCTATCAACCGGTTTTCTGGGTTGCGCGTATCTTCTCCCCACATTGACAGAAATCGGACGGATTGACGTCGCATATCGCTTGATAGAGAATACGGATTTCCCGTCTTGGGGGTACCCTATCCTTCACGGTGCAACCACCATGTGGGAACGTTGGGATGGCTGGACACACGACAGAGGGTTTCAAGACCCCGGCATGAATTCCTTCAATCATTATGCCTTTGGCGCGGTCGGAGAATGGCTCTATCGCGTCATGGCGGGTATCGCGCCGGAGGACCCCGGCTACCGTCGCATTAAATTGTGCCCTCAGCCCGGCGGCAACTTCACTCATGCAAAAGCCGAATATCACGCTATCTGCGGACGGGTGCTGAGTGAATGGCAAATTAAAGACAATACCCTTCACGTTCACGTTGTCATCCCAGGCAACAGTTGTGCTACCCTTCGTGTTCCGTCAACAATGCCAGAAAAGGTTTGTGAGACGACTCCGAACACAGAACAAAAGGTAAGGCCGATAGGATTCGAACCCAACGCTGCCTTGTTTGAACTGGGTGCAGGGGAATATCATTTTCATGGTCCATGGGAAAAGTAGAAAGCTTTTGCCTCTATCAAAAAAGGCTGGTTTGTTGTATTTCAAACGTGGTAAATAAATGGGAAAACAGAAAGAAAGGGACTCGCTATGACTCCTGCAAACAAAAAGAAAGTCTATCTGGTTAATAATGGCGATTTCCGAGATGCCGCTTGTGTAGCGACGTGGCCCAAACAGGAAGAAACCTTGAAGGCGGTCCGTCTGGCTTTCAAGAAGTTGGGCTTGGAGACCGAGGTTGTCCCCAAATACGATCCAAAACGCAAACACGGTTTTATCACGCGGCAATCGGAAGCGGCTACGGCGCTCCGTCAAATCGAACCCGACGCGCCCGTGGTCGTTGTGTTGAGCATGTGGTGCTATGCGCATCATATGGCAGGCCCTTTGGCAACCCATAAAGGTCCCATCCTGCTTCTGGCAAATTTTGACGGCACCTATCCCGGACTCGTCGCTCTACTAAACCATGCGGCCACATTTGAGCGTTGTTGTATCCCTCATTCCAGACTATGGACCGAAACCTTCCTGGATGACCCGGCATTCATGAAACGTCTGGAAGAGTGGTGTAAAACGGGCAAAATTAAGTATAGCACCTCCCACCTATCCGACGGTGCCAAACGCAAATTGCCGGCAACTGCAGAGCAACTGGGCAAATCTCTTGCGGAAGACATCCTCAAGAATAAACGGATCATGGGACAACTCGATCCCTGTTCCATGGGTATGCTCAATGCGCTGATAGGCCCAGACAAATTAGGAAGCATCGGTATGCCGGTCGAGTTGCTGAACCAGTCCGATCTGCTTGCCGAAATGAAACTCGTCACCGATGTAGAAGCGCAAAACTGTCTGAATTGGCTCGTCAAGAAAGGCACCTATTTCGACTGGGGCACCGACCAATTCGAACATCTGACACATGGGCAAGTCCTGGAACAGATGCGCATGTACATTGCCGCCGCCCGCTTTGTGGAACGATACGGTCTTAGCGCCATCGGAATCCCCTATCAATACGGACTTGTGCGGTGCTGTCCCGCATCAGACTTGGTCGAAGGTATGCTAAACAACGTCGATCGGCCTCCGGTGAAGAGTTACGAAACCAAACAGATCATCCGACCGGGGCAAGCCATCCCGCACTTCAATGAAGGGGATATGGGGGCCGGTATCCCTCAGGTCATCATGCACGACATCTACGTTCGCAAGAACATGCCCCCAGAAACGACGTTACATGACGTTCGTTGGGGCAGAACGTACGACGGGGAGTTCGTTTGGGTGCTTTTGATTTCCGGCGGAGCGCCGCCTGCGCACTTTGGTGGATGGAAGAACACCAAAGTGTATCGTCAACCCAAGATGTATTTCCCACTCGGCGGTGGCACCTGCTCCGGGGTATCCAAACCCGGCACCATCACGTGGGCGCGATTCTATCAGTCGTTTGGGAAAATCGGCATGGACTGCGGCTTAGGAAGGGTGATCGAACTGCCCGAAGACGAATTAAAGCAACGGCAGAAAGCGACAAACCCCGAATGGCCTATCGCCAACGCAATACTCTCTGGATATGGACGAGACGAGCTTATGGCTACACACATGTCCAATCACATCGTTATCGGATACGGCGATATCTTAGACGAGCTCGTAGCCACGTGCCTTCATCTCGGCATACCGGTCCGTGTGGCAGGAGCATAAAAGCCCTTAAAAGGGCATCCTGGGCGCTTTCCAAACAGAAAGCGCCCATTTTTTATTGTTGCTTAGATTGTCCACCACCCGGTTCGAAGCGAGTGGCTGCAACACCATTAACGATAAGCGTCTGACCATCAAACGTCGCCGTCAGCAACGTGCGGTCGTTGGCGGTTGCGGTAACTATCCCATTTTCGATAGTCCATTTCGCGCCGGGAACAGGCATTACGGCGCCGCCAGCGCCCATCTTGAAACTTCCATCCTTATCAAATGCAACGGTGTTTTCCCCGCCTACAACCCAGATGGTACCTGCTAGCTGTTCCGCGGTGCCGGGATTGGAGGGGGCTTTCGCCTTCCAGTTAGCAGACGGCGAGGAACCCTGACCACAACCGCTCAAAACTAACGTGAGACCAACCAAGAAAACAACCAACGAAACCCAAACCTTTTTGGGGAAGCTTTTCATAGAATCTACTCCTTTTAAAATGGAAGGTGTGGCTCTGCAGGGGGTGTCCGCAGAGCCACAGGTCAATGATTCACTTGCAGTGGTTTCACCCTGATCGTCTGACTGACAAATGAATCATCAGATGCCGCCGTCAATCATTCTCTTCGACATCGTCTTCGAGAAGTTCTTACCGTCGTTGTTCACGCCGCCATCCGTGCCATCCGAACCGTCCTTCGCCGGGAACTTGGATTTCAGACGCAGGAATTCTACGTGACCGTCCATATACAGAACATTGCTGCCGCCCGGAATATGGTTGAACATCGCAACACTCTGTCCTTCGACGCCACCGACGTCCGTCCGATTGCCCCAACCGTCCCACATGACCGGAAGCGTGCTCTGCGCCATGTTCGCGGAAGCCGGATTGTTGATATCGGTGATCATGAAGCGCTCAATACCTTCCTTCATGCGGAAGATCGTCGGTCCAATGTAAACACCGGCGTCATCAATAACACGCGTGCTTGTCGGGTTGGTGCTGCGGAAAGCCGTACGAATATCACCGCTGCCCTCAAATATGCGTTGCGTACCGTCCGTCGCCATGTTAAAGCGTTTCTCCCAGTCAATCCGAACAGGGATCGGGAACCACGCAATAGTTGTCAGATACGGGCAGCCAGCGCCCAGGTCCGCAGCCGTCAATGTGGTTGTCCATTGCGTATAGTCGAGACCAGGAGTAAGCCATCCCTTTTCCACCGCATCGCCCGTGATCTTGCCTTGCGTAGCGTTCTTCAACGCATACGGATCGTACACATAGGAACGGGCGACATTGTAATGCATGGTCAAGCAAAGGCTTGTTGCTGTGCCTGCGCTGATTTTCGACTGGATGTCTTTTTCTCCTGCCTCAAAAGGCGGCCAGGTGCTCGCAAAAGCATGCTGGTCCGTACCGGAATCTGACGGGCAGACTGTAATTTTGGCATCCGTGCAGTATTCGGGGTAAATCTCTGCCATGTCCGGAGCGAACATGTCAATCTTGAAGCCGCCGACAACACTCGCCCACTGCGGGAAACGGCCGCTCTTCTGTTCGCCGCTGAACATCTTGAAGATAAGACCCCATTGTTTCAAATTGTTCTGGCAGCTGGCACGACGTGCCGCTTCCCGTGCCCGAGCCAACGCAGGCAACAAGATCGCAGCCAGAATGGCGATGATCGCGATCACCACCAACAGCTCAATTAGCGTAAACCCTTTCTTTTTCATGGCTTTTCATCCTTTCCTAAAAGTTGCGTTAATTTGACACACTCTTAATTTCCTTTGTCTTCCTCTTTACTCCTAACCCTTTTTTATGCCATTAACCACCTCCTTCCAGAATGAAGTACGGACAAAAACTACGGTTTATGACCCACGGACGTTTCCACAAAACTGACAGAGTTTTTGACTTCGCCCAGAGTCGAACGAACCGTAGATTTTAAAAAATACTGCTGCCTCGGAAAATCCGGTCGATTTATCCGATTGAGCAAAACCTCCGCGCTCTTTCTACCCATTTCAAAACCCGCTTGCGACGCGGTAATCATCGGTACTCCAGAGGCTTCCGCGAATTCATTGTCATCCACCGCGGCAATCTCCACATCAACCGGCACTTCGTAACCCAATACGTTCAGCTTGTCAATCAGTTTTTCTGCCACGCCGTCATTGGCACAAACAAAGGCAGTAGGGCGTTCGCGCTGCGCCATCACCTTACTCACCAGCATTCCCGCCGATTCGCCCGCTTTACCAAAAATTGCCGTGACCCCGGGCTCGTATGCCAAACCGGCTGCAGCCAGCGCCTTTTTATAACCTTCGAGGCGGTCTTCCGTCGCCGTGTTGTTCAGCTCGGTTGTTATGAAGCCAATACGCCGGTGACCTCGAGCAAGCAACATGTTCGTCAGTTGAAATGTTGCGTCTACGTTATCGGACACAACAAAATCCACATCCATACCCCGTACGTAGCGGTCAATCAAAACAAAGGGAAACTGAGAACGTTGAAACTTCTTCAACAACTCCATGGTGCGCTCGCCCGGGTGCTGCAGCCAGAAAGCGATGCCTTCCACGCCGCTGTTTCGGAGATCGGCTAAGAATTCAAACTCTGCCTCATTACTTAGCCGCAGAAAATACACCATCGGATGCACACCCTGTTCCGCAGTTGCCTCAAGAAATCCCCGCACCACAAGTCGCGTGTAATGAATCTCCAGTTCTGGACACGCAATCGCGACCGTCCTCCACCCATTTACGCTCAACACCCGCTGATGCTGTTGACGGGGCGCCACAAAAGACCCTCGACCGGGTACCCGTACGATATAGCCTTCCAGCTCCAAATCCCGCAAGGCTTGCCGCGTAGGATTTCGACTGACACCATACTGCCGAGCCAGCTCCAGTTCAGACGGTACCCGCGCCCCTTCCGGCAGCTCGCCGTTTTCTATTTGGCTTTTGAGCTCCCGCTTTATGTAGGAGTATACGGGTATGTCCAGCGGAACGTCAGTCATGTTTACCTTGTGCCATGATCACATTTACAGAATTTATGGTAATGTGTACGTGTAAAAAAGGTGTTAGCTTCTTTTTGATATTTTATGTAATGACAGATTGAGGTGCTTTGATTGTCTTTTATATGTGCCCAAGCTGACCTCATCCTACGCTCCAGACCTGCCCAAGCTCTTATCGGCGCCTCTGTACCAACTGTTCAACATGTATCATCTGTAATGACAATATACAACATGTCTCCCATTTTGTCAAGCACTTTTTTGGAGGTACCGAATCAAGTGTTTAGTTTTTTGAGATTCCTGTCACCATATATTATTTCCTACCCAATCTTAGACCCCGCAGGTTCCGCGCTGAAGAAACAAGATTGCACCCCAATTTTGGTATCCATCCGGCTTCTTGCACGTTTTGAGGCTCCGATTACAATCGCTGGAAAGCACATCTTGTTCTGTCAATACAGGGGATGAAAAAGTCGATGAAATGCTTTGTATGAAAAAGTCGGCAGGTCGAAATTACGGGGAAACCTGTACGGAAACTTTTATCGGAAAAGGCAGAAAGGTCTCCTAAAGATGCTGTGTTCGGAAAAGTCGTCGCTACAGGAGGAGAAAATCCGTATCGTGTTCACTTGGAATAGCGGTGAAGAACTTCGATGATCTCCCGCACAGCATTCTCCAGACCAATAAACACCGCCCGAGAGATAATGGAATGTCCGATATTGACTTCGTTCAATCCGGGAATTGCCGCCACTGCAGGTAGGTTACGCACGGTCAGACCATGCCCGGCATTAAAAACAAGTCCCGCGTTAATGGCACGTGCAGCAGCAGTGGCTAGACGGTTCAGTTCGTGCATGATGTCGCTTGAGGCTGCATTAGCATAGGCCCCGGTGTGAAGTTCCACATAATCAGCCCCTGTTTCGGCGCTGGCATTGACCTGGTCGACCTCGGGATCGATGAACATGCTAACCTTTATTCCGGAATCATGGAAAAACCGCACTACTTCTGTCAGTCTTTTCCGTTGACCTGCGACATCCAAACCGCCCTCCGTGGTAATTTCCTCGCGTTTTTCGGGCACCAAGCAGACGGTGTGCGGCTTTATCCGTTGAGCGATAGTCATAATCTCATCGACAGCGGCCATCTCGAGATTCAACCGCACATGTAACACTTGCTTCAAAAGCTCAACGTCCCTGTCTTGGATATGACGACGGTCCTGACGCAAGTGACATGTGATTTGATGAGCGCCAGCCAGCTCGCAGATTTTCGCCGCGGCAATCACATCCGGGTCTTTGCCTCTCCGGGCTTGGCGCAGCGTTGCAACATGGTCGATATTCACACCTAGCTCGATCATGTTTTTCCCTCCCGAAAAACGCCCTTCCTAAAAATAGTAGCAACTACAACGCGCTGACTTTCTCCACGATGTTCTTCAGAACCATTTCAGCCGTCCGGTGCGATTCATGCTGCACCATAACGCGAATCACGGGTTCCGTTCCTGACGGTCGTATCACAACCCTACCCGCCCCGTTCATTTCGGCTTCGTGTTCCACCTGAATTTGGTTTAATGCCGTTTTTTCTGGAAGTTTTTTGCCGTTCAGGGGAACAGCCGCATGTGCCTCGGGCAATGCGTGGTATGCACTCGCCAGTGCCGAGAGCGGCAGGTCTTTTCGAATCATGGTCGCCAACACTTGCAAAGCGGCGATCAAGGCGTCTCCGGTGGTATTGTACTCTAGCAAGACCATGTGACCGGAAGGCTCCCCTCCGAGACAGATACCCTTTTCACGCATAGTTTCAACCACCCACCGGTCCCCTACATTGGTCCAAATAACCTTACCCCCATAAGCGGCGAGGGTGTTTTGCAACCCGCCGTTCGCCATGATTGTTGTCACCACAGCGTTCTGAGGCAACGCGTTGCGCTCCAAAAGGTCAACAGCAAGTACCGCTAAGAGACCATTCCCATCGAGGAGCTGCCCTTCTTCATCAGCCATTAAGATGCGGTCGCCGTCTCCATCAAAAGCGATTCCCACATCGGCGCGCTCCCGAATCACGGTCGCACGCATATTTTCAGGGTGCATCGAACCGCAGTCCTCATTTATATTTCGTCCGTTCGGTTGACAACCTATCGGGATCACGTGAGCGCCCAGTTCCGAAAGTGCATTCGGTCCCACCTTGTACGACGCCCCATTGGCACAATCACAAACGATCTTCAACCCATCCAATCGCATCCCTTTGGGAAAACTTGCCTTGGCAAACTCGATATACCTTCCTACGGCGTCGTCGATGCGCCGCGCCGTCCCTATCTGTTCCGCTGTGGGACGTATATCATCAATGGCATGGGTTGTTACCAACCTGGCGATGGCATCTTCCATGTCGTCAGGAATCTTGAACCCGTCCGGACCGAAAAACTTGATGCCGTTATACTGAAAGGGATTATGAGAGGCAGAAATCATAATGCCCGCGTCACACCGTAGACTCCGCATGATGTACGATACCCCGGGTGTCGGCAATGGCCCCACCAATAAAACATTCACACCCATGGAGCACAATCCGGCTGTCAATGCATTTTCAAACATATAGCCCGAGAGACGGGTATCTTTCCCTATCAGAATCGTGTGGGTACGTTTCTCCTGCTGAAACAGATGGCCTGCCGCTCGGCCTACTGCCAGCGCCATCTCAACCGTAGTTGGATAGATATTCGCAATACCCCGAATGCCGTCTGTACCAAAAAGCCTTTCACTCATACTGAACCTTCCCCAAAATTGCGTCACACATCCGTGCGACGCGTCCCATAGCCTTGACGTCATGAACCCGGACAGCGTCGGCACCGTTCCAAATCGCAATCGCAACTGTCGCCGCCGTCCCCTCAAGTCGGTCTTCCACCGGAAGACCGCCGAGCACCTTGCCGATCGTAGACTTGTTTGATGTACCGATCAAAACAGGTCGACCAAACCGGCGGAACTCTGACAGGCGACGCAACAAGGTAAGATTATGTTCCACCGTCTTGCCAAACCCAAACCCCGGGTCAAGCCAAATCTTGTCTTCTTTTATACCATTACGAACGGCAAAGGAAAGACGTTCCTCAAAAAAACTGCAAATATCTTCTACGACGTCCGCATAGCGGGGCTCCACTTGCATCGTCTTCGGGTTGCCTTGCATGTGCATGAGCACACATTCACACCCATAGGACGCAATAACTGGTGCCATTTCCGGGTCACCCCGAAGCGCCGTTATGTCATTGATCATGCGCGCACCACACGCCAAAGCCGCCGCTGCCGTGTCGGCATGGTATGTATCCACTGAAATAGGTACACCCAATTCCAACGTTTTTTCAAGAACGGGCATTACCCGTTTTTTTTCTTCATCAGCTGACAGTGGCTCTGCGCCAGGTCTGGAAGACTCCCCCCCGATGTCCAAAATATCCGCTCCCTCTTCAACAAGCCGATGGGCATGCTGAACAGCCTTTGTGGGTTCCAAAAAAACACCACCATCGTAAAAGGAATCTGGAGTGACGTTCACGATGCCCATCACCAACGTACGAGATCGGTGAAGAGCGTTCGTACTTGGCACCATTGGCTTCGATGCCATCGCACGACTCTCCCTAGGCCGTACCGGGCACGGGATTCGTATCCGGACGCATGCCACCTACTTCGGGTTCAGCTGCTGCGGCACGTGCGCGCTGTTCTTCAGACGGACCCACCGGCTTGGAATGCGGAGGTTTTGGCGTGCGCGACCTCACGATGAGTTCTTCGCCGCCATATTCCCTAATGATAGCATCCAATTCTTCTGCTTCGAGCGTTTCCCGCTCATATAACTTTTCAGCAATCGCAACCAGTATCGGTTTGTGTTTCTCTAGTAGTTCTTTGGTCTCGCGATACGCCTCTTCCAAGAATCGATGAATTTCTCGGTCAATCGCAGCCGCCGTCTGCTCACTGAAATCGCGTTCCTTGACAAAATCTCGTCCCAAAAAGACTTCCGTATTGCTACCGAAAGAAATCGGGCCTAAATCACTCATTCCCCATTGACACACCATCGCGTGTGCCAATTCCGTCGCCCTTTTCAAATCGCTCGCGGCGCCGTTCATAAACTCGTTAAAGATGACTTCCTCAGCAGCGCGCCCGCCCATAAACATACGTAACGCTGCGAGACAATAAGACTTGGAAAGCGTGTGCCTGTCCTCCTCCGGCAGCACGCTGGTCAGTCCCAACGCCGGACCCCGTGGAATAATGGTGACTTTGTGCACCGGATCCACTTCCGGCAAGAGCCGGCTGACGAGGGCATGGCCTGCTTCGTGATAAGCCGTTTTTCGCTTCTCTTCTGCGCTAATAACCAGACTCTTCCGCTCAGGACCCATCAAAACCCGGTCCTTTGCATCCTCAAAATCTTGCATCGTCACGACGTCTTGATTGCGTCGAGCGGCAAGCAAAGCGGCTTCATTCACCATGCTCGCCAAGTCGGCACCCGAAAAACCTGATGTACCCCGTGCCAACGTCCGAACATCTACATCGGGTCCTATTGGGACCTTTTGATTTCGAATGTGAATTCGTAGAATTTCCTCTCTTCCTCGAATGTCCGGATTCGCCACAACGATTTGCCGGTCGAATCGCCCCGGTCTCAAAAGTGCCCTGTCAAGAACGTCCGGACGATTCGTCGCCGCCATCAAAATAACACCCTCACTGGTGTTGAATCCGTCCATTTCTACAAGAAGCTGATTTAGGGTCTGTTCCCGTTCATCATGGCCTCCCCCCAGACCAGCACCGCGTTGACGGCCTACCGCATCAATTTCATCAATGAAAATGATACAGGGGGCATGTTTTTGACCTTGTTGAAATAAGTCACGCACCCGACTGGCGCCTACACCAACAAACATCTCCACAAAATCCGAACCACTGATACTAAAAAAGGGCACGTTGGCTTCACCGGCAACGGCGCGCGCTAAGAGCGTCTTTCCCGATCCCGGGGGTCCTACAAGCAATACACCTTTTGGTATTTTACCCCCCAGACGCGAAAACTTCTTCGGATCTTTAAGAAATTCAATTATTTCTTGTAACTCTTCCTTCGCCTCGTCAACTCCGGCAACGTCGTCAAAAGTTACTACTTTATCGCCATGGCTTATTAGCCGGGCACGGCTCTTACCAAATGACAGCGCCTTGCTGCTTCCCCCCTGCATTTGACGAAACATAAAAAACCACAGGACCCCGACGATAAGCACAAACGGTACGACCTGCGCCAGCAGAGATGTCCAAAAATTATCTTGAGACTTGACTCGCCAGTTTACTTTGTTTTCATCGAGTTTTTTCTGCCACTCTTTCGGGAACTCATGATGCTCAATTTCGATGCTTGTATTGCCGCTTACCGGCGTCTTAAAACGCGCCTTAAAAAGGTATGGCCGATCCATGCCTCGATCGACCGCTACGAACCAACTGATATTATCGGAATAAATCTGCTCCTCTAGGTCACGAGCAAATAATTCCGCACGCTGTTTTTGCGTATTGGAGAGGTGGACCAGCGTCACCATTAAAATGATGAGCAGAACGATCCAAAGGGAAACTTGTTTGAAAAATCCGTCCATAGTTTTACTTCGTCTCGATTAAGCTTTTTGTCGATAAAGACGATATTTTATCTTCTTTACCAATAGTAACACAAGAAGACACACCAGACAATCCTTTCCGACAAATCAAATGGAAAAAACCATCATGGTAAACCAGTGACCATGCCTTCAGGGTAGAGGTATATACTGGCAGTGCCCCGCCTATTCCAACGAGCAAGTCAGCGGGTAGAATTTTCGAACCAGACCACACTGAAAAAGGATTTCGGCTCCCCTTCGATCCACCGATAGTGTTCCTCTACGTTCCCGACCAGATCGGTATCCCCATCTCCATCCACATCGGTGGGGAATAAATGGTCCCATTTCTCGCCAATCCATTGATCGTGCGAGTTATACCCGTCAGACCATTTGATAGGATAACATTCCCAACCTTTTGCAAAATCCTCACCGGTATGTCTCATCCAAAAGACAGACGCTTTATCCTTCGGCAAGTTCCCGTCGTTGTGGATGAGTGCCCCCACAATGTCCAGGTTTCCGTCCATGTCAACATCACAAAAAAGAATTGGGCGGGAGATCCATTGAATCATATCGGGTTTCATGATTGAAACATGTTCCCATTGGAGTGGTTGAATAGACTTTTTCAGAAAAATGTAAACGTAGGTCTGAGTCTATGTGACGATGTCTTCATGACCGTCTTTGTTGACATCGCCTAGGCCGGTTTGCGGCTTCGGGTAAAACTGCGTTGTTTTCCATATGGAATGCTTCTTCCACGGTTTGTATAAGTCTGGACTGTCAGCACCCGGGTTTTCATACCAGTACACTTCCTGGTCAAATAAAGACGTATCCCAATCAGGATTTGCATCCAGAATATCTATGTCCCCGTCCTCATCAATATCTGATGGAACGAAACCGTGCGCGCTTGTCACCTCCGGGTCGATAAAATAGACCTTGTATTGGCTCAGATCTCGGCGCTTTTCCGCTTCTTGAGGCACTTGAAGCCATCGCAGACCTGCATATTTTTTTGTGACAGGGTGGCGCCTTCCGCCGAAGACGACTTCCGTAATTCCATCGTCGTTAATATCAACGGGGACGCAATACAGGTACTGTTCACCTTCCGTTCCAGGTACATGCCCCGCATCCTTCCATTTTGATGCATCCTTCATGTTTTCAACTTCAGGACCAAACAGAATTCTTAGACCCGTCTTAAAACCCTTTTCATTATCATCACCCTCTACAACGACTAGGTCAAGATTACCGTCCCCATCCAAATCAGCAAGACACGAATACTCCGGATTGTTCGTCTTTCCCAAAACCAAACGAAACCAAGGCTGCCGTACATCGCCCGATTTACCCGGATGGAACAGAATCGTCTGCGTGCCAGCAGCTTCGTCGATCACCGAGTAGTCAAGACAACCATCTTTGTTGACATCTCCTGGAAAAAGGGAATTGGCGATCAAATATTCATCACTGATGTGATGCATTACCCACGGTCGTTGATTCGGCTTTTCCAAATCCGATTCCGCCGGGGTGCTCAAACCTAAGCTGAGAACAAGTACTGAAGTCACAACTGTGAGACGCTTGAAATGAGAACTTCTGAGGTATTTGACAAAAAAGGGAGACATTGCTAAAAGGCCCATCTAATAGACTTCCTTCCCGGCCTGTGCTGCGTATTCCTTCCGAAGCCTCTCGAAAACCCGTTCTTCGTCACCTCGATAAATTAAGTTGTCATCCACTTCCAGGGAAGCCTCTGCCGACAAAGGAATGAATCTACCCACACTACGAGCATAGACCACCCCTTCTTGGTCCACCAAAACGGCCTTTGCCTCCGCCAAGCGTTTGCTTGTACGAACCACTTCAGCACAAACAACAAGATGAAGCCCTTGTCGAGCAGGTTTCAAATAACGCACCGAGAGTTCGGCCGTCACATACATCAAACCCGTCGCGCGAGCAGCCGCCCACCCCATGGCTTCATCCATCAAAGCCGCTATCACCCCACCATGAACTGTATCACGATAACCGCAATGATGCGGACTTGCCTTTAGCGGCGCCTTTACAACTCCATCCTCGACGTAGAAACGGGTTTTCAACCCCGCGGGATTCTCTTCCCCACAAACGAAACAGGGTTTTGAATTTGGTAAGTACCTCTTTTCTCCTGTGCTTTTCATCTGTTCTTTTGCCTCATAATCAGCTAGAGTTTATGGACGCAATTTTTGTCAGATTCACCGGCTGCTGGTTTACAAGTAATTCCCATGAATGCACTTATGATATACCTTCTGCGTGCAAACCAAAAATAAGGAAACGTTAACAAGCGAGACACGAGAGAAATTGACAGGCATTTTCCTAAAAGCCGATAGTGCGGCGTGACCTTGAGAAGCTCCGCCAAGGCGCGTGGACCGGTGTATAAATTCTCTACCCCGCTTTTTAAAGCGACCACATGGATGGACTCCAAACAAGCGTGTTCGGAGATCTGTGGGAATCGTTGTGTGCGGCTTTCTGATTGACATGGGATCGCTTCCAACACCGTTTCCGGGATACGTTTCAAAAACCAAGAGGCTGCGCGCGTGCACACGGGGCAATTGCCATCGTAAATTATCACAATGGGTAGTGCCGCTTCAATCGTTTCCGGATGGGGGAGGAACATTGTCGCCCGCAATCTCCCTTAAATATTCCCCATAGGCGCTTTTTCCCATTCCCTCCGCCAGTTTTCGCACTTGTTCCACGCTGATCCAGCCTTGACGCCAAGCAATCTCTTCCAGACAGGCAACTTTCAACCCCTGCCGTTCTTCTATGGCTTGAATAAATTGCCCGGCTTCCATCAGACTCCTGTTGGTTCCCGTGTCCAGCCAGGCAATACCCCGACCTAATAGCTCCACGCGGAGTCTTCCTTGTCCAAGATAGATGCGGTTCAGATCTGTAATCTCAAGCTCGCCTCGGGCGCTGGGTTTCAATTGCCTTGTTACATCAACAACCCCGGGACCATAAAAATATATGCCCGGAACTGCGTAGCGGCTTTTAGGATATTTCGGTTTTTCTTCAATATCTATCACGTTACCGGAAGAATCAAACGAGACCACGCCGTATCTTTGCGGATCTCGTACCTGATATCCAAAAATCAGGCCGCCTTCTTGAATCGCTGCGCCGCGGGCTAACGTCGCACTGAGTCCCTGGCCATAAAAAATATTATCACCAAGCACCAGACAGCAAGCGTCATTTCCAATGAAATCAGCCGCGATGAGAAACGCTTGCGCAATACCTTCAGGCCTTGGCTGGGCAGCATAGGAAAACTGCATCCCCAAGTGACTTCCGTCTTCTAGCAAACGTTCAAACAGAGGGAGATCGTATGGCGTGGAAATCACCATAACCTCACGGATCCCCGCAAGCATCAACGTACTTAAAGGGTAATACACCATGGGCTTGTCATAAACGGGCAAAAGCTGCTTGCTGACCGCGCGGGTCATGGGGTGCAGGCGCGTACCTGCTCCTCCCGCCAATACGATACCTTTCATGCTAAGAAGTCACCTTTCTCACCGCCTTCGGCAAAAATTCCTCACGGGTTTTCAACCGGGTTGATGACGATGCAGTCCAGCCCAAACATATGGCTGGGAATCGCCTTATCATTTTTCCCAACAATTTCGACGCTAAGGGTATTCGCCCCTTCGTGGAGGTCGCATTGACCTAATAATAGCAAGGGTGTCGCCCTTACTGTTTCGTTGTAGAAATCTATTGGCTCTCCCACGGGTTGACCGTTGACTTTCAATTGGACAACGCCGTAATCGGGAGCTTTTGTGAACTTTGCTGAAATGTTGAACCGGCCAGTCTTTGGGGCGGAAAATTCGAGCACCAGGCTATCCCCCGGTTTGCCACCTACCCACCAAAGTTGTTTTGCGGCACTCCACATTTCCTCTACACCCGTTTGAGGTTGTACTTGTCCGCCTGAAACGGAAACGACTTTCATATCCTCTCCTTCCAGGGCACCCTCAATTCGCCTCGGAGGAGGAAGAGGATGCGGAGGAACAACTACGAGCCGACGCTTATCAATGCCACGGGTTGTATCTTTAGCATGAAAAGTACCATACCAGAAAGAGGTAGCCGCCATCGCGATTTCGCAATTTCTGGCATGCCAAACTTCGATATCGAACTGAAACGATTTGTGAAATGGGATATTGTCCAAAATGTGGAACCGGCTGACACAAGTATGTCCATAGTTACCGGGACCATCACAACGAGGTTGATTGTGGTAGGCGTGGGTAAACTGTTGGGGGGAACACCATGCGTATCCATAATAATCTTCACTGCCGGTACCAAAATGGCTAGGGAAATCCTCTCCATCTACGTAAATCTTCTCGTCTCCTTCCCCCCACCATTCTTTGACGGAGTTCGTGACGTGCAGCATATCCCCTACAAAGACCCCCTTGCCCTCAACTTGGACATAATTCCAGTCTTGACGAGGATGGGTCGGGATGGGATGCTCACTCCGCCAGGTAGTATGAAAATACAGAGACCGTTCATCCCATTTGTAATCACCTTGAATAATGTTCGCCTTAAGATCCACGGGCTGAGAAGACAAATTCCGCATGCGAAAAACAGCTTTTCGTCGGAAAGGCATTACCCAATGAGCATAGAGCGAACCATCCTCACGCACGCCACTGGGAAGAGACAAATAACGATTCGCGCCGGGGGCTGTGCCGAAAAAGTCACCCAAGGGCGCCAAAACCTGTGGTTTGCGCGCATCATCGAAACGGATCTCCAGTACGCACCCCCTCAAGGCTCCTTCCATGTCGGATGCAGACACAATCGTTTCAATAGCATAAAACGCCCCGGGCCCAGAAAATACCCGAGAGAAAACGGCGCGCGGCTTTAGGGAAGTCTTGAAGTGTATGTTCTTTGTCCGCACATCTTTTTTAAGATTCAGCAGGTCAGGTTTCTTAAGAGCATTCGCCATCTCCTGCAACACCGCATCGGCTTTACGGGCAATTTCTTCGCTGTAAGATATAACTTGTGTCCCTTTTTCATAGGTCCGATAGTTGATATGGTAATAAAAATTCGGGCTGCTGGCGGTCACTTTGCAATGCTTGGCGTAGGGGATCGGCAAATAACTGTTCCAACCGGCAGAGGCAAAATGGGCAATAGGTGACACGAATGGCCATTTCTCCCCGCATAACATCTCAATAAAAAGCATCTCGATGGTCGGTTCGGAGCTGCCATCGAGGTAGATTCGCAACACCCCTGCATCTTGAGGGTTTGCCGACCAAATTCTTACGATGGCACCCGGCCCTTCCGCATCCATCATCACCCATTCTTGCTGCCCATTGCGTTCTTCCACACGCAAATGGTGGCCGCGATCACCGTTCGCAAACCAGTTCTCGTCGGTCGGCACGTTCTTGTCGGTGCTTCGCCGGTCGTAGCTGGAAAACTGTTTGCACGTGTACGCGGGTTGCGGAAATCGAGTTAAACGCTCCAGGTCGGTCATCTCCCGCAGTAACGACTCAAACGTAACCTCACCATAAACAGGGCACATGCCAACAAGACAACACGCTCCCGCACACACGATAGAGAAAAAACGACGCATCATTTTCCCACTCCTATAATTTGGTGACTAGATGATCGGACTCCTTCCGGGGATCAGCCCTCGGGTCTTGGAACCAACTAGATGCAAGTAATAAACTATTTTTTGATCCTATTCAAGTAACCAGTCGTTTCCTCTCGCCTTTTCGATATGATAAACTATTCTGTCCCAACATTAGGTAGAGCCAAGCAATGAAGACATTGGTATCGGTGGTAGTCCCATTTTACAACGAGGAAGAGAACATACGCCTGCTGGCGGAGAAGATAGCGGCGGTTTTCCATTCATTACCCGATTACGAGTACGAATGCGTGTTTGTAAATGACGGCAGTACAGATGGAACACGAGCCGAACTGGAACAACTTGCCCGCGAGGACAGCCACATTCGCCCAATCCATATGGCAAAAAACAGCGGGCAGTCCGCCGCTATTGTGGCGGGTATGAGACGGGCAAAGGGTGATCTGTTACTGATGCTTGACGGCGACCTACAGAATGACCCCGGTGATTTCCCTAAAATGCTCGACCTGTTGAGAGAAAATGACTGCGTTTTCGGTTATCGAGCGAAACGACAAGACTCCCGGGTCAAAAAAATCGCCAGTCGATTGGCAAATCGTGTCAGACAGTGGTGGCTTGATGATCAAATCCGTGATGCGGGGTGCGGCTCAAAGGGTTTCCGACGGTATTGTGTGGAACACATGATCCCGTTTAATGGCATGCACCGGTATTTTGGGGTCATGATGAAAGCAGCAGGCATGCGGATTGCCGAAGTCGAAGTGACTCACCATCCACGAAAGTACGGCAAATCAAAATATGGAATTTCAGACAGGTTTTGGCGGGGGATTTACGATCTGATTGGGGTAGCCTGGCTTAAAAAACGCTACGTACCTATCCGTGTGGAAGGGGAAAACTGACGTGCCCCTCCTTAATTCCGACTTCTGGATGGCGGTGGTCACCGGGCTTTGGTGGCTCGGCGGCGCCATTTTTTATGGGCGTTTTTACGTTCAGTGGATCGTTTCCGAATTCAAACGCCGCAGCGTCGTCCCTGCCGTGTTTTGGTATATGAGCGCTATAGGCTCTGTCATGTTGTTATCTTACAATGTGTACACCCGTCAGCCCGGCGCCGCATTTGGACAGAGTTTCAACATGATTGTGTATGCGCGAAACCTCGTCCATATTTGGCGCAAGAAAGGTCAACTGAGTCGGGCGCTGTCTTTCGCCATTCACGCCGCCACAGCCCTCATCGTCACACTGGCGGTTTCATTGACTGCTCACACCTGGTGGCGGGAATACCTCGCCAATCGAGATCTTCCGGTAGAAACAGCCAAACAAAACTGGATTTTTTTGGGCATCTGGGCGGTAGGTCAATCGTTATTTTTTCTACGCTTCTTGATCCAGTGGATTGTTTCCGAATGGAAGAAAGAGAGTGTTGTGCCTCCCATTTTCTGGTACTTGAGTGTCTTTGCAGCGGTCTTGCAAGGTGTTAGTTTCCTCCAGCGTCAGGACTGGCTGAATTCCGTCGGGATGTTCACAACACTAATCGTTTACCTGAGAAACATAATCCTTTTGAAAAAAGGCAAAACTGTCTCCGAGTGAGGAACTCTTCGTGAAAACTGCACTTAGCCACAAAAGACCATTGCTTCTCTTACTAGGACTCGCTCTCGTGTTGTTTTCCGCGGGGATTTGGAAATACGACCTCTGGCCTGCAGATGAACCGCGTTATGCTGAAATCGCCCGAGAGATACTGCAATCGAAGGATTGGCTCGTGTTGCACGTGAACGGCTTACCTTACGATGAAAAGCCGCCCCTTCTCTTCTGGAGTATTGCTGCGGTATCGGCGCCGTTTGGAGATGTTACAGAAACGACAGCGAGAATCCCTTCCATTCTATCGGCGTTGCTTGTGCTCCTGTTCACGTATGCTTTGGCACGCCGCATGTATGACGAAAAAATCGCTATCTGGGCCGTGATACTCCTTATTACGTCATCGCGTTTTTGGTGGCAAGCTCGGACGTGTCAAACAGACATGATGCTTACTGCATTTCTCACCATGGCGCTCTTCGCGTTTTACAATTTTATTAGCACGGAACAGAAACAGTGGCTTCTGGTTTTCTACGGCAGCATTTCCCTCGCGCTATTTACAAAAGGTCCGCCGGGACTTGTTTTCCCGCTGTTATGTCTCATTGTATATTTCTGGCGTCGCCCTCTCGAGCGTCGCAGGTTCCACCCGCTCATCGGCTTTCTTGCCGCAATCGTCGGTGTCTTGCTCTGGCTGATTCCCTCACGAATGAACATGACATCCGCGGCGCAAGAAGCCACTCGCCAAGTTCTTCTGTGGGATATATTGGGTCAGACAGTAGGACGTTTTGCCCTTGGAATAAGCAAAGTCCAGGGACCCTGGTACTTTTTCATCAATTTGCCTGTAGACTGGCTTCCTTGGTCGCTTTTCTTACCGTTCCTATTACCCTGGGCATGGCGGAAACGGAAGGAAGATTCACGAATGCGGCTTCTTTTGTCGTGGACGGTGCCTGCGTTCATCTTCTTCAGCATATCCATAGGGAAACGACAGATTTATTTGCTGCCCATTTTCCCAGCGCTCGCCATCCTTATGGCACGTGGTATTTTGGAAGCCGTTCAATCGGATAGAAAGAAGATGCTGCAGGGCATTGGATGGGTTTGGGGCGGCTGCTTTGTTGCTTTAGCCCTGACGATGGCAATTCTACCTCGTTTCACAGTAACTGAAGATGTCCGCTTTGACGCCAACACCTCGTTTTTGCTGTCGGCAATTCTGGCGGCATGCGCGGTATATATTTTCTTCTTTCTTCGTAAAAAAGGTTACACGCAACTCCATCAAGTTATTGCTCAAACGACCGCGGTCCTGTTCTTGTGTTTAGCCTTGTTCGTCTTTCCAGAACTGAACAAGCACAAGTCTGCAAAGGACTTCTGCGAACCGGTGCGATTCCTGGCTGAAAAGGGTGAAACATTTCGTTTGTATTCCGTGGGGTTTTCCCGCGAGGAGTATGTTTTCTACTCAAAGCATTTCCACGAGCCTGTTTTCACAGACATTCTTCCCATGGTTCTGCCGGAGGACTTGAGTCGGCTTGCCTTAGCCAAAAAACAAAAGAACTTACGCGACAAGATGATTTCTGCCGTTGAAGCTGTACCCATTCAATCCATTACAAACGTGCAGGATTCAGATATAGATGCTTTACAAGCCGCGCTACGAGAACATGTGTATAAGCAAAGCGGCGAAGATGAAGACTTTATCAAAAAGTTTGAAGAGACCCTGACACAAGAGGTGGCAGCATTCCGAGACAGCTTCTTTGGCAACGAACCGGGCTTTATGTTTGTCCAAGAGCAAGATTGGCGGTGGTTAATAGCGTTCGAGCCTGAGTTCAAAAAGGCAACTGTTCTGCGGCACCAGGGCGTTGGTCGCCGCGAGGTGATGCTCCTTGCAAACCCAAAAGGCGCCGAAAAAATGGTACGCATGCAAAACACTTCGGACGCAGTCTCCTCGACGACCTATCCGATGGTGATCGAAATCGAAGCGAAAGCATGTGCTGGCAACACAAGAACCACTTCGTTTTTCTTCGCTTCGGGCTTAATTCTGCGAGGATAAACCTTCTTCGGCTCTGTGAACGAGTTTACATCGGAAGGCTTGGAGGCGTGCAAGAGCCTTCCCGCTACGGTGGCTATACTTGCATCTTTTAGGACAATCTTTGTCTCGACATCAATATCGGGCGTCTGATTCGCCAGCGTCAAAAAGACGCGCTTCCCATTGAGCGATACGCTGGAACTGATAAAGCCCGTTTCCATCTTTCTGCCTAGTCCCGCAGGATGAGTTTCGTAAACATCACAGGATGTCTCGTCCATAAGAAGTTTGGCGCCCATATGAGGACGCATCATTTCAAACACATGGTAGGTGGGCGTCAATACCATTTTCGCCCCGCTGGTATGCGCAAGACACTGCAATACGTTGATCGTTTGGGCAATGTTCGCCATGGTAATTCTACGGGCGTATCGGTTAAAAAGATTTAGACAAGCACCCGCAAACACAGCATCACGAAGCGTATTAGGCTGTTCCAAGCCATTTTCCGTGTGCGCTTCCGGATGCCACACCCCCCATTCATCGATAACGAGCCCGACATGTTTGTCAGGATAAAAATAACCCAACAAGTGATCGATGGCTTGAATATCCCTCTCCATTGTATGCAAGTCACCAAACAGAGAACGATACTCTGAGTCTGAGAATTCCGCGCCTTTACCCCTGGCAAAATAGCGGTGAACGGAGATATGGTCTATTAGGTCAGCGTGTGACATCGCATCGCAAAAATCGTGGCTCCAAGCGGGTCCCGGACCGTGCCCACAAGCAATGAGCTGAATAGACGGATCGAAAGCCCGCAGATAAGTCGCAAAACGTATGTACTGTTTCGCGTAGTCGGCACCCGAATAACGTCCCCCACATCCCCAATTCTCGTTGCCTACGCCCCAAAACTTCACGCCGTACGGCTCTGACTGACCGTTCTTCTTTCGCAGTGCCGTCAGTGTAGATTCCCCGCCGTAATTACAATATTCCAACCATTCCAGCGCCTCACGAGGTGAACCAGAACCTACATTCAGGCAAATATACGGTTCCGCACCAACCGAGCGGCAAAAATGCATGAACTCGTCTGTCCCAAAATCGTTGGGCTCACTCTGGCGCCACCACAGATTGACGGTTTTCGGCCTGTCCTCAGGACGCCCTATACCATCACGCCAATGATAGGCATCGGCAAAACATCCCCCCGGCCAACGAATTACGGGGGCATGCAGTTCAGATAACGCTGCAATAACATCCAGCCGAAGTCCTCGCTGGTTGGCAATACGGGATTTCGGGCCGACCCAAATCCCCTCATAAATACAGCGCCCCAAATGCTCAGCAAAATGACCATATAGATTGGGAGAAATCGAAGCGCCTCGAAGAGCAGTCCACACCGAAATTTGAGCTTGACTCATCGCTGTTCTCCTACAAAAAACCCACCCCGAACAAACCGATTTTCCGACGGGTCGTGAACATCAGGTCTCAGGATACATCCGCCCGAAGTTATTGCGCCGACTTATGATCATACGGTTCCAGAAACGATCGTACTCGCCCATCAATAAACGCTCTGACGCGGCGGATATTGTCGACAATTCGCTCTAGGGATTTTCCGTTGATTTCCACGTTCGCCAAGAAGGCTTGAACTTCCACAAAAAGCTCATGAACGTTATGCCGAAAAGACTCCACCAACAAATGCAATTCTTCCGGATCCTCCGGCGTCGGCGGGAATACAAAACGCATGCCCCCAACGCCTATTGGCCTGCCAAACGATGAGAGTTTTTCCTCCGTCAGTCCACAAATTTGTTCCAGCATGAAGGCGCGGGCATCTTGAAAATCACTCAAAGAAAATACCGTACGAAGCGTCACGGTTTGTGCCACAAAAGCGGTAAGCTCAAATGCGTCAAATGTGCGTCGTGCCACTTCCAGGACTTTTTTCAAGAAACTCTCAAGAGGAATATCCACCCACTCTTCTACAACAACCAACCTGTCAGGGAGAAATAGAACTATCGACTGGGTATTCCCCGAACGACGAGAGAAAAATCGCGGAGGACCCGGCATTGCAAAGTCGGCGCTTTGGTAACTCGCTCCCGGCGTTTGCGAAAGTTCGTAGTAAAGTTTCTGCAACACAGGAATCTTCACTTGAAACGGTGGATAAAACAGCTCGGTCGAGAAATGAATCGGGCGATCTTCTGGGTGCATGGGTAAATCCTAACTACCTTGCTACATTTTTGTTGGGCTTGAGAAGGTCTCAACTTCCCCAGGGACTGTATACTTCTTCAATACGTCTCTTAACAGACTCAATGAAATCTTCGGATACCGGCTTTTCATTGGCAATGGTGTACCACAAACCCGCTTTTTCAGTATATGACTTCATTTGACGCATGGCTTCCGCTACATCTGCCCACGTGACTCCCATCGCTTCAGGACGTATATCAACGCCGACCCGATGAATTGCCGCAAGTATCTCTTCGGCTTTATTCTCTTGAAGCGCGGAACCTATATACAGTCCCAGGCAAACGGGCTGCCCATGGATAAAAGGTTTTCCCGTAAGGTATTCCAGAGTGTAAAAAAAGAAATGCTCCACACCCTCGATATGACGTGGATTCCATCCTGCATTATGAAAAGCAGCGCCGCCCCAGCGATGCGCGTTCATGAGCGTACGTATCCCTTCTTCGGTCACACGACTGATTTCATCCAGTTTTTCCCAAACCCCTTCCAAAACCTGTTTTGCTTCATCAACCAGCCGTTGATCGTACGGCCACTGAGGTTCGGTTTTGCCGCGTTTGTGGGCAAGTTGCCAATCAAAGTGCGCGGTGTGGTAACACAGAATGTCGCAAACTCCGCTACGGTTTAGCAGAGGCGGTGCACTTTGAATTACGTCGAAATCTACATACACGGCTTCCGGAACCGCCCAGCCGATGTAACGCACTTTTCCATTAACCCGAACCGCAGCCCTATGACCAAATGCCGCATTGACGGACATGGCGGTCTGTACTTGAAACAAAGGCAGCCTTCGTGTCCAAGCGATCAGTTTTGCAAAATCAACGGCTTGGCCACCACCTAGTCCAATCACACTGTTGCAAGCGGGTAAATCAGCGATCACCTTCTGCACCGCGTCCAGTTCCATAGTCTTGACCTTAACCACACAGCCCAAACCCGAATCAAAGTACTGCTCGAACTTTGGCCATAGGTCTTCCATGGTGACGACCACATAAGGACGATGGACAAAATTCGGGAGTTCGGCAACCAGATTCCTGCCAAAAATAGTCAAGAATAAATCACCTTGCGTGTTCATGGTGTTCGTTTCCTCCTCTTTTTACAGAACGACAAGAAACTACTCTGTCGTTAGGAAGGCTTCGAGAGCTCTTCCTGAATCGCCCGCCATAGCTCTCGGCATCCCTCTCGTGTCACGCTCGAGAATAAAAAAAATCTGTCTTCTTCGTTTAGTGCCAAACCTCGTTTCAAAACATCTACCACCTTGCTACGCTCGGAAGATTTCAGCTTATCAGACTTGGTTGCCGCGAACAATATCGAAACGGGTATTTCGCGCAGAAATTGCAACAATTCGATATCACTTTCCATGGGAGCGTGTCTGGAATCGATTACGTGCACTACAGCGCGTAATGTCGGGCGGGTCTTTATGTATTGCGGTATCACTACACCCCACTGTTGCCTGAGTGACTTGGAAACACGCGCAAACCCATAGCCGGGTAAATCTACAAAACGGAATTTACCATCTATTTCATAAAAATGGATGCACTGGGTTTTCCCGGGACTCTTACTGACTTGCGCCAACCCTTTCCTCCCAACAAGCGCGTTCAACAACGAAGATTTCCCAACATTGGAACGGCCGGCGAACGCGATTTCCGGTTTGTTTGCCGGAGGAAAATCCTCAGGGCTCAACGCACTCGCGATCAGGATTGCGTTCAGAGACATAACAGCTACCCCTTTTTAGGAAATGCGACACGAAAAACCTCGTCTATGCTTCTCACAAAAACGAACTTCATGTCTTTTCGTATCTCCTGAGGTATATCTGCGAGATCTTTTTCGTTTTCCTTCGGTAATACGATTGTATATATCCCGGCGCGGTGCGCTGCAAAAATCTTTTCTTTTACCGCACCCACCTGAAGGACTCTACCGCGAAGCGTCAGCTCCCCCGTCATCGCTATCCCCTTTTGAGGAGGGGCACCACGCAGAGCTGACAACATGGACACAGCAAGGGCTATCCCCGCTGAGGGACCGTCTTTAGGAATTGCCCCCTCAGGAACGTGCACATGGATATCTAACGTTTGGTGAAAACGCAAGGGGATTTGCAGCTCTTTTGCATGGGCACGCAAGTAGGTGAATGCTGCCTGGGCAGATTCCTTCATCACATCGCCAAGTTGGCCTGTCAATGTCAAATCCCCTTTCCCTTTCATGGTACTGGTCTCGATATTAAGAATGTCGCCCCCCGACCACGTCCAAGCCAAACCCACCGCAAGTCCTACTTGCGGCTTTTCCTCGGCTTTTGTTTCCGGATATTCGTAGCAACCGAGCAAGTCCGTCACCTTTGTCTCATCAACGCGGGTATACTCTTCTTGTCCCGACTCGACCGTTTTCCGAGCGATCTTTCGGCAGATGTTGGCGATTTGTCGTTCCAACTCGCGTACACCCGCTTCCCGCGTGTATCGGCTGATAATTCGATGAATTCCCTCCTTCGTAAACTCCACGCTATCCTTTTTCAACCCTGCCAGTTGCAACTGTTTGGGTATGAGAAAGCCCCGTGCGATGTGCTCTTTTTCATACGCGGTATACCCCGATAAACGGACAATCTCCATCCGATCGTGCAGCGGTGCGGGAATGTCGAATTCGGTATTTGCTGTGGTTATAAAAAAGACCTCGTGTAGGTCAAAGTCAACCTCGAGGTAATGGTCGCTGAAGGCATTATTTTGCTCCGGGTCAAGCACTTCCAACAAAGCAGCCGCCGGATCACCTCGATAATCCATGCTCATCTTGTCCACTTCATCTAGCATAAAGACCGGATTCTTCACACCGACTTTTTTGATGGACTGGATGATTCGCCCAGGCATAGACCCAATGTACGTGCGACGATGACCCCGTATCTCCGCCTCATCACGTACACCTCCCAACGACACTCGTACGAATTTTCTGTTCATCGCTCGCGCGATGGACTGTCCCAACGAAGTCTTGCCCACCCCTGGAGGACCCACCAAACACAACACGGGACCTTTGGTGTTCTTACTTAACTTCCTTACGGCAAGAAACTCCAGAATTCGTTCCTTGACCTTGTCCAAACCGTAATGATCTTCGTCTAAAACGCGACGAGCCACGTGCAAATCTATGGCATCTCTCGTGCGCTTTTGCCAAGGCATCTCCACGAGCCACTCCAAATAGGTACGCACCACTCCTGCTTCCGGACTCAACGGTGGCATACGTTCGTACCGTGCAAGTTCCTGTTCGGCTTTGGCTCGTACCTCCGCAGGCATCCGCGCCTTTTCAATTTGTTCCCGCAGTTCGGCAAACTCATCCACAGGTTCGCCCCGCTCGCCAAGTTCTTGTTGAATCACGCGAAGCTGCTCGTGCAGGAAATGCTCCCGTTGCCCCCGCTCCATCTGTTGCCGAACGCGTTCGCGCACGGTTTCTTCAATTTTCAGCAGCTCGTTCTCTCTCAGAAAAGCAGCAACCACCTTTTCCAATCGTTTTTTGTGATCGAGCGTTTCAAGAATATCCTGTCGTTCCGCTGTAGATAAGGGTAAATAAGCAGCCAAGAGGTCCGCCAGAGTGCCCGCATCGGAGACACTACGCAAAGAAACGGAAATCTCAGGGGAAACCCGTTGGCTGAGCTCGCCATACCGCTGAAACTCCCGCAAAGCCAACCTCATGTGGGGAAGGATTTCATTTGTGTCAACGGTTTTTTCCTGGACACGGGTAATGGTCACCTGGGCGTATTCTGGCAAGTTTCGCACGGATTCGACACGGCCGCGTTCCAACCCTTGAACAACCACCCGCATGGCACCCTCGGGAGTGTGGAGTACCTGCAAAATCGTCCCCACCACACCTATGCTATACAAATCTTTTGTATAAGGAATCTCTACATCGGAATCCCGTTGTGTGCACAAAAAAATCGGGGCTTCTCGAGCCAGACACGTCTCAACCGCTGTAATGGAAGACGCCCGTCCTACCAATAGTGGTGTGACCATCCCCGGATACATCACCATATCCCTCAAAGGAAGCAAAGCAAGCACTGTTTTTTCTGTTTTTTTAGACTTCATAGACTCCCAACACCTTTTGAAAAGAATACTATATCAAGGCAGCCCCGTCCCGGTACATCTTGGTCAACGCCCTTCTTTGGAATGAAAATCCAGCAAAATAGTAACGCCGGAAGGTGGGTACCCTCCGGCGCCACAAAAAGCCCTCTTGCGACCTGAACGAGGGTTCTGAGCGCAACTTTGTCCAGAACAATCAGGCGGATGCGGTAGAACGACCGCTGTTGCTCTTCGGATTCACGTCATGCTTATAAACCAAAAGCGGTTCCTCTTTATTAAAAATAACGCCCGGAGTTATGACACATTCGCGCACATCTTGCCTTGACGGAACATCAAACATGACGTCCAACATTACGTTTTCAAGAATGGCACGAAGTCCCCGAGCGCCCGTATCTTTATTCAAAGCATACTCGGCAACGGCTTCAAGCGTCTCTTGAGGGAACCGCAATTTTACATTTTCAATGGCGAAGAGTTTCTCGTATTGCTTGACAATGCTGTTTTTGGGTTCCACAAGGATGCGAATCAAATCGTTCTTGTTCAACTCATGCAAGGTTGCCACCACCGGCAACCGACCACAAAACTCGGGAATCATCCCAAACTTTATCAGATCTTCCGGCTCCACCCGCTCCAACAATTCACCAATCCGACGCTCACGACGGGATTGAACATCGGCCCCAAAACCAATCGCACTTCGACGGGTCCGTTTTTCGATGATCTTGTCCAATCCGTTAAACGCACCGCCACAAATAAACAAAATATTACTGGTGTCGACTTGAATGCATTCCTGCTGCGGATGTTTACGCCCTCCTTGCGGGGGAACACTTGCCACCGTGCCTTCGAGGAGTTTCAGTAATGCCTGCTGCACGCCTTCACCCGAAACATCACGGGTTATCGAAGGGCTATCCCCTTTGCGTGCTATCTTGTCGATCTCGTCGATGTAAATAATGCCGGTTTCTGTGCGAGCCCGGTCAAAATCCGCCGCCTGCAAGAGTTTTAAAACGGCATTCTCCACATCATCGCCCACGTACCCGGCTTCCGTTAACGTAGTGGCATCCACCATGGCAAAGGGAACATCGAGCATTCGAGCTAATGTTTCCGCCAATAACGTCTTCCCGCAACCCGAAGGACCAATCAGCAAGACATTCGATTTCTGTAACTCCACACCATCAATCTGTCCGCCGGAACTTATCCGCTTGTAATGGTTGTGAACAGCTACAGACAGAATCCGTTTGGCACGTTCTTGGCCAATGACATATTGATCGAGGAACTCTTTAATCTCAGCGGGTTTCGGCACACGAGGAACACGTGTAACTCCCTTTCGGGCACGGTCTTCCGCCACAATTTCACTGCAGAGGGCTACACATTCATCGCAAATGTTGACGTCCGGACCGACAATGACTTTGTTGACTTCGTCCTGGCGCTTGCCACAGAACGAGCATGTATGCATATCATTTCGAGATCGGCTTGGCCCCATATAGTTACCCTTCAGTTGACGCGTTGTCTCTTTTTATCACATTTAGGCCAACTTTGTCAATAGTTTTCTTCGCAGCACTCGACGCCTAGTTTTATTCTGCCCTATTTTCAACCCAGTATGCAACCCTTATGTCAGTTTCCGATATAAAAGTTCCCTACAGGATTGGGCGCGTTCAAATAGCCACCTCGTATACTGCCTTTATAGTAAACCTCCGGCGGCGAGCAGAAATTCGAGAGGGATGTGTTCAGAGAGGCTTATGACCCAACATCTACTTTTGGGTCTTATCCCGTTTCAGGATCTCGTCGATAATTCCGTATTCGAGGGCTTCTTTGGCGTCCATGTAAAAGTCTCTATCCGAATCCCGACGAATAACCTCCAGGGGCTGACCTGTATGACGAACCAGAATTTCGTCAATAATCTCACCGATTCGGACAATTTCGCGTGCCTGAATCTCTATGTCGGAGGCTTGCCCCCTTACACCGCCCATCGGCTGATGAAGAAGAAACCGCGAGTAGGGCAAAGCGAATCGCTTCCCTTTTGTCCCGGCGCTCATCAGAACGGCAGCCATGCTGGACGCCTGGCCCAGGCATAACGTTGAAACGTCGGGCTTAATGTATTGCATCGTATCATAGATCGCGAGCCCGGCGGTCACACTCCCTCCCGGTGAGTTGATATACAGCATGATGTCTTTGTCCGGGTCCTCTGCTTCCAAATAAAGCAGTTGTGCGATGATATAGTTTGCCACATAATCATCAATGGGCATACCCAGAAAGACAATCCGATCGCTTAATAGTTTCGAATAAATATCATACGGTCGCTCTCCGCGACTGGTCTGTTCGTAGATCGTTACCGCCTCGATTTCCACAGGTTTTTTCTGCATAGTTTCTCTGTTCATTTACTCTGGTCTTCAGTAACTTCCTGATCTACGATGTTCGCGTTATCAATAATAACCTTCAACGCTTTCACGCGCAGAATCCGCGACGCATACGAAGACCGACGGTCTTCGTCCTCTCCCACATACTGCATCAGTTTGTCCAACGCGATTCCCATGCGCGCCGATGTCGCCTCTAGATGCTCTTCCATATCGTCGTCCGAAACGGTCAAACCTTCTGCTTCCGCAATTTCATTTAGGGCCACAAAAGCCTTTACATCACGCAAAGCCATCTCTCTCGCTCTGTTACGAATTTCTTCGGCGCGTTGCTCAACCGTTTCGATGGGAACCCGGTTTCTCAAAAGATTACGGACTTCTTCCTGATAATAGTCTTCCGTTGTACTATCCAAAACACTCTTTGGAATCTCAAACGTACTCGCTGAAATCACCTTTTCGAGGGCTTGATTCTCCAGTTCTGCTTGAGATTGATTCTGGTATTCCTGGGCCAAGCGATCCCGAACGGCTTTGCGCAGTTCATCCACTGATTCATACCCCACCGACTTCGCAAATTCATCGTTTAACTCCGGCATCTTTTTACGCCGCAGCTCTTTCACGCGAATCTGAAACTTAGCCGTCTTGCCGCGAAGTTCCTCGTTGAAATAGTCCTGGGGCAATGCAACGCTGCATTCCAACTCGGCACCGACTTGCGCCCCCGATAAAACGTCCTCAAATTCCTGAAAGAAACGTTGAGTCCCCAAAATGTACGGATAATTTTGAGCTGTGCCCCCTCGGAATGGCTCACCATCTACCGTGCCCGTAAAATCAATGACGACCTGATCTCCCGCCTGCGCACTGCCCTCGTTCAAGGGCTCATAAACTGCGTAGCGGTTCCGAAGGTTCTCAAGGGCTTCTTCAACTTCTTTGTCGCAGACTTTTCTCACCTCTCGGGTCAATTCAATACCACGGTATTTCCCGAGAGTCACTCGAGGGGCAACCTCAAATTTCAAGGTCACAGAAATAGGTTCCCCGGGTTGACGAACCTGGTCCTTGTCGATCCCTTCGATATCCGGCGTCGTAACCGGATGAAGGTCTTGCTCTTTGACGAGCTTTCGAAACGCTTCCGAAATCAGTCGACTCTCTACTTCGGATCGAACGTATTTTTCAAATTTCTTCTGGATGAGTTTAATCGGAGCACGCCCCTTGCGAAAACCTGGAACGGTGGCTTCGTGCTTCAGTTCATCAAACAGTTCCGTCGTCTGTTTTTCTTCGTTCGCTGCCGGTATGACGACCTTCACCTCATAAGCACAGTCACCCTTGTAGGAGACATCAAAAGAAGGGTCTTCCACAAACTGGAATTCTTCCGTTTCTTCTCCGTGGGCATGCGTATGTTCGGCTGTAGCCACATCTGCTGTTGAATTATCTTCGTGTTCGGAATCGGTTGTCGGTTTGCTCTCGTTGTCTGTCATAGTTGTCAATCGCTTATCTTTTGGTTGCATTCACATTACGAACTGAAAGTCTCTGGTGGGCGAGGCGGGACTTGAACCCGCACGCCTTGCGGTACTGGATCCTAAGTCCAGCGCGTCTGCCAATTCCGCCACTCGCCCACGGAACCTCGTTACCGAAACAGCTCCGCGTCTGCGTGAGGAGTCGACCGCCTTCCCGTATCTGGAGTCGGCAACCGCTGGTGGGTCGCGGGGGAATCGAACCCCCGACCTTGGGATTAAGAGTCCCCTGCTCTACCAAGCTGAGCTAGCGACCCATCCTGGAAACCGATAGAACTCTTCGCAGGCCCCGCCGCATAAAGAAAATCTGGAGCGGGAGACGGGATTTGAACCCGCGACGTCAACCTTGGCAAGGTTGCACTCTACCACTGAGTTACTCCCGCTCAGCTCGGGCTTATATTACCACACGAACATACGAGTGTCAAGAAATCCAACTCATTTCCTACTTGCGCTTTCTCGTCATGAAACACACTCGTATTTGAAAGGTAACTGGGTGAAAAAGGCGGCTCCATCACAACAGCAAGAAGCTACTTTGTTCGCTCTTGCATTTTCTGAACCATCAAAGGCGGACAACCGTTGCAACGGTGTTTTGACTTCGGAAGCCCTTCAGGAATGCTATGGGGTAAAGAGGGATCGTGCATCACACTATCCAAAGGACGTTCAAAAAAATGCCCGAGACGATACTCGGTTTCGCCCAAAACCAATCCGCACGTGTACAGCGTTCCAGCAGCACCCACACAGGTCATTTCCTCCGGAAGATGACATTCCGGCGAAACGTGCTCTTGGTCTTGCCCTAAGGCAGGGTAGACGTCAAATCCGTGTTCTTTGAAACGAGCCTCCACGGCGGGATCACAGCAATCCAAAAAGACAGCCGTTTTCGATTTGTCCAAGTCAAGCAATAACACGCTCTCATCGGGTGTCAACTTTTCACAGTACAAATGCACCCCCACGTGCATGCCGTACATCGACTGCGCCCATTGACAAATTTCCTTGACCTCGGGGTGTTCGTTTAACGAAGTTCCTACACTGATCACCACGTATTGAACGCCGAGCGAAGCCGCCTCATCAATCACATTAAGCCATTCTTCGGTCGAGAGCCTTTTGGAGGGCGTTCCATTATCATCGAGAGAATCATGTGAAACATAAATCCAGAGATATTTCACCTCAGATTTTGTTTTAAATTCTTTCGACTTCTGCCTCAGTGCATGAAGTAAAGCCTGAGGCAGCTGGAACGGGTTTTCCGATTTGTACACGTCGCTCCAGCGTTTTTTTGATGTCACGTTCGTCACCTCGTTAGTAGTTTTGCCCCACGTCTATTCAATTAAAAAGTCGCCCACGCCTCTTTCGAGAGTGTATTCGCTATCTTTATCCCTTAACAACCTCACTATTCAGAACAATAGGAAACAGGAAAACATTTCATATTTTGCGACTCATTTTCAAATCAGTCAAATTATTCACACGCCCACTACGACAAAAGGGGTTCTGCTGGCGAAAGGAAACGGCTGTAACCTATTCTAACCACGTCTCAAAAACGGCAATGATGTTTTCCTTTGGGTCGCGGTTTCCCCATTCGCACTGAGCAATAACCCCTCCCGAACCGTCGTCCAGTGCGCGCCGTACCCGTCGGACTGCTGCACGGACATCTTCAACCGAGCCAAACGGTAAAATATTCTGACGGTCAATTTCCCCCCAAAACGTGATACGCCCCTTAAATTTCCTACCCAACTCCTCTATATCCATACAAAAAAGCTGAGTATTAAGCGCATCAATGCCTATTTCGATCAGGTCTGGGATAATTTCTTGGGTATGTCCGTCGGAATGGAAAAATACATATTTGCTCTTTGCCTTGAGAATGTCACAATAATCCTTGTACATGGGCTTGAAGATCTCGCGCCACAGAACCGGGGAGATCAACAGATTGTGCTGCGTTCCCCAGTCGTCCATAAATCCCACAGCATCTACGGCTGTCTTTGACCAAAGCTCCATCTCGCGCAAATTAAACTCATGTATTCTCCGACAAAGCTCCATGAACTCACTTGACATCATCGCTATATCAAGAAAAAGGTTCTCTGTGCCGCGCAAGAACTGCATGCGCTCGAACGGGCGCGTGTGCGTGCCGGCTTTAACGAACTTATCCGTGTTCTTACAAAAATCATCCACTTTGCTGAAATCAGCTTCGTCAAGTAGCTCCCAGGGCGGTGTCCAGTCTTCCAAGCGGCTCCAATCCTCCAAAATGGGGTTCTTCACTTCCCCGCAGACGCCGGGCTCCGCCACTGTCCATTCACAACCCCACTCATCGACGTACGTACCTACCTGGGCGGCGGTTCCGCGTTGACGAGTAGAACGCCCGTACACCCCCGGCGGTGAAGCAAAGTCCGTAGGGAATAACGAGAGCACCTCCTCCAATTCTTGTCGACGAAACATGGAAACCCCCGCAAGCGCCCAAAGATCACGGGGGGCACGATCGGGATGTCCCAATTCAATTGCACGAATAACTCGTTGACGCGGTGTCATTAACAAAAACCTCCGTTGAAACGGCAGTGCCATAATAGTAAAGTGGAAATAAGCCGATAGGGTAATCTTAAGCCTGGGGTATGTTCAACTTCTTTCTGTGTTTTTCTCAAGAGATAACGTGTAAACTAGAGGGGAGAATCATCCATGCGTAGAAGAAAATCTGGGCTTTCTCGACGGACTTTTCTGGTTAGTTCAGGTGCCACCATTATCACAAAAATGACAAACTCCTACGGACAGGCCAGCAATCAGGAAATAGGAACTACCATGAAGCATGAGCAAAGGCAACATCCTCACCCCACAAAGGACGAAAACCCACATTTGAAAAAACAGGTTGTTTATTCCAAGAAAATACCTGTCAAATACGAGTGTGACGTACTTGTTGTGGGTGGCGGACCCGCAGGTGTCGCTGCTGCCTTGGCGGCATCTCGACAGGGTTGTCATGTCAGGCTCATCGAGGCGCATTCCTGTCTTGGAGGGATGGGCACGGCGGGAATGGTGCCTGCATTTATGCAATTCACAGACGGCAAGAACTTCTTGGCCGGAGGAATCGGGAAAGAGGTTCTCGAGACGTTGCGTAAAGCGGATGGTACCGTTCCACCCGATGGGATGGGCATCCGTGCGGAGACGCTGAAACGCGTTTATGACAACTTGTTGACTGAAGCGGATGTTGTCTTCTCCTTTTATACGAAATTGATAGACGTCTTGACACACCGCGGTAGCGTCCAAACGGCAGTTTGTTCAGGCAAAAGTGGGCTCTATGCCATTAAAGCGAAAATGTACATTGATGCAACGGGTGATGGAGACCTTTGCGCCTTTGCGGGGGCGCCTTTCGAAAAGGGAGACGCCGACGGCGGCATGATGCCCGGAACTCTTTGCAGTTTATGGGCAAATATTGATTGGGACAAAGTGCATGCTTCAGGCTTGGGAGCAGGTGGTAGCCAACTCGAGAGAGCCTTCCAGGACGGGGTTTTTACGTTGGAAGACCGACATCTTCCGGGAATGTGGCGTGTCGGGAATACGCTCGGAGGCGGAAACATCGGTCACACGTTTGGTTTAGACGGCACCGATGAAGAATCGTTGACTAAAGCACTCCTCTGGGGCAGAAAATCGTTATTGGAATATGAGCGATACTACAAAGAGTACCTTAAAGGATTTGAGCAAATGGAGTTGGTGGCAACGGGTTCGCTTTTGGGCGTCAGGGAAACCCGCAGAATTATCGGCGACTACGTCCTGAATCTGGAAGATTTCAAGACTCGGGCTGTTTTTGAGGACGAAATTGGAAGGTATTCGTATCCAGTGGACATCCACATTGCGCGTCCGGACAAAGAAAGTTACGAAACCTTCCTAAGAGAACATACCTCTTTCCGACTTGGTACTGGAGAGAATTATGGGATTCCTTATCGCTCTCTTACTCCCAAAACGTTGAACAACGTGCTTGTGGCGGGAAGGTGTATAAGCACCGACCGCTACATGCAGTCTTCCATTCGAGTCATGCCTGGGTGTTACATTACAGGCCAAGCCGCAGGCGTCGCAGCGGCGCTTGCCTCAAAAACGAACCTTGATACAAGAAGCATTTCAATTAAAGAGCTCCAAAAAACGCTGAAAGATATGGGCGCCTTCTTGCCGAATTGCTAAGGATTTAGATCGTCTCTTTCCGCCGATCGTCCCTTGTCTTTTCGCACTTTGGAGGGACGAGTTCCACCTTGTTTCATGGACTTATAGAAGCGAGTCAGTGACTTGTTTTGCGGTGTTTTCACCCTAGGTACCCTTGTCCAGGTTCCCTATGTTTATATTGTTATTGCAAGGAATAGAGTCCCCTGCGCGGCGAAGCAATCCCGTTTCTTTTTGTAGAGGCGCAAGGTCTCGCACCCTACCACGTGCTCACCAAGACAAATCCCTTTACACGGTACCTCCTCCTGTCATTGCGAGGAGCGAGTCCCCGAAGCGACGAAGCAATCCCCTCAACCGCGCAGCGCAAGAGAATTATCGGCAAGACAGAGTCCGGGGCATCTCCAAAGTTCCAAGGAGATTGCCACGTCGTGCCTAACGGCACTCCTCGCAATGACAGGGGTAGGGCAATTCCGTACTAGGACGACGTAGTACGGAAAAACAGGTAATCCCAAATGTTGAAGAGTTTCGTAAAGGACTTCAAACGTATTTCAAGGTGCCATGCGCGGGTGCCTTTTCTTTAATGACCTTCATGGAAAATCCTCTCTTCAATTCCTCATCCCACATAGCAAAAAATGCCAAAGGTACTGGGCTTATACAGGGTCTTGACACGGCGAGGGGAATTGTCGTATTCTATTGTCGCGGTGCCGAGGTAGCTCAGTTGGTAGAGCACCGGACTGAAAATCCGGGTGTCGGCAGTTCGATCCTGCCCCTTGGCACCATTTTTTTCGCTGGATTAGCTCAGTCGGTAGAGCACGTCACTCGTAATGACGGGGTCCGGGGTTCGAATCCCCGATCCAGCTCCATGATGTGTCAATGAAGTTCCCAACTGCGCACCAGAGAGCAAGTAGCCTCTTTCACCCAAGAAGCGCGCATGGGGTTTAGGTAGATGAAAAAACCAGCTTATACGACTTCAGAAGTTGCAGCGTTTTGTCATGTCACGTCTGATACCATTCGCAAATGGACAGAATCGGGGGCGTTACATGCATTTAAGACGCCTGGCGGTCACCGACGGGTCCGCCACGAAAACGTCATCAAGTTTATGCGCGAACACAACATCCCCCTTCCGCCTGAACTCCGAGAAGAGCGCTGCAAAATCTTGTTGATCTCCCAGGACAATACCTTAGTAAGCAATATCCAAAAACAGTTGGAAAAAACGCGTAATGCTTGTGATTTCCAAATCGCACGCGATAGTTTCGATGCGGGACGGTTGGTTGCCCTCTTTGAACCTGATGTCGCCATTGTTGATATGGCTTTTCAAGGAACAAATGCCTCCGATATCTGCAGACGACTGACGGAGCCCGAGGAACGACCTGGAACAGCTGTCATTGCCGTGGTATCCTCCGACGCTGCAGAGCCCCTTAAAGACCTTGTCGATAAGGGAGTCGCTTTATTGAAAAAGCCTTTCAACCCCGATGAGTTGCGGAAGGCACTCGCAGCAGTCGGAATCGAACTCGTCTGACCGAAGCCAATCTATCAGCGTCATAACCCTTCTGCCTTCGGTGGTTTTGTCCGAAATTGGTATATAAGCTCACAAACGTCTCACCGTGCATTGCTAACTTAGACCTGAGGTTATACACCCGATTGTCATTGCGCGGACCGAGTTCCCAAGTGACGAAGCAATCCCCTCATCTTTTGTAGGGCACCACGCGTTACGACCTGTCCCATCACCGGGTTTCCCCCTGATTCCCAAGGGGATTGCCCCGTCGGGCCTGCAGTACTCCTCGCAATGACAGCGGGGGGCGGCTTTCTATCCCCTGCGCAGGGTTCAGCCCCCCTTTGTCCCCTCCCGTGCAGGGGACTAAGAAAATGGATGACATTAGAAGGATGACATTAGAACAACGTGGCGAGTTCATCCCCCGCGCATGCGCGAGAACTTTTTAATGACTGCCCCGAACATTTGCTGCGGGCTTTCATCCCCCGCGCGTGCGCGAGGACTAAGGGGTCATAGATAGATCAAACCCACCTATGACGGTACGCGTCAGTGACGTTCTCTTAATAACCTTCATGGAGGATGGTCTCTTTACCTCCTTTTCCAACATAACAAAAAATGCAAAGGTACTGGACTTATACAGCCAGTTGACAAAACATCTGAACCTGTGGTAAGCTCCTCAGTGTTGACGGGTCAGTGGATAGATCTGTCTTAAAAGTAAAGTTGTCGCGTCATTTGACAATAACTTAGCATGTCTTCAACCGGCATCCTAACTTTGTAACCATTTAACAGGTAAACCCTTAAGTACTGTCTTGCGTAAGTATCCTCCAGAAGTCATTGCTCAGGTGCTCGCTGCCGTCGATATTGTTGATATCGTCGGCGCGGTTGTGGACCTGAAACCATCCGGGTCCAACCGTTATGTTGCATTATGTCCCTTTCACCAAGAAAAAACGCCATCTTTTCACGTGACCCGGGAAAAACAGAAATTCTATTGTTTCGGTTGTCAAAAAGGTGGAGACGTTATTGCTTTTCTGCGCGAGTTTGAAGGGCTATCCTTTAACGACGCCTTGCGCCGGCTTGCCGAACGCGCCGGAATCCGCCTGCCTGCCACAACGGAAAGAACAGACAACGAAGAACACCTGCGAGCCCGACTTTTAGAACTCAACAATGTCGCCGCGAAGTTTTTCCAAAACTATTTGAGCGATCCTCTCAAGGGCAGCGTTCCGCGCCATTATCTTGCCGGCAGAACCTTGTCAATCGACACTGTTAAACGATTTGGAATCGGCTACGCACCCGACGATTACGATTCCCTTGTACTCGCCGTAAAAAAGGCTGGATTCAAGGACGACGTTCTCCTTTCTTCCGGGCTTGTCCGCCGAGGAGAACACGGAAAGCTCTATTCCTTTTTCCGACACCGCCTCATGATACCCATCCGAGATACGGCAGGTAGAATTATAGCCTTTGGCGGGCGCGACCTCAGCGGCGACGCTACGAATGCCAAGTACATCAATACTCCAGAAAACCCCATCTATCAAAAAGGACGAGAATTATTTGGCCTTTACGAAGCGCGTAATGCGCTGCGCCAAGAAAAATGCGCCCTCCTTGTCGAGGGCTATTTCGACCTCATGCGCTGCTTCGATAGCGGCATAGAAAATGTCGTTGCCACTTGCGGTACCGCACTTACCATCGAACAAGCCACGCGCCTTCGACGACACGTTCCCGAAGTGATCGTGGTCTATGACGGCGACGCTGCCGGTATCCGAGCCGCCTTGCGAGGGGTCGCGCTCCTTACTGCCGCTGGTCTGTCGGTTCGCGCACTTGTTCTGCCCGACGGAAACGACCCCGACGATTTCATAAAAAAACAAGGGGCTGACGCTTTCAAAAAATTGCTCTCAGCCGCCCTGGACTTCGTGTCTTTCTATATCCGAATGAATTCAGAAAGAACGGAAACCGTTGAAGGGCGCACAGAAATCGCGCGGGAATTGTTCACGATTTTACATACCGTCAACGACCCGTTGCGGAGAGAGGAATATCTTAAACGTATCAGCCGCGAACTACGTGTTGACTTTTGGTCACTGCAACGAGAGTTCCACCGCATTCAGGAAGAAGACGGCGCATCGAACAGGTTTACATCCAATTCTCCAACCCAAAAGAAAAACGCGGTCAACTTAGACGACTGCGCCTTCATTGCGGCTCTGCTGCAGTCAGAACCTTTGCGGACTAAAACCCGGGAAGCCCTCGCAGACACACCCATGGAACCCGGTCCCCTAAAAGATGTATTGGATATCGTGCTGAATGAAAAAGATAAAGAAGCCGTCTTATCCCCTGAAGATGAAAATGCTTCCGCTTTGTTAGCCGCCGCAGCAAATTCACCGTCTATTTCGCCGGACCATCGCGAAGCATTGGTCGAAAAACGTATCAAACGGCTTAAACACGAAGCGTTAAACGCGTGCATTAAGAAAAACAGTGAAGCCATTCGAAAGGCTGAAGAAAATAGAGACACGGAACTTATCAAAGTTCTGATCGCTCGACAAATAGAATTAAAAAAACAGGCGGAAAAAATCGGTGCCACTTAGTGCGCTACAAGGGTTACCATCAAAAAGTTTTTCACGCGTTATATAACAGCTGATTCTGTGAGGAGGCCTTGACAAGAAATGCCGAAACATGAGAGACCAAAAGACAAGGAGAGTAGAAAAAAGAGTAAGTCCGTAGACAAAGAGGTATCCTTCACTTCGTCAGGTAGCAACGATGGCGCTGTTGCTACAGCGCCCAAAACAAGCCGAAAGAAGAGTAAGTCTAAGAACAAGAAGGGGTCTCCCCTTTCGTCGGGTGGCAGAGAGCACGCTTCTATTGCAACATCTAAAGTCAAAACAAGCAAAGAAAAAGACTATCGAAAGACAAAAAAAACGCACGCCAAAAAGGATCTTCCACCCAAAAGCCCCGAAACCGGTCAAGTGAAGATATCTCCGCCTATGACATCAGGCGGGGCAAAAACCAAACGGAAGATAACTTTCGAAGAATTGCAAACTATGATTCCCCTTGACGCCACGCCAGAAGAAATCGACGAAAAAATGCTCGAACTGGCAGATATCGACGTCGAAGTCGTGGACGATTTACGGATAACAGCCGAAACCCAAAAATTACAGGAGATGCGGGAGCGACAAGCCCGACGTGACCAATCACGCCGGGAAGCCTCCACCGCGCACCTCCCGGAACGCGCCGATGACCCGGTGCGCATGTATCTTCGCGAGATGGGACGCGTTCCGCTCTTAACAAAAGATCAAGAAATTGCCATCGCAAAAAGGATTGAAGCCGCAGAGCAAGCTCTGACTGACCTATTACTAAGTACCCCCTACACATTTAAAGAGATCATGATGTTGGGTTCCCGCATTCTTGCAGGCCGCCTGAATTTTGCTCAAGTGACGGACATTCTGGAGCCCAGCATGCAGCAGAAGTTTCAAAAAGAACTTCCCAAACTCATGGAACGCATGTCCGAACTAGACGAACAAATCCAAGAGGAAGAAAAACGCCTGCTTCGGGCAAATGTATCGGAAAAAACTATTCAAGAAGTAAAAAATCAAGTCGAATTGCTGCGTAAAGAACAGACAAATATCGCGCGCCAGTTTCGGCTAAAAAACAAAGAGATTTTGAAAATCGCTCGGAAGATCAAAGGGTTAAAACGTCGAATTGCCGCCGCCCGAGACGAAATCGATCGCGTGGAACGAGAATTGGGTGTACCGCAAGACCAAGTCGAAGAACTGGCAAACCAGCTACGCCGCTCTACGGCCGGAAATCTGAAATTGAACGTCGAGCCGGAACTCGTTTTTGATGCGGAACGCCGCCTACGCCTTGCAAAACGTAAAATCGACCAAATCGAGACAGATGCCCGGCTAAAAGCCGACGAAATCAACGATCTCATCGTCAAAATTACGGAACACGAAAACCGCATCTATGAAGCAAAGATGGAATTAGTTGAAGCGAACCTCCGTCTTGTGGTAAGTATCGGGAAGAAATATACGAACCGCGGTATGTCATTCCTGGACCTCATCCAGGAAGGCAATATCGGTCTGATGAAAGCGGTCGACAAATTTGAATATCAACGTGGGTACAAGTTTAGTACGTACGCCACCTGGTGGATACGCCAGGCAATTACACGTTCCATCGCTGACCAGGCGCGCACGATCCGTATCCCCGTTCATATGATCGAGTCCATCAACAAACTAGTGCGTACGCAACGTCAGCTGGTACAAAAATACGGCAGAGAACCCACGGCGGATGAAATCGGCCTCGAAATGAAAATGTCAGCTGACAAAGTGCGAAGCATATTAAAAATATCTCAGGAAGCCATCAGCCTTGAGACACCCGTCGGCGATGACGGAGATAGCAGCTTCGGCGATTTCATCGAAGACAAAACCGCCGAGTCCCCGGCCAATGCAGCCGCGTTCAGCGTACTCCAGGAAAAACTGGAAAAGGTACTCGACACCCTGACAGAACGAGAAAAGAGAGTCTTGCAGCTCCGCTTCGGACTGGGAGATGGATATCCGCGCACACTGGAAGAAGTGGGAAGCGTATTTAACGTCACCCGCGAACGCGTGCGACAAATTGAGGCAAAAGCCTTGCGAAAAATGCGCCACCCGACTCGGGCACGCCTATTGCGCGAGCTTATTGAGTGGAGCATGAGCAACTAGTTTTCCGCCCGCATGTGGGCCTGTAGCTCAGAGGTCAGAGCAGGTGACTCATAATCACTTGGTCGCTGGTTCGACTCCAGCCAGGCCCACCATACATACGGTAGATACTCAAGAACGTATTCCTGAGAAGCCTTTTCACGACCTACGGGCCATCCCCGACAGACAAAAACCTATTCACTTCTCAACGTTCCACTATGCTCTTTAGATCTGACGCTTGATGCCAGCAATGCCCACAAGACGTAACTCCGGTTATGCAATAGAAAGCACTCCCTTTTGCGTCGACCTAAGAAATCTTAATAAAAAATTAACTTGACAAATCTTGCACTTTATGTTATAAGCTAAATGACATGACATTCAGCTTAATGAGACATAAATGACATCATATTGTGACGAGAAAAGTGCAGGTAGACGGCATAAGATATCGTGAATATGCTTACTTGTAATCATAACTTGAGATGATCGGCACATCCCGAAAATGCAGATGTCTCAATAATGAGCCTGTGGAGGAAGCAAATAACTAACCTAGGGTCTGAGCGGCTGAAATCAGCCGCTTAATTTTTTTGGACACCAGAACGAGGAGGAAAATCATGATGAAGAGAAGCAATCACAAGAGTCTAAGAATCGCGTTGTTGGTCACTGCATGTTTGTTTGCGCCCTGGGCGCAGTCAGACACATTATTCTTTGACAATTTTGAAAGCGGTAATGTCACCGCGGGAGGTTGGATTAACGAAGGTACCCAGATGAATTATACCTATAAAGTGAGTGGTATATGGTCGGTTGAGTTTAACAGCTCTGACAAATTGACCAAAGCTCGCAGTACAGCGGGGTATGACGGGATCACCTTGAGTTATTGGCGGTATTGTCGTGTAGCCTATTCATGGGAAAGGATTTACGTAGAGTACACAACCAATTTTGGTCAGACATGGACAGCACTTGAGAGTCCAGCGGGAAAATTCGGGTGGACTTATAAGGCATGGGTGCTCCCTGCTTCGTGTGCTAACAACCCTAATTTCGGTATTCGTTTCCGAGCTTCGGGATCCTCGAGCAGCCGCTGGTACATTGACGACGTCACCATAGGCGGCAACCCTATGATTGTGAAATACACGTTAAATACCAGCGTTTCTGGAAGCGGGACCATCGCTTTGGATCCTCCGCAACCATCCGGCGGATATGAGGCCGGCACCGTGGTGAAACTTACCGCTTGGCCCAATCCCGGGAACAAATTCAATGGCTGGTCGGGAGATTTGACAGGACTGGACAATCCCCAGTGGCTCACCATGACAAGCAATAAGTCTGTGACAGCGACTTTTGTTCAGCACAGCACAAATCCTAATACCAGCAAATATTGGGACTACAGAGATATTTTGCGGAATCGGTACGTTGTGGTCGGAGAAAGTCAACAAGGTAATAGTAACGTAGCCACCTATCGAATTGACTCCCTGAGCTTCATGAAATGGAGCGACCAAACAATTCGTTTGGGCTGGTATATTGGGACTCTTGCTACGGAATACTACATGTTGAACAACCCTCAGAACTATCCTGATTTCAACGAGGGTGATCCGAACCGATTGAACGAGTGCGCTACGGAACTCTATTACGCACTACGCGCGCTTCAGCGGTTGGATGTCAACGCCGAAAGCAGTTTCGTGCCGAATTGGCCTGACACGCCCGGTTTCTTTATCCGCGACGAGGTACCGCTAGGTTTCCAATACAACTTCCCTGGTATCACCTATATGGAGTCCGACTACAGTGACCCGGTCGTCACAAATAAGGAAATGAGCCAGGATCAGGTCTACCATGTCATGTTCGGGCTTGCTTTGGCGAAGACTTTCTTGCCGGGAGATTTGGTCGTAAACGGCCTGAATCTGAGGCAATTTGCGATAACCGAAGCAACCAACATCGTGACGCACGTGAAAAACGGCGGATGGATAATCAAGAATCCCGTTACAGGTAATGACGTTGCTAGAGGTGCTGACGCCACTTCGTACGCGCACGGTCTAAACAAGGTTCTTGTTTATATAACGGACGGCGCGGTGGATTACAACTCGTCCATTAGTGACCTTCAAAGGACGATGTGGAATTCCCTGTCTGACCCCAATAACCCGGCTTATATGAACCTTGACAATCTGCACATGAGTTGCGCCGTGGCAGCTGCCGGCAACGGTTGGGGCAATGATACATTGGACAACCTCCAATCCTTGTGCGATAAAGAAGATTGGTGGGTTTATCAATACGCTTACGCGGCAATGTTTAAATATGTTGCCACTGCTCAACCAAACTGGGCGGGCCACCACTATACAATCGACACAGCATCTTCGGCACAGCTCGCTGCGGCGCCTTCTAATCACGAGCCTCGCTACCCCGTCGACCAAAGCGAAATCGGTAGTGGCTGGTGTGCATCCCACCGCTTCTTGCGCAGTCTAGCGGATGCAAATTACGGTCAACAAGGAGCCGATGGGCAATCCTATCCGGGATTGGACTACATGTTATTGCACAACCTGGCATACATCGTATCTCCCGCGATGTATTAGCCCGCGTTTCTAGCACCCCCACAATCGCAGCGATTGAGCCGACGCCCAGCGTCGGCTTGATCGCTTTTTGCGATAAAACAAAATACCCAGCCAGTCGGAACTTTTGAATAACTTATGTGACGAACCTGAATCATTGTATGGGGTATTGGAGCAAACGCCTGTTTAAGCTAAGGAGTTGCCTTACTTTTTACTACGACGGCAGAAAAGGATTTTTGGATAAAACAGTCAGAATTAGATCAACCGTGTGGCAGTTTGCCGAGGGCTGCTGCCAACCGATACAATACGCAAAAGGGTTGCAAAATCAGCTATGAAAACTTCAAAAGTTGCCGTATTACGAACGACACCCGCAACGGTTCGGGCAGATTATCATGAATTATTGAATCTTGCCGGATATCAAGAATATCTGCCCAAAGACGCAGAAACGGCTCTGAAAATTAATATTTCCTGGCATTTTTTCTTCCCCGCTTCCTCGACGACGCCCTGGCAATTGGACGGTGTAATTCGGGCGATGCAGACGGACGGCTACGATTTGAGTCGAATTCACGGGTGTCACAATCGCACAGTGGTAATTGACGCCCATCTGGGGGAACGTGAAAACAAGCAGATTGACGTTATCGAAAAGTATGGCTTAGAGAATGTGCATCTGTATGAGGGGGAGGAATGGATCCATATCCGAGATGCTGTGGGAGACTTGACCGATAAGTTCTTGTGTCTTAATGACGTATATCCGAAGGGGTTTTCTATTCCCAAGCGGTTCCTAGGCGAAAATATTATTCACTTGCCCACCGTAAAAACACACGTCTTTACGACAACGACAGGGGCAATGAAAAACGCCTTCGGTGGTTTGCTGAACGAGCACCGCCACTGGACTCACCCTGTCATTCATGAGACCCTTGTGGATTTACTGATGATTCAGAAAAAAATCCACCGCGGCGTATTTGCGGTGATGGACGGTACGTTCGCAGGCGACGGACCCGGCCCGCGCTGTATGACGCCTTATGTCAAGAATGTTATTTTGGCTTCTGCCGACCAGGTTGCCATTGACGCGGTCGCCGCCAAAATGATGGGCTTTGATCCTTTGAAAGACTGCAAATATATCCGGTTGGCTCACGACCTGGGACTCGGCTGCGGCAATGTGGAAGAAATCGAAATCGTAGGCGATAAATCCGCTGCGCAGGAGAATTGGCATTTTGTCGGTCCGTTTAAGGAGATGACGTTTGCTAGTCGCATGCAGCACAAGATTTATTGGGGGCGTCTCAAGAAACCGATCGAGTGGTCGCTCAAAACGTGGCTCGCCCCTTGGGCTTATATCGCCAGTGTGTTGTATCACGACATGTACTGGTATCCGAGAAAGAGCAAGAAAATGATGGAGGCCTGTCTGCAGAGCGATTGGGGGAAGCTGTTTCAGAACTGGGGGCAAGTGCCGGAAACAGACGAAGGGTTCCCCGAAGTAGGCGTAGCATCTCCCGAATATGTCCAAAAAACAGCCGATTTGCTCAAACGGTCTACGCGAGTGCTCCTCACGTGCATCCGGGAGGCACCTGAAATTTCAGCATTCAAGAAACATCCAGCAGGAGCGAAAAGATGATAAAAAGGGGGCTTTATGGGACTGGTTGCTTTATTGGTACTTTTGGGGATTGTCGGAAGTGAACCCGCCGTCGTGCTGGAAACTTCGGAGTTTCGATACGAAATTGGCGCTGACGGAACAAACCTCTCCTTCCTGGACAAAGCATCAGGTAAAGATTTCCTGAACCACCACGAGACGAACCTTTGTGCCGGTGTGGTCAAGGCGGGTAAGGAATACCCTGCGACACGGGTTGAGAACCAAGGGGCGCAATACTTAGTGGAGTTTGCGGACGCCGACGTACGAGCCATTTTGAAACCCCATGTCCAAGGCCGTTTTACAAGCATTCGGCTTGTCGATGTGAGCGGCGAAAACATTGACGCCATTACCTTTCTGAACGTAAAGTTACTTTCTAAGGAAGAGCAAGCCCAAAAAGAGTTTGTTGCGTGCGCTTTGGCGCAGAATCTTGAGACGCGCGTAGACGAATTCCCCGGTCCGAACACCGAACTTCGTGCGCGTGCCTACACACAATTGGGGCTCACCAATGCACAAGTTGCCATTGTCGGTAGTACATCCGCACGAGTCAGGGAAATACTGAAGGAAGTCGTTCGATCTTCACCCGAATTACCCCAATACGACCAACCGATTGGTGGACCTTGGGCAATGGATGCAGAAATCAATCGCGGTTCCTATCTTTTTGATTTTGGGGACATTACAGAGAGCACGGTGGAAGAATGGATCGCTTTAGCCAAAAATTTTGGGCTAAATCAAATTGATTTTCACACGGGCAAATCGCTGCGCTTTGGCGATTACACACCAAACCCCGACCTTTTTCCGAAAGGCAAAGAGAGTCTGAAAAACGTCCTGGACAGATTACATGAGGCGGGCATTGCAGCGGGTCTGCACACGTACGCCTTCTTTATCGCTAAAGATTCACCCTTTGTAACCCCCACGCCTGACCCCGGATTGGGTAAGGATGCGACCTTCACTCTTGCTGCCGACCTTGCCGAAAATGCGGACACCGTTCCCGTGGAAGAATCTGTCGAAAAGATGTCGACCATCACTGGTTTTTTTGTCAGAAACAGCGTCACACTGCAAATCGATAATGAATTGATCGAGTATTCCGGGCTTAATAAGCAAGTGCCTTTTGCCTTTACCAACTGTCGGCGCGGTGCCCATGGCACCCAGGCCGCTCCCCACAAAAAAGGGACTCCTGTCCATCATCTGAAAGAATGCTTTGGCCTATTCGCACCGGACCCACATGCCGATCTATTTGTAAAAGTAGCCCAACATACGGCCGATGCGTTTAACGATTGCGAGTTTGATATGATCTACCTGGACGCTTTGGACGGCGAGGACATTCTCGGTGGTCCCGAGTTTGCCTGGTACTACGGGTCCAAGTTCACTTTTGAAATTGCAAGAAGACTTCACCGACCCGCTCTCTTCGAGATGAGCACGTTCCACCACCACCTGTGGTACGTGCGCTCACGTATGGGAGCCTGGGACTGCCCCAGCCGGGGCTATAGAGCCTTCATCGATTTTCATCTCATGGCTAATCGCGAAGCCCAAGCCTCTTTTCTTCCAACGAATCTAGGCTGGTGGGCGGTGCAAAAATGGGCGGACGGTCCCCGAAGCACTTTTGTCGAGCCCACGTATCCAGAAATCATCGAGTACCTTCTGGCAAAATGCATCGGGTCTGATAGCGGTTTCGCCTTGATCGGCATAAGTCCTACCAGCGTGAAAGCCACTCCGGCTTACAACCGCCTGGCGCCTCTGTTCCAGGCCTACGAAACACTGCGTCACAAAAAGTATTTCTCGGAAAAAATCAAGACTGCCCTCCGCGAATCGGGAAAGGACTTCACCTTACAACAAGGTGCCGACGGACAATGGGAATTTCACCCAGCCCAATACCCTCGTCACAAAGTGTGTGGACTCCAAGACGGTACCGAACGCTGGACGATAAATAATCCCTTCTCTTCGCAGCCGCTACGATTTCGCATCCAGACGCTCATGTCCGTTGCACCTTATGATAGCCCGGATGGAGTTGCTATTGAGGACTTCTCCAACCTGGAAGCGTATCAACACCGTTTTCCCGAGTCCAAAATCACCTTGAATAAAACGGAAAAGGGTGCAGAATTGCATGGTCCAAGCAACGACGAAACCATTCCCTGGGCTCAAATCGGCAGAAACTTCGACCCGCCGCTGAAACTGGGACAATGCGCCGGACTAGGGGTCTGGATACAAGGAGATGGGCAAGGAGAGGTGCTCAACATTCAAATCAACAGTCCGGAGCACACTGTTTATAGGGCTCTGGGAGAACACTATGTTAGCCTGGATTTTACCGGCTGGAAATATTTCGAACTGGTTGAACTGGACAGCGAAAAATTCCTCGACTACCCTTGGCCCTTAGAAAAATCCCACATGTATTATCCTCTTTTCCATATGGGGCTTGACTACGACCAGATCGCTTCACTTAACTTCTGGTTTACCAACCTGCCTTCTAACAAGAAAGCTGGCTGCACCTTACGCCCCATTCACGCGTTGTCGTTGGTAAAAAACAAAATCTGTGAGCCCGCGCTTACGGCAAACGGAAACAGAGTAACGTTTCCTGTCGCAATAGAAAGCGGTTGGTATCTGGAGTACGATTCGCCCAAGTGGACCCTTTATAATCCAGACGGACAACCGATGGAGAGCGGCACCCTAGCGACTACCCGTATCGACCTGAGACAGGGAGAAAACCTTTTGGAATTTTCATGTGCGCCGACAGAAAAACTGAACCCCCGAGCTTATGTGACCGTGATGTTGCGGGGAGAGCCTTTGCAGAACTAGAAAACCTTGGATCGGCTTGATTTCTGTGCACGTGGGCTTGATAATGATTCGTGTGTGTAATCGCTACCTTCCGAGTCTTCGGCGTCTTTTGTCATTAGCGGAACATATGGGCAAAACCAACAGGAACTAGGGGCTTATGAGCATCGAAAAGCACGCAGAAAACCGAGCATGGGCATTTCAGGCACTCGACGAATTAGAAGACTTCCTGCAAGATCCGGATTTTCAGGGCGACCCGGATGAAGAACGCGTGCAGATTGAACGAAAACGCACAGAGCTGCGGGAAGGCAAGTATCGCGTCGTCTTTATAGGTGCCTTCAACGTCGGGAAATCAACCCTCATCAATGCACTCCTAGGAGACCGCTACCTGCCTACTGTGCTAGAAGAGTGCACGATGAAAATCACCCATATCTTGCGCGGAGAACCTATGAGAGCACTGCTTCGGCTCTCGGCACTTCCGGCTGAAGGCGAATTGGAAGCGCTGTGCACCCTCTTGACTTCGTGTGGTATCGACGCGGACATAAGCCTTGACGAAACGAATAGACACATCGCCATATCATTCCCTAACGCGTCAGCCAAAGAAATGGTCAAGACACTCGGCACTTTGGTTACTCTCAGCGCCGAAGAGGACTTTCCTCATCTTCGCGGACTTCGTGCGAAGTTTGAAGAAGTGCTAGTTTACGTTCCCACGGAGAACCTGGCGGAAGATGTTTGTTTTGTCGACTCGCCGGGCGTGCACAGTATTCTGGAAACGCACGAGAAAATCGTGGACGAGATCATACCTCGTAGCCACTTGGTGGTCTGTTTGATAGACAGTCAAAGCGCCGGAAACACCCAAAATCGAGATTTCATCCAACGACTCGTCAATGAGTCCCGAAGAAAGGTCTTTTTTGTCATCAACAAGTCCGATCAACTCAATCCCGAAGAAATTGACCCCCTTGGCAGGAGAGGTCCCGCAAAGGATCTGTTCCGCAGTCTTGAAGGCGTCGTGGAAAACCCTGAGTTGTTCTTCGTTTCTGCCTTGTATGGCCTTATCGGCACACAGCTGTTGAACCGCGAAATCCGATTGGAAGACCTAGACGAAAACAACAAAATCAAGATACCGTTCCGCATTCAGCGTGACCTGCTAGCCGACTCCGACCCGGATCGCGCTGTAGCGGAGCATCTCTTGGCACAGTCGAACTTGGACGCTTTTCGGCGACGTTTGCTTTCTTATTTGTATAACGAAAATCGCGAACTGGCGATCATCGAGTCGGTTTGTTTCTTCATAGATGCTCGAGCCTGGAAATATGCCCGACCGCTTGAAGTCAAACTCGATATGGTGCGCGAGATGCCTCGTTTGGATGAATTACGCCAATTAAGGGAATCACTCAGCGCTCAGTTGGATTACCAAAGAAAACGCGCCCGTCAGGCGGAGACCTTGTTTGACACTATGACGCGGGGTGGTGAATTCGAGGGCATTCGATATGAGGGCTATGAGTCTCTCGTGGACAGTTACTTGTCTGAAACAGCAGTCGATCGACAGATACTCAAGCCATTGCGGGAATGGCTGGCTTCTGGAGACCATTTACGTGCAGCAAAACGTCAAGCCTACGAACCCTTGTTAGTCGAAGCCGGTAGGCTACTCGACGCGTTTGTCGAAGACCTCTGCGAGTCAGTTAACCGAGACATCCAAAGCATCGAGAACCGGTTTCTCGAGAAGATCACAGAATTACAAACCGGATTCCCACAATATGGAAGGGAGACCATTCAAGTATCACGTGCGAGTCTGCCGCCTGTCGAGGTTAGCTTGGCAGCATCGTATTTCGGCTTCACTCTAATAGGCATCCTGCTGGGCGCCTGCACGGGAGGCGTTATTGCTGGTAGTCCAGCCGGATGGGATGAACAAATGCTCCTTATCGGTGCCGGGATTGGCACTGCCGCCGGAGCCATTATTGGGACGGTACTACGTGCCGCCACAAGTAAAGGGGTCTTGCTAGAACGACTAAACGCCATCCTCAAAAAACGAGTGGAAAATGTACTTCTCCACGGGACAAAGACGGATACGGGACAGCCCGTCGCTTCCGTGAAGGCACAGTTAAAAGATTTGCTTGCGCGGCGGCGAGAAGAATTTGCTCAAGCTATACGATCCACCTTCGCCGGCACCATCCGTTCATTGGAAGAAGAGCTTCAAAAAGTGATGGAGGAAGAAGAAGCCCTCCGACGGGAACAGCAAGAGACGATTGAACGTCTCGAACCCAAGGTGCAGCGCCTGTCCGAGATCGGCCGTTGTGCCCATGAGATAGCAGAGTCGCGTAATATTGCGGAATAGAATTTCGGCGTTTTGTCCTACAGTTCTTTGATACGGATATTTCGGAACTCCAGGACGCTGCCATGTCCAAGAAAGCCCAAATGACCCTTTTCCCGGTCAAGCCCTTCATGAAGTTTGCCGTCCATCGGTTGGGGCTTGGTGGCTTGGTCTAAATCTGCATCAACCACTGTTTCCCCATTGAGTACCACGGTAATTCGGCGCCCGTTCGCAATCACCTGCTCAACATTCCATTCTCCGGCGGGCTTCAAATAACCCCGTTTAACAGGAACAATCCCATAGATAGAACCATGGTACTGCCACGGTTTGAGATCCTTATAGACGTCGGCGTAATCATCCAGAATCTGAATCTCCATCCCGTTGTACGCGCCACCGCCTATCGGTGCCCTCACGGCGAGGCCATTGTTTGCAGCAGGAGTCAATTTGAATTCAAAATGAAACACAAAATTTCCATACTCCTTTTCGGTGTAAAGATTGCCGCCGGGTTTACAAACCAGAAGTCCGTTTTCGGGCACGTAACCTTCCGTATCCCCCACCCATCCGGTGAGATCAACACCATTAAACAGGCAAACAAACCCCTCCGCATCAGGAACACCGCAAAGGGTCTGAATCGCATCATGGATAGCGGCTTTGGCCTCCCCGCTGGCTGACTGCCAAACGGTCGTGAGAGGCGCCAACCGACTTGGAAAATCAGGCACCTGGGAAAGCAAAGATACCGTCGCCGTTTTCGCCGCTTTTCTTTCCGCATCGGACTGCGCGCCCAAAAGCCTCTCCAAAAGGACAGGCAGATCCGAAGAACTTCCCACGTTTCCTATCGCCTCAAGGGCAGCCACTCGCACCTCCGAATCCGCATCGTTGAGGGCACAACGCACTGCCTCCGCACCCGCAGGAGATGGACGCGCTCCGAAAACTCGGTTTGCCAAGGTCTTCCCCTTTGTTCCCAGCCCGGGATAAACACGAACCAGTGCATTCGTAACTTGTTCCGTCGGTAGGCGCAACAGGGCTGCTTCTATGGTATGAAGCACGGCGGGCTCCTGCTCCACTTTCAAACGTTCCATCAATACAGAGACGGTCTGCGGGTCTTTTATCGCAACCAGCGCGTTCACTGCCGCCACGCGCACACGCTCATCGTTGTCCTCGATAAACTTCTCCAAATAAGGCGCGGCGCGTTTGTCGTTGCGTGCCCCTAACATCCGGATAATTTCAGCGCGCTTTTCAGCATCGACCTGCGCAGACTTCTGGCACCATTTTTCCGTGATTCCTGCGCCACGAAGTGCTTGAGCATTTTGCAGCGCCGTCGCGCGATAGGCGGCGTCTCCGCTCTCAACTGCTTGGAACAAAACAGGAAGAGCGCGCTTTCCCAACGCTTTCACCAGCCCGTTCAACGCCGCACAGCGTACATGCGAAGGATACCTTCTTTCAGGCGCATCGAGTACGACCTTGCACAAGCCCTGTGCCTCACGTTCGCGTCCGCGTTCTGTCAATCGGGAGGCATAATGGAAATAACATTCCCATGGAAAAGTCGGATCTGCTGCGGAGTTTGTATCCTGGATAAGCCGCTGAAAATCCAACAAATAGGAAGGTTCGCCTATTTCAGCAAGCGCCCATACGGCGCACTGCCGCAATCGGGCATCCGATGAAGACATGTATTTTTTAAGCAAGGGTATCGCCCGCCGGGATCGAAGTTTTCCCAGCGCGTTAATCACGTGCGGCGCGCACGGGTCCGACAAAACATCAGCAGTTTTGAGAAGCGCGGACTCCGCAGCCAGGCCTGATATAGAAACCAAGGCACGGCACGCCGGGTCGCAGAGACGCTCGTCCGCTATATAGCCTTTCACAACCTCGATTGACTTCGGACTACCAAGAAGCCCCAACTGCTCCAGCAAAAACGCCTGTTGCTCTTTGTCAGACATTTCCTGCAAGACCTGCGCGAGCACGATGGCAACGGTTTCCCGCTGGCTTCGCAACTTATTTTGAGAAACATATTTCACCAGACCGCTCACCGCATACTGAGCCTGTGTTTTCTCCGTGAGGTCGTTTGACTGAAGCTTCAAACAGACTTCTTGCCATGCCGCGGGACCAAGCCTCAAGATAGACTCCATCTTCGCGTGAAAAGTTGCGCCATCCTGAGCGGGCAAGTCACCCAAAACACCACCGGATAGTTCCGCGCCGAAACAGGCTGAAAATGAGAACAAGCCCCACATCAACACGAGCATCATGGACGATTTTAACTGCGACATAGTATCTAAAACCTTCCTCTCTGTCTGCCGTTATGAAGTGAAAACCACCTTTAATCAAATATGCCATGGAGCACGCATCGGTTGATCAAGCAACCGATTTGCGGCATCATCGTCAACAAACCGCTGCTTTTTCGGATCGAACCGAAGATTACGTCCGAGCTGCACCGCTGTCTTGGCGAGATTTACCAATGTGCAAGAACGGTGTCCATTTGACTCGTTCAATGCAAAACGCGTTCTGTTCCGAACGGCTTCATAGAAGTTAGTAACTTGGGGTTCAGGATCCGGCAATGCCGCCACCTTTTTCGCAAAGTTAGGAATCGTCGATTCAAAACCTCGATACAACTCCCCCTCAGGACCCGAAATAAAGGGTACCCGCTTTTTCGTATTTTCACCGTCCAAAATGATCTCGCACCCGTCCGAATACCTCAGAACAATACGGCGCCAGGTTCCCACGGCGTCCGGATGCTGTTGTGGTGCGTCCACCTCAATTTCGACTGGAGAGGTATCATCTTTACCGAGCAGATACTGCACGGGATCCAGATAGTGCTGCCCCATGTCACCCAGACCACCGCCGTCATAGTCCCAATATCCTCTAAAGGTTCCATGCACACGATGAGGGTGATAGGGCTTATACGGCGCCGGACCTAACCAGAAGTCATAGTCAAGTTGCGGGGGCACCTGCTCCGGCACCAAATCCGTCCTGCCACACCAGTAAAATTTCCACTCAAAACCGGTCGCACCTCCCACCATTACCTTTAGGGGCCATCCGAACATGCCGCTGTCTACAGCCTTCTTAATAGGTAAGACCGGCGTGCCAAAACCATAGAAATTGTCTTGAAAACGGAACCATGTGTTAATTCGCAACAAACGCCCGTTTTTCTGCACGGCATCAATAACCTTCAATCCTTCGCCGATTGTTCGAGTGAACGGTTTTTCACACCAGATATCCTTACCGGCATTTGCGGCAGCAATCGTAATCAAAGCATGCCAATGCGGTGGGGTAGCGATATGAATCACATCAATATCGGGTCTTGCCAAAACCTCCCGAAAGTCTTTGTAACCTTGGACGCCATCTCCGGCAATCTCCATGGCTTGCTTCAAATGAACTTCGTCCACATCACAGACGGCGAGCGTCCTCGCGCCGGGGTAACGCAAGTGCGCCTTGCCCATACCACCCACACCGATGACAGCCCGGGTGATTTCCTCACTGGGAGGCGTGTAACCCTGCCCGCCAAACACACGACGCGGAAGAATCGAGATACCTGCACCTACCACCACAGACCGGCGCAAAAAATCCCTTCGGCTAATTGATAGTTTCTGTTTCATGATCGCAATCCTATATCGATGACTACCTCAACCTCGTAACACGGTATGTTACTCTTGCCGCGAGCGGTTTTCCAAACCTACATTGGAGTTTTCCTCTCAAGGAATGGCAAAATAGTTTGATGTAGATTCCTGTGGCTTGAAATGAAGTAGCGAAACACGTGCAAGAAAGCAATAGAGTCTCAAAACTTCGGAAGCGTCATAACGAACTCTATGACTGTTTCCAAAAAGGAGGACCGACCATGAGCTGGAAGATAGCCGCTATCCTTGTAATGGGAATCACATTTTCGAGTCTGGCACCCGCCGAATTTCAGGCTGGTGTGGCGGTCGAAATTGTAACACCCGACCCACTGCTGCCCGTCTCCGGAGGCATAGGTGTTCCAAACCCCGTTACGCAAAAGATCGGAGACCTAACCGTGCGCGCACTTGCCCTTCGGCAAGACAATACAACCGTGGTTATAGTCGGAGCGGATTTCTTAGGATTTCCAAGTGTTCTGGGCAATAAAGCACGCGCGCTTGTCAAAGGAGTGCCCCCGGAAAATATCCTCATTGGGGTTACGCATACGCACAGTGCTCCCGATTGCTACGCGTTTGCGGATGAACAGGGCAACACCGGCGCAAACCTGGAATACTTAGACACGGTGTGTCAAAAAATGGCAAAAGTGATAAACAAAGCCGTCAGCAATTTACAACCCGCGGTCCTGCGTGTCGCAACCGACAAAGCCAACGGAAAAATCGCGTATAACTACTACGCGGAAGACCTGTACGATCGGCGCTGCCATGTCCTTCAAGTAATGGACAAAAATCAGAAACCCATCGCGACCCTGGTCAACTATGCCTGCCACCCCGAAGTAATAGGAGATGAACAGGGTATCTTAAGTCCAGACTTTTGTGGCCCCCTTTACGATCGAATCGCTGAAAAAGGCGGCGGTGTCGGCATCTTCATGAATAGTGCGCAAGGCGGTATGGTCACTGCTGACAATCGAGGGCCGGATGGTAAAGACATGCGCACGTGGGACGAGTGCGTTCGCATCGGAACATTACTAGCCGACGAAGCCTTGCGAATAATCGCCAACGCACCCATTCAGGATAACCCTTCTCTGTATTGCGCATCTCGCGCTGTAACCTTCCCGGTGGAGTCGAAGACGATTCTCTCGGCTATTAGCCATTCGCCCTTGAAATATCCTTCAATCGACAAAGGCGAGGTCACAGCTCAGGTTAATCTCGTAAACATCGGTAACGCTCAAATCTTAACGATTCCCGGAGAAGCCTTGCCCAACATCGGATTTTATCTGAAACGCAAAATGCAAGGAGAGCATAACTTTCTGTTTGGGCTCACGAACGATGCGTTTGGATATATGCTCGTGAAAGAGGATTGGAATAGTTTTGACAAGTACGCCTATATAAGCCGGACCTGTCTCGGTGAACGTACAGGGGAGATTTATATCAATGAGGCTCTGAAATTGGTCGAGGAGAGCCCGAAACCTCAAAAACTGCAATAGATCTCCCACAGAGATCTCTTCAGGGTGCGTGTTTACCGACGAAATCGGTGAACGCGCGCCCTTTTAGTTTCAAACGGTTTTCACACCAAAAACGGACTAAAGTTTTCCGCGAATCTGCCGATAACGATAAGGTAGGAAAAGTTAAATACCAGGTAGGGTATGAGAGCCGCCAAGGTCAAGGAGGACAAGAAATGAGCGGCAGTATTTCCATAGCGGCGATTTCGGGCATAAGGGCTTCAGAACCTCCGGAGTTGCAAAAATCCTTGGAGAGCATGGCAAGCCGCGTTCAAGTGGAGCCTGTAGCAGATGTGGGCAAAGCTGCTCTGCACCTGATTCAGGCTGTAACAGCATCCACTGATCCCGAAATTGGAAACGCAGTAAATGTGACGATGTGAACCGGCGTGCAAAAGGGATGTTCCATCCAAATCACTTGAAGGCGCGCTAGACAACATAAATGCGGGGGCCGTTTTTTCTTCCTCGGGTTGCAGGCACCCTTAACCCCATGCACGAAACGTTTAGGTCACTGGCGTGCCTGGTTTGTTAATCCCTTGCTGTGAGTTTGGCTTACCGTTTTACTTCTCACCCTTTTCCGAAGATAGAATACGGTGTGAATAGTTGGGCTATTCAAGAAGTATGAAATTCAACGTGAGTCCCCAAAAACAGGCCGAACTGCTTGCCCGTATGACCCGCTGCGGTATACGGGAAGAAGATATTGAAGAAAAATTCGTGCGGTCGAGCGGTCCTGGCGGGCAGCATGTAAACCGTTCTGCAACGTGCGTGCACCTTTTGCATAAACCATCGGGGCTGGAAGTGAAAATGCAGCGGGAAAGGTCACAATCACTTAACCGATTCCTGGCTCGACGCCGACTATGCGAACTAATGGAAGAACGCCTTTTTGGAAAGCAAAGTAGCCTCCACCAGCGAATCGAGAAACTCCGCAAACAAAAAGCCCGACGAAAACGTCGGGCTGTAAAAAGGGAACAGGATTCTTCTCGCTAATTCTTTATGCGAGCTGAGGCACTTCGAAACCAGGCCGATATTCGCGTTTCAGGAAACGGTTAGCTTCTTCATCTCCCTTGAACGATTCGGTGACAGGATCAAACTGCAAAGACCGTCCCAGACGATACGCAATGTTACCGAGATGACAATGCACACAGGAAATGTGACCCACAAGCGGTGGTGCGGTTAGATACTTCGGATCGCGCGTACGGATGGCTTTAAGCCAATTACCTATGCGGCCTGCGCTTTCAGGCTCTTTGGCAAGGTCTCCTTCCACAGGGATCGGCTCATTCTTATAATTGAAAAACCCCTTGTTCTTCACGTAGTAGCCTTCCGTACCAAAGAAACTGTTGCCGCAGGCGTCCTCACATGCTTCGGGGAAGGAACCAAGATTCCGCACCTCAAAAGTCACCATAGAACCATCAGCATACGTGAATACGGTAGCTTGGGTGTTGGGTGTTTCGCCCTGGTCATCCCAGCCGTAACGACCGCCCGAACTGTAAACTTTTACGGGCAATCCCCGGTTATGACCCCAAACGGCAACGTCCATCTCGTGGACACCCTGGTTACCGATCTCCCCGTTGCCATAATGCCAGAACCAATGCCAGTTATAATGCACAAAAAGACCTGAACCGTCTTCTCTTGCAAGATACTCGCGTTCCGGTGCTGGTCCCTGCCAGAGTTCCCAATCCAGATTCTTTGGGGGCTGTGCGGGTTTCCCGTAGCCTATGGCATGTCGGTTGCCGTTTTTGTACACATAACCCCGAGAATGGACTATTTTTCCAATAAACCCATCTTGAATCAGTTTGATATCCCGCATGAGCCTTGCATTGGAACGGTTCTGCGTGCCATGTTGCACCATACGGCCATATTTTTCTGCCGCGGCTACGAGCTGCCTCCCCTCCCAAATATCATGAGACAACGGTTTTTCAACATAGACGTCCTTACCGGCTTGGCAAGCCCAAACCGTGACCAACGTGTGCCAATGATTTGGTGTGGCTGTCGAGACCGCATCGATCTTCTTGTTTTCGAACAAGTCTCGCATATCACGGTACGCTTTTGGTTTCTTTCCGGTTTTCTGACGCACTTCTTCCACCCGCTGTTTTAAGACGTCAGAATCAACGTCGCACAGGGCGATCAAATCCACCTCGTTTTTCTGAGCATCGATGAATTCTTTGATATGAGAATTACCTTGCCCGTGAATTCCGATGACAGCCACCCCAATTCGGTCATTGGCACCGAAAACCTTCCCCTTAGCCATCGTGCCTGCCACCAGCACCGCTGAAGCCGAAGCCCCTAGAAATTTTCTCCTTGAAATACCCATCTCAGCCTCTCCTTTCATGATGAAAAAACTCCAAACAACCCGAACAACCGGCGTCCTTTTACGCCAGCTGCGGAACCTCGAAACCTGTACGGTATTCTCTTCTCAAAAACTGGTTCGCCACATCGCTGAAATCGCCCACAAACCGTTCGGTCTCAGGATCAAACTGAAGATCATGTCCCACCCGAAAAGCAATATTACCCAAATGACAATGGGCTGAAGCAATATGGCCATCAAAAACAGGGGCGCGGAGATCAGCCGCATCCCTAGAACGAACCGCCTTCAAAAAATTCGCAAAAGGGTCATCGTCATTCTTTTCTCGCGGTCTCTCTTTCGTCGTTTTGCCCAGACGAATTTCCTTTCCTTTTTTATCATAAAACTTCTGTTCGACCATGTAGCCTTCGGAACCATAAAAAAGATTCCCGATTTCGGTTCCCTGTTCACTATTTGTAGGAAGCCCGCGCACTTCAAATGATAACACCGTGCCATCCCGGTAAGTAAACGTGCAAATTTGTGTGTTCGGCGTCTCTCCTTGATCCTTATAGCCAAACCTACCGCCCGTAGAAGACACCCGAACCGGCAGCCCTTTGTTCATTCCCCATATTGCGACATCCATTTGGTGCACGCCCTGATTTCCCAGATCTCCATTCCCGTACAGCCAAAACCAATGCCAATTGTAATGCACGTAAAGAGAATTATAGGGGCGTTCTTCAGCAGGTCCCTGCCATAGAATCCAATCTAACCATTCCGGCGGCATCGAATCGGGAGATGTTCCAATGGAACCTCGAGGCTTAAAGCACAACCCCCGTGCCATATACACCTCGCCAATGGCTCCTTCGCGCAAGTGCTCGATAGCCCGAATCCATCCCCGTTCACAGCGCCGTTGCGTCCCGTGTTGCACAATGCGGTTGTACTTTTTCGCCGCTGCCACCAGCTGACGTCCCTCCCAAATATTGTGCGAGAGAGGTTTTTCCACGTAAACATCTTTCCCCGCCTGACATGCCCAAATAGTCCCCAAGGGGTGCCAGTGGTTCGGGGTTGCGAGAGAGACGACATCAACTTCTGAATCGGCGAGCACATCCCGAATGTCGGAATACGTTTTTACGCGCTTTCTCGTCTTGCTTTGCAACTCTTTTGCACGCTGTTCTAAAACACGTCTGTCGACATCACAAAGTGCCACTACCTCCGAATCTGGCGATGTAGAAAAGGCATCCATGTGGGTGCGTCCTCGCCCGTGTAAGCCGACACACGCCACCCGGATACGGTCGTTCGCACCCAGAACGCTGCCCCCGCTGAGCATCCCGGCTACATAGACCACGCCAGCCGTTCTTCTTAAAAAGCTCCTGCGAGAAATCCCCACAGGACCATCCTTTCTTATGCAATCGCGCCTCAAAAAAGAAACAGCAACTTAATAATAACCTAAGAAAACCCCAAAAAGCAAAGACCTAGACAATCAGAACACCACCCGTAACCTTGAGCGTTCTACCCCTGGGCTTTTTGGGCAAGTTCGCCAAAGCGGTGAACAACGGCAAGTGCCGGATCAAGCGGAACATCCACGTGGGGAGTTCCGGGCGGCGTTGGGATGATCGGCGTTGTCCGTATCTTCTTCCCTGCAAATTGAGGTAGCCATTGTCTTTCGGCTTCGAGCATTTCAGCCGCCATATCGCGCACCTCTTTCAGGGTGAGAACCGCCGAAGTCAACGGATCCATCGCGCACGCTGCCACAACCAGTTCAGGATCTCCTTGGAGCGCCGCCTCGACTGCCAGACCCTGTACGGTCACATTGCTTTGATTGAGCGCAGCGCATTGGACAGGTAAGTTGCCAATCACTGTGGGATGAAGCCCAAGTCTGTCGACAAAAACGGGTACTTCTACGCAACACCCGTTGGGTAGGTTGGTGATGTAACCATCGTTCCGGACATTTCCCTGCAGTTTGAATAGCTTGCCTGTTTCCAAGGCTTCCAAAATGTAGGAGCAGTATTCCACGCTCCGGTGGCTCAGATCGGTAGGTTCGTCTGCTAAGAGGTCTTCGTTTTCAAGACGCTCTGAAATCAGCCGACACCATTTGTAATAAGCACCGGACTCTCCGCCGAACGCTGGCTCATCGCAATACAGTTCCAGCGCCTTCTTATTATGCCGGAACCATGGAACGTACTCCGAGAGATGTCCGGTACTCTCTGTCATGAAGTATCCGAAATGGCGCATCACCTCGATACGCACTTTTTCGTTGATGTAATACTCTGGTTTTTCGCAGACTTCCTTGAACCTGGGATACAAATCCTTGCCATTATGCTCTATTTTCAAAAACCACGCCATATGGTTGATGCCGGCAACCAAGGCGTCTATTTCATTTTTCGGCACCCCCACATATCTCGAGATGAGATCTAATGTGGTTTGTACACCATGGCACAAGCCGATGAATTTCACGCCACGAACAGTTCCCAGCGACCAACAAACCGGTGCCATCGGATTCACGTAGTTAAGCAGATAGGCATTCGGACACAATTCAAGCACATCGTGCGCAATCGAGACCATCTCGGGGATCGTACGCAAGGCACGAAACACGCCCCCCGGCCCCAATGTGTCGCCGATGCACTGATCGACACCATATTTCAAGGGAATTTCATAATCGCGCTGGAACGCGTCAATGCCACCCACCTGCAACATGACGATGACATAGTCTGCATCTTTTAATGCATCGCGCCGGTTTAATGTCGTCCAAATCTTGGCGTTGAGTTTGTTGTCTTGGACGACTCGGTCGGCAAACCGTTTGATACGATCCAGTTTGGGTTGGGTGCGACTCATTAAAGCGATCTCACTGTCGCGGAGAGCCGGCGTCGCCAGAATATCCATCAACAACGTTTTGCAAAACACAATGCTTCCGGCACCTATCATCGCAATCTTCGGCATGGTTTGATCCTCCTGGTTTATTCTTCACGGAAAACTAACTTCTCAGGACTTCCGAATACAATTCCTCATACTGGCAGACAATGTTATCCCTGGAAAAGAGACGGTACGCCCTCTCTTTGCCTTTTTTCCCCATCTGTTCCGCCTTTGTTGGATTCGTCAAAACCTCGATGGCGCACGCCGCCATGGCGTCTATGTCACCCACGGGACATAAGTATCCCGTTTCGCCATGTTCCACCACTTCGCAGACTCCCCCACTTGCCGTGGCAATAACCGGTACGCCACACACCATCGCCTCTAAAGGAACCAAACCGAAACTTTCGTGTTCGCTAGGCTGAATGACCAAGTCAGCACAAGGTAGCAAACATTCTATGTTCTTGTGAATACCGAGATACCGGACGTGTTCCCATATACCGAGTTGGCGAGAAACAGCCACGGCAGACACCCGTTCAGGCCCTTCGCCCACCATGATAAGTCGCGAAGGCACACGCTCGAGAACCTTCTTGAAAACTCGCAAGACATCCGTGACCCGTTTTACTGGACGAAAGTTCGAGATGTGCATAATTACTTTTTCGTGTGGCGCCGCCAATTCCGGTTTCCCACCGCAGTTCTTGCTAAAACGTTCTTCATTGAAGAAATTGTAGATGGTCTTGATTTCTCTACGGATTTGAAATGTCTCGATGGTCTCTTTCGCCAGCCATCTTGAAACAGCCGTCACGGCGTCACTGTGCTCCATGGTGTGTTTGGTGACTCGGAAAAAAGAAGGGTCACTGCCAACCAAGGTGATATCGGTACCGTGGAGCGTAGCGATTACTTTGAAGTTCTTGCGCGCCGTCAACATGTCGCGAGCAATTAATGCGCACGTGGCATAGGGCACGGCATAGTGGGTGTGCCAGATGTCGACACCATACTCATCCACAATCTCTGCAATCTTGCTCGCTAACGAAAATGTGTAGGGCGGGGTGGTAAACACGGGATAGGAAATCTTGTCGGCATGGTGACAATACAACCGTTCCTGAAATCCTTGTAAACGGAATAAGGGTTCCTCCGTCACAAAATGCACTTCATGACCTCGTTGAGCAAGAGCGATGCCGAGTTCCGTCGCCAGAATACCACTTCCCCCTGCTGTGGCATGACAGCTAATACCGATCTTCATTTAGGCTTCTCCAAACCTGGCAATAAAGTGACTGCCACGGGCTCGCCAACAAAAATCCCTTCGGCATATTTTGCCTGAATTCGAGCGCCCAGCAAAACGGCGCGCGCCCGTATTGCTTCCCAAAACTCCGGCGTCGAAATGTAGGTAGTCTGGCCAACATAATTGGGATTATAGAACTGCGACTGATAGGCGCGTAGCGCTTCCATCTTGGTTTCAAACTCGTTCGAAATGTCAATCACCAAATGCGGCGTATCCGCATCGACGTACACCCGATAATAATAAACCCATTTCGACCGGAAACGCGGGTACTCGCTTTCTAGCCCGCCAACTCCCGCAAGATGGTTCGCATCACGTACGAGCTCGTGTGCCGCATTGTGGTCAGGATGTCTATCCTGGTTCATCGGGGCGAGAATAATCCGCGGCGTATATTTCCGGATATACTCAGCAACGACTTTCCTCTGTTCCGGGATATTTGCAAGACCCCCGTCAGGGAGACCCGCATTTTCCCGTACGCACACTCCCAGGATATCCGCTGCGCGGGCTGCCTCGCGGGCGCGCTCCTCCACAGACCCCCGCGTGCCCGATTCGCCCCGAGTCAGGTCCAGAAGCACCACTCGGTACCCTGCCCGACAGAATTTGCAGACTGCCCCACCAATTCCTATCTCAATGTCATCCGGATGCGCCCCAACAACCAAAATATCCGCATTCACAATTCCACCTCGTGTACCGTAAATCGTCTCTCATCAATTTCGTGTATCAACCGCGGAATCAATTCCCAACCATGTTCAAATAGAAAAGAAAAAACGGTGTACACTCTTTCCTGGGGTTTTTTCATGGGCCACATCACCGCACACAAACGTCGGATTTGATTTTCAACTGTCTGTAGCACGTCGCGGTCACCACGAAGAACCGCTTTTTCCAGCCGATCCAGCCCCTGGCGAACTTGAGCTACAAATACCCGAGTCATTTCAGGTATTTTACCTTTCATGTTTTGTATATTTCGTTGAAATTGCTCCAGTGTATCTTCCAACCGATCGCGTTGCGTCTTAAACGCGTTCAAGTCCCCACTGGGATTCTGCTTGGCTATAACAAGTTCTGTCAATGTTTCCAATGGCTTTTCCAAGTCCGACAGGGTCAGTCCGTATCTTTCGAGTATCTGCTTTTCCTTCGTAGTCATCAGAACACAGCGGGCCCTGGGGTAGACAATCGGCATATCCACCCCGTGCCATCGAAACACGTCCCGCAACTGTGCCCAGTAAGCAATCTCGCCAGGCCCGGCAACATAAGCGACCGGGTGCAACAGCACTTGTTGGGCAATGGGCCTCAGAACAACGTTCTCGCTAAAAGACTCGGGAGATTTGTCAAGCCACTCTTTCATTGTCGCCAGACTGACTCTCTCAGCATCCTCCGGTAAGTAGAACTCATCTTTTTCAAAAATCACTTTTCTGCGAAAACCATTTCGCTCCAGGAAAAAACTGCATTCCTTTTCGGCTTTCTTGATCTGAGCTGAAAACCCCAGGCGCCTTAATTTGTCCCCCGCTTCCATCACTATCCGTGAAAGAACGGTTGGATTCGCAATCTCTTTTTCAAAAAGAGTGACCACTTTCTCTCGAACAACTGGCAAGGTCGGATCAAAAATTACCAAAGGCGTTTCACGGAAAAGCCGCGCCATGAGTCGAGCAAACCATTCCGCCAAAGAGCGGGACTCTTTGAGCGTCTGGTGCAAAAAACCAACTATTTCGTCCTTAAACTCCCATCCATTCGTTTCCTCTGCTGCCACGCGCACACAATCGTGTAAAGATTCAGGCAAAGGAACCCGATACATGGGCATACCCCGAACAGACTGTCGATCCGGATATTCAATAGACAGAACTTCACGGCGCTTCGTCAAAAAATGGGCAATGCCCGATTCCTCGATATCATGGTCGTGACTTGCATTCCAGAATACTGGCGTGCATCGAACGCCCAAGCGTTGAGAAATCGTTTGGGCAAGTCGTATTGCCGTGATAGCTTTGTAAACCGTGTAAAGAGGCCCCGTGAACAAGCCCGGTTGCTGGCCGGTTACAATTACTATGTCGTCGGGAGCAAGCGAGCCCCGACCGCCAATCATTTCTTGGTAGGAATTGATTACCTCCACCAACTCATGGTCGTGGCTTGGCGCAGAGAATTCATGTGCAAATAGTTCGAACGGCCTTGCACTGAAAAAAGGTGCGAGCTGAGGCAATTCTTCGATATAACTCTGAAATAGATCCGCCATAACACTATCTTTTCCGCCCTACGACGATCATTCGGGGCTTTGCCGGAGACAACGGACTTCCATCATAGTCGCCATAAAATTCCTTAATTTGGAGTCCTTGGGTTTCCAAGATGTTTTGAAATTCTCGGGGAGAATAAAGGCGTACCGACTCAGTCAGCGTTTCATAAAGTCTGCCTTTCTGATAGACCTCAATTCTTTTATTTACTCGTCCGTCCTCTATCCAACGGGTTTCCACAACCTCAAATGCACCACTCCGTCTTTTGGATTCAGGCACCAAAGAGTTCATGACATAGTCGGAATTGACGTAATCGATGAAAAATCTGCCTACCGATCGCAAGACACGGTTGATCTCCGCTAAAACACGGGCATTCTCTTCGTCGCTCATAAAATACCCAAAACTGGTGAAGAAATTGCATACGACATCGAAACAACGAGCAAAAGGTATCTGGCGCATGTCTCCGCGGACGAGCGGGATACGCACACACAAATGTTTGCGGGCTTCCTGCAACAAAAACCAGGAATAATCAAGACCTACAATGTGCTCACATTTTCGTTTTAAATGCGTAAGGTGACGTGCCGCACCACAACACAGGTCAAGCACAGTATCTTCCCGCTTCAAAGATAAAACACGCGCAGCAAAATCCACCTCGCGACGGGCTTGTTCCACAGAACGATGGCTATAAATGATTGGATAGAGACGGTCAAAAGCGCGGACATACCAGTCCGTTGTAAATTGCTTTCCTGATTCGCCGACCATAAAGACAAGGATACGAAAATTAAAGAGTTGTTTGCACTTTTATTCGAGCCAATAGGTTACGAAAGTTCGCCCACCCGGTGTAGTTTCAATAAATTCGTTCTACCGGCAACCGCTAAGGGCGTACCCGCAACAAGCACAACCGTGTCACCTTTTTCCGCGAGGTTATGTTTCAACAAATAGTGCTCTATCACTATGGTCATCTTGTCCAGGCTATCTACCTCCGCACAAAGAACACCTTCCACGCCCCAATACATGGCACATCTTCTCTTTGCCTCTTCCGTCAAGGTGAATGCCGTAATAGGCACACGCGGACGATACTGTGCCACCATGCGTGCCGTGTAGCCGGAACTGGTAAAGCAGACAATCCGTCGAACCGAGAGCGACTCGCTTAACAACTTAGCTGCGTGCCCGATAGCACAGCTAAACGTTCGACCAGAGTCTTCATTGTCATTCAACCAAGGTTGTTCTATAACATGCTCCGCCCGAGCTTCGTCAGCTCGTTCCACAATGCATCTCATCATCCGTACGGCATCCACCGGGTAGGCACCTGTCGCCGTTTCGCCGGAAAGCATCACAGCGTCCGTGCCATCATAGATTGCGTTTGCAACGTCAGTGGCTTCTGCACGAGTAGGACGAGGCTCACGAATCATGGATTCTAACATTTGTGTCGCAGTAATCACCGGCACCCCATGTCGGTTACAATCTCGAATGATACGTTTTTGGATTTGGGGAACATCGCACAAGGGAAGTTCGACGCCGAGATCGCCCCGCGCCACCATCACCGCATCCGATAACGAAATAATGTCTTCCAGTTGCTCCAATGCTTCAGGACGTTCAATTTTCGCCACAACCCCCGTTTTTTTACCCGCCGCGGCAATCTTAGCACGAATTTCCCTTAAATCTTCCGCTCTCCTTACAAACGACAGCCCCACATAATCCGCACCCAATTCCAGTGCCAGCTGCAGATCGGCAACGTCTTTGTCTGTCAAAGAAGGGGCGCTGACCGGTACACCCGGCAGGTTGATTCCCTTATGCTCCCCAAGCAGCCCCCCATGCACCACCCGACAGAGAACCTCGGGAATGTTCACAGACTCCACACGCAACTCAATCATGCCATCCGCTAACAAAATCCGGTCACCCGGACGCACGTCATGAGGAAGATTCTTGTAAGTCGTGGAAACGCAACTCGCGGACCCTTCTTTTTCCTCTGAGGTGATTGTAAAGGGAGCATCTTTTTCAAGTGCAACGGGTTTTCCATCTTGCAGTTTTCCGGTGCGTATTTTCGGCCCCTGCAAATCCATGAGAATAGCGACATTTTTGTTCAAATCCTGAGCCGTTTGACGCACAAGATGGAACAGACTCCGGTGCGACGACGCATCGCCATGGGAGAGGTTCAACCGCACAATGTCCATCCCCTCAGACATGAGCGTCCGTACCACCTCCGGAGAATTGGAACTGGGACCAAGCGTGCACACAATTTTCGTCCGGCGCATCGGTTTCCCTCCCGTCATGTGCCCCAAGTCACTATCACATTTTCAAAAACACGTTCTGCGGCAGCTGCTCTCAAGAAGCAAAGGCTCGATAGATGGCTTGAACAGCCGCTTTGAGGTCTTTGCTTGCCACCCCTACGATAATATTGTTTTCGGACGAACCTTGGTCTATGACACGCACGTTAACTCCCGCATTGGCCAACGCCGTGAACAACGTCGCGGCTACGCCAACTCGCCCCGCCATTCCCTGACCAACGGTGGCAATTAACGCCAAATCGTTGACGATTGTCACGCGGTCCGGCGAACATGCGCGCTCTATTTGCTTGACGATAACCGAACCGTGAGGTCCCAATTCCTCTTCTCTGACAATGACTGACATGGTGTCAATACTGGTGGGCAAATGCTCAAAACTGATCCCGTTTTCTTCAAAAATGGCCAGGACACGACGACCAAACCCCCGCTCCTTATTCATCAATGCCTTTTCAATATTAACCATGGCAAAGCCCGTGCGCCCTGCGATACCGCATACAGGTTCCCGTGCCGTACGGGTCGCAACGATTAGCGTGCCAGGATTATCCGGCTCGTTCGTATTTTTTATGTTGATAGGAATGCCCGGCTCACGTACCGGAAAAATCGCTTCATCGTGAAGGACGTTTGCGCCCATATAAGACAATTCGCGCAACTCTTGGTAAGTAATTTCCTCAATTCGCCGCGCCTCGGGAACTAAACGAGGGTCCGCCATGCGAAACCCAGACACGTCCGTCCAGTTCTCGTAGAGCCTCGAACCTGTCGCGCGCGCTACGATCGAGCCGGACACATCACTGCCGCCCCGCGAAAATGTGCGTATGCGGCCATCCGGCGTAGCCCCATAAAAACCTGGGATCACAAACAACCCGTCCCCGCGGAGCCGTTCCCCGAGTTTCTCATACGTTGCCGGATCGAGCGCGCCCTCGTCATCAAACCGTACATAATCAGCAGGATCAACAAACGTCGCTCCAAGAAATTCGGCGAGCAAAATACCACTGATATATTCTCCGCGGGAAGCCAAAAAATCGGGTTCACGATGCTTGGCACACTGAGACTCGATCTCCGCCAGAATGGATTTGACATCGGTTTTCAACCCAAGGTCTCGGCTAATCCCGAGAAAACGGTCCGCTATCAATGCCTGCACTTGGCCGGCGTCAAGCCCTTGTTCCACCAACGTATGCCACGCATACAAAAGGTCGGTGATCTTTTTATCTTCCGGGGTGCGTTTTCCGGGGGCAGAAGGAACGATATATCTGCGCTCCGGATTCGACAAAATGATCTTTTTGACTTTCTGAAAACAGGTAGCATCCGCCAACGACGTTCCGCCAAATTTACAAGTGATAAAGCCCATCTCTTTTTACCTCGTGAATTCTAACTGTCCACTTTACCCCAAAAGACTCTTTTCAAGAATATGATTTAAGTTACGGCATAAGGTCGGAAACCCACCGGGAAATGTCATTAAACGTGACAAACAGAATGAGTCCCAGTATGAGCACTAGCCCTATCTGTTGGATGACCTCTGCAACACGCATGTTTACCGGTTTCCGAAACACTCCCTCAATCCCTAAAAACAGAAGGTGTCCACCATCCAGAACGGGGAAAGGCAACAAATTGAAGACGCATAAGTTTATACTGATAAAGGCGGTGATTTCTACCAGCCACGACCAGCCTTGCCTCGCCGCTTCGGTCGTAGCTCGATAGATCATAACGGGACCCCCGAGGTCACGGATGCTGAGCCTGCCTCGCAGCAGAAGGGCAAAGGTACGGTACGTTCCAACGCGAGTTTAGAACGCCGAAGCGACTCGGGTATCACTTGGGAAGGAGGTGTACGATAAAAGACGGTGTCTTCTTTCCAAACAATGCCCAAAATTCCGACGGGTGTCAACGACACCTCAAACGTCTCCACCGACGGTTTCTGAATCAAACCGAACAATACGCTTGGGCGCCGAACCTTCAATTGTAGTGTCGCGTCAGGGCGGCTCATGGCAATCTCACGAAGCAGACCCACCGTCGCCGGCTTTCCATCCACTTCCAATACGACATCGCCGCGTCGCAGTTTTATTTCACGCGAACCCTCGGAACCCTCATGAGCCTGATCCTTTTCATCTGTTGTTAAGGAAACAGAGTTCACGTCGGGTTGGGAGGTTACAGCAACCACGCGCGGTTGTCTCTGTCTTTCCTGTTCATCCATAGTTTCGAGGGGTGGATCGAAAAAAACACCCAAAAAACGCCCCATTACTGTTGGCTTGAGACGCACAACAATTGTTTGATTTTCCCGCAAGACATCCAGTACTAGTTCGTCATCAGGGGTCGCCTTCGTCACAAAATCAGAAAATGTCAGCGCATCAATGGGCGAACCATTCAAACGAACGACCAGGTCACCTTCCCGAAGGCCGCTCGAGGCCGCCGGCATCCCTTCTACTAGCTTTCCTACCCGTGCGGGTTTGAACGCCGTGATACCAAATCGAGGATGTTTATCGCCCGGCAAAATCTCCGCACGAATGGGCGACACGTAACGAATTTTTGTCCCGTCCTCCGCTTCCCGCTCCAGTTCAACCGTTGTCGTCGCCCCTCCGCTCAATACCGCACTGATCGCAACATCCTCAATGCTGTTTACCCGTTCGCCGTTTACACTGATAATCCGATCACCCGTACGCCAGCCGACTGCATCAGGTTGACGGTTCTCATCAATTTTCTCGTCCTGACCCGAGGCTAGCACATACAACGGCGCCCGTGTGGCGGGGGAGTCTGGATCGATGTACCCGATGCGCGTTTCGAATTTTGACTCGGGTACGTTTTCACCCAAAGCGACCACCGCACCGTATAACAGCACGGCCAAAACTAAATTCATGAAAGGTCCTGCTGCCAACACGATAGCGCGCTGCCATATCGGTCGGTTTTGAAACCACCGTTCCGGCGGCACATGCTGGTATTCTTTTTGACGTTCTTCGTCGTCTTTAGGAACGTCTTCTTGTCCTGCCATTTTCACGTAGCCACCGATAGGAAGCGCTCCTATACAATAATCCGTTTCACCTATGCGTATCCCAAAAAGCCGCGGAGGCATTCCTAGACTGAAGCGGTCGCAATACACGCCACAAGCTTTTGCCGCAATGAAATGTCCCGCTTCATGAAAGAAGACCAGCAAACTGAGTACCAGCAAAAAGATGAGCACGTCAAACAACATGCCAACTACACTCCTAGTTCTTTGATTTTACGTTGGGCTACCTCGCGTGCCAACCGGTCGGATTCCAAAACGTTTGCCAACGTCACCTGATCGCTTACGGGACACGTATCCAAAGCAAAACGAACGACTTCTGAAATAGCCAGGAAAGGTATCTGGTGGTGACAAAACGCTGAAACAGCCACCTCGTTTGCCGCATTTAATATGGTGGGGGCAGTGCCGCCACGGCGCGCCGCCTCCAAAGCAAATTGCAAACAAGGAAAATTCCCAAAATCCGGCGGCGCAAACGTCAACTGCTTTAACACAGTCAAATCAAGTCGGCCAAGCGCAGACGATGCCCTTTCCGGCCAACTGAGCGCATACTCAATGGGAAATCTCATATCCGTGGGGCCAAGATGCGCTAATATGCTTCCATCAGTAAACTCCACCAACCCATGAACTACACTTTGAGGATGGATAATCACCTGAATACGGTCCGGAGGTAAATCGAACAACCACATCGCCTCGATAACTTCCAGACCTTTATTCATCAAGGTTGCGGAATCCACGCTGATCTTCTTGCCCATATCCCATGTGGGATGTCGTGCGGCCTGTTCCGGCGTCACGGATTCCAGCTGCTCGCGGGACTTCCCGTAGAACGGCCCACCTGAAGCTGTCAGGTATATTCGATATACATTTCGGCGGTCATTTCCATGAAGACACTGCCAAATCGCGCTGTGTTCACTGTCCACGGGAATAATCTCGGCGCCCGATGTTTTGGCGCGTTCGGTGATGAGGGCTCCCGCCATGACCATAGGCTCTTTATTTGCCAGAGCAAGCCGTCCCCCACTTTCAATTATGCGAAGTATGGGTTGTAATCCTGCAGCGCCCACGATAGCACAAAGCGCCACATCGGCCGACATAGCCGCTATCTCTTCGATACCGGAAGGTCCCGACACTATTCGGGTGTCAGATCCATGCACCTGTAGAGCTCGTGCCTGCCGTTCATCCCCTATCGCCGCCAGCCGAGGTCGGAATTCCTGAATCTGCTCTGCGAGCAATTTGACATTTGAAAACGCCGCTAACCCGACCACTTCAAACTGATCGGCGTGCCGTCGCACGACGTCGAGCGCATTACGCCCGATAGACCCTGTTGAACCTAAAATCGTTACCCGTTTTCGCACTACATTTCCCTAATCGCTAAATAATCAACAAAGACGCAACGTAGGAAAAATCCCGAGACATTCGTGGAATTATCGAGCTTGCACAGGTGACGTATCTAGCAACGCCTGAACTGAACGCCTGGCTCTGAAACGTTTCAATAATTGCGCTCGGACTTCGGCACTCGTTTCAACGTTTAAGAGACGTCGCGCAAACCTTTTGGCTCCGGTCATTCGGATCTCGTTGATTTCCGCTCGTACCAGTGGGATCGCCACGGAAGACATACTCAACTCATCCACACCTAGCCCAACGAGCAGTTCCGCAAAGAGTGGGTCGCCAGCCATCTCGCCACAAATGGAACACGGGATTCTTGCTGCTTTTGCGGCTCGAACTGTACTGTGAATCATTCTGAGAATCGCTGGATGAGCCGGCTCATACATGTGGGCGATTTTTTCGTTCACACGATCTACGGCAATGGAATACTGAATCAGGTCATTGGTGCCAATACTGAAAAAATCGCACTCGCGAGCCAACAAATCAGCGATCATGACGGCACTGGGCACTTCAATCATAGAACCCAGTTTGATCTTTTTGTTGAACGGTACACTACGGCGTTCGAGATCAGCCGCAACTTCCTTGACTACTTCCTTTACTCGGCGCAACTCATCCACACCACTTATCAAAGGAAACATGATTTGTACATTGCCGTGAATGCTTGCGCGAAGCATGGCGCGCAACTGCGCCTTAAAAATATCTGGACGTTCTAGACAGAACCGTATCGCTCGCCATCCCAACTGAGGATTGATCTCGGGCGCCATCCGCAAATGGGAAGCGAATTTGTCACCCCCAAGGTCTAGGGTGCGCAACGTAACAATACGTGGCTTAAACGTGGCTGCAACTTGAGCGTAGGCCTCAAATTGTTCTTCCTCGGTGGGCAGCGAGTCTCGGTTTAGGTATAAATACTCCGTTCGAAACAGCCCCACGCCTTCGGCTTGGTTCCGCAAACTGTGTGATATCTCTTGAGGCAGCTCGATATTCGCAAGAATTGGCACTTCGTAGCCATCCAAGGTGACATTTCGACGGTGCGTCTCCGCGCTGATCAACGCCTTGCGCTCTTCTTCCAACCGTTTTTTCTCGGCAATGTAGTGGGCGAGTGTGGCCTCCGTCGGCCGTATGATCACTTGACCGGTAGTACCATCGAGAATCACGATATCACCCGGCATGGTATGCTCGCCCACATAACGTAAGCCAACCACGGCAGGGATTTCCAAGGCACGGGCAAGAATAGCGGTGTGCGACGTGGGACCGCTTAAGTCGGTGGCAAGACCTAAGGTGTTGACCATGTCAAGATTAGCCGTGTCGGAAGGCGACAGGTCGTGCGCCACAATCACAGAGGGGCGTTCCAGATGAGACAGATTTTCTGAAGTGGTGTTCAAGAGTTTGGCGAGGATGCGGCTCCCAACATCCAGCAAGTCCTTAATTTTTTCTTGAAACCTCGGATCGCCCAATGATTGTAACGCTCGGGAATGTTTGGCGATGTATTCGTCAATCAGATGCTCAACATTCAGCCCTTCCGAATGGACGCGTTCGGCAATTTCCTTTCGAAAATCCACATCGTCCAAAATCATCAAATGTGCCCGAAAAATATCTGCATTGCTTTGGCCCAGTTCCTCTGCCGTTTGTTCATACAGGAGTTGCAAATCTTTACGCACTTCATTGGCGGCGGTTTCAAACCGAGCCACTTCCGCCGCCTTGTCGTTCACCCGGTATTTGGGCACATCGATAGTTTGTACCCCGTATAGCAAAGCAGGGCCTATGGCAATACCGGGGGAAACCCCTATTCCGCGAAGCGCAATCTCCACCTACATCTCTCCAAAACCTGATTCTACCAACTCCCGCAGAGCCGCCGCGGCTTCCCGCGCATCCTCGCCGCGACAAATTACGGTTAACACGGTGCCTTGCGCCGCGGCGAGTGTCAGCAATCCAATAATGCTCTTTCCATTCACGAGCTGACCATTGACACCAACACGAATATCGCTTTTGAATTGGAGTGCCGTCTTCACCAAACTCGCGGCAGGACGCGCGTGCAACCCTTGCGGATTCACGATGACTAGTTCTTCAACAACTTCTTCCATATGCAGTTTTAAGAATACAGATACCCAAACAGGTATAGGGACCAACCCTGCAACACGTTAATCATACTCCATTCGGCGTGAGTATTGCACTTCAAAGAGGCACAAAACAGACCTGGTCTATAATCTTATGTCCCATGAAAAGTTGCAGAAAGTAGCAAAAAGATATTGCCAGTCAGAGCGTGTTATCGGTCATGATGTCGATCAGTTTTTGGTTCAGCCGTTGTGCGGGGTGGATACCCAGTTCTTTCAGTCGGTGATTCAAAGCGACAACTTCCAAAATTACCGCAATGTTACGCCCGGGTCGAACAGGAATTAGCAAATACGGAATCTTAACTCCTAAAATGGTGACATGCTCATCTGTCAAACCGGTACGGTCATAATGGGCGTCTTGCTTCCATTCTTCTAGTTCAACCACCAAACCAATGCGTTTCGTGTTCCGCACCCTTCCCACGCCGAAGACGCCTTTGACGTCAATAATCCCAACGCCGCGAATTTCCATATGATGTTCGATTACCGGCGTGGATTCGGCATAAAGTGCGTCGTCTCGTTGCTTGTGCAGGGTCACCATGTCATCCGCCACAAGCAAATGGCCTCTTTCCACCAGGTCTAATGCGGTCTCGCTCTTACCGATACCCGGCGCGCCCACAATCAAGCATCCCACACCGTAACAGTCCACCGCCGTGCCGTGTACCATCGTGTATGGCGAGAACTCCTCCGCTAAAAAAAGAATCACGCGACTGATTACTTCGTCGGTGGATTTGCTGGATTGCAGAACCGGCACGCCCCGCCGGTTGCACATATCCAAGAAAACCGGACGTGGCTTCAAATTGCGGGACAGCAAAAACGCCGGTATTTCGAACGAAAACATCTGTTCCAGTCGAAACTGGAGCGCCGAAGGCGACAAACGCTCCATATAGTGGATCTCGGTATTCCCAAGAATCTGGATTCGGTCGCTCGCAAAATAATCAAGATAACCGCTCAAGGCCAAACCGGGACGGTTTACATCCGCTGTGAGAAAAGACCTCCCAATACCCTGATACCCCGCAATCACCCGAAGGTCAAGGTCTCCCGCCATCTCATCAAGCAGGCGGGCCACGGCAATGCTCGTCTTACAGTGGTACGGCAGGTTTTCGCAGTCCATAGCTCCCTCTTGACCCTCCAGGGAATTTTAGCGAAAAACCACGCTGCACGCTTGCAACCACCATCCATTCGCAACGCGGCGTCAAAACGGCGGCTCAATCAGGACAAACGTGCCATCTCCCTGAGGATAAATTACGTTCACTTGCTGTGTTTCGGCGTTCATGAACACAAGAAATGGCTCACCCGCCAATTCCAACTGCATAGAAGCCTCTTCCACCGTCATCGGCTTTAGCGTGAGTTTCTCGCGGTGAATCACGCGGTGGGGTTTTGTTTCCTCCACAGGAGCCGCAGGCTCTTCAATAGCGATAATGTTCTTGAGGTACTCGCGTTCCTCTCGTGCCTTACGAGGTTGATATCTCTTAATGCGGTCTTTGTATTTCGATATCTGTTTATCAAGCTTCTCCACCACGGCATCTACTGACTTATACATATCGTCGGTCGATTCCTTACCGTGGATACGAATCCCGTTGGCGTGTATGGTAATTTCCGCAATGTGACGATGTTTTTCTACTGCCAAAATAACGTTCGCATCAATAATTCGGTCAAAGTGCGCCTTCAACTTCTGGAGACCACTTTCAACATGATCTTTCAGGGCATCGGTTATTTCCATATGGCGACCCGACATCGTAACGCGCATAATGTCTTGCTCCTATTCTACTTAGCGCTGAATGTTCCGGTAGCTCCTATGGTATCATTCATCCCTGGAGACTGTCAAAAATGATTATCGGCATGTTATTTTGGGTACAATGAGGTTCATTTGTTCTAGTGATTGAGGATACAAGGTGTCCCTGAATGAAAGTTCTATTGCAAGGTCTGCCTTTTTTTTGCGACTATGCGGTTCTTAGCCTGTACCGGGGGCCTCATGAAATAAGAACACTGAGCGCAAAACACGGCACCGCCACCCACTACAAATACAACCCTGCGGAAGAGACCTATCTGGATATCCTAAATCGTATCGCGAAAGAGTGGACGCCTGACCTGTTTCTTTGCTGGAACCCCGAAAATGACCCGCCTCCCTTGGGTGTCGAAGATTCGCCGATTCCCACCGTCGCAATCGCAGGAGACTGGAACCTATTTCACGGCGCCCAACATTTTAATCTGGCAAGATATGACGTCGTACTGAGCGACAAGCCCGGTGTACCCATTCTAGCCACAGAATGGATCACCCCGTATTATGTATTGCCTCTGTATGCAGCAAATCCCCTTGTTCACCGCCCCCATCCTGTAACCCGCGACATCGACGTACTCTACATCGGCAACCTGAATATCATCCATCGGAAAGAGCGCGCGTGGTTGCTTGATCGCCTTGCCAGACTTTCCAATCGTTATGACATTGCCATCATCGGCGGCCTCTTCGGAGAAGACTACGCACAAGCCCTCAGCCGAGCCCGTATCGTATTCAACCGCTCTGTACGCGGGGAATTGAACCTACGAGTGTTCGAAACCATGGCGTGCGGCGCTTTGGCAATGCTTGAGGACTCTAACCAAGAAGTTCGCGATTGGTTTACCGATGGACAGGATATTGTGTTATTCAATGAACGTAATATTGAGGAAAAAATCATTTACTATCTGGAGAACTCGACCGAACGCGAAAGAATCGCTGCCAACGGACTACGACGCGTGCAAGAGTTCGCCCCGGAAAAGCGTCTTGACGACCTCCTGAACTTTGTTGCCTCGGTAAGACCCTCGGGCAGAAGGTTTAAGGAACTGCCCCCCGTGGAGCGACTCTTCCAAGACTATTTGCAGTATGCATTCCGCATGGAACCCGAATACTATCCCGTTCAGGAAAAGTTGGCGACAAAAGCGGTCACATCAACGCCTGAAGATCCAAGGGCGTGGTCTATTTTGGGACAAACCCTTTTGCGGACTCCGCCGGAACAAGCTGGCGAACCTCACCTCCAAGCCGAACGTTGCCTGAAAGTGTTCTTGCGGGCTTTACGTCTGGAGCCCGACTGCGCCACCTTAGCCCTCAACGCAGCAACCGCATGCAAGTACTGCGGCGCAGATGACTTGGAGCGCGGGTTTTTGGAACATACGCTGAAAGCGACTTCTTCTGATTTTCCGGAATACTTGATCGGAGACTACCTCTCTCCCCTTTGGACCCGTTGGCTTTATGCTTTGGCAAGACACAACACGTCCTTAGCGATGTTACACGCAGAGGCACATGTCCGGTTGGCACATTTCCTCGTGGGCAATGACAAACCTAATGAAGCAATCGAACATCTGAACATCGCCCTTGCTCTTGACCCGGAAAATACGAGCGGTGTCTGGCTCCGGGGGGAACTCCTATGGGAACAAAACCAACGCGAGGAAGCAGCCCATTTCTTATACGAACACCTGTCAGATTTCCCGCTTCATGCTGGTTTTCGCCAACGGCTATCCGCCATGTTTGCTGAACTCGGAGAAACCGAAAAAGCCCAACGCCTTATGTCGGAAGCTCGTCTATTGCCTTTGGCACTCGACAGAACTTGGACACAAAAAGCTAAAAAACAATACCAAACTGACTCTTCATCCATGGAACACGAAGGAAACGCATCTTGATGCGCACACCAACAAACGTTTGGCAAGAAAAAATGCTCCGGAGACAAGCGGAAGAAACGAGCAGGTTCAAAGACCTCGTTCTTTTCTACCAGACACTGGGAGCCAAAAACGAATTAAAACAACTCATATCAGCACTTCCTTCTGATTCTTCGGACCGTCTCTACCTTGATTTGGCGCTGCTCGAAGAAGAACCATCAAAAACAAACGAGATTTTGGAAGGTGCACTTTCCGCGAAAGACCCCTGGATATACTACTCACTCACGAAATTTTTCTTGAAGCAAAACCAAGAAGAACTAGCCTTGCGGGCGGTAACGTTTGGTTTACAGCAGGATCGCTTCAACGTCAGCGCACTGAACCTGCTAATTAAATATTACGTTTGTCACGGGAAAAAAGACCTTGCGTTGCGGTTATTGGAAAACAGCCTCGCGCTAAGTCCTCAACAGGAAGATATTGCTGCACTTCGCCATGCGACTTTTTCACATGACCTTTACATCGACCTACCCCCTAAACAAATATCTTGTTCCTTTTACATGCCAGTTTACAATGTTGAAAAATACATCCAAGCAGCGATCGAGGGCGTATTTCTACAGAATTATCCCCTAGATGAAGTTATTGTGGTCGACGACGGCACTCCGGATAATTCCATTGAAATCGCACGACAATACCCCGTCACCATCCTGCGACATGAGAAAAATCGGGGTCTCGCCGCCGCAAGAAATACTGCCGTAAATTACTGCAAAACCGACTGGTTAGGATCGATCGATACGGACGCCCATCCCGACCCCGACTATATGCGCAACGTCGTCATGGAACTCGAAAATGCTTCGCCTAAAATCGCTGGGGTTGGAGGGCGCCTCATTGAAAATAGTCTCAAGAGAGCCGCCGACCGATGGCGGGTACTAGCCATGCCTCAACACTGGGGCGATAAACGTATCTGTCCGGTGGAATTCCTTTTCGGGTCAAATGCAGTGTTTCGGGTCGATGCCATACGCCATGTCGGAGGCTATGACGAACGTTTCCGCACGAACGCGGAAGATACCCATCTCTGCGCAGCGTTGCGCAATTCCGGCTACCAACTGATCTACATCCCTTGGGCAGTGGCTTACCATGAACGCACCGATACAATACCCAGTGTTCTAAAAACAGTCTGGAATTGGTTTCACGCCGCAAAAGAAGAACAAGAGGTCTTCACTGACGCAGACCGTCTGTTCGAAATGCTGTTTCTTACGTTGGATAATGGCATTCGTTCTTTTATGGAGCTTCAGAAAGCTGCCTTGGACGACTTACTTTATATCCAATTTGCGTATCTGGTGCATGAAATCCTGATGGACATTCAGTCGGCGGCTTCACGAGGCGGATGCTCCTATGAAATCATGGAGGACGTCAAACAGAGACTTTTCGACGCCGTTGCGGGTATGGATAAGAAATGGGGCGGTGAATTGGAACAGCGACTCCGTTGTGACCTGGCTCATGTACTCGAAAAGTATGGTCTGAAAACCGAAAGCGCCGTTACGTTACCAGACAACATCAGTTACCTTCTCGCACAGTTTGGTCGTTTTTGCAGTTTGATAGACTTTGATACCTATCAAAAAATGGTCATTTAAGGTATGATAGGAAAAATGCGCAAACTCTGACCACTAAAACGAGCATTTTCATAAGCGATAAAACACGAATCCGTGTCAACTAAAAAACAATTTAGTCTTTGAACTCATAGGGGTGAGGGAGATGAACATCGGCGAATTGGCAAAAAAGACGGTCCGTAACGTTATAGGCCTTATGTCAGGCTCTTCGTGCGATGGAATTGATGCCGCACTCGTACGCATTGCGGGCACCGGAACGAAATTGAGATTCAAGTTACTCGATTTCTTCACCTTGCCCTATCCGGAAGGTCTTCAAACGCGTCTGCTCGCCCCACATAAAAACGTTCAAGAAATCTGTGATTTGAACTTTCGGCTAGGACACCATTTCGCGGATGCCGCCTTACAAATGATAGAGCGGGCACGTGCGCTTTCCGTCTCCGTCGATTTCATTGCTTCGCATGGGCATACAGTTGCTCACATACCGCCGCGCGCCGATACAGACTCCTGCGGTACCCTGCAGATTGGGGAATCAGCGGTCATCGCCGAAAAAACCGGACTTCCTGTTGTTTCGGACTTTCGCGTGCGGGACATGGCGGCAGGAGGACAGGGTGCCCCTCTTGTTCCGTATGTGGATTGGCTTTTGTTTCATCGTGCCGACCGTGTCGTTGCCTGCCTTAACATCGGCGGCATCGCAAATATCACCGTTGTGCCTCCGGAACTGGAACAGGTATTTGCCTTTGATACCGGACCCGGAAACATGATCATAGATGCGGCGGTGCGTTTCCTTTCTCGCGGTGAACTCTCCATAGACGAAAACGGCACGTTGGCTTCCCGGGGGAACGTAGTTCAAGAGTTTCTAGACTATCTCCTCGCGCACCCCTATTTTGATCGGATACCGCCCAAAAGCACCGGACGGGAAGATTTCGGGATGGAAGTCTATCTGCGGGACGCATTGTCTGCCAGACGCGATGCCCACCCCATGGAAGATTTGATCGCCACAGTTACCACAGCTGTGGCAGAAAGTATCCTTCGTGCCTGCAAACGATTTATCTTGCCTACCCATAAAATCGCACGTTTGATTATTAGTGGTGGTGGTGCACACAACACGACCCTCGTTCGACTCCTAAAGGAGGGCCTTCCCGACATCCTTGTGCGTCTCAGCGATGACTATCGGATGTCCTCCGATGCCAAAGAAGCAATTGCCTTTGCCATTCTCGGCAACGAGACGATCTGCGGTACCCCCGCAAACGTCCCCGGGGCAACGGGCGCTTCTCACCCCGTCATTCTAGGCAAAATAACCCCAAGTTGAATAATCCACTTACACGCCCGATTTTTCAAAACAGCGCCATGCAATACCCACGAATAGACGAATGGCAGGCTCCAAAGCTGCATCGGGAAAATCAAAATACGGACTGTGCAACCTCGCGCAACCCGCCGACTCACCTTTTTCCCCGTTCAGTCCCAGATAGAAAAAGGCACCTCGCACCTTTTGCAAATAGAACGCAAAATCCTCTGAGACCATCGCAGGCTGATCGAGCGCGATCACCGATTCACTTCCAAGAGCTATTCGAGCAGTTTCACGCAAAAACTCCGTCATCGCTGGGTCATTGATAACCGGAGGATAAGCCGGGTTTCCAAACGTCACGGATGCGGAACCTCCATGGGCCTCAGCGGTGCATTTGCAAAGAGTGTCCAAGCTCGAACGCAAGTTCTCCAGGATATTTTTTTGAAATGCCCTCATCGTTCCGCGAAACTCTAGAGATTCAGGAATCACGTTTGTACTAGTCCCAGCATGAATTTGCGCAACAGTCACTACTACGGCGTCCAAGGGACTAGTCCGACGGCTGACAATGGTCTGTAACCCCGTAATGATATGTGCGGCGATGACGATAGGATCAATACCAGCATGGGGCATCGCTCCGTGCGCCCCTTTTCCCAACACCCGCACAGAAAAGTCTTGGGCTCCAGCCATGAAAGGCCCTGCCTTAATCCCCACTTTCCCCAACGGTAAATCGGGCCAACCGTGCAAGGCGAAAATGGCGTCAACGCCATCCAGGGCACCATCTCGGATCATGAGCTCGGCGCCTCCTGCCGTTTCTTCTCCCGGCTGAAACAAAAACTTGACCGTGGCGGGCAACGACTCCCGCACAGCCCCCAACACTGCCGCCGCCCCACAAAGCGCTGCCATGTGTCCGTCGTGACCACAAGCGTGCATACATCCTTGGTGTTGGGAAGCATAGGGCAGTCCCGTTTCTTCGTGAATTGGCAGCGCATCCAACTCAGCACGCAATGCCACACACTTTCGAGATTTGCCCTTTAGTGTCGCTACGATGCCGGTGCCTTCCGCAAAACCACGGTCAAATGGAATTGAATGCTCTTCAAGAAACGCCGCAATCCGGTTCGATGTCCATTTCTCTTGAAAACGCAATTCCGGGTTGGCATGCAACTCATGACGAAGTTCGACAGCAGCCGACGTGGCATATCTGAAAACACGCTCGGATATCATTTCCATGAGGTCGTACCTGATAAGCTAAAACTTAACGCGGGTCGACGGGAAACCGACAAGACTCAATTCGAATCCAACGTCCCACCCTTCCGTTCTTTCCCGAAATTGGACAGCGGCCTCCCAACAATGCAGGTTCCTACGAATTTCATATACCTGGCGCATAAGTTCATTGCGCTCAAAATCGTAGCGGTGTTCAAAAGCGACCGACCACTTTTCTCCGAGTTTGTAGCCCATGCCATACAGTATTTCGCGATTAAATACCTGGTCGCGGGTTTTGGTGTACGCATATCCTATGCGCGCGTTAAATTTCCCCGCGTAAACGCGATCGTCATAGTAAAGATAACCTAGAATTCGGTCGTAATCTCCATATTGCGCATTGTAACGATAAACGGTTTCGGGATCTACAGGCCTATCGATAATATCTTCCACCGCCTCTAGGAATAGCCGTTCAAACCAGAAAGGTGCATCCAAATTCAGGTCTTTTGTAATGTGATGCGTCTCGGCGGCAAGTTGCACGCCCCACCAAGGCCTGGGTCTCAGGTCAAACTCCATTTCATAATCATCCGATTTTCTGACTTCGCTGTGGAAATCATTCCCTTGGTAAAACGTCAACCGAGCGACCTGCCACACGTCATTTGTTTCCGCATCCCGCCCAAACACAATGTTATCTATTTTCGTTTCGATACGGGTTCGCCCATAAACATTATCGTACGCGTCGAACCGCGGCGTCTCCGTCACACCCATCGTGGGATCAGGACGATACGATAACGTCACTGACGGGACGATAACATGCTTAAACCCTGAGAACCCCGCCATACCAGGGAACGTTCTGTGGAATCGAGTCTGTCCCGTGATCCCGACCAAGGTAGAAAAACGTGTGTCTTGCTTATCCTCGTCAAACTGGTTGGAATACCAAGTCTCTTCCAGTTCGACAAACGGCGTCAGCGAAACTGCCTCCGACAGGTCCCAATCAAATGTGGCACGTCCCACATTAACAAAACGGGCAGCATGTTGTCCCGCCGGTTCACGTTCGTTGTAGCCCGCTATACTGTCGAAGCTGACATAGACCCTATCGACCAATGGTTTTTCCAACAGATGAAACGTCACTTCCGGAGCGCGTTCCGTTTCCGCAACAAAATCGTTCGTAGTCTGTTTTACCGTTGCTGTAGCAATGTAGTCCGGTTGGGTATAAGTCACATTAGCGAAGGTGCGCGGCTCGGTCCGATGACGGTATATCTCGTAATAAAAGTCTTTTACGAAGTCACGGTCAAACCACTGTTCCCATTGCAAAAGCAGTCTCGTATCGTCAAATAATTCATGCTGGTGGTAAAACTCGATGTAGCCGTTGTCTTTCGTGGTCACCATCGAGCGAAACTCGCCGCTTCCCAAAAATAGCGGAGAGGCCGGCGTCTTGGTAAAATCATACAAACCCTCAATCCCAAAGCCCACCCCTTGCTTCTGGGTAGGATATAACCGAAGCCCCAATTCCACGTCCGGGCTGACCATGAAATGATGGGCGTAATTCACATAGTACCCCAATTTCGCCGCACGCCCACTGTCGAAATCAAAGCCGAGCGTGCGGGCACCGCCGACCCGATAACCCCAACGCGGCCAATAGAGCGGGGTCCGAAAAGAACCTATTTGAAGTTGAGCCCCCTCGCCTTGGAATGATTCTCCGGCAACAAGTGCCGCGCGTTTGATCCGTATCCGGTAATGAGGCGGGTCGTGATCGCACGTGGTAACCCAGACTTCCTCTGCTTCGGCGTCCGCGGGACCCAACACGCGAACCCGAACGGCACCAAAATAGACCGTCGCAACATGCCCGGTGGCATTTTCTAGAACACCCGCCCGCGTAGCAAAATCATATTCGAAATGGTCAGCTTCTAACTCTCGGTAGGGCTCAGAAATATATACATTATCTGCTGTAAGCTGCCCCAACGACAGCCTCTTTCTTGCCACTTCTTGATCGGTGAATTCTGCTTGCTCGGAGGTCAGGGGAAACGGCTTGAGTTCTTCGGCAATCTCACTGGGCGCCGGCACTTTATAATACAGGCGATCTGCCGTCAACACAGAATCATTCTGTGTAATCACCACATCACCACGGGCACTCATCTCTCCCGTTTCATCGTTGTAATATAGCTCTTCGCCGCGAAAACGCAGGGTGTCCAACTGCAGCTCGACGTTTCCCGTGGCTCGAACTTCTTTGTCCCCGACACGGTGAATGGCGTCGGCCGTAATGTCCCGCCACGGACGTCTCCAGTCCGGTTGTTGGAAACTACCCCCGATATTACTTAAGTTGAACCCCGACGTTAATGCCTCGGCAATGCCCGGGACTTGCGCATCCGCGCCGGGCAACCCAGGCCGAGTCCTGCTGAAACGCGGAGCGGCTGTCTCCTTACCACCTAACGGAGTCCGTTGCAAAGATTTCCAGTTAGGCTGCTTTCCCTTTTCAAAGACCCTCGCAGCTGATGCCTCAGCTTTTGCCGTCGACTCTTCTGTTTTTTGACCCTCTTCCGGCGCTACTGCCGGCGAGCGTTCTTCTGTCGGTTGTTGTGTAGGAGGCGTGGGTATGGGTTGAACCGGCGGGGGGCTTGAGGCTTCAACGATAGACTGGTCGGTTGTCGATGATTCCAAAGGTTCCCGTTCTTCGGTCTTACTCGGCGGCTCCGACGGAGTCGAAGGCTCTGGAGACTCGGCTCCTTCCGCAGGACTCTGCGAAACTCCCACGCCCAATTCGGGAGATTGTTCTGGAACGGATGAGACTGGTGTCGGCTGCGCAGAAACGGCTTCAGCGGTTTGCACAAATGCAGTCAGGCAAATCTCCTTTCGGGTTGGCACAAAGAAAGCTACCTGGAACCCCAATTGCGCAACGGCACCCACTGCATCAGAAAAACTGCTCCGCCGAAGTTCCTCAAGAGAATCCCCAAGAAAAATCAAACCCTCGTCAGTACCTACCAATATCCCATTTTCGGACGTGCACAACCCATTGACCTTAAGTTCTTTTTGATGTAATACGCGGGGTACTGTTGCATCCACAACGAGAAGTCGGTCACTTAACAGAATGACGAAACGGTTTTGTGGCAAAACCCCAATTCTCTTCGGCGTTTCCGGTAAATCGATAACACCGGTCTGCTGACCTGTATCGCGAGCCAGAAACACTACCGACGCTGGAACGCGACGGCCAACCGCCACAAACCTCTCTGATGCCGCCAGTACTCCCGGAACACCGGATACTTCAGCAAAAATACGCGTGGGTGCCGTTTGTGTTGAATCTACGACCTGAAGGACATTCGAAAAACTATCGCTGACTAGAAAGGCATTCTTGTCCCAGGGTATGACCGTGTGGATGCCCGGTTTGCAAGATATGGTCGTCTCTACCACACTGGAGACGGTGTCGATAATTGAAATCGTTCCGTCAATACGGTTCACACATGCCAGCCGATTTGTATCCGGATGAACTGCCAACGAAGAGGGACCCCTTCCCACCGGAATAAGTACAGAGTCCTGTGCCCCGGATGTGCCCTGGCACCTCACAACGCCGCGATCGTAAATGCTCGAAAATATCTTTCCGGTTTGGCTAAAAACGATATCTCTCACCACACCGTCCGTGGGCACGGTGATGTCTGCAGCATGAGCATAAGAAGGAAAAATCAAAACGACACCCAAAGCAGCAAGCTCGAAAACCCGCGACATACGTAAATATATCACCTGTCTATTTCTCCGGCAGAATGATCCAAAAAGCAGCGACGCGTTTACCTGGAGTCTTTGGCGCCGAGGTTTTCTCAGGAGCCACGGGTTGCGGAGTCTTCCCTACCCGCGGTTGCTCGGCACTGGGAGCGGGAGTCGCATGTTCCGGTTCGGGTGAGGCCGGTTTCGCTTCTGCCACTGGAGGACTGCTCTGTGTCTTTGGCGCCGTTTGCACCGTGCCGGAAAGATCTGTGGCTGTAACAGCATCCTGACTGGGTTGTTGACCTAGCAACAGACAACTTAAGCAGATTAGCGCAGCCGCATATCTCATTGCCCCGCCCTCCGACACCTACAAAAACTTTTTCCCGTCCGAATCGGGTCACCTTACTCACATATCCAAATCCAAAGGTCGCATACAACCCGCTGGACGTCCCAAACGTTATAACCATACTACCGCAAACGAACGGCGATTTTCACCTGCAATTTCCTGTTGGCTGGTTCGCACCTGAAAGCTTCGTTGCCGTGAGGCGATCAACCCTCGGCAACCGCCTGCTCCTGAGGAAGTCGAAGCGTCGCTTTGAGAAATACCTGCTGATACTCCCGCGTGGGATCCTGAATTCTCCCCAAAAGTACATCAGCACTCCGCCGACCCATTTCATATCCCGCCTGCGAGATGGTAATCATAGGAATTTCCGAAGCGTCCGCAAATTGGTTATCGTCCACGGTTGCCACTTCTACATCGCCTGGAACCTGATAGCCAAGCTCCATTAGGCAATCAACCAGTTTTTCCGCGATACCATCATTAGTACACACAAACGCAGAGGGACGCTTCCGGTGCGCCATCACACGGCTGACCAATGTCCCAGGAGAGTCCCCATTTGCCGTAAACACCGCAATCAGTTCAGGCTCATAATCCAAGCCTGCCTCCTGCAGGGCTTTCTGATACCCCGTGTGGCGGTCTTCCGTGGCTGTGTTGTCTAGCTCTGTGGTCATGAACCCGATCCGACGATGTCCTCTTTCCACCAGCACTTTGGTCAATTGGTAACCGGCATCTACATTGTCCGTCACCACAAAATCCGAATTCATGCCCCGCACATAGCGGTCAATCAACACAAATGGAAACTTCGAGCGCTCAAATTTCTTCAACAACTCCAATGTCTTCTCACAAGGATGTTGCAGCCAAAACGCCATCCCCTCCACGCCGCTATTTCGCAAATCCGCCAGAAAATCAAACTCCGCTTCATTGCTCAGCCGCATGAAATAGACCATGGGGTGCAAGCCCCGTTCTGCGGACGCCTCAATAAATCCTCGGACTACAAGACGTGTATAATGACATTCGAGTTCGGGACACGCTATCGCTACGGTGCGCCAACCATTCACGGAAAGCACGCGTTGTCGTTGTTGGCGCGGCGCCACAAAAGAACCTCGCCCAGGGATACGAATGATATATCCTTCCAACTCCATGTCGCGTAGGGCTTGACGCGTGGGATTTCGGCTCACACCGTACATGCGCGCCAACTCAAATTCCGACGGTACCCGCGCCCCTTCCGGAAGCTCTCCGCTTTCAATTTGGTTTTTCAGTTCCCGCTTGATGTAAGCATATACGGGAATGTCTGGAGGAAGCTCTACCATGGTTTACCACCCCTGAATATAATTGCTCAAAAGACGTCAAATTCACCACTATCAAAAGTATACGCCGCAAGTCCGCCTTCTGCAACCGGTGACAATATGTACACCCAACGTCGAAATGAAGTAAAATAAAAACGTGTTCCTTCACATGAATGGTTATTTTGGTGCGCTACATACTGAAGGTCTCTCATGCCCCGAAAACATTCAAATCCTAAACCTAGGAAAAACAGCGAAAACCCTAACGAGAAGCAAACGTGGACTGAAACTGACTCCTTTTGCCAAGACGCCATCGTTATTCGCGGCGCCCGGGAACATAATCTCAAAAACTTGTCGCTTTCCATCCCGCGGAACAAGCTCATTGTAATCACAGGACTGAGCGGCTCGGGTAAGTCCAGTTTGGCGTTTGACACCATCTATGCAGAAGGACAGCGACGATACGTTGAAAGTCTCTCGGCTTACGCGCGGCAGTTTCTCGAGCAAATGGAAAAACCCGACGTCGACTCCATTGAAGGTTTGAGCCCAGCCATTGCTATTGAACAAAAAGCCGTCCAGCGGAATCCCCGTTCCACTGTCGGCACCGTCACCGAGATCTATGATTACCTCAGACTGTTGTTTGCGCGGATAGGCACCCCGCATTGCCCGGAATGCGGAAAAACAATTCAAACCCAAACACCGCAGAGCATTGTGGATTGGGTACTCTCCCTCCCCCATGACACGCGGGTCCAACTGATGGCTCCCTTGGTCAGACAGAGAAAAGGCACCTACCAACGACTTTTTGAAGACGTGCGTCAACAGGGCTATGTACGCGTCCGAGTCGATGGGGAATTTCGCACACTTGACGAGAACATCGAGTTGGAACGATATGTCAAACATGACATTGACGTGGTTGTCGACCGGTTAGTGGTCAAACCCGAGTTAGGCCAGCGCCTTACCGATTCGGTGGAGACGTGTCTGAAACTGGGACAGGGGCTGATACGCATTTGGTATCAACCCCAAGGCGCGCCCCCGGAAGAAATATTACAAAGCGAACACTTCGCCTGCGTGGATTGTGGCATCAGTTTTGAAGAAATCGCCCCGCGCCTGTTTTCTTTCAATAATCCGCATGGAGCATGCCCAAAATGTACGGGCATCGGCGCCACACTGGAAGTCGACCCCGACCTCGTTGTGCCGGATCCCACGCTGTCCATTGCAGAGGGCGCTGTGCGCCCATGGAGCATGCGCCGCGTGCTCGATGGTATGTACCGTCTTGCATTAAGACAGTTGTGCCGCCACTATGGGCAGAGCGAACATACCCCCTGGGAAAAGCTGCCCGAATCCTTCCGGAAAATCGTCTTGTACGGCAGTGGAGATGAAGAGGTAGGATTCGCCTATTCCAGTGGAGAGAATGTCGTGGAATATCGGCGGCCCTTTGAGGGGGTCATTCCCAATCTGGAGCGACGGTTTCGCGAAACCGAATCCGAAAGTGCCCGCGAAATGATCAGTCAGTTCATGGCGACTCGCCCCTGTCCGGCTTGCAAAGGCGCGCGGCTCCGCCCGGAGGCACGGGCGGTCACCGTCGCGGACAAAACCATCATGGACGTCACCGAAATGTCTATTGTAGAAGCACTTGATTTTTTCACGAACATCGAGCTGTCCAAACAGCAACAACTCATTGCGGCAAGGGTTCTAAAGGAAATCCGCGAACGACTAGGGTTTTTGGTGAACGTCGGGCTAGGCTATCTCACGTTGAGTCGTGCCGCGGGTTCCTTGTCCGGCGGGGAGTCGCAACGTATCCGACTCGCCACACAAATCGGCTCGGGTTTGACCGGCGTGCTCTATGTGCTTGACGAGCCCAGCATCGGGCTACACCAACGCGACAACCGAAAACTTATTGCCACCCTCCAACGCCTTCGAAATCTCGGGAACACCGTCATAGTCGTCGAGCATGACGAGGAAACCATTCGCACAGCAGACCATGTTATCGACTTAGGTCCCGGCGCAGGGGTACACGGCGGCCACGTCGTGGCGCAAGGCGCCCCAGAAGAAGTCATGCGCGTGCCGGCTTCTCTAACAGGCCAGCTGCTTGCAGGAACATTCCAAATTCCCGTGCCCCCAAAACGCCGCAAAGGCAACGGCAAGCACATCACCATTCGCGGCGCACGCCACAACAATCTCAAGAACATCGACGTCACGATTCCTCTAGGCATCTTCACATGCATCACGGGCGTATCCGGCTCGGGAAAATCGAGTTTGATCAACGAAACCCTCTATCCCGCCGCTATGCGGGCTATCTACAAGTCGGTCACCCATCAACCGGGAAAACACACCCGCATCGAAGGACTCGAGCATCTCGACAAGGTCATCGACATCGATCAGTCTCCCATCGGCAGGACACCGCGGTCCAACCCGGCGACCTACACGGGGCTGTTCTCGCCGATTCGTGAACTGTTTAGTAGAACACCGGAAGCGCGCGCTCGGGGATACAGACCCGGCCGTTTCAGCTTCAACGTTAAAGGCGGGCGCTGCGAAGCTTGTGAGGGCGACGGCATGATCCGCATCGAAATGCATTTCCTGCCCGACGTCTACGTCCCATGCGAAGAGTGCAAGGGCGCTCGCTATAACCGTGATACCCTGGAGATACGGTACAAGGGGAAAAATATCGCCGAGGTGCTGGACATGACCGTCGAAGAAGCATGCACCTTCTTCCGAAACATCCCCGCCGTTTATAACAAACTCGCCACGTTGCTCGACGTCGGCCTAGGATACATCAAACTGGGACAAAGCGCCACCACCCTCTCCGGTGGAGAAGCCCAGCGAGTCAAACTCGCTACGGAACTCTCGAAACGGCAAACAGGTAGAACCCTCTACATCCTCGACGAACCCACCACCGGACTTCATGCCGTGGATATCGAAAAACTCTTGAATGTGTTACACCGACTCGTCGATGCCGGCAACACCGTGCTCGTCATCGAACACAACCTCGATGTCATAAAAACCGCCGATTGGATCGTCGATTTGGGACCGGAAGGCGGAGATGCCGGCGGCAACGTGGTCGCCGAAGGCACCCCGGAAGACGTGGCCCAAAACCCCACGTCTTACACGGGACAATTCTTGCAAGAAAAGTTGGCGTTGCGTCAGACCGCCTGACAAATCCAATCACGCAGCACCCTGCCGCAAGGCACGTCGCACATCATCCGGCGTCATCTCAGCGCGCAAACGATAGTGCTCGGGCGCCTTGCTCGGATCCGCCAGCTTGCCCACTTCGTGATAAAACGCGTTCTTATCCTGTAACGACTGAAAATGACGCGCCGCCCAATCGCTCACGTACCCCAAACCCGCCGCCTGTTGCAGCACGGTGTGCCCATAAAAAATCAGCGCCCCACGGACAAAATCTTCCACCACAGGCTGAAGCTCCGGCACATCAAACCGGTCGACAAACGGTTGACCATAGGCATTCATTTCCGTGCCCACGGCAATCGGCAATCCCCGCTCGTTCACCGCACGAACAAACGTATACAGCGCCTCCACTTTCGTATGTTTCACCGCGGGGTCTTCAAAGTTCCAATTGCGATCCGGAATGATATTCACCGCAACCGTACCCGCCGCCATGACCGTGTCCAACAAACGCGCCACGTTCTCCTCTCCGTCTGTCGTGCCATCCAGCCAGGCATACGTCGGCACGGCGCCCCCGCGTCTCGCAAACGACGCCACATCATCCAATAAAGGAAAATCCGGCCCATCCGGTTTGATATACCCAGGCCCCCCTGCCTTCATGAGTTTCGACCGAATCAAACCTTGAAACACCGGCGCATTTAACATCGCTCGTTCCAACCGAGCTTCATCCACCCCCAACTTCTCCTTCCAAAAAGCCACCAGCGCCTCCTTTTGAGGAAACACCAAACGCGCCTTCAGATCATATGCTTTACATAGGTGACGTTCCGTAGGGTTTCCAGAAGGCGTCAACGGCAACACATCCCGCTCATAATCAATCTCCACCGGCGTCAAATACCGATTTACACGTTCCAACATGGCCACGTTCCGAGCTTGAGCGGTTGATTTCAAATGAGACAACATCTCACGGTCTGCGCTCTGCTTACTCACAAAACCCACCCCCATGTAATAAGCAATCCCCGGCTCTCCCGGCGAGTTCATCACCTGATGCGCCAACCCCGGAACGTATACCCTCGTCTCCAACCCCGCCGTCGTCCGCAACCCTAGCAGACGCCCCGCATCCAGAAACTCGTCCACCCCATCCAACACATCAAAATCTACAATCCCCGCAACCAACAAACCTTCTCGACGCGACCGCCACGCCAAAAAAGAAGGCGAATACCCATAACCATTGAACGAAAAAAACGTATGTTGGTGCACATTCACTATCGGCCGCGGCTCCGGAAACACGACGTCCCCCGCACGCACCGCATCCACCAACTCTTCCAACGCGTCCCGACGCCGCGCCGCATCGAAACTATTTAAGGCTTCTTCCTGTTCCGTAACATCGTACACCATAAACCTGCTCCCAATCGTTAGCTCTCACAGCGCCGAAATGGTACCCAACCGAATCATTCGATTTCAAAGACCTGCGACACTCACCGACCGCCCGAGGATATCGCCAAGACCTGTCGACGCCACACCCAGTCACAACAACAGAAGACTTTTATGCGTCCGCACATGCCAGCAAGCCCACTTGCATCCCCCTGGATACGGTCATATCCCTTCTTCATCAGGTCTAGGGGGTTAACAGAGGAGGCAAAGAACATGAAACCTGAAGTGATTACGTTTCTATCCCTTCTTCATCAGGTCTAGGGGGTTAAGAGCGACACAATTAAGCGGGATTATATGGAGTTACGCGTTTCTATCCCTTCTTCATCAGGTCTAGGGGGTTAAGAGAGAAAACGATGGTAAAGAAAGAAAGCATTGAAAGTTTCTATCCCTTCTTCATCAGGTCTAGGGGGTTAAGCCACACCACACGAAAAGAGGCTGTTCATTTATATAAAGTTGTTTCTATCCCTTCTTCATCAGGTCTAGGGGGTTAAGTGTGATTCTTGTGCGGAAAAAGCGTATGAAGTTATGTTTCTATCCCTTCTTCATCAGGTCTAGGGGGTCAAGTAGAGGACGCAATACAAGAGGCAGTATCCTCAATTTGTTTCTATCCCTTCTTCATCAG